>Ga0213866_10001069_pt1 | contig 20806 bp, 18 predicted proteins | sample PICome_11_FD_160079 | JGI IMG/M metagenome (GOLD analysis project Ga0213866, IMG submission 160079) | Coastal seawater microbial communities near Pivers Island, North Carolina, United States - PICO284 | ecosystem: Environmental > Aquatic > Marine > Coastal | place: USA: North Carolina...
ATTTCTCCTAAGGCGCTCACAAGATCGCCTCCGAGAACCTGGTTGGGCCCGCGGCTGCTCCGAGAGAGCTTTTTTTTCCCGTCCGGCGAAAGGAGGCAAAAGGCGGTGTTTTCAAAGCGACCGTTGAGGTAACCGCGAACAATTGTTTGAGCCTCTTCGCTCTCATAGGAGTCGATGCGGATGCAGACAAAATCGCGGGTGGCTTCAATGACTTTTGGATTGCTGAACTCACGGTTCTGCGTGGCGGTGTAGCCGGGTCAAAAGACACCCGAAATGCCGCCGCATTGGGAAGCGACGGCCATGAAGAGGATGGGCTTGTTGGTGCGCCTTGCTTCGGCCAATCCATCTTCCAAAATCGGATACCAGGCGATGCCGGCGGTTCCGAGGTCGGCATCTGACTCGGTGAGATTTTCAGGGCGCGGGCCACCTCCTCGTTGTCCTCGGAGTCGTCTTCGCTGTTCCTGTTTGTTCGCTCCAGGCTGCTGCTCAATCCGGCGGTTCGGGCGCTCGCCGCGTGGTGGTCTTCCTCCCCCGGGGGGCGGGCCCGGAGGGGGCTGGCGTTGTCCATAGAGTGAACTGCTCAAGACCATGAGTGAGGGAAGAATGAGAGGGAGAAGTTTTTTCATCACGGAGCGATGGTTGCAGATTGAAGATGAATTGAAGATGAAAAGGGAGTTTTTTGGATAATTAACACTCGATTCCATGGAGAACGGATTGAGCTTGGGCATTTCATGGCTAGGCTGTCTCCGTGAAAGAGGGGAGCAACGCGCTGAAGGGGTGGATCCTTGGACTCGCCATCTTTGTGATGGGAGGGTGCGGGATCGCCTATGAATATACTTTGAGCAAGGTGTCGTCCGACCTCCTCGGGAACTCGGTGCAACAGTGGGCGTTGGTCATCGCCGTGATGCTGTTCTTCATGGGGTTGGGTGCGGAGATCCAGCAACGATTACCCGATCGTTGGCTGGTCGATATGTTGGCGGGTTCGCAGATTGTGCTCGCGCTACTGGGTGGCTTCGGGCCGCTTTTTTTCATTCAAACCTTCGCGTTTTATCCGCTGAATTTTTCCTTGGTCCACTACGGCCTGATCTCTTTTTGCGGACTCTTGATTGGTCTTGAGATTCCGCTCATCACGCGGCTCAACGAGTCGTTCATGCCGGCGATGCGGAAAAACATAGGCAAGGTTTTGAGAATGGATTATGCTGGGGCTTTGTTGGGCGGACTGTTTTGGACCTTTCTTTTGATCCCAAAATTTTCGATCACCGAAACGGCGCTGATTTTGGCCTTGATCACACTAAGCGGAGCTCTGATTTGCGTGGTGATTTTTCGCCGGCAATCGCGGTTTGGCCGGGTCTGGATTATTCTTATTCCAGTGGCTTTGGCGGGGTGTGTGGTGGGCTTCACCAAGTGCAAGGAATGGGCGCTGGATGCGGAGCAATCGCTCTACCGGGATCAGGTCGTTTACACCGCGACTTCCCCCTACCAGCGGATCGTTCTCACCAAGTCAGAGAAGGGGAATTTGCGCTGCTACATCAACGGGCATTTGCAGTTCTCGCAGAACGACGAATACATTTACCATGAGCTCTTGACTCATCCGGCGATGGCGCTGAGCAAGAGTCGAGAAAGGGTTTTGATTCTGGGCGGAGGTGACGGCCTGGCCCTGCGGGAAGTGCTGAAATATCCGGCGGTGAAGGAAGTCACCTTGGTGGATCTGGATCCCTTCATGACGAAGATGTCGGCAAGTCACGAGGATATGGTACGGATGAATGAGGGGGCGTTTTCGGATGCCAGGGTTCAGTTACGAATCGTTCCGGCGAGCGGAACCGGCGAGACGAAATCGACGCTGATGCCTGATCGCTCGGAACGTTTTCTCGGGGATTCGGTCGAGCTTCCCGAGGTGGAAATCGTGCATCAGGATGCTTCGCGCTATGTGGCGGAAGCGGAGGGGCGATTCGACGTGGTTATTCTCGACTTTCCGGATCCTTCCTCCCCCGGGTTGGCGAAACTTTACGGTCTTGCCTTTTACGGGCAATTGCGCGGGTTGTTGAAGGAAGGAGGTTTGATTATCCAGCAATCGACCTCGCCTTGGCACGCGCGGGAGGCTTTCCTTTGCATTGGGCGGACGATGGAAGCGGCCGGATTTGCGACCGTTCCTCTTCACGCAAACATTCCCTCTTTTGGTGACTGGGGTTGGTGGGTGAGTACGTCTTCGGATCAAACGACTCCGGAGGAATTGGCTGAAAAGCTGGGTCGTCTCACCGGCTTCGAGATTCCGACCCGTTATCTCAATGGTGAAACCCTCGGAGCGGCTCTTGTTTTTGCCCCTGGTTTCTTGAAATCCTCATCAGAGGATATAACCACTCTGGACGATCCGGCCATTTTCCGTCACTACTTGCGGGCCTGGAAGGAATCCCCCTAAAATTTTTCATAAGCGATGAAATCACTCCCCCTTAATTTAAGTCTCATCTTCGCGACAGCGCTGAGCCCGTTGCTGGTCTCGTGCGGAGATGACGTGAACCAGAACGTTAATATGACCGTGACTTCGGAAGCGGCCGATGGCCTGGACCTCAAGGCGGTGACCGCTTTGCTGAAGGAGGTCAAGAATGCCGAAGATCTGGAGAAGAGAATCAACTCGGGGGACCCACGGATTTGTAACCTCGACTTGAACGAGGACAATACGATCGACTATGTCAAGGTGTCCGAATATTCCTCCGGGGAGGTGCGGGGTTTTTCGCTCACGACCGAGCTTGGTCCCGATGATGTGCAGGAACTGGCGACGATCGAGATCACCGAAGATGGCAATGGCGGTCACCGGGCGCAGACGCACGGGAACAGCCAAATCTACGGAAATAATCACTATTACCATCGCGGTTTCGGAGTTGGCGACTTCCTCATGATGAGTTATCTTTTTTCGTCCCACCAACCGTACCGTTCAGGGTGGGGCTATGGAAACTATCCCCCGAGCTACAGTCGTTCCGCTCCGCTTGATCGTGATAGTTACCGCTCCAGAGTGGGCAGGATTAACACCGCGAGTGTAACCACCTCGAAAACCCCGGTCTTCAAAGGATCCGGCGCTTCCCCAAATAAGTCGCGGACCTCGAGTAAGATTAAGGCACCGCTTCGGAATCCGACCGCCAGCCAAAAATCCTTTCAGGCCCGTAATCCTTCCAAGGCCATCCGCAGTGGAGGGTTTGGCTCCCGTAGCAGTTCTTCCAGCTCCGGAAGTTTCCGCAGTTCCTCCCGTTCCGGAAGTTCCTTTGGCGGGGGTAAATAGCCCCATCACTTCGACCACGATTATGAAAACTCTTTTTGATTTCCAGTTTCCCGGTGAATTCTCCGAGTGGACCATTTGGATCTATCTTGTTAAGGCGATTGTCTTTCTCTGGATTGGCAGCCAGGCTTACGTCGTTCTCCGCAAGGTGAGCCTTTCCCAGCAGCTGGCCGAGAAGGACAACCCCGCCTTTGCCATTTCTTACGGCGGGTTTATAGCGGCGCTGGGAGTGGTGATAGCTTCGGTAATACAGTCTCCCTCGCCGGATGATTTTACCTGGGGCCAAGAGCTAGTGAGCTCGATTATCTGGACCGCGGGTTCGCTTGTTCTCCTAGTTGGAACGCTCTTGGTAAATGATTTCGTCATCTTCCCCAACTTCAAGAACCGCAAAGAGATTTTGGAAGATCGCAATGCGGGACTCGCAGTCGTTGAGGCGGCGAGTTTTCTGGGAACGGCGATTCTGATTCGGGCATCTCTCAGCGAGCAGATTGAGCCGGTCGATCTCGGCGAGCCTTGGCTGACTCTAATTTACTTTGTGGTCGGGCAGGTCTTATTCCTTCTATATTCCAAGGTTTATCCCAAAGCTGCGGGGCTTGATTTGCATGGCGAATTGGAGAAAGACAATCCGGCCGTGGGCCTGGCCTTTGGCGGGTCGCTCCTCGCTTTCGCATTGTTGCTTGGAAATGCCAAAATGCGGTATGATGCCCTTCCGACCGTGGTCTTTCTGGCATTTGGCTACGTCATTGTTCTGGGGCTTTTCCGGCTCGTGGTGCACTTGATTTTTTCCGGCAAGGTTTCGCTTTCGGCCGAGTTACAGAAGGACCGCAACTGGGGGCTTGGCTTGCTTGAAGCGGTGGTATCCCTGATTGTAGCCTTCATCGTGATTGCGAGTATTTAATGGGGGATTTTACGATCAGTCCGGAGCGGCGGTGTCTCTTTAACGGGACGGTGTTGTTGGGCCACATGGCTTCAAACAGCATCGAGTATGATGTGCTTTTGCCGGGCCCCCAGACCCACCTCGATTCAATTTTAGCCTGGCTGCTGACGCGCAATCTCGTCGAGATTTCCGAGAAGAATTTTTACCGGGTATCGACGCTGGGTCATGCGACGTCAACCGCGTTTCGAAAACGCTACATGCGGGTGCTGCGATACTTTGATGTCTTTTCGGCGGTTGATTTGGGTTCGGGGGAATTTGCGTTGGCCCACCACAGTGATTTTGAAACCGAGGCTGCCTGGGGACGGTTTTTGAGCGCTGATCGTTGGGAGGATTTAAGGGTTCCCGTCGGTCTCAATCTGGGTGCTGATCCGGTGGAATTGGTCTTTGCCCACTTCATGCAGGAAGGACGATTCAGTTTTGTGGAAGGCGGATGGGAAGTCTCTCTTCTGGAGGGTTTGATCTGGAATGAGATCGAGGAAATCTGTCGCCAAAGCCTGACCATTGACAATCTCGGATACGATGAGGTGAGCGGGGAAGATGTGATTGCGGAGGTGATCGAGCAGGGATTTTTGTTGGTGCGGGAATTGAGTGAGTGGTTTCCGGAAGTGATGGGCCATCTTGCGAGGTGGGCTCCGTCACGATCGGCTCCGGATTGGCAGCCGGATGACAGCATACAACCGTTTTGGAAAACCCGATGGAGCCTTGAGGTCAGCTAAAGTTCATGTGGTTATTCCGACGATTCATCAGGCTCTTCAAGTTCGAGGGGCATCCGGTTCAGCGGTTTCTGACCGCCGTTCTTGCGGCCATCGCGCTGAATTTGATTTTCGGAATCGCTTTTTATTATGCGGAGCGGGGAACCCAGGAAGGCCTTGGGATTTGGGATTCCATCTGGTGGGCCATGGTGACGATGACGACGGTCGGCTATGGTGACTACTACCCGCAGACATGGTGTGGCCGTTTTCTGATCGCCTACCCGTGTTTCCTTCTCGGAATCAGTCTTATTGGTATCCTACTCGGCACGGTGTCGGAAGCCGTGGTCGATCACTTCAGTCGTAAAAAGAAAGGCTTACATAAACTCACTATGAACAATCATGTCATTATTTCAGGATGCCCGTCGGTCGATCGGGTCGAGAAAATCTTCATTGAACTCCGTATGTCGCTGGGTGACGTGGCGGGATTGTTGATCGTGAGCGACCGGCTTGAGGAATTGCCACAGAGCTTGAAGGAGCTGGGTGTGTCTTTCGTGAGAGGCTCACTACGAGAAGAGGGAGTGGCCGAAAAAGCCAATGTCGGGGAAAGCCAAGGCGTGATCGTCTTGCCGGATTCGCAAGATTCAAATGATACCGAGGTCTATGCGACGGCATCTTTTCTCAAGAATCTCTTTCCGACACAGGTTTCACGGGTGCTTTCGATGATCGAGAACGCCTCTTCGGTCGAGCTTTTCCGAAAGGCGGGCCTGCGTTATATATGGGGTGACGGCCTTCCTGATCGCGTCATGACGCAGGACTTGAACCAGCCGGGAATTGGCGAAGTGGTCGGCCAGCTTCTGAGTTACCAGACGGGTTGTGAGCTCTACTTAAGAAAGCATCGGTCGACGGGGCATCCGCTGAGTGGATTGCAGATTCAAGCTCTCGAAAGCCCTCATCAGGTTCAGATTGTCGGGGTCAAAAGAGGGGCTGATGCGGATTTGAATCCACCCAAGGAGACAGTCCTGACTGACGATGACGAACTCGTTATCATTGCCCGCAGTTCAGCCGAGTGTGATGAGTTTATGGAGCAAATCAATGCTTGAGGAGCACGGTCAGCATAGCCCCTACGGGGTTCATATCGCAATGGAGTGTTCGGGCTGTCGGCGGGACCTTTTGACGGATGCAGATTTGCTGGAGGATACGATGATCGACTGTGCCCGTAAGGCCGGAGCCACGGTCGTGGATAGTATGATCCATTCATACAATCCAGCCGGGCTGAGTGGGGTGGTGGTGATTTCCGAGAGCCATCTGGCGATCCATACCTGGCCGGATATTGGATATGCCTCCTTTGATATTTATACCTGCGGAAAGCGTGATCTTGCCGATAAAATCGCTCGCAGGTTGAGGGAGGTTTTTCAGCCGACCAATGTCTTCCGGAAGGTCTTTGAGCGGAGGCCTCCAGGGCCCAAATGAAGCTCGTTTTTTGATTTGTCGGCGAATACAGTGGCCCATACTCACTTGCCCGGTGGATCGCGCAACTGACACAAAGTTCGGGCTTCATATCTCAGACAAACCTACGGAGAAGATCTTCAAAACCGCAGTGGTTTTGGAGAGAGACTTTAGGATTCCGGCGGGTGCGCCTGAGTTCGCTGCGAAAAAGATACTGTCGATCAAGAAGAGTGTGACTCTTTACGCGATCAATCCGCATATGCATTTTCGCGGGAAATTCATGGAATTTGAAGCGGTATATTCGGATGGGCGTCGCGAGATGTTGCTCTCGGTCCCAAACTATAACTTCAACTGGCAGCGAACCTACGTCTTCAAGGAGCCACGCAAACTGCCCAAAGAAACCCAAGTACACATCCGGAATGCCTGGGATAACTCTGCCAATAATCCTTACAACCCGAACCCGAAGAAGGAGATTCGGTGGGGCGAACAGAGTTTCGACGAGATGTTCTTTGCGACGCTTGGATACATCGAAGATTGATCGCCTTGCTGGCGACAGCGTGATTTACTTTGCTCCGGCGTGGTTGAAATGCAGATGGTGAGTTTGCCTTCCCCAAAATACTCGGTGTGATTTGGGAGCGCCCCTGCCTTGTAGTTCCCGGCGAATTGACTACTCTTCCGGCGTTGAGCAATCAGAAGTAATCTTTTCAAGCGAATGTTAGAGAATCATGAAATCCGGGAGTTGGTTGCAGAGTACGGACCGGCAGTGAATGAGGGCCGCTCAATCAAGCAGCTAATCGAGGACGGAGACGTTCCGCGTTTGAAAAGTTGCATTGTTCTGAAGGGCAAGGTTTCCGATTCTGTTTTCGGAGAGACTCTCGCCCATCGCAACGGCAAGCCGATTCGGCTGATGTTCCGGAACAACCGGATCTCTACTCACGACGTGAACCGGGGAGCGATTCCATTCAAGGATCAGGTTCTCTCAATGAACCATGATCACATGTTACGGTTGGTGAGGGACGTGGTGGGAAGTTCGCAGTTTGAAGTGGAGGGTCTGGCTCCCAGTTCGACGGTGATCCCCGCGGAGAATCTGACTTTGGTGATGTTGGAAAATGTTGTCCGTTTCTATATGGCGGAGAGTTCGACCTCGACTTCGCTTTACCAACACTGGCTCGCCGCCAAAGAGGCTGGAACCGAAATTATGCAGTATGCCGGGCATGAGTTGGAGGTAGGCAGACTGCAACCCAACGGTCGCCTTCCCTACTTGATGGATACCCCCAGCACCAAAGATAAAGTAGACCGCACGGTCGATGCTGACTATCTCGTGAATGCGGGTGTTTGCTCTGCCGCGCAATATGCCGCGATTCGTAATTCCTCGCTTATGGCTTTCGGGATCGTTTCGCAGTATTTGTCTGAGCGGGGAATGGTCTTGGTCGATACCAAAACCGAGCATGGGATCAATTCGGAAGGTATGATCGTGGCAGCCGATGAACTTTACACCATGGATTCTTCGCGCTTTTGGAGGCTGGATGATGACGGTGAATTGGTAACCCGCGATGGCAAGCCGGTGTCCTTTTCAAAGGAGTTCGCCCGGGGAATGGTGAAGGATAAAAACGATCAGCAGTTTTCTGAAGAGCAAGCCAATGAGATCGCGGTTCGCTACATTGAGGGCCTTCAGCATATCACCGGTGAAGCTTTCACGCCTGACCTCCGACCGCGGGATCAGCGGATTGTCGAGTCCGTGAATCTAATTTTGGACGAGTTGACTTAAATGGTGCAGTGGTCCGAGAGCTGGGAATGCAGGCTACTTTTTGATTCCGGGATCTGAGCGGACTCCGAATTTTTGTGGAGTTAGGGTGTTTTTGACGGGCTTGAGTTGGTTTTTGGGAAGGCGCTCTTTGCCTTTGGCAATGTCGTGCCATTGGGCGACCATTTCCCTGACGCGCTCCGGATGTTTGGCAGCGAGGTCATTGAGTTCAGTGCGGTCTTCGGCGAGGTCGTAGAGTTCCCAGCGGCCGAGTTTTGCCGAGGCGATCTTCCAGTCGCCCGAGCGGAGGGCGCGATCTTTTTGGTAGTGGAAGTAGAGCGGGTCGTGGGGTTGGCGTTGCTCTCCAGCGAAAATGGGAAGGAGGGATTTTCCGGCGAGGGGGTCGACAGTTCTCTGGTCTACCATTTTCATAAAGGCCTGCCCTTGACCTCGTGGGGATTTCACCCCAATTCTCCGGCCTCCGATTTTTTCGGGATAAGAAGCTTTTCCCGCTTCGAGGGCGGTGGCCATGAAGTCGATGAGGTGGGCGGGTTGTCGGGTGATGCTGCCGGGCTTGGTTTTGAGGAGTGACCTGGGGCCGCGCACAATCATGGGGGAGGAGATGCCGCCTTCGTGTTGGTTTTGCTTGTAGAGGCGGAAGGGAGTGTTGCCGAGCGAGGCCCAGCCGACGTCGTAGCACCAGTAGGACTTTGGGTCCCAGGGTTTGAGTTTCTTGCCACGGGTGCGGTCGAAGGGACAGGCTCCGTTGTCGGAACAGAACATGATGAGGGTGCTATCGTAGAGGCCCTTTTCTTTTAGATGTGCGACGAGGCGGCCAATGTTTTGGTCAAGGACATCGACCATGGCTGCGTAAACTTCCATGCGGTCTTCTTCCCATTGTTTGTCTTCAGGCGAGAGGCTGTCCCAGGCCGGGATGTGAGCGGCGCGGTGTGAGAGCGGCCATTTGGCGGGAAGGAGGCCCGTGTTGATTTGTTTTTCGTGGCGGCGTTTGCGAAGGACGTCCCAGCCTTCGGCGTATTTGCCTTTGTATTTTTGCACCTCGGCTTTGGGTGCTTGGAGCGGGTAGTGTGGAGCGTTGTAGGCACAGTAAAGGAAAAAAGGCTTGGGCATTTCGACTTTTGCCCTCTTTCCGTCGCCGTCGAAGTCACCTTTCGTTTCAAGACCTTTACTACCTGACGGGGATTTTGAAATTCTTCCGAGATTTTTGACGAAGTGGTCAGTCAGGAAATCGATGGCGTAGTCGGTGATGACGTTGGTGGTGTAGAACGGTTTTCCGTTATGGGCGTTGGGGACTTTCCAGGGCTTTCCGTCGAGGCGAAAGGTGTCGTCTCCAGTGAAGAAGTTGGTGGCTCCGGAAAGGTGCCCCCAGTAGCGGTCGAATCCGAAGTCGGTCGGTTGCTTTGAGAGGTGCCATTTGCCGACCATCATGGTGTGGTAATTGGCAGGTCTGAGGACTTCGGCAATGGTCGCTCCACGCGAGAGGGATTCGCCGCCGGCTTGGTCACAGTAGAGGCCGGTGAGAAGGGAGACGCGGGAGGAATGGCACTTGGCAGTGTTGTAGAACTGGGTGAAGCGGAGGCCGTCCTTGGCGAGCGCGTCGATGTTGGGAGTATTGATTTCGGAGCCGTAGCAGCCGAGATCGGAGAAGCCGAGGTCATCGGCCATGATGAGGACGATATTGGGGGGAGACATCGTGAATGTCTTAACGTTTTTGAATTCAAGATTCCCACGATCCTGGGACGAGACGGGAAGAGCATAAAATGCCAAAAGAGTAGTGACGAATAGTCGCATCCGATTCTGATATCAAAAATTCGCGAGGCATGGGCATAAAAAAATCTGCCGGCCCTCTTGGAAAAAAGGGCCGGCGGGTAAGGAAATCTTGTTTGATTACTGGACCTCGACGCGGAAGAAGAGCCTATCAAAAGTTTGCCCGAAAGCCAGCGTGAGAGACTCGGTGGTGGATGCTCCTTGTGAGGCAACGTTGTCCTGGATCTCGGACCAGTTATCGACCGAGAGGTCGGTGGAAGCGACGATTCGATAGGTGGTATTCGCTTGCGAATCCCAAGTGAGGCTGAGTGGCTGGGTAACTGGATCGAAGGTCATGTTCTTGATGACGAGATCTGCGGGAAGGATCTTGCCAAAGCCCGGAGCCACGGGAGCGGTCGCGGGATTACTTTCGGCATCCGAGATGTAAAAATCATCGAAGGCAATGGTCTGGCTTGCGAGATCGTTGACGTTCGTTGTGGTGACAAATATGGTGTCGATGATGGGGCGGGGGAATCCAAGGAGAAAGACTTCTTGCCGTTCGCGATTGGATGAGAAGTTGTCAAAGACGGTTTGACGGTTGCCTCCGGTCGGAGCGACATGGACCGAGAAGGTGTCGGTGGTCCAAGGGATCCTTATTAACGTCAATCCAGACATCGTAGGATGTGTCGGGCTCGAAGGTGATTCCCGAGCCGGTGACCGGGCCACCGATTCCATCGATTGCTTCCATGCGGAGGGGGCCGCCAATATCACGCCTAAAGGTAGTGTAGGTTCCGATGTTGTTGACGTAGTCGATAGCAAAACGAATTGCCTTCTCGCCAAATCCGACCTTGGCGAGAACGGGAAAATCTGTTTCTGCGCTGCTGTAACAGAAGCGGAAAAACAAGGTGCGGGTGCTGTCTTCCCGCAGGGCGCGCGTTTGGGTGATCCGACCGGTGAGGTCGGTTCCGGCGGTTGCGGTGGTGGCCTCGGTGTTGCCAATGGTGGTGACCTCCCAGGGGCCTTCCGCTGTCAGCCATGAACCTTGGCTGGAGAGCGCGCCGTGAGTGAGTCCATTGAAGTCGTCAATCCAGTTCCACCCACTGGCAACGCCCGTAATCTGAGAGACGGTGAGCGTTTGAGTGACCGGAGCCTCGTCGTCCCGCGAAGCGGTTAGGGTGAAGGTGGTGTCTTCCGTAATGACAACCTTGGTGCTGCCGACTCCAAATTCGCTCGTTGCGGTGGCATCACCGATGCCTTGGTCGATCTCAAGCGTGGCGTCTTGGGTTGCGTCCCAAGTAATGGTGACTTCATCACCTGAGGCGACTTTGCGAAATTCCGGGGCAAAGCTGTTGATTTGAAGATCTTCTTGTTGTTCATCAAGGTCTGGCATGCCGTTGGCGATGAGATCATCGAGCCCCGCCTGGGTTAGCGGGCGTTTCCAAATCACAACCTCGTCGATGTCGCCATCTACATGACCACGTCACTGGTGCGAAGAACCGCTGCGATGGAGGTGGTATTCATGTTGTGGGTGTAGCCGGCGGGCTTATTTGGAATCGCAATGGAATCAAGCACTCCGTCGATGTAGACCTGTTTCGTGGCCGAGCCATCAGCCTGTGCAGCTTGCACGAAAGCGACGTGGTTTCCAGTCGAGTCCATCGAGCGGCGTGGCTCCAGCGGGAGTGTGGTTTAAAAGTGGAAACCCATTCTTATCCCGGATGAAGACGTCCACTGAATTGTTTGAGCCGCCGGGCACGGTCCCCATGGTGAAGAGCGGGGTTCCGTCACTTGGAAGATTACTTCCCTCCAAGAAGAAGCGGAGATCGGATTGTCCGGCGGCATTGGCCCGTACCCAATAGGCAACGGTGAAGGATTCGTTCTTCATGGCCGGCAGGTCGTTAGCCGGATCTTGAGTTCGTACGAGGTGCGCCTTCTTGGCTTTCTTGAACTTGAAGGCCATTCCAAATTTGCCCGGGATTTGGTCGGTCGCACCGACACTTTGCAAAAGAAAATCCTCACCATTGGCAAGGTCGGGGGTCTTGTTCCCTTGAATTTCGTCGAGAGGCCAGTAGGCCACCAGTTCGTTTTTAAGGGTTTGGCCTTGGCCGAAGGCGCAATAGGCGGATAGGGCAAGGGTTCCGCATTATTTTAGAGTGAGCATGTTTGAACACCCTATTGAATTCAAAGGGAGCCGTTAAGAGAACGGAGCAATGTCGTTCGGCCGAGTGAACAAGTTCATGGTTTGCTTGTTAAAATATCTTGCCCGAATTGGGGTAGCGATTGTCGCGTCGCACACTTGTCTCACGTCCCGGGATATTCTAACAGGGCCTCATGGTCCGATTTTTTGTAGCCTTGCTTGTTCTTATCCAGTTGGTCGCTGCGGCTCCCAAGAAAGGACCTTTTAAACAGATCGAAGATGTCGAGGGTCTTCCACGGGTGCTCTTGATTGGCGATTCGATTTCCATCGGATACACGCTTCAAGTCCGCGAGTTATTGAAAGGTAAAGCCAATGTCCATCGTCCACCTGTCAATTGTGCCGCAACAATTCACGGTCTCAAGGGCCTGGATGAGTGGTTGGCGATTGGTGGAAAAGACAAGAAGTGGGATGTCATTCATTTTAACTGGGGCCTTCACGACCTCAAATACATGGGGCCCGACGGTGAAAATCTTGCCGACCCCAAGGCCGGGACCAGCAAGCAACAGGTGGGGCCTGAAGCCTACGAAAAAAATCTGCGTGAATTGGTGAAGCGCCTCAGGAAGACCGGAGCTCGCTTGATCTGGCGCAATACCACTCCAGTGCCCGAGGGCGCGCGTGGTCGCGTTCCGGGGCACGCCGCCGAATACAACGAGATCGCAGCCAGGGTGATGAAGGAAATGAAAGTTGAAATTCACGATCTCTACGCGTTTGCCAAAAAGAATGCCGCCAAAATCCAACGGAAGGCCGACGTCCACTATACCCGGGAGGGTTCCATGAAGCTTGCTAAAGAAGTGGTCAAGGTTCTCGCGATCAAATAATAACGAGCCCCAACAATCGAAATTTGATTTCGAATGATTCATCATTGATCTCCAAATGGCTCTCTAAACCCATCGTGTTATTTGCGCCGTCAGCGGTATTTCTCCTTCTGGCATGAAGTTGATCATTACCCTATCCGCGGTTGCCAACACTCTTATCACTATGTCTTTCGCACAATCAACAAGCGCCCTGACTCCCGAATTTCATTCCGACCTTCGGATGGGATATGAAATGAAAAGCGAGGATTTGGTTCGTCACAATGCTGTCACCAATAAAGAGATCAACAAGCTTGCCCTGAATCGCCAGATCATTTCGGGCGAGGACGGACAGTTCAGTCACAAATCCAAACAAAAGGCATCACCAACCAGAAGTCATCCGGTCGTTGCTGGATGATTGCCGGGTTCAATGTCATGCGCCCTTAGGTAATTCACGAGCAGGGGATATCCAGTTTTTCATCACCGGGATTGGCGGTAATAGTGCTAATAATTTTGTGGCCACGCTTAACTTTTCAGATGCTACGACCACTGCACTTCAGTTCTCGGTGGCGGATTGGCAGGGAAGTCGGGATTACAATGCCACTGAAAAAATTCCGCGGGCAACGGAACTGGTTCCGGCCCCGTTGTGGATTGCGCCATCACCGGCCTTGTTTATGATCAAGAGCGAGGGAGCTTGACTCTGACCTGGCGTAATACCGGAGCCGCATTGTATATAGTCAAATATTTAACCGACTTGACTAATTTTGATTCAGATATTGGAGATGGTTTGACTGCTGCCGAGGAGTAAAACTGTATTTGTTGGCTTGCACCTGATTTGAAGACTGGTCCTATTTTTCCCAAGAACGTGCCAGCATACACAAGTCGCGCGAAGCTGAAGAGCCGTGCGATGGCGATCGAAACAGAGGGGGAAATTACTCTGGCCCGGGCATTGCGAAAACGGGTTGCTTCGTTTTCAAGTGGCCTGGCAGTGGCGAGTGAGGGTTTTATGAAAAAGGTAGAGCCAAAAGAGACTACCGGAAAAGCTGACTGTTGACGGAGGGCCTCGGGCTGCCGGTTGGTGAGATTGGAGATTGAACAATAAGGTTCGAATATTGAAAGTGGGCGGATGGGAGCGATTGAGATTTGCCTGGTGGGGCTGGCGGTGGTGATTGTTTCAATTTTGTGTCTCAGGTTGCACGCCTTTCTTGGGCTTTTACTGGGTGCTTTTGTGGTGTCGATCTTGACGCCGGGAGTTGGTACGGATGCGATGAGCCGGGTGGCGGAGGGGTTCGGGACGGGTTGCCGAAAAATCGGGATCCTGATTGCATTGGCGGCGATCATTGGTCAGTGCCTCCTGGCAAGCGGTGCGGCGGAACGAATCGTTCGGGGCCTCCTTTCTCTTTTTGGAGTCAAGCGGGCACCGATGGCTTTTCTGGGGAGCGGATTCGTTCTCGGGATTCCGGTGTTTTTCGACACCGTATTCTATCTCATGCTGCCTTTGGTGCGGGCATTTTCGCGAACCAATCCCAAGGTTTATTTGCTCGCGCTGTTGAGTGTGGTGGCCGGAGCGAGCATGGCGCATTCATTGGTGCCGCCTACGCCGGGGCCCTTGCTGGTGGCGGCACGTCTTGAGGTGAGTTTGGGGGTCTTAATCCCGGCGGGATTGATGTTGGGAGTGGTGACGATTTCGGTGGGTTATGGTTATGCGCGCTGGGCCAATGCAAAGTTTGGTATCACCTACCGTGAGATTGAGGTACCGGGAATCGAGAGTAAGGAAAAGAAGGAATTGCCCGGGTTGGGATGGTCTTTAATACCGATTCTCTCGCCATTGGTGCTGATTAGTTTGCGAACTTTTTTGGAGATGTGGGATGGGCTTCCGGCTTGGCTTGAAGTCTTGAGCGGGAAAAATGTCGCAATGGCTCTGGGCGCCGGAATGGCGATGGTGCAGGCCACGAAATATTGTGAATTAAAGACGGTGATCAATGAGGCCCTTTCGAGTGGCGGAGTGATTATTCTCATCACGGCTGCCGGTGCTGCTTTTGGAGCGGTGTTGAAGGACACCGGGATTGGGGCCGAACTTTCAGGGATGGTGGGTAGCGGCGGTGGGATCTTGCTTCTGGCTTTTGTGTTGACTGCCTTGGTGCGCTTCGCGCAGGGATCGGCAACGGTCGCAATGATCACAGCGGTGGGCATCGTGGCGCCTATGGTTTTGGACGCTGAGTTGGGATTTCACGCTGTCTATGTGGCGCTTGCGATTGGCTGTGGCTCCAAACCACTGCCGTGGATGAACGACAGTGGTTTTTGGATCGTTTCGAAAATGTCCGGTATGAATGAGATAGAGACCTTGAAGACTTTTTCCGTAATGTTGTCGCTGATGGGCTTGGTGGGATTTGCGGTGGTTTGGTTGGCGAGTCTTGTGATGCCCATGAACTGAAGCCTCATCAGTAGGTCACGCGGAGGCGGACAAACTGCCGGGAGTTGGTGGTCGAAGGAAGCGGGGCGCGCCAAATCTCGGTAGCGGTTCCGTCGCCGTTATCAGTTGAAGAAACCGGGACGGCGGTATTGTTATCCCAGGAGACAAGATCGCCCGAAAGCTCGACGCTGAAGGTGAGTTCAGAGGCGGCTAGATTGCGTCTGAAGGTCAGGGTTAGATAACGATCAGTCACACCGTCAACCTCGATCAGTTCGGTTGTTCCAGTGGGAAGGTCGTGGTTTGAAGCGAGTGTTGGATTGGAGTCCAGGGCATACTCGAGAAGGTTATTTATACCATCCTTGTCATTATCGGCGGTCATGGAGGTGCCGGCTTCGAGGCCGTGACTCTGTGCCCATGAATCAAAGTTCGAGGTACCGGGTCCGGCCGCACCAGGAGTGCCTCCGGCCTGTTGGCTGGCCTGCCAGGCCAAGGGGTCCGAGTGATCTGCGGGCTGGGTTTCGGTCGGAAGGATGAGAGTTAGGCTGGGGCCTCCTCCGTCGGGAGAAGTCGGCCAGGAAGCATCGTCATCATAGGTGAACTCGATGATGACGGTGCCGGCACCGAGGGAGAGTTTGATGTTCTCTCCTCCGTTGCTCAATTGGTCATTGGGATCCCATTCGCCAATCACGGGTAGGCCGACTCCGTATCGGGAATCGAAGGCCGTCTGGTTTTTTACGATGAGGAGAAAGGCTCCTGGCTGAATCATGGTTCCCGGCGGGAAGTCAAAGTCGACTCCCTTGGTGAAACGGACATCGGTCAGGTCAATGGCAGCCGCTCCGATGTTCTGGATCTCGATGTATTCGAAATCGGAATCGGTCCAGCCCATCGCTTGTTCCGTGGAGCTGGCCGGGGCGGGATGATAGTGAACTTCGGTGATGCGGAGATCGTTTGCGAGAGGCGTGACGTCGGGAGTCGAGACCACAAACTCGGCGGGTGCGGACCAGTGGCTCCAGCGTCCTTCAGAGTCCCGGTGGCGGACACGGGCGCGATAGGTTTGACCGGGTCTCGCGGAAACCGCGGGGAAGAGATAGTCCGGATTAAATGAGGTGAGTTCACCGGAGGTGGTGGGATCTTCAATCTCATAGAGGTAAGGTTCTTCGGCAAGATAGTTGGAAGTGGTGGGGTCGTAGATTTCGGAGATTCGCCACTCCACGGCTGCGAAGGCCGTGTTTGAATTGTAGTTGCTTGAGGTAAATTGCAGGCCGTTGGCGGGGTGTCTGGGGGCACCGGAATATGTGATCACGGGAGTTTTGGGAATGACGTTTTCCGAGGTGAGAAGATTCGACTTCATCCAATTTCCGCGAGAGACGATGTAGTTCTTGAGAATCTGAATCATACCTCCGAAATCATTGCCGGAAGCGACGTCATAGTAGCGATCGGGGTGATTGATCCGGGGATTGTTGTCCCACTGTCGTCGGTCGGCGCCGACCAGCGATGGTGCTCCCGGGGTCCAGACGTCCCGAACCATTTCATCGATGAGTTTGTGGCCTTCATCGGGGTTGTAGAGTAGGTCCATGATTTCGCGGACGCGATTTTGAAAGCGGGTGTTGAAGGCCGGGTTCTGCGCGACCTTTGTTTTGAAATCATGGTTGCCGGAGCCATACATGTTATTGGCCCAAGTGAGATCAAGATCCCAGGGGTGAACTTCAAACTTAGAGGTTTCGGGGTTGTGGTAGTAGAAGTAATTTTTGCCTGCGGCGATGTCGTAATGGTGGATTCCTTCGACGATGGTGCGGTAGCTGAGATACTTTTCGATATCGAGGTTGTTCTCCCACCATTGGGCGGTGGGTGTTCCGTTACGATAAGCGTTGATGAAGCTGGAAATATCCCTGCCGTTGTCGACCTGGGTGGGTCCCTGGTTGTTGGAGTCGCCACGGTGGCCCTCGATTTTGTATAGGTTGCCATCGGGCAGGTCATGTTCGTCGAGGAACTGGCCGTTCAGTTGTTCGATGGCGAGAAAGAGGCCGTAGTAGTCGCTCTCATATTGGTTGGCTCCGGTGGGGCTGGCTTCGTCGATGACATAGAACTGGGCATAGTGGGTGTGGCAGGCCTCGACGCCACTCAGCTGGAAGAGGCGGAAGCCAACTCCCTCGAACAAGCCCTGCTCGCCCCGGTGGTTGAAGTTCACTTGTTGAACGATGGATGAGAAATTGAGTTTGTCCCACGCTTCGGAGTATTTCTCACCGTAGCGATCCCGTGCTTCAAAACGGCGGCCGCGGTCGAAGTCAAACTTCCAGAAATTTTTGCCATACTGGAAGCGGTGCACGCCACCACGCGGGCGATATTTGATGTGGTCGTAAACCTTCCCCTCGTAAACCATGGTGCCGGGCCAGAGGTAATTCGATCCGCGATAGCCTCCGAATTGGGAGTCATCAACATACGAGTTTTTGCTGAGCAGGAAGTAGGTCGCGATGCTCGACATCAGGGAACCGGAGTGGTTCACCGGAGCGTCGCTGCCGCGGACGGATCCGCTCCAGTCGGGGGTGCCATCGTAAATGAAGTAGGCGAAATTGGGTTGGGGGTCATCCTTGTAGGGCACTGTGATTTTTGCGCCGGGGGTGTCGCCTGCCGAGATCCGGTAGCGAATCAGGCGGCGGTTTGTCTGCAGAGTGCCGGGGAGGGTTACCGTGAAGATGGAGTCGAAAGCGAGGGCATCTCCGCCGGTGCCGTCGTCGGTCATGACGACCTCGGTCCATTCGGCGGGGTCTTCATAACGCGGGTCTTCATTGGTGGTCCCGTTGTCGTTGAACTTGAGATAACGGGAGAAGTAGTCGCCTGGATTGACGAGCTGGTATTGCAGGGTCACGGAGTCGACACCATCGGGATCGGTAACCTTGGCGGTGACGACGACCGGTTGACCGGACATTGGCTGGTTGGGAAGGTGGTCCACTTGACGAATCTGGGGAGGGACTGTGGTGGCGTACGATCGGTTGGCTGCGCCCGGGGTGGGAGCGAAACTACCGCCTGGATTTCCGCCCGAGGTTTCTCCGGTGAGGGAAAGGGCGAAGCTGATATCGCTGCTGTTTTGGCTGGATTGGTGGATCTCCACCGCGATGACATTGGTGCCGGAAACGAAGGCGTTGGTGGGAACGGTCACGGTGTCATTGGCATTATCGCCGACAGTATTGTTCGCGTATTCATCATACGGGGCGTTGTTGGTGAGGCCGGCGTGACGGGCCACTTCGACTCCGTTCACATAGATCGCATAGGCGTCATCATAGGTGATCGAGATGGTAAAGTTTACAAAGTCCGAGGGGTCGGGAATGTCGGTGGAAGCTCGGAAATAGGTGGTGGCGTAGCGGCCTCCCGCAGGGCCGGAATTTACGAGAGTGGCCTCGTCGGAATCGCCGTAGCCCAGCTCGGCAGGGCCGCTGGCCCAACCCGAGTCGTCGAATTCGGTGTTGCGCCAGGCCGTTCCTTGATCGCTGCCGTCGTCGAGATATTTCCAAGTCGCATTCCCGGCAATGTAGTTGACGGGGCTGTCACCACCAGCTCCGCTGTTTGAAGTTGCGGCGGGAAATCCGGATGCCCGCCAGCTACCTCCCAGATCGTTGTCGAGAAGAGGATTGATGAGCTCGATGGATGGGCTGGCAAGAAGAGTCCCGATGTCATCTCCCACGGTGGGCCAGGGGAAGCCCAGTTGATAATCAACTTCATCGACCGTCGTTCCGGCGGGATTGCGAAGAGTGATTCGTTCGCCCGAGTTCCGGAGAGAGGAACCGTTGGCGAAGGGGCCCAGCGCTCCGGGGTATCCGAAGCGCGAGAGCAAGGTGGCCGGGTCTTCCGCCACGACCAAATAGCCTCCTGCGGCGAGGATGGTTCCGGCCGGGAACTCGAAGTCGATTCCGCTGGAGAAATAGTAGCCTGAGAGATCGATGGGATTATTGCTCGGGTTGAAAAGCTCGATGAATTCGGCGCGAACGGTTTTGGTATCCTCGTCGTAGTGGATTTCGTTGATGACAACCGAAGGCGGAGTGAAAACCGGCGTGATAAAAGTCTGGGAGGTGGAGGCCCAACTGCTGCCAGCGGCGTTTTGTGCCAAGGCGCGGAAGTAGTAGGTGGTGGTAGGTTGAAGATTGGAAACGAGGCGGGAAAATGAGCCGGATTGGGTGCCCCCGGGAACGGAAAGTTCCCAGTTCGCAGGAGTGGATTCGCCATCGACCGTACCATAGTAAATCGTGACGGTGGGAGGATCTCCGCCGGCATCAATGACTTCTCCGTTGAGGGTCGCGAAGGTGCCGTTGATTCGGCTTGCAGGTGAGTTGGTGATCGTCGGTGGATTGACGTCCGTTGTGGAAAAGGTAGCGGTTGAAGGGGCCCATGAGGTCCCCGCAGAATTAGTAGCGGCTGCTCGGAAAAAGTAGGTTGTTCCTGGAGCGAGGCCTGAGATGAACCCGCTGTCGGAGCTGGTCTGTAATCCTAGTTCGAGTTGCGAATCCCAATTGCCTGTGCCGGCATTATTATCTCCGTAATGGATAACTAGGGTGGGTATTTCCCCGCCGGTCGAGTTGACGATGGCCCCAATATTGGCGCTAGTGCCCATGATGTTACTTGCGGCGAGGTTTTCTACGGTGGGGGGTGCGGAGGCCGTCGTGAAGCTTTCGCTGGAAGATGCCCAATCCTCGCCTTGAGCGTTTGCTCCATAAGCGCGGTAAAAGTAGGTGGTGTTAGGTTGTAGGCCGTTTAGACTCGATGAGAATTCCCCGGGATCTGCTTGGCCCCCAAGATTTTTGTTATTGGCCCAAGCTGCTGGGTTGCTTCCTCCATCAGATGGTCCCCAATAAAGACTTAGGGAAGGCAAACTGGTTCCTACGTCAATAAGGTTTCCCCGAATAGTAGCACTTGAGAAGGTGACTGTTGTTGGAGTGAGCGTAACGACGGAAGGGGCCCCAGTAGGAATCTTCGTGGTAAAAGCGACCTCGCCGAATCCCACGCGAAAGCCACCGTGGTTGCTGACAAGCTGAAGGCCGATGTAGCGGGCCCCACTCGCTGCTGAAACGTCAAATGATTGTCCGCTATCGCCATTTCCAGTGCCTTGGGCGAGTGAAAAAGTCCCGTTGATTTGGGACCATCCACCGCTTGCAAAATTATAGGAGGTGACAGTTCCGCTAGTTGCGGGGGGAGTGATTGTTGGGGAGGTGGCGTGGAAAATGTTGAAACGATTGGTTCCCCGATCACGAGCATTATTTTCTTGGACATTCCAAAGGTAGATTTGATCAAGGTTGGGAGTTGGTGAACCGAGATCAAGAACGGCCCATGTGGTATTGTTACCCGACGGAGTTGAAAACCCCTGCCAATCGTCCGCCCATGCCGTGGAGTTGACGGTCCAGGTCGATGGATCATTAGGGTCGGGTTTTGACATGCCACTTCCGTTGATGACCTGTAGTGCCGCGCCATTTCCGGTTAGGCTATCGCCTTGGTGAAAGGCTTTGATGGAATTCGGAATCACGACATCGGCGGAGATAGGTTTTAGACCGACCAAGGTGAGGAGAAG
>Ga0213866_10001070_pt1 | contig 20772 bp, 19 predicted proteins | sample PICome_11_FD_160079 | JGI IMG/M metagenome (GOLD analysis project Ga0213866, IMG submission 160079) | Coastal seawater microbial communities near Pivers Island, North Carolina, United States - PICO284 | ecosystem: Environmental > Aquatic > Marine > Coastal | place: USA: North Carolina...
CTCATGTGGTGCTAGATACTGGCCCTGATGATAGAATTGACCACGTTTTTCGTGAAAGAAAGGGTGTAAAGTACGATCATCTAGCTATGATGTATCCAAATGGTACGCTCGACCCTAAAGTTATGAACTATATGGGGTCAGATAAGACAACAACTGTACTTGAAGTTGTATGTCGTGACTATTCTGTAAAGAATGAAGAGGCTTATCTAAGCTATGCCTTCTGTATGACTACAAATACTGTACTAAATTACAAACAAATGAAGGGTAACGGCTCGAATCCGTTTATATGCTTCCGTTGGTCTAAATGTGCTGGCGAAGTTTATGGTCGCGGCCCACTAATTAACGCATTATCTGCTATAAAAACTACAAATCTTACCATTGAAATGATACTTGAGAATGCACAAATGGCTATCTCTGGCATATACCAAATGGAAGATGATGGCGTAATAAATCCAGATACAATACAGTTAGTCCCAGGATCTATCATACCAAAAGCTATGGGTTCTAGCGGATTGCAGCCTATTCGAGCAGCTGGAAACTTTGATGTAGCCCAGTTAGTGCTTGGAGATATGCGTCAAAATATAAAACGTGCGTTATATAACGATATGTTAGGCAACCCAGACAAAACACCAGCGTCAGCAACAGAAGTAGCAGAGCGCATGGCAGACCTTTCTAGGCGTATGGGTGCTGCTTTTGGTAGGTTACAAGCTGAATTGGTACAACCTGTACTACAGCGTGTTATTTACATCCTTAAAAAGCAAGGACGCATAGATGTACCAACAGTAAATGGACGTGAAGTTAAGATACGTTCTGTATCTCCGCTAGCTCAAGCGCAATCTAACCAAGATATTTCTAGTGTTGGTCGCTTCCTTGAGATGGTTGCTGGTACATTTGGGCCAGAGATGTTGCAGCTACTTATTGATGGTGAGCAAACAGCTATACATTTAGCTAAAAAGTTTGGTGTTCCTGAAAGCTTGATTCGCGATGAAGAACAGCGTAAACAAATAGCTGCATTAGCGCAACAAATGGCGCAACAACAAGCGCAGCAACAACAGGGTGAAATGATTGAACAGCAAGGTTAATATTGGAGTCGATGGTTATCAAAGAGCTACAAGTCAAGATCTACAGATAAGCCAGAATATTGCTGAAACATTTAGTACCCCTGCTGGTGAGGCTGTCTTAAAGTATTTGCGTTCCGTTACCATTGAAATGGTACATGGGCCTAATGTGACTACAGAAGAACTGCGGCATCATGAAGGTCAGCGTTATATCGTTGGCCTTTTAGAGCGTCGTGTATCACATGCACATAGGAGTAAGAACAAATGAATGACATACCAGTAGAATCAGAGCAGTCTACACATGGTGAAACACAAGAGCGTGACTTTGTAGTTGCAGAGGATACGGCTCCAGCTAGACCAGAATGGCTGCCTGAGAAATATAAGAGTGGTGAAGACTTAGCTAAAGCATATAAAGAGCTAGAGTCTAAGCTAGGCACTAAAGAAGAAGATTTACGTGCGCAGTTCCAAGAAGAGTTTGACGCTACAAAGAACGCTGAACGCCCTGCATCTGCTGGTGAATATGCATTGCCAGACTTTGTAGATGATGAAGAAGCAGTTGATAATGAGCTACTTAAGTGGTGGGCTGAACAATCATTTGATAGTGGGTTTGGTCAAGATAAGTTTGAAAAAGGTATCGAGATGTATCTTCAAGCATTGGATGGGTCTGCTCCTGATCTTGATGCTGAAGCTGCAAAGTTGGGGGAGAACGCAGATCAGCGCATTGAGTCAGCTTCAATGTTTGCTACCAAGTTCTTCCCCAGTGAAACTATGCCAGCAATAGAGCGTATGATGGAAACCCATGAGGGTGTTATAGCTATGGAAGCAATACAAGAAGCTATGAAAGATGGTTCCTTTACTGGAGATGCAACACCTGCGGCTGGAATAAGTGAAGACAGTCTAAAGGAAATGATGCAAGACCCAAGGTATTGGAGTAAGAATGACCCTGCATTTGTTCGGCAAGTAGAGGCTGGCTTTAAGAAACTTTATGGAAGCTAAGATAATAAAGCGTGGTAACTTTTACCTAACACCCTTTACTAAAGATCATGTTGAAGAGGTTATTGCTAACCTAGCACCAGAAAATGTCAGGGAGATAAATCTCCTTGGCTATCAAAATGTCAGAGAATGCGTTGAAGAGATGATGAAATACTCTGATTGCTACTTAGTACGCAAAGAAGGTGAGGTATTTACTGCAATATCTGGGCTTTGGTATGAAGATGGTAGAGAAACACCACAGTTTTTTGCAATGTTTTCTAAGAATATTAAGAAAAACTTTACATCTATAGCGCGTGGATCGCGTATGCTAGTAACATTTTTTGATAGAACACAGGACGAAATGTCTATGCGTATATTGAGCGATCACCAGTTTATGTTAGATTGGGCAGCATGGTTAGGCTTTGAGGCAATAGGTATAACTCAGTTTAATTCTAACCACTATGTTGATTTTGTGCGTTGCATTTCCCCACAAAAAAGTGCTTATAGTGAAACATCACGGCCCGTGATGCACTGAAAGGCCCATTTGGATACCCTTGTCGATGTGAAGGAACGGATACCCGAGTAACCGAAACTTTATATTTAGGAAAAGAAAATGGCTAATACTATCGACCAAGCTTTTATTAAGCAGTTCGAAACTGAAGTTCACATGGCTTATCAACGCATGGGTTCTAAGCTTCGCAACACAGTACGTTCAACAAATGTATCTGCATCAGTAGCAAGATTCCAAAAAATCGGAACAGGCACAGCGTCAACCAAAGCGCGTAACGGAGATGTTACAGCAATGGAACTAGCGCACACTAACGTAGAAGTCACAATGGCTGACTACTACGCAGCGGAATACATTGATAAGTTGGACGAATTAAAGATCAACATCAATGAGCGTCAAGTTGTAGCTCAATCTGCTGCTGCTGCATTAGGCCGCAAAACAGATGAGTTAATTACAGCAGCTATGGATGCTGGTGCAAACTCAACGCAAATCGCTGACACAGCTGGCGCACTAGTAAAAGGTGACTTGCTAACATTGTTTGAAACAATGGGTACAGCAGACATTCCAGAAGACGGACAGCGTTATATTGCTATGTCTCCAGCTGGATATACAGACTTGTTTAACATTAACGAGTTTGCATCAAGTGACTATGTTGGGCCACAAAGCCTACCATTTGCTGGTGGTATGACAATGAAAGAGTTCTTAGGATTTAAGATCTTCTCAACGTCTGCTGTTGCTGGTGGTAAAAACTTTGCATACCATACATCATCAGTTGGTATCGGTATTAACTCTGATGTTCAAACAGAGCTTAACTATGTACCACAGAAGGTTGCACACCTAGCTACATCAATGATGTCAATGGGTTCAGTAGTAATCGACAACAATGGTGTTTACGAAGTTCTTGACAACAACTAATATTTTAGGGGGCTTCGGCCCCCTTTAACTCCAATATATAGGTTGAAGAAATGCCAGCAAATACACCAATAAAAGTATGTTCACGCGCTTCCGTCCTTATGGGCGGTTCTCCTATTTCATCATTTGATGAAGGTACAGCCGAGGCTGATGTAGTTGACGCAATGTACGAGGACATAGCAAGAGCCGCGTTGACAAGTACACGCTGGCGTTTTGCTACAAACCAACAAGTATTAAACAGATTAGCAGCTGCGCCTACTAGCAGATATGACGCTGCATACCAAATGCCATCAGATCTTCTTATGCTTAGTGCTGTTACAGTTAACGATGACCCAATAATATATGACACATATGGCGATAAAGTATATTGCGATACAACGACAGAAGAGGTTGTTGTTGCAGATTATATATACAGAGCCAGCGAATCTTCTTGGCCTTCCTACTTTACACTAGCTGTAGAGTTCCAAGTAGCCGCAATGCTATCAATATCTATTGCTAGAGACGCTTCTTTAGCACAAATGATGGATCAGCAAGGTGAGCGACAAATGATAAAAGCCAGACGACTTGACTCGCAACAACAAACAACACGCAAGTTAATGACATCAAGGTTTATAGCACAAAGGCGTAGCTAATGCAGAAAGTAAGAATACCACAGAATAGCTTTCAGTACGGCGAAATAAGTGACAACACTGTAATGAGGACTGATAGTCCTATCTATGCTGCCTCTGCGCAAAGCTTAGAAAACATGATTGTATTGCCAGAAGGTGCTGTAAAGAAACGTCATGGTGCTAAGTTTCATTATAAAAATACACAAACAAACAAAGAACTGCATTTAGCTCCATTTATATTTGACGATAATGAAGAGTATATAATTGGTATTGGTGAAGCATACATACTATGTTGGAGAATTACTGCTAATAATGTTGTAACTTTAGTATCTACAATTACACAAGATACACAAAGCAATGTGCTGCCGTTTGATAAGGACTACTTGCATCAATACAGCACTGCTCAATATGGTGATGTAATGTTTATATGTCATCCATTGTTTGCGCCACGTATGCTTACACGTACATCACTTACATCGTTTGAGCTTAGTGTATTTAGCTTTGATACAAGCTATGATGGTAAAGACACGTATCAACCATACAGCGTTTTCCATCCTACGAATGTAACTTTTACTGCAAATTCACCTACTATAGGCTCTAACAAAACTTTAACTACAAGTTCAGCGTATTGGGATACAACAGGTAAACATGTTGGTGTTGTTGTTAGATATGGAAAAAGTGAAATTAGAATAGATTCTGTAACTTCTAGTACAGTTGCGGTTGGTACTATTATAAAAGAGTTATCAACAAGATTAACTGTGTCAAACCCTATACGTACAAGAGATGGTAGCAGTACGATTGAAATTACACATATATCACATGGCTTAATAGCAGGTCAGGCAATAAGTATATCTGATGCAGTAGCTGTTGGTGGAATAAACGCTAGCAGTATAAATACAACTAGCGCAGATAAAATTATACAAGATGTATTAGATGAAAATACATATACAGTTATTGCTGGACAAACTGCAAACGCATCAGAAGATGGTGGTGGTTTTGTAAAGATTACAGCAAATGGGCCAACAGTTGTTTGGGATGAACAAGCTTTTTCTGCGGTACGTGGTTATCCAGCATCAGTAACATTTCATGAAAACAGATTATGTTTTGGCGGCACTATAGCTGAACCAGATACAATTTGGATGTCTCAGCTTGGTGAATTTTTTAACTATGATGTTGGTGAAGGTGACGATACAGACTCAATAAACTTAGTAGCTGCTACTGGTGATGTTAATGAAATAAGATATATGAGGTCAAATCGTGACCTACAGATCTTTACACTATCAGATGAGTTGTATGTACCAACATACCTTAACCAAGCTATTACACCTACAAATGCACAAATAAGAAAACAAACGCCATTTGGTACTGAGTTTGTATTACCTACCTCTATTGATGGTGCTACTATATTTGTTGAGCGTGGCGGTAGAGCAGTGCGTGAATACATATACTCTGATGCAGAGGATGCTTACATATCTACAGGTGTATCTACAGTTGCAAGTCATACAATAGTTAACCCAGTTGATATAGCAGTAGTGCATTCTGGATTTAAAACCCAAGAATCTTATGCTGCTTTAGTTATGGGCAATGGTGATATGGCATTGTTTAGCTCTAACAGGGCAGAAAAACGTGCAGCTTGGACAAAAGTAACAACACAAGGCAACTTCTTAGCTACTGTGTCTGTAGGTGATAGGTTGTTTTATTATGCAAAAGATATAAATAATAACTATGTATTGTCAGAATTTGTAGATGATATAGGTTTAGATAATTACTTATACGTTGCTTATGGCAATGGAACAGTAAGCGTAAGCAGTTTATATTCTAGCGGTACAGTAGATGTAATTGGTTATGATGGCACTGATAAGATTTACTTAGGTGAGTTTACTGTAAGTAGTGGTAATATTACTATGACAGCACATAGTAATTATACACATTTCTATGTAGGTAAAAAATTTACATCTAAAGTAATTACCAATCCAGTAGACACTGTAGCAGCCAATGGGCCAGTAACAGGTGATGTACGCGGCATAAGTACAGTTGTGCTTAATCTTAAAGATTCTACATCTATTAAAGTAAATAACAGAACTATTAATAATATTACTGGATTTACAGGTAACAAAGAGGTTAGGCTTTTAGGATATAGTAGAAACCCTCAAGTTACTATCGAACAAGATGATCCCATGCCATTACAAATTAATGGCTTAATATCGGAGTTGATTACATAATGTGGCAATTAATTGGTGCTGGAATATCAGCGTATGCTTCAATACAAGCAGGTAAAGCTAGAGAAGATGCAGCTAGAATGGATGCATTTAATACTGAGACCGAGCGAGAACAAGGCGAGGTCTTAGCGTTGCAACAAGCAGCACAACGCAGATACGAGTACGATATTGCAACAAAAACAAATGTAGCAATGTTTGCAGCCAGTGGTCGTGACATAGGATCAGATAGATCAGTTGAAGCATTCTTAGAAAAACAAAAAGAAATAGCCGCTACAGACCTTAGTAGGTTAGCAGAGCAAAGACGCATGGAAGCTGGTGCAAGGACTAGAGAGGCTATGGCTTTACGCCGTGCTGGTAAAAACGCTAGACGAGCTTCTCTGCTAAAAGCCGCTGGAACTATGGCGCAAGGTATATCTGACTATCAAAAAACTGCTGCAACAGGAGGTTATTAAATGGCTGTAATTAGACAACAAACGCAAGTTTTTAATAAGCCAGTTGGTGTTCGTAGAATAAATACAGGTGAGGCCGAGTTGTGGGAACAAGTAGCCGCACAAGCAGACGAGTTTAGAAATCGTGCTTTTAAAAAAGCAGCTGTAGAAGCCGAGCAAGCTGGCAAAATGAAAGCTATGTCTGTTGATAGCGGAGACATAGTAGCTATAGATCCAGAAACTAATCAACCTGTAGCATATAAAGCTCCAGCAAAATATGGATCAATAGCTGCAGCAGCTTACCAAGATATAATAACTAGGCGTTTTGAGCAATCAGTTGATAATGAATTAAAAGCGCAAGGTTCATACTACGCAAAAAATGCAACAAACGCAGATGAATATAAAATTGCTATAAGTGGTCATGTTGGCAATATGATTAAAGCTGGTGGCGATGATACTTATTTTAGCCGTTACATACAAGAATCTGGGCAAGCATATGTAGACAGCACTTATGTAGCTATGAAGTCTAAAGAGCTAGAAGCCAGTATATTAAAAGCAAATACAGACGATCATATAAGAGGTATGGATGCTATCTATACTATAAAGCGTAATATAGGTAAGAGCAGCACAAATAGTTTGCTTGCAGAAATACAAAAAGAATATGACAGTGCAGAAAATTTACTTGATAATGGGTATTATTCAGTAGCGCAATTTGAATCAAAGCGTAATGAATTGCTTGGTTTGCAATCATTAGTAAATAAATCGTTTTTAACTAATGCATACATTGGTATGACAAAAAATCAAAAACTTAAATTTATTTCACAACTATATAATCCATCTACAATAGAAGATGAAAAATTAAAAATGTTTGTTATAGACGCAAGAATTGATAGCAGCGTTGAAACTTTAGTTAATGGGTTAAGGTCAATAGATAAAACAGCAGAAGATTTATCTGTATCTGAAATAGAAAGCGAAACATCTAGGTTATTAAGTAAAATTCATTCTAATATGTCGTTTGATGATATTAATCAACTAACAGAAGAAACAGACCCAAACATTAGAAATCAAGTTAATACACGTCTTAGAGAAGACCAATTAAATAAATCATTACATCTTAGCGCAAAAAGTTCAGCTGCAGCAAATGTACTTATAGATCAATTAAGAAGTCCTGAACTTAATATGGATATATTAAAAAAAGCATTACAAGAAACGCGAAATACAGATGGAGATGATGTAAAAAGTGTAGAAGATATTGCTCAGTTTATAATGGATATGCCAGCAAAAAATAGAATAAAATATGCAGAATCTTTGTCAGCAAGATTACCAGCTTTAAAATCAATAGAAGCAACTGCAGAAAATAACTTTATTATTTCAATGCAAAATAAAACGAGAGGTATAAATACAACAGAAGATTATAATAAAGTTGTAAATGAAATACTTAATCGTAAAAATTTAGTAAATGCTGATAAATATATAAATAACGCAAAAGAAAAATTTGCTAATGTTATGTCAATACAAGCTAAAGGTATATCATTAGCATATGAAGAATTGGAAAATGTGCAAAATGCTTTAGGAAACATACAATTTGCTAAAAATCTTACAAAAAACGAAAGAAAAGCATACGATCTATATAAGCAAGCACACGATATTGTACCAACATCTGTAAATGCAGCAGTAACTTACAGGCTAAGTGCTATTTCTGATGTTAATGAAAATAATGCGCATCAATTAAAAATTAAAGGTATTAGTGAATCTGTAGATAGAGGCATTAATGTAGGCATACAAGAGTTAGAATACTTGCAAGATGAAATTATGGGAGACACAATATTTTTAACCGCAGATAATATTGATAATTATCCAATGATAACAGATGCGCTCAAGAAAGGCATTATGTTTCCAGCTGCTAAAAACTTTTTTAATTCAGCAGTTACTTCTATGGATGAAACTACAGTTAAAAAGGCTGGTAATTTATTTGAAGAAATGACTAACGTAGAAGTAGATTCAGAAGGTATGACATATAACATTGACATGCTTAAAGCTAATATGAAGCCAGAAACATACGCTTATTATAACGCAGCAGTTATTACAGCAAGGGCTGAACACACTACACCATTTCTAGTAATATCAGAACTTAGACAATATGATGGAAATTTAGATCAAGATGTTTTAGCAGACTATAATGCATCTACAGATGGCAAATTAAAAAATATAAAAAGCATATTTGACGATAGAAACGTATCTCCAAGTTTTAGAAATGAATTAAGCATTGCAATTAAAATGCAAAAAGCAAGAGGCGTACAAATTACAAGTGAACAAGTTGATACTATTATTGATAATTATATTGAGACAAACAATATGGGTAGAGATACAAATGTAATTGCTCCACACATAGATGGCGCAACAGCTTATTCTTTAACGTCACATATACGACCTACGAATATTATTTCAAACAGAATGGCTTTAACTAGAGCGCTTGCTCAAGATGATGCATATAGTCCGTTTTTAACAGGCGGAGGTGTGCTTGCGCAAGCTGAAGAATTAGTAAAAGATGTTACAGGGCTACGACTTCCAACAATAGTAAGAGCTATATTTCAATCATTTAAAGGGCAATACCAAGCAAAATCTGAATTAGCAGACGTTGAGCTATCAAGAGAGGGGCATAAAGTTTTAAATACAGATTTATTTTGGAAACCAGACTTAATGTCTTTTGCAAATGGTGTGCCAAAATATAATGCGCAATATATAGATGAAAATGGTACGTATCAAAATTTAATAGTTAGTGGCAAACCTTGGACTTTAGAGCGCGTTGGTGATTACAGTAATGAATTTAGAAGCATTGCACACAAAGAATTTATTGCAAAATTAAAAAGCACACAGCCAAAAATTAAGGCTGAAGGTTTTATTAATTACCACGCAACACTTGAGCATATGACTTATAGTGAATTTCAAAAAGACCCAGAGTTTAATAAATTAATATCTGCATATGGTGACGAAGAACAAGTTAAGCAAGTTTATGAAATGCAAAGACAAAAATACGAAGCTGAAAAAAGAGAGCAAAGATAATGGCTGAAGTTAAAATTACCCCATCAGCCCCATTTGTAAAAGGCCCACCAGCGTTACCAAAAGATAGAGAAGGCCCATCATTTGGCGAAACTTTTAGTGCTAATTGGAGTAAAGTATTTAGTCCAATAATTGAACAAAATAAGTTTTTTACAAACTCAGAAGTATACGATCCAGAATCGCAAGAAAGAGTTGATAATTACATTGATAGTAATGATTTAAGTAGAAATGAAGAACAGCATTTAAAAATGTTTGGCATTGGTAGCCCAGAAAGATTTGCTCAATCTGTAGAGTACATAACAAAACAAAGAATAAACAATGATATATTAAATAGATCATCTGGTGGTGCGCTAATGTTTAGCGATCCGTCTATAGCACTATCTTTTTTTGTACCTGTTGCTGGCGTTCAATTTAGTAAGCTAATTGGTAAAGCTTTGTATAGTTCTGGCAACAAAGGTGGCCTTAAACAGATAGCAAGAGCAAATGCATTAATGTCAGGTAGGCAGCTTACAAGAAAAGAAATAACTAAAATATCAGCATTAGATGGTGCAATTACTGGTGGAACAATAAACTTAACAGATGCATTAACTGAGTTAGGTTTAGATACAGATAATGCTAGTTCTGCTGTTTTAAGCGCAACATTAAGCACAATGGCTGATGGTTTAATATCTGGTGCATTTGGTTATGCTCTGGGTACTGCATTTGCTAGGCCAAGGGCTGGTGCTGATAGAGCTAAAGTGTGGAGTACGCAATACAAAGCATATCTAAATAGCGTTAATGATAAACCTAAATTAAGAAAAAAACCAGGAGACGAAATTTCACCAATTTCATATGGTGGAAAATGGTTTAACGAATCTTGGGCTGGAAAAATAATACCAAGCCCATTAAAAGCAACAGTTGTTGATCCAAATATACCAGATTTGTTTAAAGTAAAAATTTTAACTTTAGGTGGGTCAAACGGTATTCCATTAGTTGCAAACCAAATGGGTCAAAGCATGGGTAATTCTGTGTATATTAATGCTGGTCGCAGACAAGGCGAGTGGTATGCAGCTATGGATGTTGTGAATGATAACTACAGAAAAGTTAGCCCAAGAGGTAAAGCTGAATTGTTTAATATACCTGTTGGTCAGTATGTAGAAACTGTAAGGGCAAAGCTAGGCAAAGAAAGCTTTGCACCTGCGGAATGGCAAGACCATCTTGGCAGATTAATAATGGATGATGTGCCTTATGATCAAATGACACCAGAAGAAGCAGCATCAACACAAGCAGTCAGAGCATACTTTGAAAAGTTTGGTGGAGAGTTAGAAGAAATAGGATTAATAAATAGGCGCGATGCTTTTGAAGATACTTACTTAAAGCAGGTTGGAAAAGCATTTGAGCTTACTAGCGTTACTAACAATATTATTGATGCAAATAAAAAATGGATGACAAAAGCTCAAGATAAAATACAAAAAAGATACGACAAAGATTTAAAATTGCAAAAGTCTTTAGAAAGACAGCAAATAGCTAGAGGCTTAACTAATAAACAAATTGAGTTAAAAAACAAAGTTGACGATAATATTGCTTTTCTAAAAAAAGATTTACAAAAATTTCAAGACAAATTTGATAAAATTAATAATGCAAAAGATATAGATGAACTTGCTTCTTTGTATAATGAATTAGATTTAACAGACAAAATGCGTGATGCATTGCAGAATCTTGGTAAGTCATTTGATGATATAAGATTTAAAATTGACAATACATTAGAATTAATTGAGCATCATAGCAAAACTACTAAAACTAATAAATATGATTTGCCGCGTATATTTAACAGGCAAAAAATACACAAAGAACGTGACGGTTTTAGAAATTTATTAATAGCAGCGTATAAGAAAAATCCAACTATAGTTAGCAAAGACGACAAAGGTTTATTTCAAATACAAAAAATGGCTACTGACCCTGCCTCTTTGTTTCGCAGAGCAGAAGAAACTATACAAACTATAATGGAGGAGACAGACGAAGATGCTATTGATGCTATATTTACTGGTTTTGGTCGGAGTGGTCCTCTTGTCTCTCGTAGATTAAATGTACCAAACTCAGATATAAAAGAATACTTAGTTACAGACGTTAAAGAATTAATGATTAACTATGGCGCAAGAGTAGCACCAAAACTAGAGTATCATAAAGCTAACCTTAATCCTGATACTGGTAAACTTATGTCTTTAGAAGAAGACTTATTTAGAATGCGCTCAGAATTAAATGCACTTAAAGTGCCGCGCAAAAGTATAGATAAGTTTCTTAAAAATTATGTGCATACATATGATAGAGTTGTTGGGACTACACTTAAAAGAGCAGATTCTATTGATACAAAAATAGCAGATATGCTTAGAACAGCAACAAGTTGGACGTTTCTTGGTGGTTCTGGTGTAGCAGCATTTGGTGATGCTGCATCTATATTCATGGATCACGAACTTAATGTTATAGGTCGCAGTTTATTAGGTTTAATGGACGATATATCACTCAAACATTCTGCGCATGAGCTAAAGTTATCTGGCGAAGCATTGGAAATGACATTAGGTACAACGCATCTTAGGTATATGGAAAGTTTATCTAATGATTTATTTCAGAAAACATTACCTGACAAATTAAACAACGCATTTTTTGTAGCCAATGGGCTTGGGCCAGTTACTGTTGGTATAAAAATGTTAGATGGTTTAGTGCGCGGACATACAATAATAGACTCATCAATAAAACTTACTAAAGGTAATGCATCAGATTTTGAAAAAGAATTTTTAGCTAGATACAATATTACAGAAGAAATGGCAGAACGTATAAGTAAAATGCCACATCAAAAATCAACTGGTGGTGAGTTAATATTACCTAATACTGAAGCATGGACAGACGTAGAAGCAGTAAATGAGTTTAGAAACGCATTAAGATCAGGCGTTATGAATAGAGTTATTATGGGTGGGCCAGAAGATAAACCTATAACTATGGATGGCGTTGCGTACATACCAGATCATGTTGCAAAAACATTACCTTACTATGATAAAATGCCAAGAGACCCTAGAGTTAAAGGTTATGTAAGGGTTGAAAGTGGTTTTCTTGCATTGCCATTTACATTCTATAGCTTTGTAGTTGGAGCATTAAACAAAATTACAGGTAATATGGCAGCAGGTGCAGTTAGAAATAAAACAGTACATATAGCTGTAGCAATGATGCTTGGTTACTCTGTAAGTAAATTTCGCACACCAGAATGGGCGTGGGATAAAATGGATACAGAAGACAAAATAATGAGATCGTTTGATATGTCAGGTATAGCAGCATTGCAAAGTGACTTATTATACAGAGCTATAACTATGGCACATGAACTTGGGGCAGATGATAAATTTCCAATACAACCTAAATATAGCGGTGGTTATGACCCTCTTGGCTCATTTGTTAGTTTAGGTGGAGCACCTGCTGATTGGACTTTAGAGGTTATGCGCTCACTAAAGCAAATGATTGAAGGTGATGTAGGTGAAGGTGCAAAAAGTTTAGTAAACATGATACCGCTTATAGAAACAATGGCTACTGGTGATGCATTAAAAGACACAATGAAAGATATTGTAGGTGAATTACCTAACAGGCCATAAATTGTGCAAATATTTTGTGCGTTGCGCTTCTGTGCAATCAATGGAAAAAAGACTACAGAGGTGACACATGACAATAAATATAGCTAACAATGACCCAAGAATAAACTACACGGCAACTGCTGGACAAACTGTGTTTACAGTTCCGTTTGAGTTCTTTGATAACACAGACATAAAAGTTTATATCGAGGGTACACTAAAAACAATTACCACGCATTATACAGTTTCTGGAGGAAATGGCTCTACAGGCTCTGTAACTCTAACTGCTGGTGCTACGTTAAATGATGAGGTAACGCTTGTCAGGGACGTTCCTTTGGAGCGTACAACCGATTTAACGTCTAGTTATAACGCCGCGTCTTTAGATGCGCAGCTAGATCGCATTGTTGCAGAGATTGCAGACCTTGATGATCGAGTGTCACGCACAATACAAATTAATGACTATGAGTTGGCAAGTGGTTTACTCCTCCCTGCACTTGACAGCCGCAAAGGTAAGACCATCCAATTTAACACCAGTTCTGGTGCTTTAGAGGTTGGCCCTACTGGCGCGGATTTAACAGCAATCGGTTCAGTTACATCTGAGATTGCTACACTAGCTGGTATCAGCAGTAATATTACTACTGTTGCTGGCTCTAATGCACAGGTTGTTGCAGTTGGTAATGCTATGACTAGCATAACTGCAATCAATTCTGCGCTTACTAATATAAATACTGTAGCTGGTGGTATAGCTAACATTAATTTAGTTGGTGGATCTATTGCTGACGTCAATGATGTAGCTGATTCTCTTGGTGAAATCTCTGCGGTACAAGCAAAGTTAACAAACATAGATACAGTAGCTATTGCATCTACAAATATAGGTACAGTAGCTGGATCTATATCGCAGGTAAACAGTGTAGCTTCTAAGATTGCTGACGTTACTGGGGTTAATAATAATATATCAGCGATAACTACAGCTAACGCAAATGCAACTAATGTTAATTTAGTTGCTAATAACATAGATGACGTTAATGACGTTGGTACAGTTATAACAAAAGTAACTACTGTTGCAGATAACATTGCTAGCGTTAATACTGTTGCGCCAAAAGTAACAGAAATATCTACTGTTTCTGCAAATATTGGCAATATAAATACTGTAGCAACTAATATGTCTAGCATTACAGCGGCTAGTTCATCGGCTGCAGATGCATTAGCAAGTAAAAATGCAGCAGCTACAAGTGCAACTAATGCAGCTAACTCTGCAACTGCAAGTGCTAGCTCTGCTACAGCAGCTGCAGCAAGTGCTTCTTCAATAACAGGCGCAGAAACAAATGCAGCTAATTCTGCAACAGCCGCAGCTACTTCTGCAACAGCAGCGCAAACAGCTAAGACTGCTGCTGAAACTGCATTAGATGAATTTACTGATATTTATTTAGGTAGCAAATCTGTTGCACCAACTGTTGATAATGATGGCAATGCTTTAGCAACAGGTAGTATTTATTGGAACTCAGGAGTAGATCAACTTTATATTTGGGATGGTTCTGCATGGGATGATGCAGCATTTACTGCATCTGGTGCTGTTACATCGTTTAATACTAGAACTGGTGCTGTTACACTAAGCTCTGCTGATGTTACTAATGCAGCTGGATTGCTTACAACTGGCGGTACAATGACAGGCGACTTGTCATTTGGTGACAACGACAAAGCTAAGTTCGGTGCTGGGTCTGATTTACAGATTTACCATACTGGTAGTACATCTTATATTTCAGATATAGGTAGTGGTGACTTACTTATACAAGGAAGTAGTTTAATTAGGTTAACCAATACTAGCGGTGCTAACTATTTTCAAGGCACTGATGGCGGACAAGTTCAACTTTATTATGGTGGAGCAACCAAACTAACCACTACCTCTACAGGCATAGCAGTTACTGGCACAGTGACTTCTGATGATTATCATGTTAAGACAGGTGGTCATATTGAGTTTGACTTTAATGGTTCTTCTACTCATTTTACTGGAACAAACTCACCTCATATTTTTGCTGGTTCTGGAGGTTCTGGTGCGTATCTTGCTGGAACCCTAAACCTGCAATCTCGCCCTACTTTAGACCGTGATATTAATCTAATTACTGGGGCTACACCATCTAAAACTCTTACAGCACATGGCAACGGCGACATCAGCTTCTACGAGGACACAGGCACAACTGCTAAGTTCTTCTGGGATGCGAGTGCTGAATCGCTTGGTATTGGGACGAGTTCGCCAGCAGAAGAATTAGATATTTCAGCGGATGCTCCGTCTATACAGTTGTCGTCTACCAACGCTAGTGGTCGAAACTATGGATTGCAGTCTCAAAACAGTGGTAAATTTGCGTTTTACGATGGTACAGCGGGGCTTAATCGCTTAGTCATAGACTCATCAGGCCAAGTTGGTATTGGGACTACGAGTCCAAATGCTAGCCTTGAAGTTTTAAAGTCTGGTGGAGGAAAAATAAGAATCTCGGAAACTGCTGCTAAATATGTAGAAATAATTGGTTACGCAGAAGGTTCTGCTAACGGCTCGACAATGGCTTTTCACACTAACCAAGCTGGAACAAGTACATCAACAGAACGTATGCGCATCGACTCGTCAGGCAATGTTGGTATTGGGACAGATTCGCCTAGTAGACGCTTGCATGTCAAAGATAGTGGCTCTTTTGTTGCTACATTTGAAGGTGGTACAAACGCTTATACATCTTGGACTAACTCAACAGGAACAGCAGGGTATATAGGTAGTGCGAACGGCCTTGGTTCAGGTGGCATAACGGATTTAGCTGTACGTTCAGAGAATAACCTTATATTTTTAACAAATGCTGGCTCAGAACGTATGCGCATCGACTCGTCAGGCAACTTGTTGGTGGGTAAGTCGAGTGCAAATGCGACTGATGTAGGTATTGTAGCAAACGCCAATGGTAGACTTTATGCTACTGCAAGTGGTGATAGCAGTATATTCAACCGCACATCATCAGACGGAGGCATTGTAGAGTTCCGCAAAGACGGCACAGCTGTAGGTAGTATATACTCAGGACATGGTGGTACTCAAGTAGGTATTGGAACTAATACTACTGGTATTACATTTAACCCTAGTACTCGAAGCATGATGCCAGCTAATCCATCAAGCACAAATCCACAGCTAGATGCAACTTTAGATATAGGGTTTTCATCAGTTCGTTGGAAAGACCTCTACCTATCAGGCGGTGTATACCTCGGTGGCACTGGGTCGGCTAATAAGTTGGACGATTATGAAGAGGGGACTTGGACTCCAACCACTAATGGAACAAACCCAACTGTTCAAAAAGCTACGTATACTAAAATTGGTAACAGGGTACATATTAGTTTATATTTAACCGACCTTAGTAATTCTACAGGAAGCCAAATACACGGTTTACCTTTTACTCCATCGAGTCAAACGTATGCTCCTACAAGGTATCACTCAAACAGAACAGATTACTTTAAATATGTACTTAGAGCAGACGCAAATTCTACTAGTTTAGCGTTTTTAGATGAAACAGATGGGGCTGTAGCCATAACTACGGCAGTGACCAGTTTTGTAGTTGCCCAGTTTACATATCAAACAGACGCATAACCCACTGCATAGCTTTGGGTTGGACAGGTGGCAATAACGCCACGATAAAACAAAGGAGGCCAATATGGCACTAACAGAAACACAAGTAGAAGATAAGATTGAAGTCGTTGGAGATCACAAGCATGTGCAAGTTCGTACAGCTACAGTGATAGCTAGAGATGGCACAGAGATCAGTAGATCATTCCATCGTCACGTCTTATCTTGCTCAACTAAATCAGATGACACATGGGCAGACACGGACATCTCAGGTGAAAGCACAGAAGTACAAGCAATATGCAATGCCGTTTGGACAGACGCAGTGAAGACTGCATACCAGACAGCTATGGATGCACAAGAAATATAAAAGGAGGCTGTTATGCCAAACACACACACATGGTCTATCGCTAACCTAGAGCGAAACACATCTGATGATTCAGTAACAATAGCACACTGGCGTTGCGAAAGCACAGATGGAACAAACACTGCATCAGCATACGGAACAACATCCCATACAGGCGTACCATCAGACGATGACTACATTCCTTACGCTGATCTAACAGAGGCAAATGTATTATCTTGGGTACACGAACAAGTAGTCAAAGCTGATACAGAAGCGGCTAACGATGCTAAGATAGCTGAACTTGCAAACCCAACATCCTCATCTGGGATGCCTTGGTAATTTTAACTTAACTATAGGAGATCAAAATGGCTGAAGATAAAAAGGTTATTACGATTGATGATAAAGACTACACTGAAGACCAACTCACTGACACGCAGAAAACTATTATTAACCATATCAATTCTCTGCAGCAAAAGATTGGATCGGCAGAATTTAATTTAGATCAACTCAAGGTAGGCAAAGAAGCTTTTGTCAAAATGCTTGGAGATTCTTTAAAGGAAAAAGAAACAGATGAATAAAAGAACTATATCTTCTGCGCATGACAGGCTTGACGAGTTAGAAAAGCAAGTGGTTGCAATTAAAACAGAAGTTAAGATACAATTTAAAGATCTATTTGGTCGAGTTAAACGTATGGAAAGCATTATGATTGCAGCAACAGGCGCGATATTAACCCTACTCGTTGCGGTACTAATGAAAATGTAACATGTTACGAACAATATTAATTGGTTTGTTTATCTTAATCGGCAGCAGTCTTGCTGCTGATGACACAATCTACACTGACACTAACAGTACAATAACCTCTGATGGTTCGATGGATACTACTATCAATAGTCCACCACCTTCTGCTATTTCTCCACAGATCAGTGCAAGTAACTCTGACTTATGTACTGTCGGTGTTGCTGGTGCAGTGCAAACACAGATACTTGGTATCTCTGCTGGTCGTACTGTTAGAGATATGAATTGCGAAAAATTAAAGAACGCCAAAACCATGTACGATATGGGTATGAAAGTTGCAGCCGTATCAGTCATGTGCCAAGACGAAAGAGTGTTTGAAGCCATGCTTAATGCAGGGACACCATGCCCCAAGGATGGGTTGGTAGGCGATAAAGCTAGGCTAGCATGGGAAATGGAAGCAGTTAAAGAAGAGATCGAGCGTGATCAGAACAATGTAATCAAGAGAGTCTTTGATAAAAATGGTGAAACGAAAATTGGTTTGGGTGTTATCTTTAGCACTCTTGCCTTCTTACTTGCACTCTGATCCCTATAGTTATGGGGCTACAGGTAACGCAGCATCTAGCTCACTAAGCTGGAGCATGACAGGTGTGCTACCTGATGCATCTGGCATAGATATAAATGGTTTGATCTATAGATACACCACAGTAAAGAACACTGAAGATGATATGTTAGTACACGTTGGCAATAAGAACGCAGATGGCAGCGGTTATATATTTAGAGAGACAGATGATTGGTCTGGTGTGCCAAGTAATACAATCGTTAAGTCTTTTAATCTTAGCAATATACCAGCAACAAGCTGGGGTACAGGATCTATTGAGGTAGAGGGAGAAGGCAGCGTTAAAGATGCTGTTGTTATTTACAACTACAGAATAGATAGATGCTTTGACCCACAGTCTGACCCTACTTGTGCTGGATATGTAAAGCCTATGCCTGTATTACCAGAGGTAGTGGTTTATGATGCACTAGAGGATGATGCTGTTGTTGAAACATTAGAAGCTGACGAGTTTCAATATGATGAAGATGGTAATCTAATTCTTAGTGAAGAAGAGGAAGAAGAAGAAACTAGAATTGAGATGGGGTTAACTGCATCTGCCAATGCGCTGACTCTATTCAAGACACAAGGACAAGATGATATTATCATGGCTATTAATCAACAGACTAATCTAGCTATGTACTACAATGCATCTATCAATGGTGGTGTTTATGCTGATGCTGCTGGTCTTGCTGATTCAGAAATACTTGATAACAAGAAAGCCTTGCGTAATAACTTAGCACAACAAATACTGCACGAACAAATGGTTGATATGCAGTACAACAAATGAGGTTAATATGAAATATTCTTTGGCAATACTTTCACTCTGTGCATTACCAGCATACGCTGATGTAAATATAACAGGTAATGTGGAAGCTAAATGTGTAATACAAACAACTAAGAATGGTGTGTATGGCAATCCAACAGCTAGTAAATTAAGCACTACCCCTGCTGATGGTGGTGTCTTACCTGTTATTAGGTTTGATGTAGCTCTTGCTAATTACTACACAGCAAACATAACACATCCAACATCATTCAGTTCTTCACCAGCACTATCTGATACAGTCACATGGACAGGCAGCACTAGTGTAACGCAAACAAGTGACGCTGGTATGTCAGGCTATGATGCAGCCAAGATTGTATACGATAATACTACTGTGTTTGATCTAACAGTTGCTGGGTCTACATGGTTTTCTACATCTAGTACCGCTAACTATGCTGCATCTAAACCATTTGTGGGTGGGGTATATACAGCAGTTGTTCAGGCTAGTTGTGTTGCAAAATAAGCTGATAATATTTTTTTTGCTATGGGCATTTTCATCCCATGCACATGAGATGACACCAGCTTATCCTATTGTTAAACCATCTCACGTTACTGGTGTGGTCAAAGTTAACTTGTCTTTGTTTAATTCAAGAGAAGAGATTAAGTATTATCAGATAGATGTATTTGATTTGAACTGGAAGAACATCCCTTTCTCTGCAACGTACAGAATAATTAAGGTAGATTACCAATCTCGTAAGAACTTTAGTGTATACATACGAGAATTAGATATGGATGAAGCTGTATATATATGCACCACCTCAAAGATTAAGAAGCAACTCGAATCAAAAACCTTAGTTTCTTCTAGGATTTGTTCTCGACTTGATGGTATGCCAGCATGAGATTAGCTGCGTTCTTATGCATACTGTCTAGCTCTGCGTTTGCTGAGAGTAGTTCTCTTGCATTAACATTGCCTAGTCCACCTATGAATTATCAATCGGATAGTTTCTCTGCAAATAATATGCGCTGCAGCAATGCGGTAGGTGGTGGCGTTAACCTTGAGTATGGTATTACAGGTGTGCTGTCTGGTTTAAATACAATGAATAGAGGAAAGGATATAGGTGTCTATGCTCGTATAGTAATACCGCTAGACAAACCTAAGTCTCGTATTAATTGTGATGACCTATACCAAGTGGAGTTAGCGCAGCGTAGGTTAGAGATACAAAAGCTGCGCGATGAACTGGAGGCGCTAAAGAATTTATCTAATGATAGTATGGACTTTGAGAACTGATGGTAGATCTTACAGAATTTGATAACCTTGCTGACAAACAGATCAAAGCTGGTGGCGTTAAGATGTCCTTTGCATCTGTGCTTGCCATCATTACCTTTGTATCTACT
>Ga0213866_10001071_pt1 | contig 20771 bp, 20 predicted proteins | sample PICome_11_FD_160079 | JGI IMG/M metagenome (GOLD analysis project Ga0213866, IMG submission 160079) | Coastal seawater microbial communities near Pivers Island, North Carolina, United States - PICO284 | ecosystem: Environmental > Aquatic > Marine > Coastal | place: USA: North Carolina...
AGCATGTTCCGGAGGTGACTGTCAATTATTACGAGATGGATCTGGAGTTCTTGTTTAGTACCAATCCCTTTGTTTCGAGCGATACTTCGCGCTTTGCGATCATTCAGCCAAACAAGTCGATGAAGATGAGGCTTCAGGGCCAAAAAGGATCGAAGGTTTTCACGCTCCCTGCCGAATACCAGGCAAGCAACGTCATTGTTGAGGTGATTGGCGGGGGCAAGACGACCTCGACCGCGGTCTACGCAAATGAGTTAAGAACGATTCTCAGCGACTCGATGGGCTTGCTTACCGTTCGCCACGAGAAGACCGGTAAGCCTCTTCCAAAGGTCTACGTGAAGGTCTACGCGGACACCGCTGATGGAGTGAAATTCTTCAAAGACGGCTATACTGATCTTCGGGGCAAGTTTGATTATGCCAGCGTGAGTTCAACCGGTTTGGGCGAGGTTCGGAAGTTCAGTGTCCTCGTGATGAGCGAAGAGCACGGAGCGACCGTGCTTGAGGCGTCGATTCCGCAACGGTAGCGATGGTGTGAGGCGCTGCGATTTCGTGGCGCCTTTTTTGCTTACTTGTCTCCGTAAACAGAGTCCGGATCAAAAGTTCTTTCGTCATCCACGAAATCGAGATCGACCGGGTTGTTTTGTGGAAAGCTCACCGCACGGTAAAAGCAGGATCGACGACCGGTGTGACAAGCGCCGGCTCCCTGCTGGGTGACATAGAGAATGAGAGCATCCTGATCACAGTCCGTGCGGATTTCGTGGATTTTTTGGGTGTGTCCGGACGTCGCTCCCTTGTGCCAAATCTCTTGGCGGGACCGCGAATAATAAACCGCTTCACCCTTTTCGATGGTCATCTTCAGCGAGTCCTCGTTCATGTACGCCAGCATTAGAGGCTCGCGTGTCTTATGATCGATGGCCATGGCCGCGATGAGGCCGTTGTCATCGAACCTGGGTGCAAAGGCGAGGGTTTCGTCGAGTTCCTTTTTATCGGGGCGGGGGGAGAACTTCAGCTCACTCATGGGGCCGCAGGTTTGCCATCATCATCGAGATGGTCCAGACAATACTCTTCTCCATTTTCGGCGACGCGGAAGTTGAGTTCAGGATTACTGACCTCGGTCCTTTCACAAACGGCGCAGCGATGAAGTGTCCGGGCCCCGCTGCCTTTATGCTGCGATTGGTATTTAACCCGCCTGGTATTGAGTTGGCTTTGGTATTTCCGCCAGTTCCAGAGCCTCGGGATGGCCCAAACGAGGTAGGGAAGAAACGCCAGGCCATAAGCCAGGAAGAGGATTGGATAGGCGAGGCACGAGAAAACAATGGTCGCCAGGAGAATGGCCGCAAAAATCCAAACCTTTACCGGGAGGACAAAGAAGAGGAGAAACTCGACATTAGGGAAAAGAGTCGCGAATGCGAAGAATAAGGCGAAATAAAACATTTGGTTGCCCAGGAAGATCACCGGAAAAACTCCGATGGCTGAGAGGTAGAGGGTCAGTGCCTGGCAGATGATCGTGCCGTAAATATAGAATGAGGTCCGAATTTCGCCCCATGCGTTTTCAAGGGAATCACTAAAGAGAAAGGAAATTTTTAGAATGATGAACATGAAGAAAGTGCCAAGAACGGGGCTATAGCCGCGGGGATCGATAAAGGGATAGAAGAGCCAGGAAATAAGCCGCCAATACTCCCCCTTTCCGATGCCTTCGGGTGTCACCATGAAATAACCCGCAGTCTCTTTGTTGATTAAAATGACCAAAAAGACGACGCATTGTAACATGACAATAGCGCGAATGAGGCCGGGGAATGCCAGCCATGAGAAGTTTTTTTCCAAATTTGCGTTCAGTGCCATCGGTGACCAAGGAAACCCGCAGATCAGCATGTTGACAAGCCCCATCCCCGCTCACACAGTCGCGGCGAGAGCGAGATTTTGAAATTATCTCCCCTTGATCCGGAACACCGGGAGCTGGGAGGTCGAATGGTCTCGTCCGCGGGGTGGGAGATGCCGGTAATGTATTCATCGATCATTGAAGAGCACCAATACGTTCGCGACTCCTGCGGCGTTTTCGATATTTCCCACATGGGACAGGTCTTTGTCGAAGGTGAGGGGGCGGCAGGCTGGCTGAAAAAAATGCTAACCAATGATGTCGCCGATCTAACAGTGGGGGACGCTCACTATACTTTCATGCTCAATGAAAAAAAGGGGAGTGATCGATGATCTGATTCTCTATCGTCTTGGCGAGACTGATTTCCTCCTCGTGGTGAATGCCTCGTGTGTGGAGAAAGATGTCGCTTGGCTTGGCGAACACGTGGTAGATGGCGTGATGCTTTGTAATGAAAGGTCCGAATGGGCCGGTTTGGCCATTCAAGGTGCGCAGGCGCCCAAGTTTTTCTCGGCGATCACAGATGGTCGGACCCTTCCAACTCGGAATGGGGTCGATGATCTCCAGCACGAAGGCCGACGCATTGTGATTTGTCGGACCGGTTGCACCGGCGAGGATGGCTTCGAACTTTTTTGCCCGGCGCATGACGCCGCTTTTTGGTGGAATGCGCTCCTTGAGGAGAAGGTGCAGCCATTTGGTTTGGGTGGCCGCGACAGCTTGCGGCTAGAAATGTGCTATCCGCTGAATGGCTCGGATTTGACGGAGGAAAGGAATCCTCTGGAAGCTGGGTTGGGATTCTTCGCCTCCTTTTAAAAGGGGCAATTTGTTGGGGCTGAAATTCTAGCCCGGCAAAAGGAAGGGGGAGTGCTCGAGCGTTTGATGGCAATAAAAATTACCGAACGTGCAGCTCCACCCCGGCCCGGATAAACCGTTGTCGATGAGCATGGAGAACCTCTCGGAGTTCTGACCTCCGGTGGGCTTTCTCCGACACTGGGCGAGGGAATCGCTCTGGCTTACCTTCCCACCGACCGTGTTAAAGTGAACACCAAGGTTTTCATCGAAGTCGCGGGCGTAAAATTTCTGCCCGAGTCGCAATAAAGCCTTTCTATCAAAAATAATCTAAATTACACCTAACCGATTTCCGTTATGACGGCTCCTGCTGACCTTCACTACACTCCCGATCACGAGTGGGTTCGCCTTCAAGGCGATATCGCCACAATTGGAATCACCGACCATGCTCAGGAGGAACTGAGTGACGTGGTTTTCGTCGAATTACCCGACTTGGGGGATATCGATAGAGAATCGCCAATTGCGGTCGTTGAAAGTGTAAGGGCCGCGAGCGACATCTATGCGCCGATCGCCGGCGAAATCATTGAGGTCAACACCAGTCTGGTTGTTGATCCTGCCAAGATCAATACGGATCCCTACGATACCGGGTGGATCTTCAAAATTCGGGTGAGTAGTCCTGATCAAGTGAATGACCTCATGGACGCGGCTTCCTACATCGGGATGGTTTCCTGAGTTCTGAAATGAGCGCTTCACTTGCCAAACACCATATCAGGCCGTGGGATCATTCACGGCAAGAACTCCTCGACGCAATTGGCTACGACAGTCTCGACGCGTTAGTCGACAAAGTCGTCCCCGATAAAATTCAGAGGGAAGAAGGTCCGGAGCTCCCGGAGGCCCGACTCAGGCGTCACAAATTCTGGTCGGTCGTGGGCAGGGTTGACAATGTCCATGGAGACCGCAATCTCGTGCGCTGTTGCGCCACTGTCGAAGCTTATGCATAATCCTGAAATCGAAATTCCTGACTGGCCGAACTGGAATCCGGACCTACATGCAACTTTGATGTTTATTCGTCAAGGAAGCCGGGTTCTCTTGATCGAGAAATTGACTGGAATCGGCCAGGGGAAGATCAATGGGCCCGGCGGGAAGATTGAACCTGGTGAGACGCCAGAGCAGGGTGTGATCAGGGAGTGTCAGGAAGAGCTGCACATTACCTGCTTGGATCCTGTCAAAAGGGGTGAGCTTTGGTTTGCAATGTCCGATTTGCCCGACATTCACTGCCACGTGTATACTGCCACCAAATTCAGGGGAACCCCGACCGCGACAAAGGAGGCAAATCCATATTGGTGTGAGATCGACGAGATTCCCTTCGAAAAAATGTGGGAGGATGATTCCTACTGGCTGAGGCAGGCGCTCAATGGCGAGAGCTTTGACGGCAAGTTTCTTTTCTCGGAGGAAAAAATCATCGCGCATGATCTTGCCTTTGGCGAAGATTCGAGCTCCCGCTGGCGGGGCTATTCCGGGATCTAGTCTTCGAGAAAAGGGTTCTTTTTTGAAGCTCCACGTTTTTCTTGTTCCTCTTTATCATCGGGTTGAACCGGAATTCCCTCGCTTGCCCGGCTACTACGGGAAGGTCCGTTCAGCCTCATACCCCAGTGCTCAAGAAAAAATCGCTTCTCGGTAGTAAATATCGAATCCGAGCGACCAATGAGAGGTCGCAAAGTGGTCGACATTTGTAGGGTCACGAGTAGGAAGATCCCGATCCACACACGCAGAGGCGCTTTGTTCTTTGTTCCGGATTGTTCGAGCATTTTCAGAAGAAAGCCGCTACCGAAAAAGAGGGCGATCACCCAGGTGGCGAGAACGAGAAATCCGAAGAAAACTTCTGAAGTCGTTGATTGAGAGAAAACCCAAAGAACAGGGGTGAAACCGAGGAGGAGCGCGCCGATCAGTGCCAGAGTTCCTGCCATTCCCTGAATGATTTGTTTGATGCCAAGTGATGTGCCGGTCAGGGCCGAGAAAACATAGAGGCTTGGGAGGCAGATAATGGTGCTGAAAGTGAGGCCAAGAATGGTTTTTAGCGGGGCGGCCCAGAGTTGTTCATGAAATGAAAAACTGCCCATGGTGACGCCAAAGATGACGAAGCCAATAAGAGCGAGAATCAGAAGTTTTGAGGTGAAATTGCCTGTTGTTTTGCTATCGGTGATGCCGGCAATCAGACCTTTTGGCGATTTGAGAAGTCCTTCGAAAACCGAGCTAAATGATGTGTCAGTTTGAGGTTCAACGGGTTCCGCTTTTGGTATTGGTGGTGGTTCGTTCATGATTATCTGTTGGAGGATTCGGGGCTGATGGGGCTGAGTCGTGTCTCCGCGACCCAGGGTCCGGAGTTCGGATTGAAAAGGGCATACCAATACCACGCCGAGACGTCGCTCCAGTGGCGGCTGTCGTCGCAGGATTTAATGGTTTCCGTAACGAGGTATTTTTCCTTGTTCAGGCTGGCATGATAGGTGGCAGCTGGGTGTCCATCGTTGTCGGTTTTTAGCCCGCTGTTACTGATGGAGAACCCTTCGGCCTTGAGGCAGTGGTAACTTGGGTGGAGCATGCGGGTCGCTCTTGTCACGTGCCTCACAATTAGGGAGTCATTTCCAACCCGATAAACTCTGAGTTTTCCCGGGAAGTCTTTGGCAAAAGTCTTTTCCCGTGAGCTCAACGGGATCTCCTCGACAGGTACTCCACGATATTCGGTGAGGGTAGGAAAGTGAGTGGATTTGGAACGCCCGGCTATTTTGGCTGGAACCAAGGTGATCAACGAGACTCCCAAAGTGGTGGCCAAAAGTCGGGCTGACAGGGATTGGTGGATATTACGGGATAAAAGTTTCTTCGCCTGAAGTCTTCGTGACAAGCTCACGATACAGAGACTTCCGAGAGCGAAAATGAGAAGTCCCATTCCCTCGTGAGCCATGTCCGGGATCGAGAGAAGACCGGCTTCTGGAAAGACCAAAAAAGTAGCTCGCAGGATGTTCGAGAGAAGGCAGAAAAGAAGGGCGGTGAAGCCCAGGAAGATTGTTCGGAGGTAGGTAAGCTTGAAGAGAGCCGAGAGAACCGCAGTTAGAAAACCGGTGGCCCAAAGCATCTGCAGACCGCTGCAGGGTGGGTCAACCGAAACGATTACGCCTTCAAGTGAAAGTTGCACACCTAGTCGTTCCACCGAGAGACCCATGGTATTAAGAATAGCCTGTGCTCCCTCGGCTGTGACCAGCCGGAAGGGAAAGCCGAGGAAGAAGTCCAGCGACGCCTGAATCGGAAGGGAAAGAAGGAGAAGCGCCACTTGTCCGGCCCGGTGATGCATTCCGGTCAAAAATGCGATGGTGACAAGCGCCGGGATGGCCCGGAGTAGCGGGGGCAAAAAGAAGAAGCCGAGCCCGTAAACAATGATGGCGATTTCCGCGCAACGAGGATTTGCCGGGTTGCGATCTTTAACGGCCAGGCCCAGCGCGATGGCCAAAGCGATGAGGCCAAGTGGTTCGCCGCCTCCATCGCTCAGGCGGTCGAAATACCAGAGGACGACCGGAGCGAAGGCGATCGCCAGGACGAGAGTGATCGTAATTCTCCGGGTATTCATGCTGCGGTAGGCGGGAATCCAAGTGAGCGAGCTAGCTGCGGATACGGAGAGACAGGGTCAGAGCTCCGACCAAGAGCAGGAGGAGTCCTGACGATGGTTCCGGAACGGAGCCGGAGGATCCGCTGCCTTTTGCGGAGTTTGAAACACCCTGGGGCAGAGGCTTGGCCTGCTTCACCGCATGGCTCTGGCTATTGATTTCGCGGATTTCATCGGCAACTGCAACGAAGGAGGTGAAGGGAGTGAGAAGTTGGTATTTAAGCCCGAGTTCCGTGACTTCTTTTTTCTCGGCATCGCGGCCGGTGAGTTGGGCGAAATCGGAAAGTTCCCTGACTTTGCTTCTTGCCCAGAGAATGGGGAGAGCAGCTTGTGCGGATGATTCGTGAATCTCAAAACTCCGGGTGACCTTTTCTCCGTTTCCGGCGGTTCCGGTCATGATAATGGTTCCGGCGCCTTTCCATTTTCCGACGAGTGAAAGCGGTTGGCCGAAAAAGAGGTCGGGCTGGCGGGCTGGCAGGAGCTCGCTCAAAGTGGCGCCTTCCGAAGTGATTTGAATGTTGGTCAGAACCGGAGTCGAAATGATGTTTTTAAAGCGTGTCACGGCTGCATCACATTCGGTGGAGTGAGTGACGATGAAGTGGTCGCGACCGGCGAAGTGGCTGAGACCTTCGAGGAGATGACGGTTGACGCTGGATCCCACTCCCAGAGGGAATATGTTCGTGCCAGCGGCTTTGTTTTTGATGAGGTTAAAAACCTCAGTCTCGGCGTCGATATAGCCATCGGAAATGAGCACCAGCGAGCGGGATCGATCGTGATCGTGGGGAAGTTCGAGAGCTTCCTCGAGAGCATTCAGGAGGCGGGTGCCTCCGGTGCCGTCGGTGCTGTTCAGGAAATTGAGGGCGCGGTCGATGTTGGCCTCGTTGGCTTGCAGTGATTTGCCGGAGAGGACTTTGTTGGCTCCAGCGAAAAGGAGCATGTTGAAGCGGTCCTCGGGGCGCAGCTCTTCGGCGAGTCCTTTGAAGAGATCTTTGGCGAGGTTGAGGGGGAAGCCTTTCATCGAACCGGAGACGTCAATGACGAAGATGAAGTCGCGCTCTGGAATGTCCTCAGGCCTGACTTCGCGGGGCGGCTCAAGTTGGAGGAGGAAGGTGTTTTCCTCGCTTCCTTTGTGGGTCAGGAGGCCGCTCAGGATTTTCTTGCCGGCTAATTGGTAGCGGACGATGAAATCACGATCGGGTTGGGCTGCCTTCAGATCAAGGGATGCCGAGGTCTTGCTGGTGAAGTTGATCGTGGCCTGATCGTGACTCGGACAGGCGAGGTTTTGGATGGGAAGCGGACTGGTCAGGCTGACGTTGACCGAGAAACGAGTGAGAGTTTTTTGCCCTTCTGACAGGAAAGGGTTGTCGACGGTCTTCGGTGCGGTGGCTCCTTCGCGATAACGGGGACCGATGGCAGTGGGGACAAGAAATTCGTAGTCGCCGGAATTGGGTTTCAGGATCTCGCTGTAATTAAGGGTGAGCGTGAGTTCGTCGCCCGGGAGGATGGTGGCCACTTCCATGGAAAAAACGTTGGGACGCTTTTGGGTGAGAAGGGAGGCGGACTTTTTCTCTTTCTTGGCCTTCTCGAAAGTCTCTCGGGCTTTTTGTTTCTCCTGAATTTCTGCTTTGATGGTCCGGTCTCCGATTTTCATCGTCATGCCGTGAACGGCAGCGCCGGAAGAAGAGGGAAAGAGGTAGGTGGCATCGATGGGCTTGTCGCCATCGTTGGTGTAAGTTTGGGTGAGGATGACCTGCGCGATGGGGCCGGCGATGGTGACCTCGGAGTGTGATGATTTGAGGGGGAAGCAATCGATGTCGTGATCTCCGTGGATTTCGAAATAGGGGGATCTTTCCGAGCCGAAGGCAGGAGAGATCAGGAGGGCTAGAAGTGGCAGGGCTCGTTTCATCGTGGAGGTAAAGTGGTTCGGGTTTGTGAATGCTTCATGATCCCAATGTGAAAATTAGGAGGATTTGTCTCTCGATCTCGTTATTCCTTCTTTTTGAGGGCCTCTTCGACCAAGGAGTTACATTCGAGATGATCTGCAGCTTTCTCCGGGCCGGTTTCGTTTATCCAGAGATAATCAATGATTATCCTACGTTGCGGGTCTGCTGTCTCATCGTATGTCTCTGGCGGGACACCCTCCGGTCCTGCGAAAGGATCACCACTTAAAGTGTCGAAGAATTCAGGAATGTGTCCCGCCAGGACGTAGACTCGTTGGGAGAGGAATTCATACTGTTGCCCAAGAGCTGCTTGGTTGAAAAGAAGTTGTGATAGAAGGGTGAAGAATATGAGGAATCGTGGTGTTTTTAGAGAGTGCTTAGTGGTAAATATTCATGTTTGGCGGGCGGAGGAAGCCGATGAGAGATTGATTAGAAGTCTTGGCAAAGCTCACTGCCAGCGATGACGGTGCTGAAATCCCGGCAACAAGGGGAAGGCGCGCAGCGACTGCTTTTTGCATCAGCTCAAAGGAGATGCGACCGGAGACGAGGAGGAAGCAGTACGAAAAATCGATTTCCTTCATGAGGCCTTCACCGATGACCTTATCAAGGGCGTTGTGCCTGCCGATGTCTTCACGGAGAATGAGGAGTTCGCCGTCTTGAGAAAAAATTCCCGAGGCGTGGATCCCGCCGGTGGAATCGAAGTTCGCTTGGGCGGCACGCATGATTTCGGGGGCGGCTTGAATGACGACGGGATCGAAGTCGGGTTTGTGCTCGATGGGTGGATGATTTTGCAAGATGGCGTCGACGGTCGCTTTACCGCAGAGGCCGCAGGAGGAAGCCGAGAAAAGGTGGCGGGTGAGGCGTTCCCAGTCACAATCGTGTTCATCGATGAGGAAAACCATGGCGTGGTTGTCGCGGGCCTCAAGATCGATGCGTCGAACTTGAGCGGCCGATTCAATGATGCCTTCGGTGAGTAGAAATCCCATCACGAGGAGTTCGTCATCACCCGGAGTTCTCATGAGAACGGCGAGCGATCGGCCATCGACGACGACCTGCAAAGGTTCCTCAACGGCAACGATATCATCGTTGGTTTTTTCAGCGCCGCCAGACCATTTGGTGATCTGACAGGTGAGAGACGATTTGGGCATATCGGGATCATACCAAACTTTGCACGATATTCACGCCCTGAAAGCCTGAAATGAAAGGTTCAGCCCCCCAACTGAAAAAGGCTTAAGTGCGTTGGGAGAAAAATTGTGATCCAGACTTGAGTTTAAAAATCTTTGGATGAGAAGGGCGGTGCCACTGTTCCATTTTATGGCCCAATCAGAATGAGAAGATCGGTGGCTCCTAATAGTCTCTCAGGACTCGACGCCAACAGGCTTCCGGAGTAAAGTCCAGGCGCCGAAATGCAGGAGGCCTGTTGAGCGCGCCATCTCTCTCGGGAAGCCCATCATTTCGCGAACTCTTCCGGGTTGTTTATTCCCAAGCTCCGGTGAGGCCAAAGCTCATTTTATTTCTTTTTCGAGGCTGCAATCACGACCCGGGCCTCGCGCAAGGTATAGGCGAGTTCTCGGGCCAAGATTCCCGTCGAAACTTGTCATGGAAGCTTTCCACAAATTCGAGGCCGTTATCGCTCCGAATATGACCGGGTGCTCCGTGACGATCAATCAGCTCTTCCAACCACTCCAACACTCTGCCCGATTTAATGTTGCGAGCAGGATGTCGTTCATACGCTTCCTGAGTATACTCGTCCATCAGACTCAAAGTCCGAAAGCTGCCTCCTTTTACGGTGGAGTCGTGGATGGAGTCCCACGTCCAAACATGACCCCGGTCTTCGTCCTTCGTTGGGTGAAACCCTGTGCTGATCCAACGGCGAGTCTGCTTCTGCTGACAGAAGCCCTCTTGGCTCAGGCTTCAGCTGTCAAACTTGCGTAGCAACAGGATGATTTTTTGGGTTTGTGTCTCTTTTGCTAATTCATTTTCTAAGATTTAGATTTGACCAAATCCTTTTACACAACATGGACCATTTTCTTTGGGGGGGCTGCCAGACGGATGACCTGCACCGAGAGTCTGCCCTGGCAAAAAGAATGTCTTTTACTCGGCGGAGGGGACTCGTCTCATATCCTGCCGTAAAGATGGTTCGTTGCGGCCAATCAGTGGGAGCTCTCAAGCTTCCGCTGTTGTTGCAGCCACTGCTTTTCACCTTCATCAAAACAAGGAGTCGATTCGAATAGCGCTAAAGAAAAATGGGAGCCGTCACCCTGGATTGCTGGGCCAAACGGCGAGTGAGGTTTTTTTCGTTTTCAGCCAAAGTGAGGGGTTTCCGGTTCCGCCAATGAGTCATTTATTTGATCAACTTTGGCTGAAGGATTTTCCAGACGTTTTCAGCGATGATCTTTTGGCCTTCCGCGGTAGGGTGAATGCCGTCGGCTTGGTTGAGCCTTTCGTCTCCGCCGACACCCTCGATCAGAAAAGGAATCAAAGTAGATTTTGATTCCTTGGCAACGGCAGGAAAGAGGGTCTTGAATCGTTCCGTAAATTCGTGGCCCATGTTGTCGGGCATCTGCATGCCGGCGATGAAGACCTGGATTTTCGGATTCCTAGTGCGGGCTTTGCTGACAATTCCGAGGAGGTTTTTCTTGGTTTCGGCCGGGGAGATTCCCCGTAGTCCGTCGTTGCCACCCAGTGCGATCACGAGAATGTCGGCTCTCTTCGTCATCGCCCAAGCGACCCGGCGCAAGCCTCCGGCAGTGGTGTCTCCGCTGACGCCGGCGTTCGCGACGACAAAGGGGAGCTTGGCTTGATCAATTTTTTTCTGAAGAACGGCTGGATAGGATTCGCCCGGATCAAGCCCGTAGCCAGCCGTAATGCTGTCGCCAAGGATGACAATGCGCTTTTGGGTATCATTTGCTTTAACCGCGTTCCCGGCGAATAATATTCCGACGGCGACGGTCCAGGCGATGGCTGCCCATAATCCTAACAAAATTTTTCTTCGTAATGTTTTCTCCATTAGCCTCAACCTTAGAAGCGCCCTCGAACGCTGTCAAACTGCCCATCCTCAAGGTGACTGAATTGCGGAAAGTCCATCAGACATCTTCGCAGGAATTGATCGTTTTGAAGGATGTCAGCCTTAATCTGGCGGAGGGCGACACCCTTGCTATTGTCGGCCCGTCGGGGAGCGGCAAGACAACCTTGCTTGGATTGTGTGCAGGTTTGGATGATGCGACCTCTGGTTCGGTCGAGTTGGATGGGATGGCAATTGAGTCGCTCGATCAGGATGAACGTGCGGCCCTAAGAAACCGCCTGGTTGGTTTTGTGTTTCAAAGCTTTCAGTTGATCCCAACTTTGACGGCGGTTGAGAATGTTTTGGTCCCCCTGGAGTTGCGCGGTGAATCCGGAAAACAAGCGGAGGCGGAGAGATTACTCAACGAAGTCGGTTTGGGTGACCGGATGGATCACTATCCATTGCAGCTTTCCGGAGGAGAGCAGCAAAGGGTTGCGTTGGCGCGTGCGTTCATTCACCGGCCCAAGATTTTGTTTGCAGATGAACCAACCGGGAATCTTGACTCGGCAACGAGTGAACCAATCGTCGAGATGCTTTTTCGATTGAATCGTGAAGCAGGGACGGCTCTCGTCTTAGTCACGCATGATCCGGATCTGGCAGCAAAGGCGCGCCGGGTGGTGACGATGAGTGGAGGAACCATTGTATCGGAGGTGGAGAATGAGTTCTCCTAAAAATAGTCTCCCGAAGAGTCTTAGTCGGTGCTTGTTTCACCCATGGGTCTGGCGAATGGGGTGGCGTGATAGTCGGTCGCAGCGCTTGCGATTGGTCATTTTTTCTTTGGCGATTGTTTCCGGTGTGGCGGCTTTGACCGCGATTCATTCTTTGAAAGCCAGTGTGGAGCGTGGCATTGAATTGGAGGCCAAGTCGCTTTTAGGCTCGGACTTGCGGGTGTCTTCCCGTCAAGTGATCAAACCCGATGAGATTGAAAGTTTGGCAAGGAGAGCGGAGCGGGTGAGCCGTGAGGTGGGATTTCCGTCAATGCTTCGCTTTCTTCCCGATCGTGGAGCTCGTCTGATACAAGTGCGCGGACTAGAGGAAGGCTATCCCTTTTATGGACAGGTTGAAACTCAGCCGAAAGAGGCATGGGAGAAGTTGAGGCTGGGAGGCGGCATCCTTTTGGAGCCCGCGGTTCTGGATCAGTTTTCAGCGAAGATCGGGGACGAAGTCGAATTGGGTGGGATTCGTCTGAAAATTCTTGGGGTCATCGAGAAACCGGCTCCCCGGGGGAATCGTTTCAGTGGATTTGCGCCCGAGGTCTATGTGCAGCTCGGTGATATCGAGCGAAGCGGACTCCTGGGTAAAAACAGCATGGCATCGTATCAACTGCATCTTGAAATTCTGGGGGTTGGTGACTCGGAGGACTTGAAACAGTCGATTCGCGATGAGTTTCCCAAGAGCCGCTGGCGGATGGAAACCCCGGAAAACCGCCGGGAAAATTTGGGAGATGCTCTGGAGAATTTTCAAAAGTTTCTTGGGCTGATCGCCCTGGCCTCGCTCGCGCTGGGGGCCATCGGAGTGGCGGGAGCGGTGCATGCGCATGTCACGCGACGCATTTCGATAATCGCGGTTTTGCGTTGCCTGGGCTGTCCGGGGAATCTGGCTTTTGGGATTTATTTCGCGCAGGCGCTGGTCTTGGGGCTTCTCGGGTCTTTACTGGGAGCTGGTCTGGGCATTGGGATTCAAGTGGGTTTGCTCGAGGCACTCGGGGATGAGTTGCCGGTATCTGTGGCTCCATCGCCGGAGTGGCAGGTGGTAATCCAGACAACGGCGACCGGATTCCTGGTGTGTTGTGGCTTTGCTCTCTTGCCGCTGTTAAAAATCCGGGGTGTTTCTCCGGCGGTCACGTTGAGAGGTGGAGCCCGTCTGAAGGGTGGTTTTTGGCGGATCCTGCCGGTTTACCTTTTGTTGCTGGGCCTACTCGTGATGGTGGCGCGTGCCAATGATCCTGATTGGAAACGCGCGATTGCCCTGGTGGGCGCAATGGTGGTGGCTTTTGTGATTCTGGCAGCAGTGGCAAAGCTACTCATGGCGGTGACGCGTCGTGTGGTAGGGAAGCGTTTACCGTATTTGCTGAGGCAGGGAGTTTCCAATCTGCATCGGCCGGGAAACCAAACTCTTCTCTTTTTACTCTCTCTTGGATTGGGCACCTTCTTGTTGGTCACCATTCTTTCCGCCGGCAACCTTTTAAATGATCGGTTGACCCTTCAGCAATCGGATGAGAGCCCGAACCTGTATCTGATTGACGTTCAACCGGATCAGGTTTCCGGAGTCGAGTCGGTATTGAGGAAAAACGATCTGCCTGTCCTCGAAAGTGTTCCGATGGTGACGATGCGGGTTCAGGCGATCCGGGGAATGGAGATCGGGAAAGTTGAGGGGGTTCCGGGTTGGGTGGGGAGGCGGGAGTTTCGTTCGACTTATCGAGATCGTTTGAATTTTACCGAGACCATCGTCGAGGGTGAGTTGGCCACTGGAAAAGCAGACCCGGCCGGGATCGTTCCGATCTCACTTGAAGAGAAGATTGCCCGGGACATGAAGGTGGGAATTGGTGACGAGATTACCATGGACGTTCAGGGGATTTCCATCCGTACGCGGGTCACAAGTATCCGCAAGGTGGATTGGAGCCGCTTTAATCTGAATTTTTTCATGGTCTTCCCGCCTGGTGTTTTGGAGGACGCGCCGGGATTCAATGTTGTCACGACCCGGACTCAATCGCCCGAGGCTTCCGGCGAATTGCAGCGGGAACTGGCAGCAGGGTTTGCGAATGTGACTGCGATTGATTTAACTCAGATTCTCAAGGAGGTCCGGGATATTCTTGGGAAGATTTCAACAGTGATTACAGTATTGGCTGGATTCTCCGTTTTGGCGGGGTTGCCAATTCTCATCGGGACCCTGATGAACGGGCGTGATGTTCGCTTGAAGGAAAGCGTGCTGCTACGAACGCTCGGGGCTTCGGCCAGACAAGTGAGGGTGATTCTGGTGATTGAATACGCCACACTTGGTGTGCTCACAGCTTTAACCGGAGTGCTGTTGGCGATTGGCGCGAATGCGGTGTTGGCGGTCTTTGTCTTCAAAGGTTCGCCATGGCCGGACCCGCTGCTGATTTCGTCAGCGTTAGGGGCGGTGACTCTGGTGTCTGTGCTTGGTGGACTCGCTCTGAGCCGGGGAGTCTGTGATCATCCGCCGTTGGAAATCCTGCGCGGCGGAAGTTGAGCAAGTTAGACGCGCCGACGGCGGCGACGATTTCCTCCGGAAGGAGCGCCGGAGCGCCTTTCTCCCTGACCGTGGCCTTGAGATCCGCGACTGCCTCCGCCTTGGCGGCCACGGCCACCACCGCCTCCGCGCGTTTTGCCGCCATTGTCGCGGGTTGATTCCCGTGATTTGATGCCTCGGGAGTGAAGGGAGGCAAGTTCCTCGTGATGATGAGGGTGGCTTGAATTGACTGGAATTTTTTGCTGAATGAGCTTCTCGATATCCATGAAGAACTCGTGCTCCTCAGGAGAACAATAAGAGACCGCGTGACCTGCGGCTCCGGCGCGACCGGTGCGGCCAATGCGGTGAACGTAAGCTTCAGCCTCATTTGGCAGATCCATGTTGATGACCAGGGTGACATCCTTGACATCGACTCCCCGGGCGGCGACGTCGGTCGCCACAAGAATCGGGAGGGTTCCCTTCTTAAATTTGGTCAAGGTGCGTTCGCGCTGGGGCTGGGAACGATTTCCATGAATCGCTTCCGCTTCAAATCCGTGCGAGTTGATGGATTTGCAGAGCTTGTTGGCGCCATGTTTGGTGCGTGAAAAAACGATGGTCAACCCCTTGTCTTGCTGCTCGGCGAGGTGTTCGAGGAGGAGGTCCTTCTTTGATTCCTTATCGACGAAGCAAACCGTTTGGCCGACTTTCTCAGCGGTCGTTTTCTCCGGGGCGATGGACACTGAAGCCGGGTTTACGAGAATGGTGTGGGCCAATTCTTTGATTTGTGGAGCGAGCGTAGCGGAGAAGAAGAGCGATTGCTTTTTCTTGGGCAAGGCGGCGACGATTTTTTTGACGTCGCGAAGGAATCCCATATCGAGCATGCGATCGACTTCATCGAGGACAAAGTATTCCACGCTGGAGAGATCGATATCGCCTTCGTTCATGTGATCGAGCAGGCGACCAGGGCAGGCAACAAGTACGTCGACGCCGGATTGCATGGCACGAACCTGGGGGTTCTTCCCGACACCGCCAAAGACGAGGGTTTTCTTAAAGTTGAGGTGGCGCCCATAGCTGTCGAAACTCTGTGAGATTTGCGTGGCGAGTTCGCGGGTGGGGGTCAGGACAAGCACCCGGGCGGATTTGCGGCGAAGACGCTGAGGCTTGTTGTGGAGGGCATCGAGAATGGGCAACGAGAAGGCCGCCGTTTTACCCGTGCCGGTTTGAGCGATGCCGAGCAGGTCCTGCCCCTTAAGAAGGATGGGGATGGATTGCGCCTGAATGGGAGATGGCGTGATGTAGTTTTGCTCGGCGAGCGCACGCTTGATGGGAGCTGCCAGTGCAAGCTCCTCGAATGAAGTTGGGGTCATGTTTTTTTGAGTGCCGGCTTGCAAGAATGCTTCCGGGCTTTGTTCGACGAGGTTATTTTTAAAACCCGGAACCAGTCACTCATCGACCAAGATTGGAAAAGGGGTGGAGGGATATCCCTCCGTGGGGGCAGAGAAAGCGCAGTTTGTGTCAAATAGCAAGACTTACCCAACAATCGTTCCAGGATCAGGATACCGTTGGGGCACGTGGATCGTGAAAATCGTTTCGACCCCCGGGGTGGAGGTTGCGGTGATGGTGCCTCCGTGGGCTTCGATGGCCCGCTTCACGATGGAGAGGCCAAGTCCGGTTCCCTTTACCTGGGTTTGGGAATGGTGCCTCTCAACACGGTAGAAGCGTTTGAAGATAAATGGAAGATCAGTTGCTGGGATTCCAATCCCGTTGTCAGTGATTCGAATCATAAAGTTGTCATCATGATCCGCCTCCGCAGTGATCCGGATTTTGAGAGGGATGCTTGGATTTTGTTTTAAGGCGTTTTCGACAAGATTGAAGAGGATTTGAGTCCAGTAAAAGTGATCTCCAAACAGTTGGAGCTCCGGAACATCCAATTCGATGGTAGCATTCTGTTTTTTGATGACGAGCTCGAGCCTTTCAATGATGTCCCGGACACAGACCGCGATGTTGAAGGGTGCCAGATTGAGTGGAACGGCGTCGTCTGATTCCAGTTTGGAAATGACAAGCATATCCTCGACGATGCGGTTGATGCGGACAACGTGTCGATCCATGGTTTCGAGCATCCTGCGCGCGAGGTCCTTGTTATCGAGCCCTCCATCCTCGGTGAGGTTTTCGAGGTAACCCGAGATGATGGAGAGGGGGGTGCGCAACTCATGTGAGGCATTGGCTACAAAGTCCTGTCTCACCTGATCTGCGTGGACGCTGGCTGTGATATCTCTCATCATGAGCTGAATTTCGCGGGTGTTGCTCTGAAGTGAGAGTGGGCGAAGATCAATCTCCCAGTGGGAATCCTTGTCGCGGGCCTGGGAAGAGAAAACCGAGTTGGGCGGGAATCGCAAAATTTCCCGATGTGGCTCGGGCTTGGCAAGGGATTCGGAAAGCAGCGAGGTGATAGATGAATCGAGAAACACCTGCCGGATGCTGCGGTTGTGGATTTCACGGGTCCCGAAGATTTGTCTGGCAGGTGAATTGACCCGGTTGAGGATTCCTTCTTGATTGATTGAGAAGAAGGGGTAGGGGAGTGCATCGAGAAGATGTTGGAGTTCCCGGTCATGAGCTTTGGCCTGCTTCTGTTCATTCCGGTTTGCGTCGTCCTTGAGTTTGCCCAATTCGATCGCTGAATCTTGCAATCTCTTCCGTGACCGGAGTAAGAGGAAGGCCAGAACAAGTGCACAGCAAAAGGCGAAGTAAGTCATTCGATTTCGCGAACTCGATAGCCGATTCCGCGGACAGTTTCAATGAGCGAACTTTCGTCGCCCAACTTCTGGCGAAGTCTTTTCATATGGGTATCGAGAGTCCGGCTGTGAACGTCATCACTATATCCCCAGACGACCTTAAGAAGATCATTGCGATCCTGCGCCTGGCCGGGACGTTGGCAGAGGAACAAAAGCAATTTAAATTCGGTTGAGGTCAGAGAGATGGGCTCCTCGTTGAGATAGAATGCGAGATTGTTTTTATCGAAACGGAAGGGGCCGAAAGAAAAAATGACGGAGCCCGGGGTGGCACGGTTTCTTTTGAGAATCGCCTGGGCTCTCAAAATGAGTTCTTTCGGGCTGAAAGGTTTGGTGAGGTAATCATCTGCTCCCAACTCGAGGCCCTTGATACGATCGTCGGTCTGACTCTTGGCAGTGAGCATCAAGACCGGGATGGAATGCGAGCGGGTGTCCCTTTGCATCTCCTTGAGAATCTGGTAGCCGTCCATGCCAGGAAGCATGAGGTCGAGGATGACCAAATTGGGTTGATCTTTGACTATTTTTTCCAGCCCTTCGCGTCCATCGTGGACGATGTCCACCGAGTATCCGGCCCTCTCAAGGTTGAACGAGACAAGCTGGGCGATGTCGATTTCATCTTCGACGATCAGGATGTGTTCCATTTCGTAAAATTAAGCCCAGATCTGAGCTAAATCAAAGCCTCCAAGTTGTGACGTTTCCGTCACGGCTTCGATGTACGATTGAAGGTTGAGACAGCAATTATGACATTTTCTTCCGTGTAATGTGCTGCGAATTCGTCAAACTCCGGGAACATGAGCGCAGCAGCAGATCAAAAAAAAGACACCCGCGCTGGGAATTACTTTATTTCAAACTATCCACCATTTTCTTTTTGGTCGGATGACCAGAACGAGCAGGTTGAAGAAGTCTACAATCAACCGGCGAAGGAGGGTGTTCCTCTTGGGCTCTACCACCACATTCCATTTTGTCGTAAAAGGTGCCATTTCTGCTACTTCAGGGTCTACACCGACAAGAGTGCTGACGATATCAAGAACTATCTGGACTCGACGGTAACCGAACTCGAGATGATGGCGCGCAAGCCCCTTATCGAAGGGCGCAAGCCTCACTTCGTCTACTTTGGAGGCGGAACTCCGTCGTATTTGTCCGCCAAACAACTGGCTCATCTGACCGATCGAATGAAGTCCATTCTTTCCTGGGATGCTGCCGAGGAAGTGGCTTTTGAGTGCGAACCAGGAACCCTCAACCCGGGAAAACTTGCGGCTATCAAGGATATTGGGGTGACGCGTCTTAGCCTCGGAATTGAAAATTTTGACGACCACATTCTGGAGATCAACGGTCGGGCCCACCGATCCAAGGAAGTGGGGCGCGCCTATGAGCGGGCCCTGGCGGAAGGATTTGACCAGATCAACATCGATCTCATCGCCGGAATGATTGAGGAGACCGAAGAGAACTGGCAGCGTAATATTGAGAAGACCATCGAGCTTGCTCCCGACAGTGTCACAATTTACCAGATGGAGATCCCGTATAACACGACCATCTATCGTGAAATGAAGGACACCGGAAAACTGGTGGCTCCGGTTGCTGATTGGCAGACCAAACGCCGCTGGGTGAAAGAGGCTTTTGCCGCCCTCGAAAGCGCGGGCTACAGCGTGGGTTCGGGTTACACCGCCGTTAAGGATCCCTCCAAGAGTAAATTCATCTATCGTGATGCGCTTTGGGGCGGGGCCGACCTACTGGGATTGGGGGTAGCTTCGTTCTCTCATGCGTCCGGGGTTCACTATCAAAACCTTACCGAGATTGATGACTACACTGCAGCAATAGAGTCCGGCAAAATGCCAACCAAGCGAAGTTTTCGAACCACCGAAGAACAGCGGATGATCCGCGAATTCATCCTTCGGATGAAGCTTGGTAGGGTCGACGCCGGTCATTTTGATTCCAAGTATGGAGTCGATGTTTTGAGTCGGTGGGAAAACGAATTGAATGACCTGACCGAGGAAGGTCTTTTGAACGTGGAGGGCAAGGAGGTTGTGCTTGAGCGGGATGGGTTGCTTTGTGTTGACAATATTCTCCACGACTTTTTCCTTCCCGAGCACCGTACCGATAAACTGGTCTAGCCGATGGAAGGGACAGGGGAGATTCGGGATTTGTTGGTCTGCGAGCATCTTCGCGACCTCACTTTCTCGTGGGCGGAGCCTGATGAGGTGGAGCAACCCTACCGGGATCTTCTTTGCCATGACCATGACATGACCTCAACCTTGTCACGCTTTCACGGTGGCGAGGTTGAACTTCAAATCTTTAACGAAGGTCGCGATGCGGAGTGCTATTTCCGGGAGGTTCTGCTGAAGGTTGGGGCAAAGCCGGTCGAATACGGAATGATTCGCATTTTTCTGGAAAATTTCCCCGAAGAACTCGGCGCTGCCATCACCGGGGGGCGCAAGCCGCTGGGGACTATTCTAAACGAAAGCGGTCTGAAGTATTTTAGCCGTCCGGCAGGCTTCGTCAAGATCCCGGGCAAGAGCTTTCAGCCCGATTTTTTCCCGTCATCTGGTGGCGGATTTCTATTTGGGCGTTACAATGAATTGTTTGGGGCGGGGGAAGAAGTTCTCGCCCGAATCATCGAAATTCTACCACAGGAAAAATCATGATCACAAATTTGTCATATGACTGCGACGTTCTCATCATCGGAGCCGGTCCTGCCGGATGCTCGGCCGCCACAATTCTGGCGGAGGAGAAAGGGCGCAAGGTGATCGTTCTCGAGAAGGAGCACTTTCCTCGTTACCACGTCGGTGAGTCTTTAATCCCTCATTGCTGGGATACCCTGAATCGTCTTGGGATGACGGAACGCCTTAATGAGAAGGGGTTTCAAATCAAACAAAGTGTTCAATTTGTAAGTCCTGACGGGGAACTTTCCGCTCCGTTCTATTTTTCAAAACACACCGATCATCCCCGGGCGAGGACCTGGCAGGTTGATCGTGAAACTTTCGACACCATGATGATGGAGCGCGCCCGCGAAGCGGGAGCGGACGTCAGGGAAGGGATCAAGGTGCTGGATTTCATCGAGCAGGACGGTGTGATTGTCGGGGTGAGGGCCGAGGACGAAGCTGGAAAACGTTTTGAGTTGCGGGCTCCTGTGACAATGGACGCGTCAGGCCGGGATGCACTTTTCCAACGGAAAAAGAAGTGGCGCAAGCGGGACCCCAAGCTGAACAAAATCGCGATTTGGACCCTCTACAAAGGAGCGAAGCGCGATCCGGGTGTGGACGAGGGGGCGACCACGATCGCTTACGTAAAGGAGAAGGGCTGGTTTTGGAATATCCCTCTCAAGGATGATATCGTGAGCACCGGGATCGTAGCGGAGCGCGACTATCTTTATCGGGACGGTCGTGATCTCGCCGAGATTTACGAGCGGGAGATCAGAGAGAACAAGTGGGTTGAGGAACATCTTTCGGAAGGTGAGCAATTTGGCGAATAATGGGTG
>Ga0213866_10001075_pt1 | contig 20654 bp, 22 predicted proteins | sample PICome_11_FD_160079 | JGI IMG/M metagenome (GOLD analysis project Ga0213866, IMG submission 160079) | Coastal seawater microbial communities near Pivers Island, North Carolina, United States - PICO284 | ecosystem: Environmental > Aquatic > Marine > Coastal | place: USA: North Carolina...
CCTTGGGTGGGGCAGACGCGCCCCCCTAAAAGGTGGTTTTGTTCGTTTTTAATACAAAAAACCCCTGTCAAGGGGCTTGGGTGGGGTGGAAGGGGGAGTCAGGGTGGGGTCAAGGTGGGGCGCACCAGCCCCCCTAATAATTTATTATTGAATACATTGAACTTTACAGGGAATATTCTATGCTGAGAGTGTGACGGGGTGTAGTAACCCCAAAACCATGCGTCTATAGGACTGCGTATTCGCTAAACGTCCCTCTGCGACTTATGTCGGGAGGGTGGCTGAATATAACACCGTTCGCGGGAATAGGCTGCAGCCGGGTTTTGGCTTACTAACCTCCCGGTACCAAGTTGGTGCCAGAAGACCTCGTCATTTATTAACTAATAAATGGAGGCAACTCATGAAAAAATTACTACCAATTATTATTGCAAGCGGTTGTTTAGCTGCTTGCACAACTCACACAAGTACTGAATCAACTGTCTTGAAAGAAGCAGCGATTGCGGATGCCCGAAAAGCAGATAAAGAAATCCATCTCGGTTTTTTAAAATGCTATGCGCTGCCATCTAGCGATAAAGATAATTGCCAGCGTATAGTTGGTAAAAACCATGCTCGCTATGAAGGTGCAAGTAGCTGGGATTATATACGCCCATTTCGTTATGAATCAGAACGTTTAGGTTTTTTAGCTTTTTTGACTACCAAAGACAAATCGTGCGAGGCAGTCAGCGAAGGCCCACGCTTTGACAAGGAAACCAATGCATTTAATGTGCGCTGCGATAGCGGAGAACACTATGCCATGCAATTTGATCGTAAAGAGTTGCAATGGCAGCTGGTGGAGTAATCATGAATGATCAAATCCACCCTATAGATATTCATGTTGGGAATCGCCTGCGCGAGGCACGAAAAGAAATGGGCCTAAGCCAAGATACCTTGGCTAACCAGCTTGATCACCCCATCACCTTTCAGCAGATTCAAAAATATGAGCGCGGGAGCAACCGCTTGTCTGCATCCAAGCTGTGGGAATTTGCTCAAGCATTAAAAGTGCCGCCAGAGTTTTTCTTTCCGCCATTTGACGAGCAGATGATGCATTGTGAGGATGTACAAGAAGCAAACCTACTGAATTGTTTTCGCCATCTTTCAAAAGAAAGACAATCTGCGCTGCTCATGCTTTTGAAAAACGAAGACAGCTAGGTGGGCGAGCGATATCAAAACAAACTGGATGAAGAAAGCGAACACCAATATCTGGAATCACTCATACCAATGAAACGGCGGCTTTATAAGATAGATTTTTGGATATTTATGCTAATTGGCGGCTTGCTGGCGTTCTACGGAACGATCGGGTGGCTTCTCTTGAAGCTGTTCTAGTGGCACATTCAGTCGGTAATAGCCACGCTCATTTGATACAATCAAGCCCCTCCATGTGCGCCTGTTCTTGAAGAGATCGCGAAGGCGAACTGCCTGTGATCCTGACTCGTAAATGAGGGTTTTGCCATGTACCCATGACTGATGACTCTGTGATGCATCGTGTAGCTGTTCAATCACTCGCGCCTGTACATCACCCAAATGATATTCCATTTCATTCATATAGATATATTTGTAGTCTTCAGAAGCAGAAAAATATGGAATTTTATTCTCTGCTTTAATCTCCCGCAGATTCTGTCCTTTTAGATCGTAGGAATTTTCAAATTTTAGACGGTGTTTGTTAAGGACGATCAAATCATTAAGTCGTACGCAGATGGCTGGTTGTGGCGGTTCATAGGCAAGACGAAGAATATGACCATCATCACAGACAGAAGTAAACGTACGCAGTTTTGCTCTACCCTTGCTACATATACGGCGGCAATCTTCTGGTCTGACTCCAACGAATCCCTCTTGATGCTCATGGCATTCACAAACAAATTTTTGATTACAAACAACAATACGTTCGACATAACGCAAAGGTAGCCATATACAAACCTGAAGCAAACCATTTTCTATTGCATAATACATATCATCTTGGGACATCTCCCAGTTTTTCTGCAATGCATTAATGCGATGATATTCTCTTGCCGGGAACATAGTCTACCTGCATCTTTTTTACCTTATTTGTATCTATGGAATCAAAAAACATAGCAGACCTAGCAGGAAATGCAACTAAAAAGTTATGTTATAACATAACAATTCTCGTATAGGTTGCTGAAGCCTCCTGTTTTTTAAGTGCCGCAGAAGGTTTGATACACGCGTTCTTCGGGCGTGGGTAAGTGTTTGAATTCACTATATTGCGATTTATCTTGATATGGTTTGGCCAACACTTCCAGCAGCGTCTGGAAGACAGAAAAATCAGCATCCTCTTCGGCTGCTTTCAATGCCGCTTCGACGCGATGGTTGCGAGGTATGAAGGCCGGATTGGTACTTTTCATCAACTCCATTGCATCGGTGAACGGTGTTGTTTTGCGTGATAGGCGCTGTTTCCAATGTACGTGCCAGTCAGAGAAGCTGCTATCTTGATAGATATCTTTCCCCGGCAATTGATCAGAACTGAGATCGCGGAAAGTATTGGTGTAATCAGCTCCTACACGCTGCATCCATTGCAGCAGATCTCCGATGAGGTGCTCGTCCTCTTTTTCTTCAGTCAATAATCCCAGTTTGCAGCGCATCATACTCAGCCACTGCTTTTGAAATTGCCCGTTAAATGCATGGAGACTCTCTTCCGCAAGTGATGCGGCTTTCTTCTGATCCTCATGAATAAGCGGCAGGAGTGTCTCCGCCAGCCGTGCCAGATTCCACCCCACAATCGGTGGCTGGTTGGCATAAGCATAGCGGCCTATCTGGTCGATTGAACTGAACACGGTATTCGGATCATACACATCCATAAACGCGCAGGGGCCGTAATCAATCGTTTCACCGGAGATGGCCATATTGTCCGTATTCATCACCCCGTGAATAAAACCGACGCGCAGCCATTCGGTCACCAACGTAATCTGCCTGTCCATTATACCAAGCAGTAAATCAAGGTAAGGCTGGTCAGAGTTTGCCACCTGCGGAAAATGACGTTTGATTGTGTAATCGGCCAGTTGCTGAAGATCTGCTTTACCGCCTTCTTGGTACGCATATTCAAAGGTGCCTACCCGGATATGGCTCGATGCCACTCGCGTGAGGATCGCGCCGGGCAACACATCATCGCGCATGACCGGCTCGCCAGTGGTTACCACGGCAAGGCTTCGTGTGCTTGGGATGCCAAGAGCGTGCATGGCTTCGCTGATGATATATTCGCGTAGCATAGGGCCGAGCACAGCCCGTCCGTCGCCACGACGGGCGTAAGGGGTTTTACCGGAGCCTTTCAGCTGGATATCGACCCGTTTGCCATTAGGGGTGATATGCTCACCAAGCACATGCGCTCGCCCATCGCCTAGTATGGAGAAATGTCCGAACTGATGCCCTGCATAAGCTTGCGCTATCGGTTCGGCATCTTCGGGCAGTGCGTTGCCGGAAAAAAGCTGCGCCAGCTCTTTTTTGGAAGTTCGCCCCAGCTGCAGGCCGAGATCATCAGCCAGCGGTTTATTCACCACCACTAGCTGCGGATCAGCTACTGCGATCGGAGACATGCGGGTATAAAACCTCTCCGGTAATTGCAGATAGCTGTTATCAAAATTCCAGCCAAATGATGGTTTATTATTCAACAGCATTCTCCAAATAGTAAAACATATTAGTTTCTTCGTTAAATCGGAGCTTCAACACACCTGTTACTGTCACCGGATCGTAGGAAAACTTCATCGGTTTTTTTGCTATCACTTCCACCACCTGTGATGGGCCAATATGGTAATGAAATGGACAGCTTAAGGGGTAAGGGCCGATAAGAAAATTTTGCTGTTTCTCGGACTGCTCCAGCGGAAACATAAAGCCCATTAGGGTGACTTCCTTCCCATCGTATTTCTTGATGTCTTCACTGTAACCGGGCTTAATAATGCAGTAATCAAACCCTTCCTTATCTTTTGTGCATTCCTCAGTTTCTGTGGTCTTGGTAAACACATCCCATGGGATAGCATCACCGCTGACCTCCAGTGGCTTCCATTCTCCCATCAGCGCACTGGCCTGCTCATCCGTCATCTCCTGTTCGGAAAATGCATGAGTTAGGCACGGTTGAAGCAGACACATGACAACCAACAGCACATAGATATAGAAATGCTTTCGTTGTTCAAACATGAGTCAGCGTACTCCGTATGTCGGTTTTATATGCCTCCCATGCCGGAATCAAGCAGGCAAGCAGTGAGAGCAAGAGCAACAAACCCCAAACTAACCAGATATCAGAATAAAATAGAAATCCACGCAGACCCATTTCTGCCCCTTTGGACGTGAACTGACCCATCATCTCAATTACGCCATGGCCCATCAATAGCCCTACCAGACTGCCGATCACAGCTATGGTCATTCCCTCGATGATTACCAGCAACATAATTTTGCTCCGCGAAGCTCCAAGTGTACGAAATACGGCCAGATCATAGCGGCGATCACGAATGCTGTTCACCAGCCCCACCAGCACATTGGCCAGCGCCACGGCAATGAGAAAGCCTGCAAACAGTATGGCGCTATCGGTGCCGATGCCGATCAAATCGACCAGCCGTGCCATCTCGAAGGCCGGACTTGCAGCCTGCATTGAGGTTTGCTGATTGATCATGCGCGGGAAGGTTAAGGCAGCAACACGAGTGCGGTAGGTCACAAGCAAGGCAGTAACCTCACGGTCTTCATGGTGCGCCTCATGGTCGTTATGTTTCTCATCATGTGCGTCGGCATGATGGTGCTCATCTTCTTCATCGTGATAGTGGTGCTCTTTATGCACATCCCAGACGCTTTCAAGCGGTGTGATGATCAGCCTATCCAGTGCCGTGCCTGTCGGCTGTAAAATGCCGGTCACCGTATAGGGATGATCCGCATGGGTATTGCCATCCGGAACCAACCCGTGTGAGCCGACGAAATGATCGCCCGGCTTCAAGCCGGATTTCTCGGCCACTCGTGCACCGATGACCGCTTCCATGGATTTCCCCCAAGCCTTCCCTTGTGCGTATTGCGCCCCGAAATGCGTCAGATACTCCGGCGTGCTGCCCACAATGCGAAACTGATGATAGGCATCACCTAGCGAGATTGGAATCAGCTGTTTGATATGTGGGTGACGTTTCAACCTTTCAGCCTCTTCCAGCGGGATATTGCCGGTAGGGATATCCATGTGCTGGATGCTGGAGAGAATTAATTGCAGTGGGCTGCCTTTAGCACCAATCACCACATCAATACCTGCACCATCGCGGTAAAGCCGTTCTTTCATCTGATGGCCGAACAATAGCAGGCCCGTCATCAGTGCTACGCCCAGCGCCATGACTAATACATGCAGAAGCGTATTCGACCATTTAGCACGGAGGTAAGCGAAGGCAATAGAAAATAAACTCATGACTGGCCTCCTAATTCCACGATGTGTCCTTTAATATGCTGGCGGACGCGATGGTCATGCGTTACCACGATCAATGACGTACCGGCTTGCTGTGCTTCTTCCTGAAGCAGTGCCATCACCTCATGGGCATTATGATCATCCAGCGAAGAGGTCGGCTCATCACATAGCAGCCATTTGGGCTTGCCGACAATGGCACGCGCCAGTGCAAGTCGCTGTGCTTCACCCACGCTTAAGCTACCTGCCTTTTGACTTTCTTTATCTTTCAGTCCGAGACGCTGCAATACCGCCTCCATATATTCTGTATCGGATGTTTTTCCCGGCATGCTATAGGCAAGCTGTAGATTCTGGCGCACGGTGAGCGGTTTAATCAGGTGAAAGGTCTGAAACAAAATGCCGATATGCTGGCCACGGAATTGGTCACGTTCGCTTTCACTGAGGTCATATAAGGTTGTACTGTCGTAGCATACCATGCCCTGATCGGGACGCTGCAGTCCAGCCATAATCGACAGTAGCGTTGTCTTGCCGCTCCCAGACGGCCCTAGAATCAAACAAGCCTCACCCGGTGGGATCTCAAGAGAAAATTCTTGCAGGATCATTTTTCCACCGATGGCAAAATGCAGCTTCTGAACCTCAAGACCCAATTTTCTTGCCATCGTTATTATCCTTGATATAAAGGGTGTTGTTATAATATAACAATTTATTCTATACAAGAAGTATGATAGATAAGTGTGATGCCAGCGATATGTAAACAACATGACCATTGTTTGAAAACTGCTTTAGACCAGGCAGAGAAGGTATGTCAGGAGAATGATGCGCGTTTAACCGAGGTCAGAAGACGCGTGCTGGAATTGATTTGGGCCGGACATGAGCCGGTAAAAGCCTATGACTTGCTTACAGAATTGCAAAAAAACGATCCCTCAGCAAAGCCACCCACCATTTACCGTGCACTTGATTTCCTGCTGGAACAAGAGCTGATTCATAAACTACATCGCCTGAACGCCTATGTAGGCTGCACGCATCCAGAAGAGAACAAACCTTGTTTCTTTCTAATCTGTACTAACTGCAATTCTGTAACAGAAAGCCATGATGATGCGTATAGAAAGCTGATCGCTAAAGTATCCAAATCTTACCACTTTAGGCCACAAGCCACCACTTTTGAGATGGAAGGTCTGTGCCAGCAATGCGCTTGACGCTTAAGCGACCATTACAGTCAGTAGATTGATCAAATACAAAAAGCTAGCTCCAATAAGCAAATAAGTAGAGATTGACTTTCTATCGCCACAGGGCTCGTCACAGCATCCCACATCTTCGTAACAATTTAGTCTTTGGCTGATCACATTTGCTATTATTGTCATTAACAGCACCACACCTGATGCAACTATCAACTCTTGTTCGATGACTTCAAACCATTCAATTTCAAATACACTGAACGAGGAAATGCCAAAGACTGTCGCCAAGCTAGTGATGCTTAACAAAAGCGGAATGCCACAACAAAAAAGATGCATTGCACAACTCATAATAACAAAAGAAGGGGCAATATATTTGAACATACTTACTCCTTTGCTGCGATAAGTGTCATAAATTCAGATCGAGTGCGCGGGTCTTCACGGAATAAACCAAGCATCCTGCTGGTAATAGTGCTGGTTTCTGATTTATGTACTCCACGTGTCGTCATACACTGATGTGCGGCATCAACCACCACAGCAACACCTTTTGGCTTCAGTACGCGCTCAATCGTATCAGCAATTTGCGCCGTCATGGTTTCCTGCGTTTGCAGGCGTTTGGCATAGACATCCACTAACCGCGCCAGTTTGCTAATCCCCACCACGCGTTTATCTGGAATGTATGCTACATGTGCCTTGCCGAGTATTGGCACAATATGATGCTCACAATGTGATTCCAGCCGGATATTTTTAATAATCACCATTTCATCGTAACCTTCGACTTCTTCAAAGGTGCGTGCCAAAATCTCCTCCGGATTCATTGTGTAGCCTTCAAAAAATTCTCGGTACGCATCTACCACGCGTTGTGGTGTATCGACTAGTCCTTCCCGGTTGGGGTTATCTCCCGCCCATGCAATGAGCGTCTTAACCGCGTGCATGGCTTCTTCCTGACTGGGAACCGGGTACGTCTCAAGTGCGGATTTAATATTTGTTTTCTGCTGCATATTTCCTCATATTGTTGACTTTATAAAATGTTATATTATAACATAACATTTCTAAATCAACTAAAAGCTGGCGAACATTAAAATGATAGCATTACAAAGCTCTATTCCCATCACCGTTATAACCGGATTTCTGGGAAGTGGTAAAACTACGCTCTTATCCGCTCTGCTGAAGCAAAAAGAGATGGCAAATACTGCTGTGATTATTAATGAGTTTGGAGAAGTGGGGCTGGATCATGCCTTAATTGAGCGCAGCGCCGAAAATATTGTGGAGCTGCAAAGTGGGTGCATTTGCTGCACCATCCGGGGCGATCTACATACAACATTGCTTGATCTCGTTGATAGAATGGCAAAGGGAAAAATCTCGTCATTTGATAGGGTGGTGATTGAAACCACTGGGCTAGCTGATCCGGTGCCGATCATTCACACATTGATGACCTCGTTTGACCTCCAGCGGGTTTATACGCTTGATGGGGTGATTACACTAGTAGATGCAGTAAACGGGGAGGAAACGCTGGATACGCAACAAGAATCGGTCAAACAGGCCGCGCTCGCCGAACGTATTATCCTAAGCAAGACCGATCTGGCAGACAGCAAGATGCAAAAGTCGCTAATAAAACGCCTGAAAGCCATTAACCCAGCGGTGACGATTGTTCCTAGTAATAAAGGTGAGGTGTCTGTTTCTGCACTATTCGGGCTGGGAACCTATGATCCATACAATAAATCGCGGGATGTTAAAGCATGGCTGGCGGCAGAACAGTATGAGGAAGATCATCATCACGATCACCACCATCATGACGACAAACACGGGCACAAGCATCATCACCATGATGTGAACCGCCACGGCGAGAACATTCAGGCGTTTTCCATGACCAGCGACAAGCCGGTCAATATGATGGCCTTTAGTTTCTTTCTTGATTTGCTGGCGGCACAGGTGGGGCCAGATTTATTGCGAGTAAAAGGCATCATCAATATCGCGGGTGAAAATCGCCCTGCAATTATTCATGGTGTGCAGCATATTTTCCATCCGGTGCAATGGCTGGACACATGGCCGGATGACGATAAACGTACCCGACTGGTATTTATCACCCGTAATATTCAAAAAGAACAAGTGGAAGGTTTTTTCCATGCCCTGATGGGTGTGGTGGAAGAAGAAGCCACGCCAAAAGAGGTAGCAGAAGCATGGATGCAAGCATCATAGATAAAATGAAATATAACGAAGCTGGGCTGGTTCCCGCTATTGCCCAGCAGCATGACACGGGCGAAGTGTTGATGCTGGCATGGATGAGTCGTGAGTCCATCTATGAAACGCTGGAAACAAAACAAGTGTGCTACTGGTCGCGGTCGCGCAGGAAACTTTGGCGTAAAGGAGAAACCTCCGGAAACCGTCAACAGCTCATAGAGTTCCGATTCGACTGTGACGAAGACAGCATCTTGATGCTGGTCAACCAGACTGGCCCTGCTTGTCACACCGGAAGGCCAAACTGTTTTTATCATGCGGTACGTGATGGGGCAGTATCGATTACCAATAAACCAATCAATTAATAATAAGGAGAAAGCAAATGGTTGTAGCAGTAAATTTAGGATTCCCACGTATCGGTTTGAAACGTGAATTAAAAAAGGCATTGGAGGCGTATTGGAAAGAGAAATCCTCACAAGAGGAGCTGTTGCAGGTGGCCAAAGATGTACGAGTGCGTCATTGGAAACTCCAGCAGGAAGCGGGTATTGAACTGATTCCCACAAATGACTTTTCGCTCTATGACCATATCCTTGATGCCACTTGTATGCTCGGTAACATACCCAAACGCTATGGCTGGGATGGCGGCAAGATTGACTTGGATTTATATTTTGCTATGGCGCGTGGTCGCCAGCAGGACGGTCAGGACGTAGTGGCCATGGAAATGACCAAGTGGTTTGATACCAACTATCACTATATTGTGCCGGAACTCAGCGAGGATACGGAGTTTAAACTTTCTACCACCAATGCCGTGGATCAGGTCAAGGAAGCATTGGCACTCGGTATTACACCACGCCCGATGCAGATTGGGCCGATTTCCTATCTACTGCTTGGTAAAATGCGTGATGGCAGCGATGCGAACAGGCTTTCACTACTGCCAAAGATTCTCCCGGTCTATGCGGAATTATTTGCTCAACTGGAAGCGGCAGGCCTAAAGCATATTCAGATGGGCGAAGCGATGCTGGTCACCGATCTGAATGATGAAGAACGGCAAGCCTTTACTGAAGCCTATGAGTATCTGGCAAGCCGCACCAATCTGGAAATCACCATTGCCACCTATTTCGGTGGGCTGGGCGATAATCTGCAAACGGCGGTGAAATTGCCGGTATCCGGGCTGCATATTGATCTCATTCGTGCGCCTGAACAACTAGATGAAGTGTTAAATCACCTGCCGAAAGATAAAATACTCTCACTTGGTCTAGTGGATGGCCGCAATATCTGGAAAACCAATTTGGAAGAAGCACGTTCGTTGGGACAGAAAGCCGTAGATAATCTAGGCAGTGAGCGCGTGATGGTTGCACCATCCTGTTCGCTTATGCATTGTCCGATTGATTTGGAAGCAGAAGAAGAGCTTGATTCAGAGCTGAAAAACTGGCTGGCCTTTGCCAAACAAAAGCTGGTGGAGGTCAAGCTACTAACCGATGCACTCAATGATAAAGTGGATGAAAAGTCTTTTGCCGAGAATAAGGCTGCGATTATTTCCCGTCAGAATTCACCGTTAACCCATAACAAGGCAGTACGCTCACGCATAAGTGAATTAACTGCTGACGATGCAAAGCGTCAATCACCATTTGCTAACCGGATTGCGGCGCAAGAAGCAATGCTCAAACTACCATTGCTACCAACCACCACCATCGGCTCTTTCCCACAAACTCAGGAAATTCGTCAGATGCGTGCCAAGTTTAAAAAGGGTGACGTTTCGCAAGAAGAGTATGATGTATTCCTGACGAAAATAACGGAAGAGCTGATTGCGTGGCAGGATGAGATCGGCATTGATGTGCCAGTGCATGGTGAATATGAGCGCAATGATATGGTGGAATATTTCGGCGAACAACTAGAAGGTTATGCCTTTACCAAGCATGGTTGGGTACAAAGCTATGGATCACGCTGTGTCAAACCACCGATTATTTACGGCGATGTCTCCCGCCCAGAGCCGATGACAGTGCGTTGGTCAGCCTATGCGCAAAGCCTCACCAAAAGCCCGGTTAAAGGCATGCTTACTGGTCCTATAACAATGTTGCAATGGGCGTTTGTCCGTGATGACCAGCCTCGTTCTGAAACCTGTAAGCAGATAGCGTTGGCTATTAGAGATGAGGTTAATGATCTTGAGGCTGCGGGCATTCATGTGATTCAAATTGATGAACCTGCTTTCCGCGAAGGTTTGCCTCTGCGCGAATCTGAAAGACCATCATATTTAAAATGGGCCGTGGAGTCTTTCCGCATTTCATCAGCAGGTATTGAGGATACTACACAGATTCACACCCATATGTGCTACTCGGAATTCAATGATATTATTGATTCCATTGCCGATCTGGATGCGGATGTGATTTCAATTGAAACGTCTCGTTCGGCTATGGAACTGCTTGATGCTTTCGTAGAATTCAAATATCCGAATGAAATCGGGCCGGGCGTGTATGATATTCACAGCCCTCGTATTCCAAAAACGGAAGAGATGGAAAAGCTATTGCATAAGGCGCTTGATGTTCTGGACGAGAAGCAAGTGTGGGTAAATCCGGATTGCGGCCTAAAAACCCGTAACTGGAGCGAAGTCAAACCCGCACTTAGAAACATGGTGCTGGCAACGCAAAATGTACGCGCAGAACTGGAACACCGCAAGCACAACCTTAAAACGGAGGCAGCAAATGCATAGTCGCCTTCCTGTTACTGTACTTTCTGGTTTTCTAGGAGCTGGGAAAACGACGCTTCTGAATAATGTCTTGAACAACCGAGAGGGAAAGCGTGTAGCCGTAATTGTCAATGATATGAGCGAAGTGAATATTGATGCCTCGCTCGTGCGTGATGGCGGTGCAAATCTGAGCCGTACGGAAGAAAAGCTGGTTGAAATGTCCAATGGGTGTATTTGCTGCACACTCAGAGAGGATTTACTCAAGGAAGTCCGGGCGCTCGCTGAAGATGGGCGATTTGATTATCTGCTAATTGAATCCACCGGCATTTCTGAACCCATGCCAGTGGCTGCCACTTTTGATTTTCGTGATGAAGAGGGCGAAAGCCTATCTGACGTCGCCGAGCTAGATACTATGGTCACCGTGGTGGATGCAGTAAATCTGCTGGCCGATTACAGCTCGGTGGACTTTCTGAAAGACCGTGGAGAATCGCTGGGTGATGATGACGAACGCACCTTGGTTGATCTGCTAGTTGAGCAGATGGAATTCGCCAATGTCATCGTGATTAACAAATGCGATTTAGTAACAAAAGACCAATTAGATATCGTGACCAAAATTGTTAAGGTACAGAATCCAGAAGCAGACATTATCTACACCGATCACGGCAAGGTGGCCTTAAATGATATTATGGGTACTGGCTTGTTTGACTTCGCCAAAGCCGAAACTATGGCGGGGTGGTATCAGGCGTTGACGGGGGAGCATACACCGGAAACCGAAGAATATGGTATCAGTAGCTTTGTGTATCGCGCCAACAAGCCATTCCACCCTCAGCGTTTCTATGAATTTACACAAGCCTCTCATCCGGGAGTAATTCGTGCGAAAGGGTTTTTCTGGCTTGCCAGCCGCATGCATTGGGTCGGAGAATTAGCCATTGCAGGAGCATTATTACGTCATCAAGCCGCCGGAAGGTGGTGGGCAAATATCCCAAAGGATCGGTGGCCGCAGGATGAAGAATGGAAGAAAATGCTAGATAATATCTGGAGTGAACCATTTGGTGATCGCAGACAGGAAATGGTGTTCATAGGTACAGATATGGATGAGGCAGATTTGCGCCAGCAACTAGATGCTTGTTTGCTCACTGACGTAGAAATGAAAACGGATTGGAAAAGTTGGGAAAAACTGCCAGACCCATTCCCGGAATGGAACGCAGAGCAATTCCAAAAAGCGAGTTAATATGAATACTGTAAAACAATGAATCAAAAGCTTAGCATATTTTTCATCGTTAGCTTTCTTAGTATACAGATCGTTTCGTTTCTACATATGGGCGAGCATTGTGCAGAAGGACACGATCACGAAGGTGAAATGTGCGAGCTATGCCTCTTCTCCAAACATACTGACTATGTTGAACCGAAGGCAGTTGCAATTGCTACGACTTTTGATTACGTCACGTTTCGTGTAGCATTACCTAACCAAGCAACTGCTATTTCAGCAATACATAATTTATCATTACCCCGCGCACCTCCGCACTTTTCCTAGATCATATAATCATTAATCTATTTAAGAGCCGCCTGTGTTGGTTGCAGACGCGGTGTAATATTATTTTAGGAGAAACTACAATGTTTAAGATAAAGTTGGCGGTGTTTGCGGCCATTATAAATATGCTGCTTTGTGCAGCACCATTCGCTGCACAGGCGGAAGTGAATGTTTTTGCTTGTGAACCGGAATGGAAAACGCTAGCTGAAGAAATTGGTGGAGATAAAGTGAAAGCCTTTGCAGCCACCCATGCCAAGCAAGACCCGCATCATATTCGTGCGCGGCCCAGCCTGATTGCAAAAACGCGGAAAGCTGATCTGTTAATTTGCTCCGGCGCGGGGTTGGAGGTAGGCTGGTTGCCTATCCTGTTGCAAAAAGCTGGGGCGGATGTCCAGCCCGGCTCTATCGGTTATTTGATGGCGGCAAATTATGTGCCAATATTAGAGAAACCAGTATCGGTGGATCGGAGTCAGGGCGATATACATCCAGAAGGTAATCCACATGTACATCTGAATCCGAATAATGTGCTGCTGGTAGCAAAGGAATTAACCAAGAGGCTAGCATCTATCGATGCGGCCAATGCTACTTTTTATCGTAATCGGTTGAAGGATTTTACTTCACGCTGGAATCAGGCGATGGGAAAGTGGAAGGATAAAGCATCAGGGCTAAAAGGCAAAGCGATTGTCGTGCATCACAAATCCTTCACCTATTTGCTCGATTGGTTGGACATGAAGCAAGTGGGCTCGCTGGAACCAAAGCCCGGCATTCCACCGACCACCTCGCATTTGGAGGGCTTACTGCAACAGCTTAAAGCTAAGCCTGCCAGTGTGATTATCCGTACGCCCTATGACCCAGACGATGCCAGCGAATGGCTCTCAGAAAAGACCGGCACACCAGCTGTGGTGCTTCCGTTTACTATAGGTGGAGACGAGCAAAGTGATAACCTATTCAGTCTATTTGATCATTCGATTGCCCTTTTAAAAAGTGCAAAGCATGATCAGTAGCGAAATGATCAGTATTGTGGGGCCAGCCTTAGTTGCTGGCCTCATGATTGCGCTAACTCACGCCCCACTTGGTATAGAAGTGTTAAAGCGCGGCATCATCTTTATTGATCTTGCAGTCGCGCAAATTGCTGGGCTTGGGCTGGTAGCCACGAATGTTTTGCTACACGAACCATCAGCTTGGTTGGTACAGGGAGTAGCATTAGCAGCAGCAATTCTGGCAGGGTTATTTTTCCGTAAAATAGAAACTGCCATGCCCCAGCAGCAGGAAGCCATTATCGGCGTTAGCTTTGTGCTAGCGGCATCGCTGGCTATTTTATTGCTGGCCGATCACCCACACGGCGGTGAAAAAATCCAGCATTTATTATCGGGACAAATGCTGTTTGTCACATGGGAAGATGTCGCATCGCATACTCCTATCTATGCGCTCATTCTAGCAGCGTGGTTCTGGAAACCATCATTGCGAAGTGGCGTTGGCTTTTACCTTCTCTTTGCACTGGCCATTACTTCATCAGTGCAGATGGTAGGAGTATATGTTGTCTTCGCCAGCCTGATTCTGCCTGCTTTGGCAGCAGTGAAATCCACACGCCCACACGCAACTGCATGGCTATGCGGCATTGTTTCAGTCGTGGCAGGCATTGTGCTAGCTATGCTTTCTGACATTCCTGCAGGACCAGTGATTGTGGTGAGTTATGTTACTACATCAATTAGTTTCATACTTGGAAGAAAGTTAACTCATGTATAAAAGGGCTTCTGCTTCTCTGCGGCACACTAAGCCTTTTAATTTCCTGCCACCAGCCCATACCCAGCGCATGAGCTGTTCTGGCACTTCGTCATGTTCCTCACGGTTGACCTTGCGGCGAAGGGTGGATCGCTGTAGCGCTCCGGAGCCGAGATTGAAGGTGAAGGATACTAACGCATCAAATTGCCCATCTCTGAGTGGTACGTCAATTAGTCTCAGGACAGCTTGTTCTGCGGACAGCACATCTTTGATAAGCAATGCTTCTCCAGCTTCAGGGCTTATGCCATTTTTGAACGTTTCGGCTTCTCCAGCACGTAGCAAATGCCCATAACCGATAGTCGACAGGCCTGCAGCATCGAGATATATTTCAGGTTCAAAACCCTCAAAGCGCTTGATTAGGTTGATACCATGTTGTGTGACATGCCTCATTTTCCGCTCCGCACTTTGCTCATGGCACGTTGCCCGAAATAGAAGCTGATGATGCCTGCGAAGATTGCCTGATCCTCAACGCTCCACAAAACATCCATGTGCCATGGCAGCGGATTGCCCAGATCAACCATGGCAAATTGCATGCATTTGATGGTGAAATAGAGCAGGAAAAAGGCATACGCCAACACTGGTCGCACCGTGCCATTGAGCGCATCCACCCATTTTATGCCTGTATTATAGGTTTTATAGAGGGCGCGACTCTCGGAGATATCTGCCTGCACATTGATTTCCTCTAATCGCTGTGCATGACCTTTTTCCTGCTGCGCCATTTGCATTTCTAATATTAGCAGCTCGTGCTTACGGTCGGCCGCATCGCGCCACATTTTAAGAAAATCGGGAAAGGCAGCGCCCATAAAGCCGATAAGTGATCCAAGTAATGTAATCATGATTAACCTCCATGTATGAGTTGTTTGATGCCCTGCCACAACGCCACCACCACTCCGGAAATGGCGGCAGTCAGGCAGGAGCGTTTTGTCCATTTGATAATTTCATCTGAGCCGATACGAGATTTTCGCAAATACACCATGTCAGCCTGCATTGCGGTGGGGTCAGAGGTATCCACTCCGTGTTTTGTCAGTGCATCTTCAATCCCATCGCGCACAGCCTCACGAATTTCTTTTTTGATGTCTTGATCCATAATTTTCTCCTACCAATTCCAAGGGCCACGGGGCTGTAGATATTGCATGGTGGTTCGGATCACGCCGCCGGTGAAGTCGCTACCATTGGCGGTCAGGCGCACTGCCGTATCCGAATAAAAAGCAGTCGGGCCAATGATGCCGATATTGGTGGAATCTTGTCCGATGCCGATTGAACCGCCGAATTTGCTAGTTTCACCACTGATGCCAACATCAAAGGACGATGCACCAGTCACTGCTGTTAACACCCGCACATTGACCGTGAGCAGAATGGAGCGACTAGGAATAGTAATGACGGTGTCCTTGAACGCACCGGAATCCACCGTTACATCTTCCTGCTGGTGACCAACACGGAGATATTCGCCAGTGTCCTTCATAATCAAACCGAAGGGAATCCAGCCAGAACCATCATAGGTCATGCGGGAATCTAACGATTCCACCACCGCATCCATCCATTTAAATGGTGTGTAAAATACCCAGCCACCTGTGAGATATTGCGCCAGCGCATTTTCATTGCCAACAAACACACCAGAGGGCGATGTGCCAACAATCACCAAATCACCCACCGTAGGACTACCCGGTGGTGCATCAGCTATTTCAGACACCACAGGTGTAATGTAGGCATCGAGGCGGTTTAACCCCTCATTATGCGTGACTTCTTTTTGGGCTTGGCTCGTGACAATATACGGCAAGCTCAGCCTTCCGGTCTGGGACATGATATTCTCCTAGTTTTAGTGATTAAATAGTTGCTTCTGCAGCGTAGCCTCGACCTACCACCGCCGAGAGTTGGTAAATCTTTACATCCACGCTACTTTGCGCTGATCCAAAGTCGGTGGTTTGTTCGGCCGCGCTATAGCTGGCGATTGGGCTGGTAACTTCAATGGTTCGCACCACATTGCCACCATCGAGGATATCTACCTCATAGGCTTCACTTTCCTCGCCAAGAGGAATACCAACACCATCGCGCCATTCACCATCCACGCGAGATCTGCGTATCCAGTTTATGGTGAGATTTGCTGAACCGTCACGTCTAGCTGTTACATGCACCGGAGCGAAAGGTTTTAGGTTGCGTCCAGTGTAGGTAAAGGCTTCTTCGTCCGTATTTCCCAGCGAATTACCGACACTCACCGTTTTATAGAATAGTTCCCGCCCAATCAGGTTATTGGCAATTGCCGTGGTGTAAAGCGCCGGAGTCACCAACACGAAAAGATCACCCGCCGTATGGCTATCAATTGCCCATTCCGTTCCTTGGCGACCGCGTAGTAGCTGTGTCAGCTTGTAAGTGCTTTCACTGATAAGCTCGGCATTTTGAAACTGCACCAGCTCATCACCAATCAAAGCCGCATTTGTGCCGTTAAACACAGCCAAATCATTGACCGAAGATAGCGATCCAGAGGTTAAAATCACTTCTACCTCATTGACCGTATCCCATGTTTCAAATGGGCCTGCAGGCAAGTTAGTGATGATCGTACCAAAAGTGGCAGCACCATCCATCCCCGCCAGAACGTTGAACGTATTGCCACCAGCCTCGCCACCATCATCGGAGCGATAAATTGCCGCACCGTTCCAGTTTGCACCATCGGCAGCAACGCCAATTCGAAGTAAGCCTTGGTTGCTGCTTGTATCCGTTGGTAATGGAGGGGCATCCACAAATTTAGTAACCGTATCCGGCACTAGCACTGGTGGTGTTATGTTCGATGATGTTTCGCCCGGAGGCGTATAAAAATCATAGCTGCTGATATCTTCAGTCGTAGCGCTGATTTTCATCACGCCACCCACTTCCATATCCGTTTTCACCACGCGCATTTCATGTGCAACGCCAGAGACAGTCACCGTAATAACATCAGTCGGCTCAATCCGTACATATTTTGGAGGTAGCTTGAGCTGAAAGCTGGTGCGCTCCTTCCATGCACTATAAAGCGTAACATCAGCTATTTTCTTGGCCTGTGTTGCGCCAATCACGATAGGCAGGTTCATTGTCACCTGATCCACCGCTTTTACCGTCTGGCGCTGCGAGGTTTGCGTTACCGGGTCATAATTGAAAGGCCGATCAATATAGGTGACATTCACCCGCTGCGGCAATTCCAACTCCTGCGCTCGGACGATTTCCAAAACATCCTGCACATCCTTTTTCTTGGATGGAATCAGATCATCTTCCGGAACAGCTTTGACGGATTCATTGCCACGCGGCACACATTTCAGGATGCCATCGCTTTCCACTACATCAAAGAAAAACGAAGTGGTGAGATATTCCAACGCATTACGAACGCTAATGGGACTGCTAAGAATAAACCCTTCCACCGTGTCAGTTAGCCTTGTGACATCATAATCACTGCCAGAAAGCCCAGCCGACTGGAACAGCTCTGCTACGATTGCGCCCAGCGTGGAATTGCCGAGTTTGCCTTGCACCCAATGGCCTGTGGCCCACAAAATAGAATCTTGCCACACACCTTCGAGATCTGGCCAGAACGAAAATGGCCGAGCATCATAGCTCCACACGAAGCGGCGCGGGATAAGACTGGCATTGCCAGCTTCTTGAGTACGGTTTTCCAAATAATCCAACGTGGCATTAAGCGCTTCACGCTGCGCCTGAAAATCCACACGACCTTTACTGCCACGCGGGAAGAAGCTCTCACTGGAAGTGGGATCGTAAAACACATTAGGCTGGTTAGCGCAGCCATCCACACTTGGAAAACCAAATTCAGTAAACCACACAGGTTTCATTTTGGCAGTCCATGCCGTACCGCTCATATCGGGGTTGGTGTGGGTATTGCCCCACCAATACTCCAAGTTTTTCCATGCATAGGTGGCATCACCGCCATAGCTGGTTTTGCCTGTGCGATTGACGGAATCCGTATAGAAATAATCCCAGCCTTCACCTTTCTCCCAATATTCCGCAATCAGCTCTTCGGTGATCTGAATTTGCGGCAAGTCTTCGGTGATCGGAAAGTAGCTATCAATTCCAACGAAATCAATATTTGCTGAAGCCCACAGTGGATCAAGATTAAACCAGCCACCAGTAGAGTGATATTCACTCCAGTCAGCGGCGTAGGTAATCTGAGTGCTGCCACCCATGATACCTTTAACGCTTGCCGCCAAGCTCACCAACTGATTGACTGCTGGATAATTGCCCGGTGTATCGGTAAAGCCCGTCATGCCGATTAACTCAGAGCCAATCACAAATGCATCCACCTTGTTTTTCACCAGATTGGCATAATGGGTGATAAACGCATTATAGCCGTTGGTTTTGGTGAACCAGTTATTGGCATCGGTGGCATTGGCAGGCACAATGCGCCCACGCCACGGCTTCGGAATTGGTGTAATCGTATCCACAAACGGCATCGGATACAGCATTACATTAAGCCCACGGCTTTTCAGTTCATCCACAATTTGTACCACCGTATGATCGGATGGTGTGCCGCCGTAAGTTGGTGTTTCCGGGTCAAACTTTAATACGACTTGTGCGGTGCTACGTGTGAGTCCTGCTACACTCCAATCTTGCGGCAACACTTGCGTTGTACCTTGAAACTCCACCTTTGGAATAATGGTGCAAGCGCCAGCATCGGTGGATGTTGCAAACCACGTCACCACCACTGCTACCCATTCAAGGTTTGGCAATACATCCAGCATTTGATCAACAGCAACCACCACATCAGCTTTGCCATCATAGTTGTGCATATTGATGTAATCTTTATCGTCTGAAGGCGTGAATACGCTTCCACCGTCAAAATAACCATCCTGCTTGGTTTGTACGGATGTGCCGTACACCATTTCACCCGCGCCGGGGATCATGACTATGTCTTTGATTTTATCTTCCACGCTTGGTGTGAATTTAACCGAGCGGCGCACCTCAAAGGTAAAATTGGGGATGCGGTTGCCGTACTCCCCAAGCGGAAAGTCTTCAATCACCACATACGCCATACCGCGATAGGCAGGAATCGTACCTGCATCAAGGTATTTCGCTATGATATCATCGACCATCTGATCTTCATCACCAAGATGCACATTGTATTTTCCTTGCGCGGCAGACAGCACATCTTCAGTCAGCACCTTGCTATCAGCCCAAACGCGGATAACCTCATCAACCGCACCTTCACAAATAGCAATCGCCAGAGTAATCACGTATTCATAAGTGACTGTGGTTTGGCTGGTTGTGGTTTTGCCGCCACCGCCACCTTTACCACCACCAGATGATGTTTGCGTTGATGTTTTTTCGGTTTTGATTTCCTTGATATCGGTAGACCAGATGACATTGCCCGATAGTCGCATCGTGCCATAGACCTTTGATATCATATTGCCATAAGTGGATGTCTGCGCTCGAAGGTCAGCCAGTCGCGGGCCTTCTTGGGTTGGAAGCTGCACGCGGCTCGTTTTAGGGAAAAATGCCCCAGCCGCCATACCACCAAGGTTTGCGCCAAGGATAGCACCGGATGGGCCACCCAGCACAAAACCAACAGCGCCGCCAACGACAGGTAATACAATATCAGCCATGTTTTTTACTTAATCGATTTGAGTTGTTTCTTTTTGAAGCGATAAACATGGGTGAGCATCTTCACCCATGCCATTGAAAGTGGTTGCTCCACCACCATTCCAGCGCTGGAATTGCAATGAATTAGTCCGGGTCCACCGCTTGGGTATTGTGTAAGCAACCCAACATGCTGCGGGTCGCGGAACGTCTTAAACAGCAGCACATCACCCACCGCCATTTTCTCTATCGGCACTTCACGCAAATGTTTCTGGATGGATGTGATTAATCTTCCTTGCTCAGGATACATGGAGTAGTTGGTTTCATCGGCAGAAACGAGCGAGTTGCCAT
>Ga0213866_10001076_pt1 | contig 20653 bp, 28 predicted proteins | sample PICome_11_FD_160079 | JGI IMG/M metagenome (GOLD analysis project Ga0213866, IMG submission 160079) | Coastal seawater microbial communities near Pivers Island, North Carolina, United States - PICO284 | ecosystem: Environmental > Aquatic > Marine > Coastal | place: USA: North Carolina...
TCTAACTTGGCTGCTTTACCTGTAGAACCAGACCCCATAAACGGATCAAGAACTACACCACCCTTTGGCGTTACCATACGAATCAAATACTTCATAAGGTCCGTAGGTTTCACAGTAGGGTGAGTGTTTTTGCGCTTGGTGTCACGTCCCTCAGACATAGAGGAAGGTTTGCCACTTGCTCCGTTGCCTGTCTGCCACTGAACAAACTGCTGTTCTTCCATATGATCCAAACCTTCATCACGGTCCTTCTTAGACGCCTTGGCACAGTAGAAGAAACGGGCGTAATCACCTGCTAACTCAACCACTTCATCAGAACCGTCATGGATTAGGTTGGCGGGGAAACGTCCTTGATTTGTTGAGGCTCCGGTACGGTTTTTGTTTCCTGTGTTGATATTTGACCTGTCGGACTTGCCATGACTTCTATAGCTAAACTCCGGGATTGCCTCACCCTCGTTGCCAACTCGACTCTCATCAATATTGATAGCACCAGTGCCATACTTCAGAACATTCTCTGCAATAGATTTTTCTGCAACAGGTTTACGAGCAACAGTGATAGGTTCAAGGGCAGGTTTCAGAGCAGTACCCCAACCGTCCCATTGTTGTGCTTCAGGTGTGGCGGGGGCGGTTATTGCCTTTGCACTCATATCTAGTACATCGTCACGGCCCTCATTTTTTCTCCAATTTGTATTTATGGCCTTTGATGTTCGTGACTTTCCATCATACATTCCTCTTGGGTCATACGTCTCAACAACCTCACGTTTAGCCCCGGCCATCTTATCAATCGCCTTGCTAATATTGTGAGACTTAGGAAAGCCAGAACCATAGACCCATGCAATCATGTCACGGATTTCAAATCCTGCATCTTCAATATTCACAGCCATTCTATGCTGTGTGCGAGTGCCAGCAAAGGCAAGCAAATGACCACCGGGTTTCAGAACACGAAAGCATTCTTCCCAAATATTTACAGCAGGAACATCATAGTCCCACTTCTTACCCATGAATGACAGACCATATGGTGGGTCAGTCACAATGGAGTCCACCGAGCTATCATCAAGTTCCTTGAGTTTATCAAGGCAATTACCAAGCATCAGTTTCATGCAAAAAAGTCCTCTAGTGTTACAGTCTTCTCAGTCTCCCAGCCTACAGCATCAAGGATGACACGCAGAGGTTCTAGGAAAGTCTTTTCAAACTGTTTGTCATAGTCAATGTAGTCATGCAGGTTCATCTCTTTAGGAAGCATGACCGGATAGGATATAATATTTTCTTTGATAGGGTTAGGTTGCTTCAAGTAGGTGAACTTAATCTTCTCACCATTCTTAATCATTTCATACTGTTTGTCAAGCTTTAAATCTTTTACACGATTGTTGAAGAGGATTGCACCACGCACATGAATAGGAGTGCCTTTCTTGTAAACAGTATTCTTATCTATCCATTTGGTTAGATTAGAGACACCACGGGGGAAAGAAATATCTTCGGGTGGTAGACTACCAAATTCATCTTTAAACTGCTGTATGAACCTCTGTGTGCGTTCCTCGTCCCCTTCCATGATGATCTTGAAGGATTGCTTGAACTTGTCACGGACCACCTGTGGAGTAGAAGATTTGATTGCTTCAATGCCCATGATCTTTAGTTTAGGTTCAGCATACCGCACACCTTCTTTGTCCAGAACATTTAGGATGTAACGTTTCTTGGCAGTCCAAACACCACGGTCAGCAATAACTTCACGTTCCATATCCATACGGTTTTCGATACAGTTTAGTTTCTCAAACATATTTTGGTATTCGACGTTAAGCATCTTCTCAAAGTATTCAGCACCAGTCTTGTCTAGGAAGTCTACAGGGCTCTTAGGGGCAAACTTATCAACTAATGGTTTCATATTAACATAGAGTGAGTCTGTATCAATAGCAATCACATAGTCATCATCTTTCTCTACCAGTTTACACATAGCAGCATTCATTGCACGTTCTGCCCATAGGATAGTCAACTTGCCACTATAGGTGATTGCCTCTGCAATGCGTTGGTCAAAGTAGTTGAACCATTGGTTGCCCATAGCACCATAGAGGGAGTTAAGCAGAATCTTAATGGACATCTGCTCATTCTCTAACTGACCAATATCTTTGGTAAGCTGGTAGGTCTTGCCGTTTTCTTCTACAAACTTTTCTGCTTCAAGTTGTTTCTTCTTGATAACCTTACGTTCTGTGTAATAGTCTTTAATAATCTTGGGGATTTGCCCGACTTCATCTGTGCGGAAAGCAATACCATTTGCAGCAATAGTCTGGTTAGCATCACAGTCTACATCAACACCAGCAAGCACAGACTCTACAGTAACACCAGACTTGAATACACCATCCATAATAGTTTCTGGTGACATATTCCATTGCACAATGATGTTAGGATACAGGGATGCAAGGTCAAAGGAAGTTACCCACTCATACATGCCGGGAACAGGTTCCTTGACATAGGCACCGGGATACTTGCTCTTTTCTTTGTCACGTTTGAGATGCGGCACAATCTTACTAGACATAAGGTGACGGTAGATGATTGTCTCCCAGATACCTGTAGTGCCGAGTGTATCTACAAAGTTAGACCCTGCCTTGTAAGCCATGGTCATTGCTAATGTAATCAAACCAAGTTTGTCTTCTAGTCGTGCAACTAGTTCTACATCTTTAATGTTGTAGTCTACAAACTTCTTGAAGTCAGACTTGTAGAGACCATGCAGAGAACCATACTCATCATAAGAGAGTTTGTTCTCTCCTAGAACAACATAGGCAATGTGGTCAAGTTTATAGGACTCTTGCTTGCCATAGGTATAGGCAAACTTCTTGAACAGGTCTTGATAGTCTAGTTGTTGAATGCCTGTGATTTCATAGGTTTGGTTTTCGTTCTGGTGCTGGTCTCTTACAATGCGTTCTCGGATATGTTTCCAAGGAGACATCATCTTTGCTTTATCATCACCCAGCACTTTAGTAACACGATTAATCAGGTAGGGAATATCAAAGAAGGTAGTGTTCCAACCTGTAACTACATCGGGACAGTTAGAAGGGTTATGCCAGTGAGCAAGAAAAGAAAGAAGTAGTTCTGCTTCATCTGCGCACTCATAGTAGACAACATTGTTGCGGTCAGGTGTATACTCACCCATGCCCCATACATGATAAAGGTCATCAATGTTATTTTTGCAAGAGATTGTAATGACAGGATACTCAGCAAACTCTGGTTTAGGGAATCCGTCATCAGACGCCACTTCAATATCAATTGTGGTCGTGTTGATAACTTCACGGTCAAATCTAATCTTGTCAGGATATACATCGTAAACGTACTGAGCAACATGATTTGTATTGCCCACCACCTCAAAATTATCCAGGCCCTTATATTGTTTATTAAACTCACGGGCTTCTTTGGCATCGGCAAAGGTGACTGGTGCGACAGGGTTTCCACGCAGGGACTTCCATTCAGTAGGTTCTTTAGTAGGAACATAGTATGTTGGTTTGAACTTAATGCGTTCTTGAGTCTTTACACCGTCTTTATAACCCCGCACAAGAATGGAGTTGCCTAGACGATTGACTGATGTGTAAAATTGCATCACTACCCTCTTTAAGTATGAAGGAACATTATATAGGAGATTTTACTTTGTGTCAAGAAAAAAGGGTGGCAAAACACCACCCTTCTTTAACATTACTGGTATTGTTGGACATCTAACCAATGACGACCATTGATTTGATATGGAGCTTGACCATACATGATCCGCTTTTGACGACCTTCAAGGTCTACAAGGTCAGTTGAGTCAGAAAGATATCTTTCTTCATCTGACATTCTAGCTCTCTTGATTGCATTGCTAAATGATTTAGTGAGTGATTTTAAAAACAGTTGCATCAAAACCATCCTTTCTAACCATGTGAGCAATTTCAGACTGATTGTAGTGTGTACGATATTCAGTCTTAATGTAACCTGCCACACCGTAACAGGCAGCGTCAAGTCGGGATTCGTATAGGGCTTTACCCATTTTCCGTAAGAAGTTCAGCATTTGTTGTTACCTCGCTGTGATTGTTAATTGCAATTTTGCGAGGCTTCTTCTCTTCGGGCAGTACGACTTCTAAATGAATTGCTAGAATGCCGTTCTCCAGAGAAGCTCCTGTAACTTGTGTATATTCAGATAGTCTAAAAGAACGATGGAACTTACGGGTGGAAATGCCTTTATGAATAAATTCCAAACCTCTTGGGGTATGGTCACCATTCACTTCAAGAATACCATCTTTAAGTTCAATCTTTAACTCTTCTTCCTTAAATCCAGCTGTTGCAACTTCGATACGATACTTCATATCTTCATCTTTAATGATGTTATGTGGAGGATAATGATCTGAAGCATGCTTGGTCATTTCTTCAAGTTCTTTGAAGATGTGATCGAAGCCTACAAAGGCAGAACGTGGAAAACGAGCGTATTTCTGATTGTTTGTCATCTGAAATCTCCTATTAAATTTTAGCGAGAAAGTAGACCGATTATTCGCATCTACAGAAATATTTATACCAGAGGTAACACCATTTGTCAAGCAAAAAATGAAAAGGTTATTTGCCGATATTGTATTTTGGACATAGTTCCCAGTCATTCTTTTCTTTGAATGGTAGGACTTTGATTTGTCTCAAAGGTGCAACATCTTTTGCATTTTCATTATTGACAATAGTAAGCAACCCCCAATCAGATAAAAGAGTAGCAATTGTATTGCGTCTTTGAATATCTGTATCTTCAAGTGTAGACTTATTACCATCAAGTAGGAACAACTCCTTGAAGTGTGTAATAAAGTATCTACCTTGTTTATGGAGAATATGACAGGACTGGTATAACTTCTTATCCTTACGGGATGCAATACCAATACGAGTCAATGTTTCTTTTACTTTTAAAAAATCATCTGGTTCATTAAGTGTGATTTCCAGCATATCACTAGGCTGCCAATCAACTAGATTTACTTCTCTTTTTTCTTCCACCATGATCTACCTTCTTCTTAATTATGTTTATTTCTTCAGTAGAAAGTAGTGAAAGAGCAGAACGAGCCTTACTATTGCTATATCCATAATATTCTTTCACCGCTTCAAGACTTCCATCCTCAATAGTTTTATTCCATTTGGAGAACCGTTTTGGATTTTTTCTAATAGTATTTAGCAAAAAGTCATTTTGGAGTTTTGTGTCAATATTATGGTAGACGTTCATTTCATTAGCAAGTAGAACAGTATCAGGGAAGTAGGAAAAGGAATGATTAATCATATATGAGTTGTATGCTTTCTCATCTAGATCATCACGCATGATATCTTTTTTAGTATTAATCGCCTTGACGAACTCGAATGGATTCATTGGAAACTCTTTCTCTCAAATCAGAAGATGAAAAACGATGTTCACGTTTGTTGTAGTATAACTCAATTCCACGTTTTGCGCAAGCTGCACGTCCTGTGAACTTACCGTTTTTATACTCTTCTCCCAGAATACGAACATTGATAGGAAACATATTTAAAATATCTTCTAAGTCCTGTTCAGTCTGGTAAGGAACAATCTCATCAACATATGAAATAGCATTAAGTTGAATGTATCGTTCTAGTAGAGTCTGAACAGGTTTGTTCTTTTCTGGACGGTCAATAGATGGATCAGTCTGTAGACCTACAATTAAATAATCGCAAATAGTTTTTGCTTCACGCAACATCATAACATGACCAGCATGAAGCAAATCAAAAGTGCTACAGGTGAAACCTACTTTCATTTCACCTCATCCAAATGACCAATGTATTGTTCAAGAATACCTTGAGTAAAGTCTTCTGTGGTCACATTCGAATTTACATTAGCATTACCATAGTAGAGTTGTGGTACAGTTTTATGCCCTTTATCCAAGACGATAAATGCCTTTGCTTGCTCATCTGCCTTGATATTTACAATTTCGTATTTGTATCCCCAACGATCAAGTTTAGACTTCATCATATCGCAATACATGCAGTTAGGTTGTGTGTAAAGGGTTAGTGTATGCTTCATTTCCATTCTACCTCCGCCATAAGTTCTGTTAGACAAGCGACCACATTTAGTTCATGGTCTGCTACGAATGCATTCTTATACTGATAGTCTGCTAGAATAAGCACAGCACGGGGAATGCTATTGGGTTGCATAGTTTCTGTCATAGAGTCATAAATGCTTCTGAAGATACCAGAAGTATCTGTATCTATATTGTTGCTTACCCATGACCTCATTTTTTTGAAATCTTTAGCTTTAAGATATCCAATAACATCATTAACGGCATTGTTAGAAAGAAGAGACAGAATCCCACTATCAATAGTGCCACTAAGAGAATAACGCTGACACTCATTAATAACCCGTCGCCAATCAGGTGCAAACCGAATGATAAGTTCTGCCAAAACCTTTTTATCATAGGTGATAGTCTCCTGATCTAGAATCCATCCTAGACGTTTCATGAACTGCATAGACAGTTCTGCCATAGACTTCTTGCTGGTGTTAAACTCATAGACACCACAACGGGAATGTAGTGGTTCAATAATACGGTTCTTAAAGTTACAGGTCAGAATGAATCGGCAGTTGTTTGCAAACTCTTCAATGAAACCACGCAGGGCAGGTTGAAACGACTGAGCATTTAGGTAGTCTGCCTCATCTAGAATGACTACCTTGTATCCACCCTGTAGGGATACAGTAGAGGCAAACTGTTTGATTTTAGTCCTAAGAGTATCAATACCAGACTCTTCACTACCGTTAATCAGAATCCAGTCAAGGTTCAGTTCATTACAGATAGCTTTAGCAACAGTCGTTTTACCAAGTCCAGCTGTTCCGGAGAATAGCATGTTAGGGATTTCACCAGTCTCCACAATCTGCTGAAAGGTTTCTTTTAATGTTGAGGGGAGAATGCAATCATCAATCTTTTGTGGTCGGTATTTTTCTACCCAAAGAAAATCAGTCATCAATATTCCTTACTAGAGTTAGGAAACCATTATATAAGAAAAAAGAATGGGGGTCAAGCCCCCATTTTAATATTAGTCACTTACTGTTTCAGCAGTGAGACCTTTAACATATGTAAAAGAGCATCCTTGAAGAAAATATGCTGTGTGTTGAAGAATGTCTTTCAGTTCATCTTCATTAGAACGAAAAGTAGAAGAAACATCATTCACGCAATCATGGTTTTCATACCGACGCATTGTCAAAGTGTATTCAGTGTAAACACCATCATCTTCATCATTATAACGACCCATTATACTATTCCTCTTCTTCTTCGTTTTCTGCGGCTTCTTGCTCACGTTCTTCAGTTGCTTGAATCAACTGCACACACTGGTCACGCAGACCACCTACTGTAGACAGTTCTTCACCTTTAAATGCGCCACGTTGCACAATCGCATCAATGATAGCAATAGACGAACGGGCGACTTTAAGGTTCAAATCATAAAATTGAGAATCATTCATTAGAAATATATTCCTTTAGTTTTTTTCTAGAGCAACCCAGTATTGGAGCTGCCGACTAACGTTAGTAAACTTACTGATAAGTTTGGACGAAACTTCTACAGCATAATCACCGGGAAGAAGTTTCAGATTATCAATGTTAATGCTAAGTCGTGCGTTTGCATGGATATCGCCATGCCATGCACCATCAACTTCAATGGTATACTCATTGGAAGTTGTATTCTTAGGATCAACGATTGATAGGGTTACTGAGTCATTTTCAGTGCGACCAATGATCACGCTCTTATGACCAAGAGCAGAAGATGCTTTACGCACCTGACTCAGAATATCTTGAGTGAGATTGAATGTTACTTCTGGATTAGGAACCTGTAGGTCTTTCTCAGGTGGATTAGTCAACATTTCAATATCAGAATAGAAATAGTTAATAGAAGATTGACCATTAGCAATAACCATATGCTTGTCTTGGTAATGCACAGTACCGTCTTCTACAAGGTTATATGCACCAATAAACTCATTCACATCATAAATGCCAAAGTCCTGTGGAAACTCTTCATCAAGAGTAGCCTGTGCTAGAACGTTCTTAGCATCTGCAATAGTGCGCAGAACGTTACCTTGTCGAACCACAAGGTTTTGGTTAATGGTTCCGAAGTTTTTAATAACTTCCATAGTATTATTCAACATCAAATGTTTCCTCATCTTGATCATGTACATGGAGTGCCATAATAGCATAGTGTGCGATTTTCATCAAGTCTGCACGATTACGACCATTCTTCTTGCCATAACGTTGTGCATACTTCATTACGTTACCGAGACAGAACCCCATCCCGTGACCAGCATCAATAATAAACTCAGTAGCCTGAAACTTCTGCTTTGAGTAATGCCCCTCATATGTTTTGAGGATATACTCATTTAGTTCTGTTAGAATTCGGTCTTCACTGTATTTCATATTGTAGTCTCACTGTTTCGAACTTAGAAGTGTATAGTATATTATTCTGTTCCTGTTGTCAAGAACTTTTTTAACGCATTTTGGAAAAGTTTTTATCCTTGTAGAATTCCATCTTGGATTTGAAACGACCATCTAGAATCTCACCTTTATGTGAAATAACAAATACATTTGTATCAGCACCCAAGGTATGAATAATCTTAAACAAGTTTTCTACACCATCGTTATCTAGGCTGGAGTCAAATGTCTCATCCAGAATAAGCAGATTGGTTGCTACAGAGTTTTTCATCTTAGCAATCTGCCTCCATGTAAACAGCAGTGCAAGGTCAATGCGTTGCTTCTCACCTTCAGAGAAAGAGTCATAGGAGAAACTATCACGGTGCCGTGAACGGATGGTCTCAGAGAAACTTTCATTCAATTCAAAATGAACAAAGAAGTCTAGTGTCTGTAAATACTGGTTTACCAACTTATTCATAACAGGAAGATACTGTTTGATAATCTTAGTCTTAATACCAGTGTCTTTGAGCATATCAGCAATCACACTGCTGTAATCATACTCTTCAGACAGTTCAACTTTTTCTGTAATCAAACCATCTTTCTCATCAATAAAGTCTTCAAGGTCTTGGGCAGCTTGTTTGATATTATCTTTGCTATCAGAAGTATTAGAAATCTCTTCTTCTAGTTTAGCAATCAACCTACGAGACATATTAATCTTGGTGTTATTATCCCGCAGCAGACCTTGTAGTTCCATAGACTTTCTATTCTGGTCTTGTAGGTCATCTACAGTAGACTTACCATTAGATAGTTTATCTTCTACCGCCTGAAACGTCTTCTGGATTTCCTTCGCTTTCGCTGCGATACCTTTAACCTTCTGACCTTTAATATTTTCGTCAATCTCTTGCGTACAAGTCGGACAAACGTCATTGTCCTGAAAGAACTTATCCTCTTTAACAAGTTTCTTCATCTCCGATTGAAGGTTAGATTTTTCTATACGAGCATCCTGAAATGCATTGCCAGCTTGCTCTAGTTGTTTTGCAACCTGATCATACTTAGTCTCAAGAGTTTTTTGTATTTCTTCATTTTGAGCATTGACTTGCTCAATTGAATCTTCCTGCGCCTTGATTTCAGTTTGCTTCTCACGGTTCTTTTCCTCATTTAGATTCTTAATATCATTAATATACTTGCGTTGAACTTCAATCTTATTCTTAACAATATCTACCTGATGAGCAGCATCACGAATCTTATCCTTCAGACTAGCAATGTTATCCTTCAGAACCATATTCATTTTAGAAAAGATATTAATGTCCAGTAAGTCTTCAATCACTTCACGTCTATTAGCAGCAGTCAGCTGCATAAACGGAATGAAAGATGATGAACCAAGCACTACAATCTGATGGAATGACTTATGGTTTAGTTTTAGAATGTTTTGCTCTAGCAGTTTTTGAAACTCTTTAGAATGGGAAGATTCATTAATAACCTCACCATTTTTATAGATTTCAAACACGTTAGGTTTGATACCCCGAATAACTTTGAACCTGCTAGGGCCAACTGAGAACTCGACCTCGACCACACAATCCTTACTATTAATAGTATTGATCAGTTGTGGTTTGTTGATGTTCCTGTAGGGTTTACCGAATAAACCAAACGATAATGCATCTAGCATAGTAGACTTGCCAGCACCATTGGCACCTACAACCAAAGTAGTAGGGGCATTATCTAGGTCAATTTTTGTGAATGAATTTCCAGTAGATAGAAAGTTTTTATACTGGACAGAATGGAATTTAATGATAAGACTCTCCTAATCACTCAAATCATAATATAGAGTATTATATATCATTCCACAGGAGTTGTCAATAACAAATGTATAAATAAGTTTGTTATGTAAACCAAACGGAGGATATTATGGATATTATTACTAGCGTAAAGGGTTGGGTCGGCAAACTTGCTGAACTTGGCGTAAGTCTCCTTGCCCTTACAATCGTAGCTGAGCTTCTTGGTCTCGGCGCAGTTCCATTCATGCCAGAAGGCGTAAGTGTAATTAGTAATGTGACAGGCGTAGTTGATGGACTTGGTTCATCCGGTCTTGTCGGGTTGTTGGCAGTATGGGTTCTTTGGGCCATCTGGCAGCGACGGTGATTATTTCATAATAGATATTTTTCAAGGGGGGCTATTTCAGTCCCCCTTTTTTTGAACTTAACTTTAACAGAGAGTAGCAAATGACACAGTTAATTGATCCAACGAAATTTACAAATGCAGTAAGCAAATTAAGAACATTCTTTATGGAAAAAGGTTTCGAAGAAGTTCATACACAAAACAGACTTAGCATTTTAGCAGCATGTGAAGACCCATTTAATGTTGCCACCTACAAATATGAAGGCCGTGTATGGCCATTGCCACAGACAGGTCAGATGTGGTTAGAACACGAATTACTTACTAAACCTTCTTCAAAAGGTTTTTTTTGTGTCTCAACTTCTTACAGACAAGAACCTAATGCTATTCCGGGCAGACACGATACAATCTTTCCAATGTTTGAATTTGAAATGCCGGGTGATATTAATGACCTTGAAGCAATGGAACACGAACTGTGCGAGTATATGGGATTTGGTGATATCACTGGTAAGACCTATGCTGAGTGGCAGAAAGAATATAATGTAGATGGTGAACTAGAAGACGAACACGAAAAGAAGATGTATCAAGAATACGGTTCTACAATGATCAAAGACTTCCCTGAGTTTACTTCACCGTTTTGGAACATGTCCAGATACGAAGATGGAGTAACATCCAAAAAGATTGATGTTATCTTGGGTGGTATGGAAACTATTGGTTCAGCGGAACGATCTACAGATGTTAAACAGATGAGAGATACATTCCATACGATTGCAAATGGTGAGTATGCTAACTTACTGTTTGATTTGTTTGGTAGAGGACGTGTTGAAAACGAATTGGAAGAGTTTTTGAAGTATGACTTCTTCCCTAGAGTTGGTGGTGGTATTGGCATGACTCGTATGATTGCTGCACTAGACAAACTCTAAAAAGAACAATCCGGGGTGGTGAAATAGGTAAACACGCACGACCGTTTATCGTGTGCTTAATAGGCTTGAAGGTTCGATTCCTTCTCCCGGAGCCAATAAAAAGAGGGAGTTTTTTGCTCCCTCTTTTTTTATGTCTTATGATATTGCGAAACGATATGCCCTTATGGTTTCCTTTCTTTATTCTTTTGTTTCCATTCTAAAGTCTCTAAAGATCGCACTAATGCATCTTCATTCACTCCTTCTACCCCGCAGTCCCACCAGTTTTTATCTTGGGGAAGGCAGGTTTCATGGTAATGAAAAGCCCATGTGTCCATCATGTAAAGAATTTTCTTTAGAGCAGTAGCAATATGACGGTCATTGATTGGGTTACCTTCATTATCATAGATATATGCAAGGTAACCAGACTGACCACCATACCACTTGTCAGACCAGTCAGGTGACAGGACTCGATCATTATATTCCCACCGTGGATGTGTATCATCATAACTACGCTGAGCGCACACTTCCCGAAAAACTGCCCAAGCATCTATGATTGCTTCTTTAGGATCATCTGATATGGTGCAACGGAAGTGTTTGCAAAGCACAGTCTCAAAGTCACTCCAAAGTCGGTTGAATGCTTTGTTGGTCATTTTCATAAGTTCATTCCTTTATAAAGAGTAATCGTCTTTTACGTCAAAGATTAGTTCATCAGCAGACTCGCACCACTGCTCAAGGGTCAGTTCATTCAACCGATAAACGTAAACAGAACGAGTGTGGTAGATGCAGTGAACGGGGTCATCGTAGACAAAGTACCAGTAACCTTCGCCTTTGTAAAGGTTAATGTGGGGGTTGTTGATTGCGTTGACGATAGTAGCACGACGAAGGTTGTTCATATTTGACTTTCTCTCTTTCTCTTACATTATTAATATAATCACTTTTGAGAAAAAAACAACCCCCTAAAGGTATTTCTCTAGGGGGTGTTACATTTATGTCACTTCTCTTCTTTGGTAATGTAGGAGACGATAATCTCAACTTTATCCCAATACTTGTTTCGGTAATACATTGCCTCATCGGATGCTGCATGACCTGAGTATTCATATTCTGTATGAATCACTTCACCTGCTTTGTTGAAGACTTCAACGAGGTAGTGTGGATAACGAATATTGGTCATTTTGTTTTCCTTTCAGTGAAGAGGTTATGCTTTATAATTGCATAAAAAAAAGGGGCCGTCAAGCCCCTTTCTTTATTTTTTTCCAACTACTTTACAGTCTATCATGAATACCTGATATGTATCATCTGGACCAGCATTGTTTTTTAGTCTGCTATATTCATCCATTGCCTCATAGTAAGGCAGTCTGGCGGACACCGTTGTAGGAGGCGCCCACCAGTCTCTGTCATCATAATGGATGACAACATAGAGATTGGTTAATTCGGCAGTGATGCCTCAATTCCTTCTACATACCAATCCATAGACAGCAGAGTTGGCCAGTCATCCAAATGTTCTGCACCAGCAGCACACTCATCAGGAACAGAACCATCTTGCTTCAGTAGACCTTCACATGGGAATGCATGACGATCACCATTTGCCAGTGCTGCCTCAAGCGCCAATGCTTCTGCTACAAGGTCTTCACCCATAGCATCTACATTGTAACTCTCAAGAGCAACCATGCCTACTTCACCACCTTTACCGTCTTTAGTGAAACCCCACCAAGTATCGCCACCAGTCCATGTGCCGTCCATTACCTGACCTACACGGTCAACATAGTAAGAATCCCAATCATCTACAATAGAAACAAGATGCGCATTAGGACCAAAGGCAGACATGTTAGATGCCTGACCAAATGCATAGACACCAGCATTTTCTGCTACTTGTACAGGTGCAGGAGAGTCAGTATGCTGCACAATAATATCAGCACCTTCGTCAATCAGTGCCTGTGCAGCACCAGCTTCCTTAGCAGGATCAAACCATGTATACAACCAAATAATATCTACTTCAATATCAGGGTTATGTTTCTGTGCTTCCAGCATGAATGCGTTAATACCACGCACTACTTCTGGAATAGGGAATGATGCAATATAACCAATTTTATTTGTTTCGGTCATATTAGCAGCAATCATACCTTGGACTACACGACCTTCATAGAATCGTGCAGAGAAAGTAGACATATTGTCAGTGTCACGAATGTAACCTGTAGCATGTTCAAATGCTACTTCTGGATAGTTGGCAGCAACTTCGTTAGTTGCATCCATATAACCAAAAGAGGTTGTAAAGATAATATCATGACCAGTTTCAGCAAGCTGAGTGATTGCCTCTACTGCTTCTGGACCTTCTGGAACCATTTCCAAATAGGTAGTAGACACGTCAGGACCATAGGCTTCTTCTACAGCAAGACGACCAACATCATGTCGGTATGTCCAGCCAAGATCACCAATTGGACCTACATAAATGAAACCTACTTTGGTTTCAGCAAATGCAGCAGTTGCAGTTGCAATAGTGAGTGTTAGGGATGCTAGAATATTCTTAAGCATGGTTTGCAGTTTCCTTGTTTTATATTTAAAAAAGAAAAGGGAACATAAGTTCCCCTTTCCAACTTATCCCTTAGAGGGATTCGAGCGCCTCATACATAGCGTCTTGATCATCATCCCCACCGGGAATCAGACCTTCATCTACCAGAGGACCATCAGGACCAGCCATGAGTACAAACTCTTCAGAGTACTCTGCCAGACCTTCAATTACTCCAATGTGGTTATTCTTCACATAGAAGTAGAGAGAACGAGAGATTGGATAATCACCAGAGGCAATATTTTCAAACTCAGGTTCTACATCATTAATTACAGCACCTTTAATAAGGTCTGCATTGTTCTGTAAAAAGGAGAAACCAAAAATTCCTACAGCATATTCATCTTGTGTAAGCTGACCAATAATCAGGTTATCGTTTTCACCAGACTCAACATATACACCATCAGCACGAACCTTTGCTGACTTATATACATCTTTAGAACAACCAAGATGCTTCAGACCATCCTGTACTACCAGTTCCATGTATGCATCACGAGTACCAGAAGATGATGGCGGACCGAGAAGCATAATGTCAAAGTCTGGAAGTGCTGGATTGATATCAGACCACTTAGTATATGGATTAGCAGTCATAGAAGTGCAGTCCGCATTTGGAATTTCTTCTACAGTTGCCAGTGCCAACTCTTCAATGGTGAACGCAAGGTCTACACCATCAATAGAGTTAGAGATAACGATACCGTCGTAGCCAATCATAAATTCAGTAAACTCTACACCGTTAGCGGCACAGGTTTCTGCTTCAGATGATTTCATTGCACGGGATGCATTAGTTACATCTGGGTGGTCAAGACCAACACCAGAACAGAACAACTTCATACCGCCACCAGAGCCAGTAGACTCAATAACTGGAGTGTTGAAGTCAGATGCTTCCCCAAACGTTTCAGCAACTTTAGAAGCGAATGGGTAAACGGTAGATGAACCAACAATAGAAATAGTGTTGGCACGATCAGCGACTGCTGCGGACGTGGCGATTAAACTCACGAACATTGCAATCATTACGTTAAATGCTCTCATCTTTTTCTCCTTTAAAGAACATTATTGTGGTTGTAACAGTGTGTGAATCATAATCACAATACCAACAGAAGCAGCAAGTCCAATCATCATCTTAAAGAAGTCTTTACCAACAAGTGGGAAGACTGAACGGAACTTACGTTTCTGAGTAAAGCTTGCGATTGCTAATTCACGACCTGTTAACAGACCAATGAATACCCAAGTGGTAGACATTGGAATATCGTTCCACTCCTTGAAGAACCACAAGATCAAGAAGTAGAATAGGTCAATGATAGTTGCGGAACGCACATACCGAGTATTGTGTTTCTCCAATACGACGGTTTGAATACGTCCACCATTTTCTCTGAACATCCAGTAAAGACCAGATACAAAAATAACAGAGATTGCGAACATCATTTCAATCGGGACTTGACGTGGCAGGAACACCGCAATGTTTGCCATGTCGTGGCTGAGCCATGTATACCACAAGAACCCTGTAGTTACCCACTGAGCAACTACCCAATACTTTTTGTGTTCATCCTTTACAGGATTAGACTCATCCAAGAGTTTACTGATAACAAACCAGATACCATAGGCAGATACAGCAGCAATAGCATATCCCATAATCGACTTGACCAGCATCTTTTCCAACACAAAGGTTGAAGCAAATGCAGATAGGACAAGGAACGATGTAGACACAGGAACACCAAATCTAGTCAGTACAAGGAGTACCGCTGGAGCGAGTGCATGATACCATTGAATTTCTTGGAAGGGAATTTTGTTAAGTCGGCCGTAGGAGATATCACCTCCATTTGAATACCAACCGAACCAAATAGTAAAGAGTAGGACTGCTGACGCTGCTGCCCACATAATCATACGATTTGTTTTTTGATTTGAAGCGATCCATGTTCCGAGCGTCTGAACAGAATCGTTAGCGATTACTGAGTAGGATGCAAGTAGGAAACCTACAATCATCCAGATTGAAATATAGTCCATTTTTTAATTCCTTTTTGTAGGTTATTATACCTACGATGAAGGTGTTAGAGTTGGAGCGGGTAGACGGAATCGAACCGACATCATCTGCTTGGAAGGCAGAGGTAATAGCCTTTATACGATACCCGCATAGTTTTTTTTATTCTATAATTTTTCTAATAATATCTTCAAACTCTTCAACTTTCTGAACACGATTAGGCCAATATATATAATCCTTCTCAGGATTAAGTTTGAGGTTAGAGAGAAGTGGGAGGATGGCATTGTAGAGTTTGTTTAGTTTGTCTTCATTGACTGTTGCTGATGCAGCAGCTTCTTCTGCGCTGGCAGCAGTCTTCTGAACAACTTCTAATTCTTTTTCGTCAACTGCGGTAAAACCGAAGTCAAAAATATCTTCTGTCATTATAGCACCTTTAGTATCTTGCGACCTTTTTTATCTTCTCTTAGATCACCATAGTAACCAATCTGAGTCATATAAAGTGTTTCACTTGTAATTGAGTTGAGATTTTGTAAGATAGACTTCTTCTTTACTCTAGCTGGAATTTTAGTTGCAGCATTCAAAGATACTTCGCCATAGATAATATCTGCTTTTTCAACTACCTTAATAAATTCTTTAAGAGAATATCTCTTCATACTAATTCCAGTGCCTGTGCTTGATTATAGAGACTGCGCATGTCAGTCTTTAATTTATCTTTGCTTAGATCAGTATTTATAGCATCAACATAGGTATCAAGTAACATAGCAGTATCCTCTACAACTAGTTTATCATCATCTACATCAGACAGAATATCATCAAAGTTCTCAGCAATCTTCAGTTCATGAATATTTTGATCCTGAATTTTATCAATGAAATCTTCAAACATCTTTGGATTACTCTTGTTTACTACAACTACTTTAACAAACTTATCTGTTAAATCTTGAACACTAGTATACTCGTATTTTTCATCGTTGTAAACAATTTTTTTGAATAGAGTGTGTGGGTTCTGGATTGCAGTAATTTCATGGGTCTCTGTATCTAGAATATGAAAGTGCTTCTTATCACCAGCATCACCCCAAAAAAATTCCATTTGCGTGCCAAGGTAGTGAATGTTATCAATACTAGACTTGGTATGATAATGACCAGTCAAAACTTTCTTAAACCTTTTGAATGGAGATGGGTCCATACCGTGTTCATTCTTGATACCACGCATCATATCAAACCCACTCAGTTCAAGGTGTGCGCCTAGCATATCAGCATCACAGGTGCGAACAAAGTTCATACTATCTTCATAGTTACTCTTATTGATCCAAGGAAGCATGGCAAACTTGAGACTATCATATTGCATTACTTTTGGTTTTTCAATGATTGCAACTTCGTTGATAAAGAAGCCGAGTAGTTCCTTGAGAGAGTTTGGATTATTGGTATCTTTATAATAAACATCATGATTACCGGGAATAATATCCATTCTAATTCCCAGTTCTCGCATAGGTTCAAGAAAGTGTTTTCTATTGTGGTGTAGAGCTTTAATATTGATTGCTTTACGGTTGTCATAGTAGTCACCTAAATGAACAATCTGTTTAATATTGTGTTCCCGCATATAGGGAAAAAATACTTCATCATAAAATTTAGCAGCATTATCAAGGAAGATATCACCAGAGTTGCGAATGCCGCAATGGGTATCGTTCAATAGAGCAATTTTCATATTATAAAAAGTCCGTTACATCAGAGTCATTAGTTTTACGAATACGTTTTTTCGGTAATGTATCTTCCATAGTATCAAAATATTCTTCGTCTGTCAACTCTTCATTTTCATTCATACGTCTTTTTGCTGTCTCAATCGCTGCATAGGCGACATACGCAGAACTAGCATCTTGGTCAGGAGCAGTTTCAATCAAGTCTGAAGCAAAACTACTTCCAAAGTATGAGTCTTTAATCTCTTGCTGTTTCTTTTCTTTAGCAATACGACGCAAGAATGCATAGTAGGTAATCTGTGTGAAGTAGGCAAAGGCATTAGGTTTACCTGTGCGAGTTGCTGCTTCAATATTATAGTTACGAATAGCACGGAGACAGTTTTCAATAGCATCCATAACCATCTCATCACGGTATGAATATGAAATGAAGTTAGGTCTATGGGACAGACCTTCTGCAATCTGTTTGAACCCTAGAGCGATGTAGTTAGGAACAACAGGGACTGCTATGTTCTTCTCTTTACATTCATTACATTCTTTTACATATGAAAATACCGCTTCAGAAAATTCTTTATTATTAATATAGTTTTCGGATTTACGTTTCATTTGGGTGTAATACCTTTGGTTGATAATATAAAGAAGAGTATACTATAAAATATTATGTATGTCAAGTTATTTTTTTGCTTGACAACTTTTAAATCTTAGTATATAATAAGTTTACTTTTAGGGGCCCGGGGAATATATACCTTAATGGTAAGTTGGTGTATCATCATCTGATTCTTCTAGAAGGATTTCATTATATTCTTCTTCGTCATCATCTTCTTCATCATCAGATTCGGTTAGACTCTTTACCATTTCTTCTCTGTATGTATAATAGTTGTCTACTACCAATTGTTCAGCAGCAGATACAGAAACAACAGAAGCACCAGATAGGGTCATTACCTTAGAATAATCAGCACCTACCATCCATTTACTAAGAAAAAGAGAACCTTTGATAGAGTTGTATCTAATCTCTAAAGGAACTTCAACAACAAAATAATGCGCATCAGTTCTAGCTACAGTTGTGATAATTTCTTCACCTGTAATAAGTTTAAATACTCTAGGTTCAGTTTCTTCTTCATTAGGCATTTCGTCAATTTCATCATAGTCAATCATACCTTAACCTCAAAGATTTCAAAATCAAACTCTTCTTTTTTATATATTTTCATACGTTCAATCGCATGAATAAGAGTATAGTTCTTTTTCTGCCTATAGTGCATATCATCCATCAGGTCAAAGAGTACAGTAGTTCTACCGTCTTCAGACTTTCTAAGACCACGACCAATAGACTGCAATACTTTTACCTGAGATTTAGAAGGTGATGCAAAGATGATATTGTGTAGATTTTTGATATTTACTCCTGTAGAGAACGTTCCTAAGCTGGCAACAATAATAGCATTCTTTTGTTTTTCTACAATACCACGGATTTCTTCACGGACTTCAGCATCTACTTCACCTGATACATAGAACACTTTTCTTTTCTTGTGTGCTTTGTCTTTGATAAGTTCATAGAGTGGTTTACCGTGTTTTTCGACATATTGAAACAATACTAGCGTATTGCCTTCCTGCTCTAATGCTAGATTAGTAATTAGTCTATTGCGTTTGATATTACCAACTATATAGTCAATCTCATAGTGGTAGTCTTTACTATTGACAATATCCTTAGAGACTTCATCAGGGTATTTTAGAGCAAGAATATTAATCTTTAGGTCTGCTAGTGTATCTTCATCCATAAGTTTTCGTGTAGTAGTAACTTTATATACTCTGCCGAATAACCCTTCCAAAACAAGTTTGTGCGTCTGTGTGCCGTCTAGAGTGCCAGTAGTGCCTATTCTATACTCTGCTTCTCTAGATTTGTTCATCAGGCCTGATAAAGACTTTGCTTTGAAGTTATGGACTTCATCACCAAAGATACAACCAAACTGTTCAAACCATGTAGAAGGTAACTTATAGATTGACTGCCATGTAGAAATGAATACTCTCTGTGGAATATTATTCTTAGGCATACCAGAATAGATTCTGTGACAGACTTCTGCTGCTTCTAAACCATAGTTATCAAAGTCAGAGAACATCTGCTGAACAAGTGATGTAGTAGGAACAACAATAAGAACACGTTTGTTATAGTGTTCCAGATACCACATCATCAGAACATAGATGATAAGAGACTTACCTGAACCTGTAGGAGACAGCAGAATAGCACGTTTTGACCTTAGTGCCTGACAGATAGCATCAAACTGATAGTCTCTTACTTCAAAAGGTAAGTTCAGTTTCTGAATAAACTCATAGACTTCTTTAGGGTCTACTAACGATTTAGTGTCAGGTGCGCCATACTGATTGTCATATTCTACTTCTAATGTATAGTTTCTTGGTTTGATAAAGTCTGACAGATATTCCCAGAGACCAACAGGCAGTTCATTATTGCGGTTATTAAATAGTCTGGTCTTACCGTCCCATTTACCACTCTTATAAGCTGGCATGTATTTGTAACCCGGAGTTTCAAATGAGAAGTAATCTGTCAACTCATTTGAAACATGTGGTTCACACTGGATTTCTAGTGCAGAATAGTTTTTCTGTCTAACTAATAAATCTGTCATTATTTGAGGTTAGTTCGCATAGTAGATGGCATTTGAAACAGAACATTAATAGGACCAGATACTACATCACGAGCAAACACTGCCCAACAAATAGTTTCATCATCAGGATAATGTTCAATCATATATTCCCTGAAACTAGTGCCTGTTGTATATACATCATCTACAATCAGAACAGGGTCATCAGGATTACCTGTAGCAGATTCATTTAGAATATCGCCCAGACGTTTACCACCACGGGGAATACCTACTGCTTTACGAAACGAACGTGTCTCATACTCTAGGATCATCTTGGCAAGACAACGCCAATCATTCTCATAGAGTGCATCCATTTCAATCTTCCATCCTAGTTTATTACCAGCATGTGAAATAAAATCTTCGTCAACAAATAAAGCCATATCAACCCCCAGCTTC
>Ga0213866_10001077_pt1 | contig 20632 bp, 16 predicted proteins | sample PICome_11_FD_160079 | JGI IMG/M metagenome (GOLD analysis project Ga0213866, IMG submission 160079) | Coastal seawater microbial communities near Pivers Island, North Carolina, United States - PICO284 | ecosystem: Environmental > Aquatic > Marine > Coastal | place: USA: North Carolina...
AATATGCATTTGGGGTATCTTAGGCTCACTATCAGGCGTGTCAACCATGACCCCACCCCAAACCACCACCGCCCAGAACTACCTCAAGGAGCTCTACCAGCTCCAGCAGCGTGAGCCCGGCAGCGCGCCGGTCCCGCTGGGCCAGCTCGCGGCGGCGCTGGGCGTCACCCCCGGCACGGCGACGACGATGGTCAAACGCTTCGCAGACGACGGGCTCATCCGCTACACCGCACGCAAAGGCGCCCGGCTGTCGGCCAAGGGCGAACGCGTCGCGTTGGCCGTGCTGCGTCGACACCGGATCGTCGAGACGTTCCTGGTCCAGCACCTGGGCCTGGACTGGTCGGAAGTCCATGAAGAGGCGGAGGTCCTCGAGCACGCGGTCTCAGAGAAGGTGCTCGACCGGCTCGATGCACTATTGGGTCACCCCACCGCCGACCCGCACGGCTCGCCGATCCCACCCGCCAACGGGAAGATGCGGCGGATCGCGATGCGCCCGCTTTCACGCTGCAAGGCCGGGCAACACGCCACTGTCGGCCGACTGCTGGACACCCACCCCGAGTTCCTCAAGCTCGCCGAATCACGGGGCCTGACGCCGGACACGAAACTCAAAGTGATCGAGATCAGCGAGAGCGCCGATGCGGTGACGATCCAGATCGGCCGACGAAAGCCCTCGACCCTCGGCCTGGCGGCGGCGGATAAGATTCTGGTGGTGGAGCACTGAGCCCAACCCGCTGACCCACACGCAGGCAGTGCGTAAAACATGCGAACTACAAAACGCATACACGGGCCGGCCTACCCAGAATATCCTCTATCGTAAAGACGCCAAAACAGCTTTTATCCGCCTTAAAAGTGGGAAAATTACTCAAAATCAAGCCTTTTCGTGAACCCCTGTGCTATATTGACGTCTAAGTTATTGCGCCGATGTCGCCGACGAATAACCGGGACACTGTCCTGCCAACCTTCCGGCCCGACTCAGCATTGAAGCAAGGAACGCTCACCATGAAAACCAACCGACCCCACCTGACCAAGCGACTGCTCATTACCGGCCTGATCGCCCTGCCGATGGCTTTTGCCTCAGGTACCGCGACGGCTCAGAGCTGCAAGAGCGGTAGCTGCGGCGGCCCCAACGCCGTCGAACAAGCGGTCAAGGACATCAACTCGGCCAAGTCCACCGTCAGCAGCGGCTCGATCGAGTCGGCCTACAAGGCAATCGAGTCGGTCGCCGAGAAAGCAGAGAAGCTCGACGTTGAAAATACCACCAAAGTCCGCAGCGGCATCGGCGAACTGGTGAAGACCCTGCAGGACCGCACGGATGAGCAGTTCGACGCGGCCGTCACCAGCTACTTCGAAGGCTACGAAGAGAAAGCCCTTGCCGAGTTCAAACAGCTCGCTGCACTCAAGGGCCTGCCCGCGGCGAAGAAGTCGCAGTCCGAGCTCGACAAGGAAGACGACCGCTCCGCTTGGCGCGAAGCCAAGGAACAGGCGACCAAGCTCGTCAACAGCGGTGAGTACGGCCAGGCCCGTGAGTCGCTCAACGAGATGGCCCGCCTCGCACGCCGCACCGGCTACGCCAAGCAGAACACGCTGGCGATGTCCGAACTCAGCGACACCATGCTGCCCGAGATCGAAACCGGCGAAAAACTCATCGCCCAGGAACAGTTCGACAGCGCCTACACGATGCTGATCGAGATCTCACGGCTGACCCATGCCCGCAAGTCCGCCCTCGCCGCACGTAAGGCTATAGGCCAGCACGTGTCGGTGCCCGGCATGCGACAGGCCAAGGGCGAGTACGACGCGAACGAGGCGCTCAACAAGGCACAACAGTGGTACGGCGAGATCGCCAACCCCTCGCCGAACGAGAAGCAGCAGTTCACCAAGCAGCTCGAGTCGATCACGGACCGCTACAAAGGCACCCGCGCTGCGGACGAAGCCAAGCAGCTCCTGCCCGGCGGCAACAACGCCCAGGCCGCTCGCTAAACAACGTGGATCACCATCCCGGACACATGAGCCAGGCGTTCTCTTCGGGACGCCTGGTTTTTTGTGCCCGCAACCAAGGTCCGCATACGCCAGGCGGGTATAGCCGCACACAAAGATCGCCAGGCGAAATAAAGCCTGCTTTGCGCTGATCACGCATGTTATCGGGCGGGTTATACAAAAACACGAACCCGACGCACCGGGAGCGCGAATGCCGTTAATCCGACGATAAAATCGGGGACGGGCCCACGTTTCCCCCTCGGAGGACATGACCGCCTTGCAGAACGGCATCGACGCAGTTTGGCAACGTATCCAAGGCTACTTCGGCAGCGAGCCATTCGCGGTGCTGTTCGAGCTGGCTGTCATCTGGGTCGTCGTCTACCTGATCGTGCGGTTCCTCAAGGGCACACGCGGCGCGCGGGTCGTCTGGGGCGTCGCGCTGATCATGATCGTCGGCACGCTGACGCTGCGCATCTTCCCCGGCGGCAGCGAGACGCTTGAACGCCTGAACTTCCTATACACCAACGTGCTCGCCTTTATCTCGTTCGTGCTGGTAATCGTCTTCCAGCCCGAGCTCCGCCGCGCGCTGGTCCGCATCGGCGAAGGCGGCTGGTTCAGCAAGATCGGCCTGCGCCGTGCACGCGTCGTCGAAGAACTGGTCGCGTCGGTCGACTACCTGTCACGGAACAAGATCGGCGGGCTGGTGGCGATCGAGCGGCAGGTGGGGCTCAAGGGGATCGTCGAGGCGGGCACACGATTGGACGCGGATGTCAGCCGGCAACTATTGAATACGCTGTTCTGGCCGGGCTCGGCGCTGCACGACATGGGCGTGGTAATCCGCGGGGACCGGATCGTCGCGGCGGGTGTGCAGTTCCCGCTGGCGGAGGGCAACGACATGGCACAAGAGCTGGGCAGCCGACACCGCGCGGCGGTCGGGCTCAGCAACGAGGCGGATGCGCTGGTAATCGTCGTCAGCGAAGAGACGGGCAAGATCAGCGTGGCCGAGCGTGGCCGACTGACCCGGGGCCTGAGCGTCTCAGGCCTGCACCGCGTGCTCAGCGAGGGGATGACGAAAGTCGAACTGGACGACCGCCCGGTTGAAGACGTGAGCGATCCGGCCGAAGAACCCGCAGAACCCAAAGCGACCAAAGAGAAAGACTCGGCCTGACCCACGCGTCAATCAAACGGCCTAACGACCAACCGCAAAAGCCCCATGAAGAAAGTAATCAGCCAACTCGCCACCCTCCTCATCGTGACCGCGATCACGATGCTGGTCTGGCTGTACGCCGAGGACGCGAACGTCCAGTCGTACACGCAGCAGACGGTGCGCGTGCAGTTCGTGCTGCCCGCGGGTGTCGATGGCTTGGTCACCCCCAGCGAACCGATCACGGTGCTGGTCGATTTCGATGGTTCCAACGGACAGTTCCAGCAGTTCGATGATGCGAGTGACGAAGTCATCAAGATCGAGTTACCGATCGATCAGACGCTCGACCTGCAGACCATCGATATCGACATCCGCGACCAGCTCGATCAGCTGGATCGCCTTGCGGAGTTGGGCATCAATGTGACCAGCGTCAGCCCCGAGCGCGTGCCCGTGACGTTTGAGAAGCTGCTCGATGTCCAGTTCGACGTCAAGATCCAGCAGAACACCGGCTCGATCAAGCTTTCCGCCGCGACGTTTACCGACCCCGAGCAGCCACCCACTGTGAGCGTCCGCATGCCCGCGAGCCGCGCACTGGGGGTCGCCGACGCCCTGGCCATCGCCCAGCTCACCGAGGAAGATGTCGCCTCGCTGCCCAAGGGCACGGCCCAGCAGATCACCGTCCCGCTGGTCATGCCCGCCGAAGTCAACGGCCTGCCGCGATCGATCTCCTCCGTTGACCTGCTGGTCACCGTCGCCGACGACCGCGACACCGTGCAGATCGATCGCCGACCGATCCTTTTGAGCTACCCGTCCTCGATCAACGAGCGCTACGTCGTCGAGGTCGAAGAGTCGGCCCGGTTCATCACCGCCTTCGAACTAGAAGGCCCGCGTGATCAGATCGCGCTGATCAAAGCCGATCTGACAACGAAAACCGTCTGGGCCTCGGTCCGCCTGAGCAACGAAGAGGCCGACGAGGCCGCTGCCAACGGCGGCGGGCTGACCAAAACGGTCGACATCATCACCCCGCCGGGCGTGGTGCTTGCTTCGGATGTCGTGCGGGTGACGGTCAAGGTCACCCCCCGCGTGACCCCACCGGCCCCTTAGCCCAAACCTCAAGAATTTTGGCGACGACGGGTCGGGCGGTGTAGGATGCTGTGCTCGCCCGGAGCCCCGATATGACCACTTCGACCGCCCAACCCGCTACCGATCTGACCGCGTATTGCGACCAGTTGGCCGACCGCGCGTTAGCCGCCTCTCGCTCGCTCGCGTCCTCCTCGGGCACCCAACGCAACGCCGCGCTGCGTGCCATGGCCAAGGCCATCCGCGAGAACAAAGACGCCCTGCAAGCAGCCAACGCCAAAGACCTCGAGGCCGGCAAGACCGCGGGCCTGTCGCCAGCCATGCTCGACCGCCTGGAGCTGACCGACGCCCGCATCGCGTCGATGGCTGACTCGGTCGATCAGATCGCCGACCAGCCCGACCCCGTGGGCAAGGTGATCGAGGGGCGGGTGCTGGACAACGGCATCCGGCTGCAAAAAATCCGCGTGCCCATCGGCGTCGTCCTGATCATCTTTGAGTCGCGGCCCAACGTGACCAGCGACGCGGCGGCGCTGTGCCTCAAGTCCGGCAACGCGACCGTGCTCCGCGGCGGCAAAGAAGCGATCCACTCCAACCAGGCCATCGCCAAGTGTGTCCAAGAAGGTATCGCCGCGGCGGGCATCGACCCCGCAGCCGTGCAACTCGTCGAGACGACGGACCGCGCCGCGGTCAGCACGATGCTCAAGATGGAAGGCCGGATCGACCTGTGCATTCCGCGCGGCGGCGAGTCGCTCATCCGCGCGGTCGTGGAGCAGGCCCACATCCCCGTCATCAAGCACTACACCGGCAACTGCCACGTCTACATCGACGCCAACTGCGACGAGCAGATGGCGGTCAACATCTGCCTGAACGCGAAGACCCACCGCACGGGCGTGTGCAACGCCGCGGAGACGCTGCTCTTCCACGCCGACGCGGCCGCTTCGGGCGTGCTGTCCGCGGTGTGCAAGGCGCTGGCGGGTGAAGGCGTCGAGATCCGTGGTGATGCGCAGACCCAGGCCGTGTTCGCCGACGCGAAGACCGCGACCGATGAGGACTGGGCGACCGAGTACTTGGACAAGATCGTAGCGATCCGCGTCGTCGATTCGCTGGAGCAGGCGGCGGCACACATCAACCACTACGGCTCAAAGCACACCGACGCGATCGTCACCAATGACCTCGCCGCGGCCGACCGGTTCGTCAAGACCATCGATACCGCCAACGCTTTTGTGAACTGTTCGACGCGCTTCTCCGATGGCGGTCAATACGGCCTGGGCGCCGAAATCGGTATCAGCACCGACAAGCTGCACGCCCGCGGGCCCATGGGCGCCGACGACCTGACCACGACCAAGTGGGTCGCCTACGGCAGCGGCCAGACGCGGCAATAGAATTTCAGGCATACCTGCCCTTCGTCTTGCTTCAAGAATAAGAGCCGTGACCCATCAAGCAGAACCAACCGAGCACCAGCACGCCACGCTCTCCGGGCGTTGGCTTGTTGTGTTGACCTTGTCGCTGTTTTTGCTGGTGCCGACGATCACCTACTTCGTCTGGTCGATGACCCAGGCCACGCCGCCGCGCACCCAGCTCGATTACGACGAGCGTGCGGACTGGTTCATGATGCAGGTGAAGTCGAGGCCGCTGAAGTACAGCAAGTTCGTCGAAGGTGAAACCGGGAAGAAGTACAAGAAGACCGACCTTGTGATTGACCCTGATGTAGAAGCCGTGCTGCAGCAGTGCGCGAGGCTGGCACAGGCCGATGATTTCTTTGACAACAGCAAGACACGTGACCTGCTCGTTACACTCTCTGCAAACGAACAAAACGGGTTTTACCCCGCCTACCTCCTCGCCGCCTGGCACTTGGCCAACAAGGACATAGCTGAACATGATCGATGGATACGGGTCGCTTTCGATCGTGTCGGCGGAGCGATCGCGCAGAGGCTCGTCGATGCCGACGGCCAACCTGTTGCCGGGTACGCCCTGCCCCCCGTCGCCATCGGCTACGACCGCGTCACGGATGGCGAGATCGATACAACCCTCGTGTTGATCTACCCCCGACCCACAAGCGAAGCGAACGGCTTTGTCTATCTGCCGACCTACCGCAGCGTATACCGGCTGGCCGACCCTTCCCGCCCGCTGGGCGTGGACCCGGGCATGCACCCGATCCAGTTGACGCTGCTGCCCCAGCCCGCGTTGGGGCGGGACCAGCCCAACTGGTTTGCCGTCCCTGACGGGGCCGTGGGCCGGCTCGATGACGCGGTTGTGGACAAGCAATAGCCCGCGTCTAAACGGTTATCATGGCCCTTTTCCCGCCGCATGGAAGCCCCGATGACCGCCGCCCCGACCGATCCGACCACACAAAACCCCGCTACTGCCAAAGTCTGGCGGTTCGAAGTCCGCTCCCAGCCTGGCCAGGGCGACCCCATCGTCGATCGCGCCCGCGCTGAGGCCAGCGAAAAACTCCCCGCCGCTGAATCAATCGACGCCACCAAGATCTTCCTCATCGAGGCCCCGCTGTCCCCGGAGCAGGCCCAGGCCATCGCGGCCGAATTGCTCGCCGACCCGATCATCCAGACCGCCCAACTCGGCACCGCGCCCGCCGCGGCCGACGCCCGTCTCGTCGAAGTCCACTACAAGCCCGGCGTCATGGACCCCGTCGCCGAGTCCACCCGCGACGCGATATGCGAGATGTTCCCCGCGGTCGACCCGGCCACTGTCTACGTCGCAACAGGCGAACGATACGACATCGTTGGCGATGCGGACGACGCGGCGCTGACCCGCTTTGCCGAGACCGCACTGGGCAACCCCGTCATCCAGGACGTCTTCCTCACACCCCACCACCCCGACGCCTTCCCGCACGGCCACGCCTACGACTTCCAACTCGCGCACGTAAATATCCGCGAGCTCAACGACGACGATCTGATGGTCCTCTCACGCGAGGGCCACCTCTTCCTCTCGCTCGAAGAGATGAAGACGATCCAGGCCTACTACCAGGATACCGGCCGAGAACCCACCGACATCGAGCTCGAGACCCTCGCCCAGACCTGGTCCGAGCACTGCGTGCACAAGACCCTCAAAGCCACGATCAGCTACACCGCGCCCGATGTGCCTAACGACGCCATCTTCCACAACAAGCCCAACCACACGACCAACGACGACGGCTCGGTCACCATCGGCAACCTTCTCAAGTCCACCGTCGCCGCCGCGACCTTCGAGCTCAAGGAAGACCCGCGCATCGGCGGCTGGCTCGTCTCCGTCTTCGATGACAATGCCGGCATCGTCAAGTTCGACGACACCCACGGCATCGCCATCAAGGTCGAGACCCACAACCACCCCTCCGCCATCGAGCCCTATGGCGGCGCGGCGACCGGCATCGGCGGCTGCATCCGCGACATCATGGGTACCGGGCTTTCCGCCAAGCCAATCGCCAACACCGATACGTTCTGCGTTGCGCATCCCGACACGACCGACCTGCCTGCCGGCGTGCTTGCGCCCAAGCGCGTCCTCCGACGCGTCGTTGATGGCGTCCGCGACTACGGCAACCGCATGGGCATCCCCACCGTCGACGGAGCCGTCTACTTCAACGACGACTACCTCGGCAATCCGCTCGTCTTCGCCGGCTGCGTCGGCATCCTTCCGCTCGACAAATGCTTCGGCGACCCCCGGCCCGGCGACCGCATCATCATCCTCGGCGGCGCGACCGGCCGTGACGGTATCCACGGCGCAACCTTCTCCTCCGACGAGCTCACCGACACACACGCCGACGAGTTCAACCACGCCGTCCAAATCGGCAACGCCATCACCGAGAAGAAGACGCTGGACGTCATCCTCCAGGCCCGCGACTACACCGACCCGCAAACCGGCGAATCCAAGTGCCTCTTCACATCGATCAGCGACTGCGGCGCAGGTGGATTCTCCTCCGCCGTCGGCGAGATGGGCGAGAAGGTCGGTGCCTACGTCACCCTCGAGACCGCGCCGCTCAAGTACCGTGGCCTGAGCTACACCGAGATTTGGATCAGCGAAGCGCAGGAGCGCATGCCCCTTGCCGTCCCCGCCGAGAACGTCGAGATCATCCGCCAGCTCTGCCTGGCTGAAGATGTCCCCTTCTGCGACCTGGGCTACTTCGGCTACGAAGAGAACGATCAGCCCACGCTCAAGCTCACCTACCACGGCCAAGAGGTAGGCAAGCTCGCCATGCCCCTGCTGCACGACGGCATCCCCATGCCCACCCGCGAAGCAACGTGGTCGCCTCTGAACCCGCGCTACATCAACGCCGACGTTGAGCAACGCGAAGCGTCTGGTACCCAACTCGCAAAAGACGCCCCCCTCGATCAAAAACTCCTCGCCCTCCTCGCGCACCCCAACATCGCCTCCAAGCATTGGGTCGTCCGCCAGTACGACCACGAGGTCCAGGGCTCTTCCGTCGTCAAGCCCTTCGCGGGGCCCGCACAAGACGGCCCGTCCGATGCCGCCGTCATCCGCCCCAAGCTCGATGGCAACAAGGCCATCGCCCTGTCCAACGGCCTGTGCCCACACCTCAGCGAAAAAGCCAACCACCTGGGCCACGCCACCGACGGCGACTCTTACCAGATGGTCCTGCACGCGATCGACGAGGCCGTGCGCAACGCCGTCTGCGTGGGCGCCGACCCCGAGTACATCGCCATCCTCGATAACTTCTGCTGGGCCAAGTGCGACGACCCCTGGCAACTGGGCACGCTTGTCCGTGCCGCCGAGGGCTGCTACGACGGCGCGATGGCCTACCAGACCCCCTTCGTCTCCGGCAAGGACTCGCTCTCCAACCAGTTCACCGCCGAGGACGGCAAGCTCATCACCATCCCGCAGACCATGCTCATCAGCGCCCTGGGCATGGTCAACGACGCGACCAAGGCCCGCACGATGGACGCCAAGGCCGTCGGCAACGCGCTCTTCATCGTCGGCCTGACCACGCCGGACATGGGCGGCTCGCACCTGGCACAGATCACAGGCAACGCTGACAACATCCCCAAGGCGGACCTCGCCGCCGGGCCGCGCAACGCCAAGGCCGTCGCTAAACTCATCGACGAACGCCTCGTCCAATCTGCGCACGACTGCTCGGACGGCGGCCTGCTCGTCGCCGCCGCGGAAATGGCCTTCGCCGGCCGCGTTGGCTTGGATATCGATCTTGCCGGCGTGCCCAACGACGTCTGCCTGCCCGAGCATCTCTGCTTCGCCGAGACCCCAAGCCGGTACCTGCTCGAAGTCCACCCCGACCAGTCCGCGAAGGTCGTTGAACTCCTCATGCAGGCTGGCGTACCCTTCGGCCAGGTCGGCACCTTCGCCGACCACCAGCAGCTGCGCGTCCGCAAGCCCGACGAGGGCGAACTTTTGGACATCGACCTCGATACGCTACGCAACACCTGGCTCAAGCCGCTGGATTGGTAAAGCCCTCAATCACCACTTCATTTTCACCGCAGAGTCCGCAGAGGGCTACAGAGCAAGGCAACATCAAAAATGCTGAACTCTGCGGCCCTCTGCGAACTCTGCGGTTAATTGCCTTAGCGAATCATCATGCCCACCTCCGCCCCGCCTAACACGTTCTACCTCATCGACGGCTTCGCCCAGATGTTCCGCTCGTACTACGCGATCCGCGGCGGCATGACCTCGCCCGTTAACGGCGAACCGACCAACGCCACCTTCGCCTTCACCGATATGCTCCTGAAGATCTACCGGGACTACAAGCCCGCCTATCTCGCGATGGCAATGGAGTGCGAGGGCAAGACCTTCCGCGACGACTTCTACCCCGAGTACAAGGCCCACCGCGACCCCGCGCCCGAGGACTTCAAGCAACAAGTCCCGCGCATGATCGAGATCGCCAAGCTCTTCGGCGTCGTCATCCTCCAGGCCGACAACTACGAGGCCGACGACATCATGGCGACGCTTGCGCACCAGACCCAGCAAGGCGACTTTGACGACGTCGCACCGGGCCTGCTGCTGCGAATGGTCAGCAAGGACAAGGACCTGGAGCAGGTGCTCTCCGACCGCGCCGTCCTCTTTGATGCACACAAGGACGAGGTACTCGACGCCGAGACGCTCAAAGAAAAACGCGGCATCACCCCGGCACAGGCCATCGACTACCAGACCCTCATCGGCGACAGCACCGACAACGTGCCCGGCGTCAAGGGCATCGGCCCCAAGACCGCGTCCAAACTCCTCGCCCAGTTCGGCACCGTCGATAAGCTGATCAAAAACGTTGACCAGCTCAAGGGCAAGCAGAAAGAAAATATCCAGCACGCCATCGATGAGGGGCTGATCGACCTGACCCGCAGATTGGTCACGATGGCGACCGACGTCGACATGGGCTTTGACCTCACCGCCACCGCGACCGGAGGCACCGCCAAGATCGATGGCGAGCGGCTGCAGGAACTCTTCCGAGAACTCGGCTTCAACCGCATGCAGACAGGTTTAGCGGGCTTGCTCGGCAAGCCTTCAAACGCCGAGAAACCCAACGCCAAGACGCCAAGTCGCCAAGACGCCAAGGAAGACAAAGAACAGAAGGAAGAGGCGGGCTTCGGCCTGTTCGCCAATCACGGCGAGGATGACGCAGAGTCGTCCATGCCCAAGCGCGCAGCCAACGACAACTACCACGCGATCACCACCGCTGACGAGCTGACGACACTCGTTGAATCGCTCAAGGGCCAACCCCTCATCGCGGTTGATACCGAAACGATCGGGCTGGGACACTCCGCGGAGCTGTGCGGCATCTGCCTGGCATGGGAAGAAGGCGCGGGGGTTTACATCCCCACGCGCTCACCCGAATCGGAAAAGCACCTGGACACGCAGCAAGCGCTCGACGCGCTTCGGCCGGTCCTTGAAGATCCGAACATCCCCAAGTGCGGGCACAACATCAAATACGACGACCTTGTCCTGCGCCACGCCGGACTGCGCATGCGCGGCGTCGTGTTCGACTCGATGATCGGCGCCTTCCTCGCCGGGGCTCCGGGCATCGGCATGGACGACCTGGCCCTCTCCGAGCTCGGCCACCAGTGCATCTCCATAAGTGAGCTCATCGGGCCAAGACCCCGCCGCAAGACCGACCCGCCGCAGAAGACGATGGACCAGGTCCCGCTGGACACCGTCACGCAGTACGCCGCCGAGGACGCGGACATTACTTTGCAGCTCTGCAAACGCTTCCGGGGGCGCCTCGATGAACAGGGAATGAACGAGCTCTATCAGACGATCGAGATGCCTCTGGTCGAGGTGCTCACGACGATGGAGCAGCAAGGCATTCGCGTGAACGCCGACACCCTCGACGCCCAGCGAGACAAGCTGCAAACGCGCATCGACGAGCTGCGCAAAGACATCCTCGACCGCGCCAAGGCCGACTTCAACCCCGACAGCCCCAAGCAGCTCGGCGAGGTGCTCTTCAATCAGCTCGGCTTCAAGGCCATCAAGAAGACCAAGACGGGCTTTAGCACCAATAGCGAGGTGCTCGAAAAACTCGACGCGATGACGGCAGAAGAACTCGAGGCCGTACCCGAAGACGCGCGGGCCATCCCCGGGTTGATGATCGAGTACCGCATGCTGACCAAGCTCGTCGGCACGTACCTGGTCGCGCTCAAGGAAGCCATCGCCGACGACGGCCGGGTACACGCACGCTTTAATCAGACCGGCGCCGCCACGGGTCGTTTATCTTCTTCGGACCCGAACCTGCAGAACATCCCGATCCGCACGGACGTGGGCCGGGACATCCGCAAGGCCTTTATCGCGGAGCCGGGCCACAAACTGATCGCCGCGGACTACTCGCAGATCGAGTTGCGTGTGCTCGCGCACTTGAGCGAAGATGCCGCGCTGATTGATGCGTTCAACAAGGGCCAGGACATCCACTCCGCCGTCGCCGCGCAGGTGTTCGGCTCCGAACCCGACGAAGTGACCAAGGAACAGCGCAACCGCGCAAAGGTGATCAACTTCGGCATCATCTACGGGATCACGGCCTACGGGCTGGCCCGCCGGATCGACGACCTGGATAACAAGGCCGCCGCCGAGTTGATCGACGGCTACAAAGCGCGTTTCCCCGGCATCGACCGCTTCCTTGAGGCCTGCATCGACAAGGCAAAACAGGACGGCTACGTCGAGACCATCCTCGGCCGACGCCGCGCGATCCCGGGCATCCATGAGCGCAACGGCCAGCAACGCGCCTTGGCCGAACGCCTCGCGATCAACTCCGTCGTGCAGGGCAGCGCCGCCGACCTCATCAAGCTCGCGATGGTGAATCTACAGCAACGCATCGACCGCGAGTCCCTGCCCGCCAAGCTGCTATTGCAGATCCACGACGAACTGGTCATCGAGACCCCGGTGACCCAAGCCGACGCGATGGCAAAAGTCCTGGTCGAAGAAATGCGCAACGCGATGGCGCTCAAGGTACCGTTAGAGGTGGAAGCGGGCATCGGCGAAGACTGGTTCGGGGCGAAGTAGTCAAAGGCTAGCGCCCCGACCGCTTCGGCCTCTCTAATCCTGCGTGCCGTCCCAGTAATAGAACGCGCCACTGAAACCGTGCTTGAACGAGAAGTTGTCGCCGGTGATGTCGTTTTCGAGTTCCCCGCCCCAGGCGATTTCGGCTTCGACATGTCCGTCGCCGAAGAGGATGTTCTGATACGCCGCCTGGTCAATCGTGCGGGGTGACGCGTGGTTAATGTAGTAATAGTTGCCCCATGCATAACTAAAACCGCCGCCCCAATAAACCATGTCCCCCGCCAGGACGTGATCATCACCCCCCTTGTCGATGTCATCGGCCGGCTGTATCGGCCTATCGACGGAGTTGGGGATCGGCGCGCCGTTGACCGGCTCATCGGTTGCGCCGATGGGGTACATGTAGTGCATATTCAGGAACCGTCCCCAGGTCGAAGAGATGTAACTGATGCGGGGCTTGCCCTGCCATAGCGCAGACGGGCAAGTGGCCACATCGAGGTTCATCCCCATCTCTTCGAAGACGCTCCAGGGTGTGCCATGCCGATCTTCATCGAATGGATCCAGGCCGTTGCCGGTCACGTCCCCCGAGTTCGGGGCGCTGAGGAACTGGAGCCTTGGCACGTTGGCGGTCCAGTGGCGGTATCCCTTGGGAAGCGCGTTCTTGTTCGTCGCGGCGTAGTTGTAGACCGCCAGCCCCCACTGGTGGAGGTTCGATGAACAGGCGGTACGCCGCGCCGACTCACGTGCATTGCTCAACGCGGGCAGCAGGATCGCGATCAGTAGTGCAATGATCGAGATCACAACGAGCAACTCGATGAGCGTAAATCCGCGCTTGTTCAAACCGTGCCCCTGTACAGATGAGATCAATCGAAAAGTGCCGCACCCCTGTAGAAGTCCGGCACCACTTGAAGGAGACTTAGTTACTTTTACGACGCCGGCGTGCGATCAGCATCCCGCCCAAACCCAGCAGCGCGAGCGAGCCCGGCTCGGGGACGGCCGTGAGACTGAAGTCCTGGATGCTGACGCTGGGGGACGTGCCCAGCGCATCGCGGGTGATGATAATCCCCAGGTAATCAAAGTTGGCGATGTTGTTGGCCTCGGTGGCATAGCCGGACATATCGAAGGTGTCGCTCAGGGCGTGGGCACCCGCGGTGCCGTCGGACATTTGATAGGCGGCGCCGGCGTTGCTGTAATCGCTCGGGTGGTTGTTCAGCTGCCCCGAGTGGAGGTTGTAGATCGTCCAGTCGGTGTTCGCGTGGGCGTCGTTCCAGGAGTTGCCGTTGGTGGCGGCGTTGTTGTTGATCGACACGGGACTCCCGGGCACGGTGCCGAGGATGTAGCCGCGGAGGTGGAGGTAGAGCGTCTCGCTTGCGTTGGCGGTCGTGAAGTTCACATCCAGCTGGAGCTGGTTGAGCGAGGTGTCGGTGAAGGCGCTGATGTCCAGAAACTGGGCGATCGGGCCTTCGTTGTGTCGGGCGGTGCCAGACCCACCGCTGTTGGATAACGCGCCGCCGGAGATGGTCCAAAGCGTGCCGCCGGTGGCCTCCCAGACGCCGGAGCCGATGTCGCTTGAGCTGTGTCCGCCTTCGGCGACCGTGCCCGAATCAAAGCTGTCCGCAAACAGGACGACGGAGGCCTGTGCGGGTGCCAGGGCGAAACCAGCGATCGCGAGGCATGCGGTAAGAGTTGCTTTTTTCATCGTTGATATCTCCTGAGAGGGGCGTGTGCATGTTATGTGTTGTCATTTGGCCGGAATGCGTAGGCTTAGCGTTGGCGTCGTACGATCAACAGCCCACCCAGACCCAGCAGGGCCAGCGAAGAAGGCTCGGGGACAGCCGTGAGACTGAAGTTATCCACCGAAGTGACGCCGGGATTGCCGTCTTCGTCCTGGGCAAACTGGATGAGGTAGTAGTCGAGGTCCCCCGCAGTCGTGACACCCGTAATGCCGAGACTCGTGATGCTGAAGGTGGTCGAATACGTTCCACTGCCAGTCAACAGCCCGGAAATTGCGGTCGCCGTCCCACCAAAGCCACTCGCTGCGCCGTCCTTCAAGTTATAGACGGTAAGCTCAGCTGACCCATCAGAGAAGTTGACGTTGCCGTTTGCCGCGCCTTCCGGGTTCCCGACGAGCTCACCATCTAAATCCGAGATCCCGGTGAGACCCCAGAGGTGTGCATAAAACGAATCGCCCGCGCCGACCTGATAGTCGAAGCTGAGCTTCAGGTGGGTCTCGGTGGTGCCTGCCCCGCTGAAGAAATTCCATGCCGGTGCTTCAGCCGCCTTGCTGTTGGGGTATGAAGCGGCGGCTACCGTGCTATCGTTCTGGAGCTGCCCGCCGACGATCTCCCACTAAACCTCCGGGTGCGTGTTGTACTGGGGCGTTTCCTTCCAACCGGTGTCGATATCGCTTTCGTACAGCCTGAAGTTTGCCGCGATTGAGGACGAGGAGAAGTCGTCGCTCAAGATCACGGTGTCGGCGTAAGCAGCACTACCGATGGCAAGTGTGCTGACAAGTGAAGCTGTCATACATTGAGTTTTCATAGCGGCCTCCTTAAAGAATTGCTTTCTACGACGAATGCCGTGAGAGACGTGTCATCTCAGACTTGATGCAAGCGCATAATACGCTTGTTTTAATATTTAAATAGTATCTTCCGAATGCGCGGGTTCAACCCTTCTGCGTCGGTTTTGCATAACATAGATAGTTTGCGGCAGCGACTTAGAGTGAGGTCTCAACGCTTGGCGTAAGCGTGCCGTCTCTACGCCATCAAACTGATACAGCTAGCCCCGCGCAACACGAATTAATCAATCAGCGCCTAGGCTTGGTGCTCTTGAATCGGACACCCCTCCCAAACTTCTCTTCAAGGTGATACGGCATGGACTCTAACTTGAAGCAGGTCAATGGATCGTTCGATCCGCTCACCCAGCGGCCGTTGATCTTGCCTATGCACTGAGAACGGAAGCAAAGACCTCGCGGTCGATGTTCCCGCCCGAAACCACGACCGCGATCTTTTTGCCCGTGATCATCGAGTGTTCCTTCATCGCGGCCGCCATCGCGGCGGCACCGGCGCCTTCGCAGGTATGGTGCGTGCATTCAAAGAGCAGGCGCATGGCGGCGGCGACCTCTTCATCCGTGACCTGGATGATGCGCCCGACGCCACGATAGATCTGCCCCAGCGCAGCGGGGTCAGGCGTGCGGCAGGCCATGCCGTCGGCCAGTTGTGTGTTCGCGGGGGATTCGATGGGGCGTCTGGCATCGAAGGATCGGGCGTAGGCATTCGCATGTGCGGACACGACGCCGACGATTTCGGTCTTCAGCCCGAGCATATCGCGGACCGCGATCATCCCGCAGATGCCCGACCCCAGGCCGATCGGCACGTACGCGATATCGATGTCCTTCACGGCCTGCATCAACTCGAGGCTGTAGGTCGCGACCCCGGCAACCAGCAAGGGGTGGAAGGACGGCACCATATGAAGAGACCGTTCTTGGGCGAGGTCCTGAGCGTGTTCGCGTGCGGATTGGAAGTCATCGCCGTGCTCGATCAGGTCGACGCCTAGGGCGCCCATCGCACGGTTCTTCTCGACGCTGTTGCCGTGGGGCACGACAATCGTGGCGGTACGCCGTGTAGTCGTGCTGCGAATCCGAGCGACTGGCCGTGGTTACCTCGGGTGGCGCTAATGATGCCCGCGGGCATGCTGCCACGCCGCGCGAGATCATCGAAATAGACCAACCCGCCCCGGATTTTAAAGGCACCCACGGGCGTATGATTCTCATGCTTCGCCCAGACCTCGGCGCCCAGACGTTCGCAGAGCATCGGCCAGCAGAACTGCGGCGTCGGGGCCATGGCGGCGTAGACCGCCTGGGCCGCGCGTTCGATGTCACGGGGCGTCAGTTCCACGGAGCTAGCTTACGCAGGCGTGTCGTGGGCCGCACCTCTGCCGCCCTGCAGGGCGCAAGATGCTGCGCCGCGACGAGGCGAAAACCGGCTTGGGGCGAAGTAGGGGTTTGGTTTGATTGAACCGCAGCGAACTCATCCCACCTCGTCGAGCACGCGTTGGGTCAGTTCCCAGAAGCCGAACTCGCGGAACGGGGTCGCGGTGCCGGGGAGCATGGCGTGACGCTGGGCGTGGTGGTTCCACTCGGACTGGGCGGAGAACATGCGACCGCGGGCGGTGTCTGCCTGGTCCTGCTGGCCGGTCTCTCTGAAGCGACGGTAGGCGACGAGTCCAGCGGTAAGATCGCGGATCGCGGCGTAAAGCGACTCGGCGTAGATCAGCGTGTTCACAAGGGATTGCAGACGCGCGTGATTGCGGTCGCCAGCCAAGGTCTGCAGCAAGTGGCGGTCGTTGCTGATGGCCTCGGCGGCGTTCTCTTTTTCCTGCACCGCGAGGTCGAGCTCGTGCTCGGGGATGCGTTGGATGATGCGCCAACAGGCCTCGGCGTTGAGCTGGTCGTCGCTGACCCAGTCGGCCGCGGGGTGCCAGGCGTTGCCTTTGGTCGCGGTGAACGGGCCGAAGTAAAACGCCTCACGTGCGGTCTCGGCCGATCGCATGAGGATGCCCGTGACCGCGTCGATGAGCTCGGGCTCTTCGATGTTGAGCTGGTTCTGCGCCCACTGACTGGCGAGGGCTTGTGGGTCGGCGGCAGGGTCGTCGGCGAGCTTGGGAACGGCAACGACGTTGGCGTCGATCCATGCCTCGTCCTGTACGAATGGGCCGCCCCACCCCCCGCCGCGGACCCAGGCCCAGAGGCCGGCGAGATTGACCTGGTCTGCCACGGAAGCGAGCCCACCGCGGTCGCCCGCCAGCGCCTCGGGCATCCCGTCGCGCCAGAGCGGTGGCTGGTAGTCGGGCACGCCACCCTTGCCCTCGAACTCGCGCTGGCACTGCAGCTCGTAGAGGATCGGTCGGCCGCCCTTGTCGGTTTGGCCACAGGCCAAGGATGCCTGGTTCCAGGGCTGGTAACGCCAGAAGTCGGTCTGCGTAAATTTGAAGGAGAGGACCAGCCGGTCGTCATCGGGCGAGCCTGGCAGGCGCGACACGATGCGCTGGGCGAGCTCGGGCGAATCGTGGAAGCCGGAGGGACGCACGTTCCACGCGCGGACGATCAGTCGGCGGTCGTGCTTAAGAGCGACCAATTCATAGGCGTGCTCGATCGCGGAGACGACGCGGTCGGCCCGGCCGAGCTGGCTGCAGCGTGAGCAGTGCGGCGCGTAGAGGTCATTGCCCGTGAGGTAAGGCAGCCGCCGCGCATCGGTATCGCCTAGCCGCAGCACGACACCCGCGATCTTTGGCAGGCGGAGAATCAGCGCTTCGAGCGCCGCCATCGAGCGCAGCATCGCCGGTCCGGATGCGGGGCAGAGCGTATCGACCGAGCCCTTGCAGCACAGCTCGCTTGAATGCTTGCTCACATAGGCGCGGGGCAGGACGAGCATGTCATACGAGACGTAGACGTCCAGCCCGGCCTCGACGACCTCTTCGACGCGACGCACGGTATCGTCGAGCTGCTGGCCGACCCATCGCCCCATCTCGCGGTCGGCGATCTCGTTGAGCGAGTTGACGCCCGACAGCCCCGTGGTGCTGTAGAGCACCAGGCCGTTGTACCCGAGCTTTTTGAGAACAGCGGGTTGTTTGTACTGGGAGCTGATCTCCGGCTCGCCGGGGTTCTGCAACAGCGTCGCGAGCTTAAGCATAAGGCGGGGGTCTATCCGTGGGTTGGGCCGCAGGTCAGTGCGTTAATCGTAACCCAACTCGGTCAGGTCGTCCTCATCGAGCCCGAACTGGTGCCCGATCTCGTGAAGGAGCGTGATATGGATCTGCTCGATGAGTTCGTCGCGGTGGTGCTCGACCCCATCGACGACGTGGTAGCCCGACAGCCGAATAATGGGCCCGCGGAAGAGCATGATCTGCGTCGGGAGCTCGCCGGTATCCTCGATCGACCGCTCAGTCTCTGCGATCCCAAAGTGCATCCCGCACAGGTCCCGTCCTTCCTCATGGGTCATCTCCATGGACGCGAGGACCTCTTCGCTCGGCTCGTCCTCGACAATCACGGCAGATGCATGCACCACCGCCATCGCTTCGGGCGGGAGCGCCTCCAGTTCGGCTTCGAGGATGTCGTCGAAGATGTCACGCAGGGCTTGGCTAAGCATCGTCATCAAGTGTAGCCCGCAGGTAAGATGGCCGCGTGACCAATAAACGACCGCACATCTTTGACCTAACTCCCGATGAATTGGCCGACGTGGTGGATGGCCTGGGTATGCCCCGCTTTCGCGCGAAGCAGATCATGGAGTGGGTCTACGCCAAGGGTGTGGCCGACCCGATGCGGATGACGAACCTGTCGGCTGGTGACCGCGAGAAGCTGGCCGAGCACATGGACTTCGTGGTCGGCGGGGTGCTGCGTCATGAGCGGGCAACTGATGGCACGCAGAAGCTGCTGGTCGACTGGGCGGTCACCGAGGGCGAGGCGATCGATCAGAACAAGAGCACCGCGGGCACGGGCCTGAGCGTGCTGAACAACCCCGTGGGCGGCGGGACCGAGACGCAGACCGAGTGCGTGATGATCCCCGCGACCAGCGAGGAGACAGGCAAGCGAAGGAAGACCGCCTGCGTGTCGAGCCAGGTCGGATGCCCGGTCGGCTGCAAGTTCTGCGCCTCCGGTCTGGGCGGGCTGGATGGCAATCTCTCGGCCGGCAAGATCGTGCAGCAGGTCTGGCAACTCGCACAGCTCCCGCAGGTCGGGCGGATCAGCAACGTCGTGTTCATGGGGATGGGTGAGCCGCTGAGCAACTTCCCACGCGTGGTGAAGGCGGCCAAGGCGATGACCGCGGACTGGGGCCTGGGGATCTCCGGCCGAAAGATCACGATCAGCACGGTGGGGCTTCCGTCACCGATGAAGCGGCTGGCGGATGAGGACCTGCCGTTCACCCTCGCGATCTCGCTACACGCGCCGAACGATGAGATCCGGAAACAGATCATCCCCTGGGCGGAGCGTGTGACGGTGGCGGAACTGATCGATGCCGGGCGTTACTACTTCAACAAGACCGGCCGGGAGGTCACACTCGAGTACATCCTATTGTCGGGTGTAAACGATCAGCCGGAGCACGCGCGGGAGTTGGCGGCGGTCTCAAAGAAGCTGCGCAGCAACATCAACCTGATCCGCTACAACGAGGTCGCGGGCCTGCCGTTCATTAGACCGGAGAATGATGATGTGTATCGGTTCCAGAAGATTCTGAAAGACGCTGGGCGTGTCGTGCATATTCGCGCGAGCCGGGGTCGGGACATCGCCGCGGCCTGCGGTCAGTTGCGCCACGAACACAGCAACTGCTAGACACAGCTCAGGGGCGAGACCTACCCATAGAAAATGCCGAGGCCCACTGCTTCTTTTCCATAGTGGCCAAAGGCCGTAGAAGTCGGTGTTAACAGGGGCTCGGCAATACTAGTATCGGCAAGGACCACCGATTTGATAAGCGTTTTGTTAGATAAATTTTGTTATCGCCCCACCTGCTGATTGCGCATACAAAAACCCCCTGCAAAACAGAGGGTTTCAAGTGCACCCGGCAGGGCTCGAACCTGCGACCTTCGGTTCCGGAAACCGACGCTCTATCCAACTGAGCTACGAGTGCGTTTCGCCATCGGACCCCGCAGCATAGCCGGGCCAAGACAAGGCAACAACTCGATCAACGTTTGAATTCTCAAGCATTCCGATCACTTGATCTCGGTGAAAGCGGCACTGGCTGTCGCCTGAATACTCGTGGTGATCTTGATGTTGCTCCCGTTCGCGCCGAGCTCGGCGGTGAAGTCAAAATTCATCTTAATCTTTGCGACCCCATCATTCGATTTGGGATCCAGCGGCAGCTTGCCGGCCATGGTCAACGCCCCCCCGCTCTTGGTGACCTTAAATCCCTGCTCTGCGAGAGCGGGGAGCGTCAACTCTTTGATCTTGATGTTGATCTCGAAATCCGCTGCTTTTTCATCATTAAGCTCAACGACGTCAATGAACTT
>Ga0213866_10001078_pt1 | contig 20627 bp, 13 predicted proteins | sample PICome_11_FD_160079 | JGI IMG/M metagenome (GOLD analysis project Ga0213866, IMG submission 160079) | Coastal seawater microbial communities near Pivers Island, North Carolina, United States - PICO284 | ecosystem: Environmental > Aquatic > Marine > Coastal | place: USA: North Carolina...
ACGCACGGTCTTGGCGTTGATGTCTGCCGCCACGCGGCCAGATTCTCCAACGGTGACCTCGTTCTTGCCCAGTTCGATGTTGCCTTCAACCTGGCCTTGTATCACCAGGTCTTCGTCGCCCGAAACGGTGCCCTTAATAACAATGCTGGATCCAATCATGGCGGCGCTCCTGTTAACTGGGGGAGTGGGAGGGGTTGCAGGACTGGCCTGCACCGGTGCCTGCTCACGCGGGGGTGGGCTGGCCGGTTTGTTCTTGTTTCGCTCAAACATCGCGATCACCACGTGTCTCAAGTGGGCTGGTAATCCTAGCAGGGGGATTTCGCTTTCTCTAGCTGAATCTGGACAAAACGGGTAATAGCAAAATCGGGGGAATCACCCGGCCCCTCGGGCCGGGTGTGACTAGAAACGACATTAAGGCGCTGTTACCGGCTTAGTGCTCACATTGGCGCGCTGCTCCCTGCCGATACGGGTGATCAGCGGTAACAGGACCAGTGCCATGGCGGGCGCGAAGATAATCGCCAGTACCAGCAGGCTGTGGTGCACGCCATAACGATCCATGGCGTAGCCAAGAATCGGGCCAGTGACAATGAATACCGCCCTGACGAACAGGCTGACCAGGGAGTTCACGGTTGCCCTGAAATCTCCCGGCACCCGGCGATTCAGCGCCTCGTAGAACAGTGTCAGGCTCAAACCACGGGAGATCTGGATCGCGAAACCAAACACGACACCACCCCAGCCTGTGCCCAAGGCCATGCCCAGCATACCGATCATGGGCAGTGCCGCTAGCAGTGCCAGGGTGCGGTGCGTGCCCAGGCGCATTTCCAGGCTCCCCGCGTAGCGCGCGGCCACGCTGACCGTGAGGGCGAAAGCTGCCCACAGGTAGCCGAAGCTTCCCAGCGGTACGCCCTGAACCTCCCAGTATTTCTGGTAGATCCAGAACACGTAAACCGCCATCAACCCGAATACCGCGATCGCGAACGCCGTCCACAGAACCACCGGCTTGTCGAACAGCAGCAGTGACACCACCTCGCGGGCATTATCGCTGTGCCGTTGCTCACGCGCGGGGCGGGGCACCTCCACCAGCAGTAACCCCAGCAATAGCGGGGCAAAGCCAGTAATGGCCTGCAGCCAGACCACGTAGTCCAGCGACCAGATCAGCAATACGCTGGCGACGATACCCGCGATACCCGAGGCAGCCGCTTCCACCGCGATCAGGCGGCTCAGCGACTTGCCCGCGCCTGCGCCGCCGGGCTCGCCACGCTCCTGCAGATACAACTCTGTGTCGTACAGCAGCGCCAGGTCCGCACCGGAGATCAGGCTGAAGCCGATGCCAAGTATCATCTCGTAAACGAGAAAGTCGACGAAGGTGTCAGCCCAGATCAGCGAGAAAAACCCGAAGGCGTTCAACAGTGAACCGACGATAATGGCGTTGCGTCGGCCCCACAGGTCGGCCAGGTAGCCGGAGGGTACCTCGCACAGAGCAATGGTCAGCGCGAACGCGGCTTGCGTCTGGAGTACCTGGGCCATGGACAGGCCGTAGCCCTGCAGCAACGGCACGAACACGGGTATCACGACAATAAAGGCCTGAAAGAAGCCGATCGTGTAGAGGGTTTTGATGTTGTTTTGTAATGTCCTTTTCACGGTACTCACCCTGGCGGCCGAGTAACCGGGAAAACGAAGGAAGTAACAGCTGTTCTGAAACGAAAAAGGCCTCCGAAATCCTGGTTCTCGGAGGCCTCTTCTGTGTCAGTTATTGCTGATCAGTGCATCCAGGAACCACGCCGCGCCCGCAGGCATACCGGCGTGACGGCGCTAGAGCCGCCTCGCTGATACATACTGAAGTGCGCTGTAAACTGCGTGGTCATTGTTTCCTGCCTGATGTTTGCCATCTGGTGTGCTTCGAGCACGGTGTTATGGTCTGCTTTACCCGGTAGCTGGTCAATCAAAGACTGCCAAATGTGAAAAACTTCACAGGGCAGGAGTCAGTGATTGAGCTTGCGAGGGTCGTTGTAATAGAAGACGCTTCAGGGTGAACGTCTATTCCCGGAAAGGATGATGGATTTGTGAGAGAGGCACCCACACAGCTGCGCACGCGCGCCAGTTCCATCAATCGCGCCCTCGACGAGATTGGTGACAAGTGGTGCCTGCTGTTATTCCAGGAAGTGTTCTGGGGCATCAATACCTTCAACGAGATGCTCGCCGCTACCGGGGTTTCCCGAGGGGTGCTTGCCAATCGGCTCCAGTGGCTGCAGGACGTAGGCTGCCTACGCAAAGGCCTGGACGGCGGCAGGCCTCGCTACCACCTGACAAGCAAATCCCTGGAGCTCTACGATGCCGCGCTGATGTCGATTGCCTGGGAGCGTCGCTGGCACCATACCCCGGCGCTGGACGACGTTGCGCTGGTGCATCGAAACTGCGGTGAAGCCTTTGAACCCGAGATGCGATGCAACAGCTGCGCACTGCCGGTCGATGCCGCATCGGCCGACTTTGCGCCGGGCCCGGGGGCAACACTGGATGTTCGTGACAAGAAGGTACGGCGTCGCTCTTCCATTGCCGTGGCCCGGGTGCCCAGTCGCCATGCGCTGTACCGAAACCTCATCAACCTGGTGGGCGATCGTTGGACAGCCAGCGTTATCGCGCTGGCGTTCGAGGGCCTTAATCGCTTCGATGCCTTCCACGCCGAACTGCCTGTGGCCACCAATATTCTTTCGGATCGCCTGCGGCTGCTGGTGGCCGAGGGCGTGATGAGCCAGGAACCCTACCAGCGGCGCCCCCTGCGCAACGAGTACCAGCTAACGGAGTTGGGCCGGGACCTGTTTCCCTGGTTTCTGGCGCTGCAGCAATGGGGCGATCGCTGGTGCGCCACTGGGGCAGAGGGGCCGCCCACGGTAGTCATGCACAGGCATTGCGCTCAGGTGCTGGCTGCGAGTGTTTGCTGTAACCAATGCGGTGAGCCCGTGAAGGCCCACCAGGTCAGTTTTACCCTCAACGGGCGAGCGCCCTCGCTGCCGCTGCCCTAGCTTTCGGGCAGCTCGCTCGCCAGCAGGCGGGCGAGGTTTTCTCCCATCACCTTGCGGATCTCTGTCTCGCTGAAGTCGCGTGCCATCATTTCAGCTGTGAGCAGGAGCAGGCCGGAGGTGTCCATGGGCGTTGTGGTCGAGCCGTCGTAGTCCGAGCCCAGCGCCACGTGATTCTCCCCGACCAGGTCAATTCCGTAACGGATGGCATCCACGATCCCCGCGACGCTCACATCGCAGACCGCTGCATCCCAGTAACCCACGCCGATGAGTCCGCCCTCTGCGGCGATAGCCTGCATGGTGTCGTCGCTGATGTTACGAGCGGTGTCACACTGTCCCTTGAATCCCGTGTGGCTGACGATCAGTGGTTTGTCGGTCATCGCCAGAACTTCCCTCACTACCGCCTCGGAGGAGTGAGCCACGTCGATGATCATGTCGCGTGCCAGCATATCGGCCACCACTTGCCGGCCAAAGTCGGTGAGGCCAGCGCCACTCTGGCCGTGCAGTGAGCCACCCAGCGCGTTATCGAAGAAATGCTGCAGGCCCATAATGCGCAGGCCGGCATCGTACAGTCGCTCGATGTTGGCAAGCTCACCGTCCAGCGCGTGTGATCCCTCGGTGCCCAGTATTGCGCCAACCACGGTTTCCCCGCTGGCGCGGCGGGCGAGAACGTCTGCCAGTTCGACCTGATTGCGTACCAGTTGCAGCTGCGCTGGCTGTGCGACGGCAATGTGATGAATTTTCCCGGCCTGGTAGATCGCCCGCTCGGCGAGGCTGTGCCAGGTACGAGGGGGCCAGAGTTGGGTGACAGCCAGCAAGGTGATGTTGTCGCGCGCGTCGGCGGTGTTTTCCTCGTAGTTCTGGCCCGCGGGAGATTTGGTGACCGAGGTAAACACCTGCAGCGCGACATTGCCTTCCACCAGCCGAGGCAGATCAACATGGCCCTGGTTGGAGCGATGGGTCAGATCCCGGTTCCATAAACTGCTGTCGGTATGCAGGTCGCCCACCAGCAGCGAACTGTGCAGGGTTCTGGCGGCCTCTGTGACCTCGGGTTCCGCTGCGGGCTGTACCCGATTCATGCTGCGTTCGAGTACACCGGGACCAAGCAGGAAGAACAGCAGGGCGCAGCCAAGTAAAACGCCCACAGCAGTCGCGAGTATCTTTCTCATTGGTGATCCCCCGTCTGGTTGATTTGGAGCATAGCAGTGAGTCGATGGAACCGCAGTGGCTTGTCTTCCGTATAGTGAACATCTAAAGTCGCCGGAAATAACAGCGCAGGTGTTCCATGAATCGCACTCTCCCCTTTGTTCTCCTCCTTTCCGTCCTGATCGCTTGTAGCGACTCCTCCGACCGTTCTGTGGAAGATCCGCCGGAACCTAATCAGCCGCCGGAGCCGGAAATCACCGTCAGCGCAGAGATTAGGCGCACCGAGTATGGCATTCCCCACATCAAGGCAGATGACTGGAAGAGCCTGGGATACGGCTTCGGGTATGCCTACGCCCAGGACAACTTTTGCGTCACCATGCGTGAAATCGTGTTTGCCAGTGGCCGTTCAGCTGAGCTGATGGGCGAGGACATGGGCAACGTCGATTCCGATTTCCTGTTCCGATACCTGAATGGCGAAAAAGAGGAATTTGAAGAAGAATTTGTTACCCAGCTGCCGCAATTCACCCGCGACCTGGCCGAGGGTTACACCCTGGGCATGAACCGTTATCTGAACGAAACCGGCATCGACAATCTGCCCGAGGGAGATTACGGGTGTCGCAATGCCGATTGGGTCTTTGAAATCGATGCCACTGACCTGTTCCTGTTCCTACGTCGCGAGGCGTTGCGGGGTAGCTCGGATAATGGCACCTTCCGGCGTGCGCTGCTGGCGGTGACCGGGCCGGACCCAGACGCTGCAGCGGCTGCCGTTAGGGGCACCTCTCTCGAGCAGGCATCGGCTGATGCTGCTGCGGCAACCGCGCCGATGCGCGCCATCGACCAGGGCAGCAATGCGCTGGCCATCGGCAGTGACACAACCCAGAACGGGGGTGCCCTGTTGTTGGGTAACCCCCACCAGCCCTGGTTCGGTGCCGGCGCCTGGTATCAGGCGCACCTGACCTTGCCGGGAGAGTACGATGTGGCTGGTGCCGCCCTGCACGGTTTCCCTTTCATCGGCATCGGCTTCAACAAGGACGTGGCCTGGACCCATACGGTGTCGGTGGCAAACCGCTTTAGCCTGTACGAGCTGAAGCTGAACCCCGACAACCCCCTGCAGTACGAGTACGATGGCGAGTTTCGAGACATCGTGCCCGATGAGGTTGTTGTTGACGTATTGCTCGAGGATGGCACGCTGGAGCAGCGCAGCTTCACGTTCTACGAGTCTCACTTTGGCCCCATCGTGAACTTGAAAGGAGTGACCTCGCTGCTGGATGGCTGGCCGCTGTTCAATGGCTCGGTGCTGGCCTTCCGCGACGCTAATATCCTGACCGGGATTCGCGGCATTGAGCAGTGGATACAGAAGGGTAAAGCCACCAACCTCGACCAGTACATCGATGCACTGGCGACAATCGGCAACCCGGTATTCCATGAACTTGCGGCCGATCGCAATGGCGAGGCCTATTATGGCGAGCTGTCGGCGATTCCCTTCATCACCCAGGCCCAATTGGACAGTTGTGTGAACGGCATCATCGGGCCGCTGCTGGCACAGGCCACCACCAACGTAATCATCTCTCTCGATGGGTCCACATCGGACTGTGAATGGGGCGATGACCCAGAGGCGCCAGAGGGCAGTAACCTCTATGGTGCCAGCAGCCTGCCGCAGCTGAGGACTCGCGATTACGTGGGTAACAGCAACAACAGTTACTGGCTCAGCAACCCCGACCAGCCTCTGGAAGGTTTCCCAACCATTATGGGGCCAGTAGGCCATGAGGGGCAGCAGCAGTTCCTGCGTACCCGGATCGGCCACATCATGGTCGACGAGCGCAAACAGGCCACCGACGGACTTAGTGAAACGCCGCTATTTGATATGGAGACCCTGAAAGGGCTGATGTATGCCAACCGGGTCTACGGCGCGGAGGCGGTGCTGGACGACGTATTGGCATTTTGTGAGGAAGATGGCGCTGTTGATGATCCGCGGGCCTGTGAGGTGCTGGCAGCCTGGGACCGCAAGGTGGACCTCGATAGCCGCGGAGCCCAGGTGTTTGTGGAGTTCTGGCGCGTAATTCGAAACCGCCTTGGCAACGACTTCCAGAATGTGGTGGACAGCGACGAGTTCTGGCTGGTGGATTTTGACCCGGCAGATCCGCTGAACACGCCCTCGGGCATCGATCTCTCGGTGGAGGCCAATCGTGATTTGCTGAGCGTGGCCCTGTTCGAGGCCAGCTTCAACCTGGAAGCCAATGGTGTACCGCTGGATGCCCGCTGGGGTGACGTGCAATTCCTTGAGCGCAATGGCGAGAACGTGCCGATTCACGGTGGCCCCGGCCCCATGGGTGTTTATGGCGCGATCAGTGTTGGCCTCTCTCAGGGCGGCTACGCCAACCCCGGCTCGGGTAACAGCTATATTCAGGCGGTTACCTGGGATGAGAGTGAATGCCCGGTCGCGGATGTGATTCTGGTACCGTCCCAGTCAACCAATCCGGAGTCGCCGCATTTTGCCGACCAGACCAAGCTGTACTCTGACAAGCAATGGGTTCGGTTCCCGTTCTGTGAGGACGACATTGCAGCCGCGCAGATTGGCGAAACCCTGGTTTTGGAGGAATAATCGGGTGACAACGGCGCCGCGGGCGCCGGCTCACTGAAGGGGTAATACCATGGCACGCATATTGGCTGTGATTGCGGCAGTGCTGACGGTGTCATCGCATGCTGTCGCTGATGAAATGGCGGACGCCGCCCTGGAGCTGTGCGAGACGGTCAAGGCCTGCTCGCTGGCCCAGATCGACCCGCAAGATCTCACACCCGAGATCGAGGCGATGATGAAGCCGATGCTGGATGGCATGTGCGCGAATATGCAGAGCCGGGTGGCCTCAGTAAACACGGCGCACCCCATGTATGACGTCTCCCTGAGTTGTATGCGCAGCATGTCGGCACTTTCGTGTGATCAACTGATGAACGAGAATCAGGTGGTCACGCCGCAGTGCGAAGAGTACGAGGCTGTAGCGCGCAAATACGGCGACGAAGCACCCTGACCTCGTCCGGTGGGGTGATCGCTGCGTATTACCCCCATGACTGCACAACGACTGATTCTTGTTCTCGGTGATCAGCTAAGCGACCAAAACCCGGCGCTGAAGAATGCCGTTCCCGGCAAAGACACCGTACTGCTGGCGGAAGTGGCTGAAGAAGCTAACTATGTCCGCCATAACCGCCACAAGATAGCGCTGATTTTTTCTGCCATGCGGCTCTTCGCTTCGCGGCTGGAAGAGGCGGGATTCGCGGTTATCTATTTTCGCCTGGCAGAAGGTTTGCCCTCCCTCGAGGCCGCTACCGCCAGGGCCCTGGCGGCCAGCGGTGCGACATCGCTGAGTTGCTGTGAACCTGGCGAGTACCGATTGAAAGCCGCCATGGCGCGCTGGCCCGAGACCCTGGGCGTCCCGGTCGACATCCTGGAGGACACCCGCTTTCTCAGCTCGAACGCGGAATTTGCGGCCTGGGCCGATGGTCGCAAGCAATTGCGCATGGAATATTTCTACCGGGAAATGCGGAAGCGCTACGGTGTGCTGCTGGAGCCTGACGGTAAACCCGCGGGTGACAAATGGAATTACGACAGCGATAACCGCAAAGGCTGGCGTGCGCAGGAAGCCATCCCTGCCCGACCCGACATAGACCCCGACGCCGTCACCGCCGAGGTGCTTGGTGAAGTGGAGGCCGCGTTCCCGCACAATCCCGGCGACCTTTCCCGCTTCTGTTACGCGGTAACCCCCGAGGGCGCGCAGCGACAACTCGACTGGTTTTGCCAGCACGCCCTGCCGCTGTTTGGCACCTACCAGGACGGCATGGCCGAAGAGTCGCCCTGGCTGTTTCACTCGTTGATTTCCATGTACCTGAATATCGGCTTGCTGGAGCCCCTGCCCGTGTGCCAGCAGGTGGAGAGCGCCTGGCGGGAGGGCCAGTGCTCGCTTGCCGCCGCGGAAGGATTTATCCGCCAGATTCTGGGTTGGCGTGAATATGTGCGGGGCGTCTATTGGCTGATGATGCCCGACTACAAGACGCGGAATACGTTGGGGGCTGAACTGCCGCTGCCAGCGTTTTTCTGGGATGCCCAGACTGATATGCGTTGCCTGTCGCAGGCCCTGTCGCAATCCCTGGACCTCGGCTACGGGCACCATATTCAACGGCTCATGGTCATCGGCAACTTTGCCCTGCTGGCAGGATTGTCTGTTGAAGCGGTGTGTGACTGGTATCTGGCGGTCTATGTCGACGCCTTTGAATGGGTAGAACTGCCGAATACGCTGGGCATGGCGCTGCATGCGGACGGCGGTGTGATGGCGAGCAAACCTTACGCTGCCAGCGGTAAATATATCCAGCGGCAGGGGAATCATTGCGCTCAGTGCGTGTACAACCCGGCTAAAACCACGGGCGAGGGTGCTTGCCCGTACAACAGTCTCTACTGGCGTTTCATCGACCGGCATGCGGCTTATCTGAAAAAAAATGCTCGGATGGGGCTGGTGCTGGCGAATTGGGATAAGCGATCGCCCGCGGAAAAACGGGCCATTGTTGACTGGGGTGACCGGGTGCTCGCCGAGGTGGTCAGCGGGCCCGACTGAGTTTGCCTCTTTGACCGGCGCAGCGGCGTGAACAGTACTTCACCTCCTGCCAGTTGTTGCGCCAGCGCGCTCGCCACTCGAACGAACGACGGCACACAGGGCAGGTTTTTGTGGGTAACTGGCCCTTGCGCATCAGGGCTCGCTTAGCGGCCAGTCTGCCGCATCCGTCACGTACTTTGGTTGTGCCGGACGGTGTCCACCCCATTTGCGGGTGAACACGCCGTCCGGATCGTGCTGGCTGGCCTGTTTGGCAATGTCGAAGTGCCGGCCGCCTCGCGGGTCGGCGCCCACCCCGGCCAGGTACTGCCAGTTGCCGTAATTGCTCGCAACGTCGTAGTCGATGAGGTGCTTCTCGAAGAAAGCAGCGCCGTAGCGCCAATCGAGTTCCAGCTCATTCACCAGGCAGCTGGCAGCGATCTGGCGTCCGCGATTGCTCATCCAGCCCGTGGCCAACAGTTGCCGCTGCAGTGCGTTGACCAGAGGGAAATCGGTGTCGCCGGCGCACCAGCGTGCGAAGCTGCGCGGTTCAAAGGTACAGCGCGTCAGCACCTTGCGGCTGTTCTGTGGGCGCAGCCGGAACAGGCTCACGTCGTCCCGCAGCGCACGCCAGTGGAAATACTCGCGCCAGAGCAGTTCGAAATAAAGCCAGTACGTGGACTCATTGGCAAAGTGTTGGGCTTCGAACTGTTGCACCGCCGCGGCGACTTCCCGGGGAGACAGGCAGCCATTGGCCAACCAGGGCGAGAGGGTGGAAGAACCGTCGAGTGGGTCGAGGCAGTTCCTGGTGTCCTTGTATTGGGCAATAGACTGCTGGTGGAAGACAAATTGACGCAGCCGTCTGCGACCAGCGTCAGTACCACCGCGCACGGGCAGTTCAGTGGGTGCAGCGGCCTCGGCCGGGGGCAAACGGTCGAAGCGGGCAGCGGGTGGCGGCGGCAGCGACGCCGGCGCTGCAACTGGCGCGGTATAGGCCAGATCGTTGACGCGCTTTTTGAAAGGGGTGAAGTGTTCCGGTAGATCGCTTAGCGAAAACGGCAGGTTAGCTTGCCGGAACAGCGTGTCCCCCGTGTGCACCGTGACCGGCACCGACAATCTGTCGCAGAGAACGTCGACAGAGCGGCGCTCGTAGTAGCCGGGCGTGCGACTGGTGTCCACCCGATCGATGGCGTATTCACTGACCAGCTGTGGAATCACCAGCTCTGGTGAGCCCTCGAGAATCATCAGGCTTTGCCCCAACGTGGCCAGCCCGTCACGCAGGGCCTGCAGGCTTTCCACCAGGAAACGCTCACGCTGAGACCCCATGCCGGTGAGGTTGCACCAGGGCCTGTTTTTCGGCCACAGGTAAACCAGCAGGAGTTCGTCTGCGTCTGCCTGGGCCAGCAGTCCCGGGTGGTCCTGGAGCCGAAGATTGTTCTGGAACCAGTAAAGGCGTCTCATGAAGGGGCATCCATTGCTAGTGATATTACGCGAGGGCTCCGCGCATGGATTTGGCTGCGATGCTGGGTTATTCTCGCCGACCTTTTCCAGTTGACTGCAATCTCGAGGTTTCCCAATGAGCGACGCCGGTGTCCTGTTCCGCCCTTTCAATCTTGGCCAGTTGGAACTGGCGAACCGTATCGTGATGGCGCCCATGACGCGGAACCAGTCTCCCGACAATATCCCAAATGACAAATCGGTGGAGTACTACCGTCGACGGGCCGCGGGTGGTTGTGGCTTGATTATTACCGAAGGCACCTGTCCCAATCACATTGCCGCCAGTGGTTACCCCGACGTGCCCTACTTTTGGGGTGAGGAGCGCCTGGCCGGTTGGCAGAAGATCGTAGAGGCCGTGCATGGCGAAGGTGGCAAGATTGCGCCGCAGCTGTGGCACTGCGGGGGCATGCGTCGCGCCGGTACACCGCCTGAAGGCGACGTCAACGGTTACACCCCCTCGGGGATGAACGTGCCGGGTAAGGTGAGCCGTCATGTGATGACACAGCAGGATATCGACGATGTGATCAAGTCCTACGCCGATGCCGCTGCCGATGCGCAGCGCCTGGGATTTGATGCGGTTGAAATTCATGGTGCACACGGCTACCTGATCGACCAGTTCTTCTGGGACGGCACCAACCAGCGTGACGATGCCTATGGCGGATCACTCGAAAAACGCAGCCGTTTCGCAGTTGAGGTCATTGAGGCGGTGCGGGACGCCGTGGGTCCGGAGTTCCCCATTTTGTTCCGCTTTTCACAGTGGAAGCAGCAGGACTACGAGGCCCGCCTGGTGGATAACCCGGCGGACCTTGAAGCTTTCCTGGGGCCGCTCTGCGATGCTGGTGTAGACGTCTTGCACTGCTCAACGCGGCGTTTCTGGGAGCCGGAGTTCGACGGCAGTGAGCTCAACCTGGCGGGCTGGACGAAAAAAATCACCGGTAAACCCACTATTACCGTGGGCAGCGTCGGGCTGACCGCAGACTTCATTCCCGAGCCTGGCGAGGCCACTTTCAAAGAGGCTGAAGTAGCCAGCCTCGATGAGCTTATCAGCCGGATGGGCGCAGATGAGTTTGATCTGGTTGCCGTGGGCCGCGCCATGATCGCCAACGCTGACTGGGCCAACAAGGTCAAGGCTGCGCAGGGCAGCGAATTGCAGGCATTTGAGAAGGAGATGCTGTTCTCGCTGGCTTGAGCCTGAACAAGGCGCGCCGGTTAGGCGGCGTACCACCGGCAGACCTCGCGGCCGGACCCGCCGGTACTGCCTTGCGTTACGTGTAGAGTCCGGCCTCGCTCAACAGCTTGTGAAGCGGTTGCATGGAATCGCCGTAACGTCGCCAGCGATCCACCGATGTCTGGTAAATGTCTTGCCGTACCTGCACTGCAGATGCTGTCGCAACCGCTGACGTGGGCTCTGCTGCAAGGACGCTCGCTTCCCACGGCAACTCACAGTATTCCAGCAGTTCGCGGGCGGTTCGCTCCGGGCTGGCGACCAACGCCTCGTAGTGCACCTCGTGAATACCACCGGGTAGCACCGCCTGCCAGTGTTGAATGAGCGTATCGAAGCCCAGGAAGTAGCGCCCCGTATCCAACAGGTCCAGGTTATAAAAGTAGTGTGGGAAGTTGGTGGCGAATAACTGTCGATAATTGCTCAGGCAGGTATCCATGGGGTCGCGGCGCAGGCACACCAGTTTGGCCCTGGGCAGCGCGCGCCGTATCAAGCCCAGGTAGATGAAATTGAGCGGCAGCTTATCGACAAAACGCGGTGTGTGGCCCGTTCGTGGCCTCGTGCTTGCCAGGTAGGCCTCACCCAGTGCCCGTGGGTTGCAGGGCAGCCCGGCCAGCAGCGTGGCTTCATCCAGAACATCGCTACCAGGCGTGCGCGCAGCGCGTTTGGTTTCAACCGGAAATCCCGCCAGCTCTCCCGCTGCGTACACCTGGGAATGGTTACCGAGAATGCGCTCCACCAGCGTGGTACCGGAGCGCGGCATGCCCACGACGAATATCGGTTCATTGGATGGGCATCCGGGCTGGTCTCCCACAAATGCATTGGCGTCGTAGTGCGCCATCAACGCCTCGAACAGGGCAGCGTCAGTTGATGCCCGGTAGTCGATGCTCGCTGCGTGCCGGGTTTTACCCCATACCAGCGCGTCCAGGCTGGCGGGATAATCGCCGATATCTTCCAGCTCTTTCGCCAGCGCGTGGCCCAGGTGTAATTGATCAGCAGCTGTTCTTACTCTGCTTCGCAGTGTGTCCAGGCGGTCAAGGTGATTGCTCTCGGGAGATTGGCGGCGCAACTGGGAGAGGGCCGAGTGCGCTTTGAATAACCCTGGCTCCAGAAAGATAGCTTCTTCGTAAGCGGCTTCCGATCCGGCAAAGTCGCCGGTGAATTTGCGAGTGGCACCCAGGTTGAACCAGGCCTCCGCGGCCGCTCGCGTATCGGCCGGCCGTTGCCGTTGGTGCAACTCGCAAACCCGCTCGAAGCAGGGCAGGGCCTCTGCGGGTTCACCACAGTGGCTTAATACCGTACCGAGGTTTGACAGCACCCGCGGATCCTCAGGTTCTGTTGCGACCGCTGCGCGTGCCTTCTCCAGCGCCGGCCCCGGCCTGCGGTCAGCCACCAGGCTTTTCGCCAGTTCACCCAGATACTCCGCGTTGTCAGCCGACAACGCCAGGGCGCGCTCAAATATCTCCACGGCCTTACCGTGCTGGCCGTTACCTGCGGCGATCACTCCGCACAGGAACCAGGCGTCAGCGTGTGAGGGGTTCTCGCGAAGAATGGCAAGACAGGCCTCATGGGCAGCGCGTGCTTCACCCGCGGCCAGAAGCTGCTGGGCTTGCTGGTGGTGCTTCTGGATAGAGTCTGTCACTGCGGGCATGCGACCATGTTAGCCGCATCACGGCCTGCGGTCATCGGGGGTAGCTGACGCAACCTTTACTACTGATGATTAGTATTCTAGTTTGTGGGCTGGCCGGACGCCGGATTACGCGTACCCAGGAGCAGGATGCACTACCGCGCCTTCATTAGTCACAGCCACTCTGATGCGAAATTTGCCGCGTGGTTGCAGCGCGCCATAGAAACATGGCGTGTGCCCACTCGTCTGCGCTCCGAACTCGGTTATAGCCGTATCAAGCCTGTATTCCGTGATCGAACCGACCTGCGTGCGGCCAGCAGCCTTGGTGACGCGCTGGAGGACGCACTAACGAACTCGACTGCGCTGATTGTTGTGTGCTCCAACGAGGCCGCAGACAGTGACTGGGTAGACCAGGAAATCGCCCGCTTTCGCCAGTTCAATCCAGATGCCCCCATCCTGCCCATTATTGCCAGTGGCGAGCCACCCCACTGTTTCCCTGAATCGTTATTGATCGATGCAGCCGGCAATGCGCTCGAGCCCCTTGCCGCTGATGCCCGTAAAGGGTTTGACGGTAAACGCGATGCGTTGCTGAAAACCATCGCCGGGCTGATCGACGTTGATTTTGACGTACTCAAGCAGCGAGATTTTCGGCGCAGGCAGCAGAAGATGGGGGCTGTTGCCGCGCTATCGACGGCCATTGCTGCCGTGACGCTCTACCTCGCTTACTTCGCTTATGAAGCCAGAGATGATGCAAATCGTCGTCGTGAGCAGGCAGACGACTTGATCGCATTCATGCTGGGAGATTTGCGGGATAAGTTAGAGCCGGTCGGAAAGTTAGACATTCTCAGTGCCGTAGGAGACGAAGCTGTTGATTACTTTTCTCAACTAGAAGCCTCTGAATTCACGCCAGAATTGCAGCTTCAGTATGCAAAAGCTTTCCGGCAGATTGGCGACGTACAGTTTTCCCTGGGTAAACCGGATGAAGCTATCGGCACATTCATGAAATCAAGAGCCCTCCTCGAGCGGCAGCAGTCGAGTGGTGATGACTTTGAGAGAGTCTACGAGTTAGCTCAGACGGAATTCTGGATTGGATACGTTCTTTACGAGAATGCTGAGCCGGAGAGAGCAGAAACCTATTTCCTTGGATATCGGGATAGGGCTCGTCAGTTACAGCAACTAGATTCCGAGAGTCTGGTAGCACTGGAGGAGTTAAATTTTGCGTTGACCAATCTGGCAGCACTTTATTTCCAGCTCGAAAATATTGACGCAGCTCGGACCGTACTCCTGGAGGCTCGCCGTAATATTGATCAAATCAACAGTGTGGGAGATTCACCAGAAAAACTACTGGCCGCGGAATCGCATTTCTTAAGCTGGATGGGGAAGCTCTCCTATTTCGATGGGCAGATCGAGGAGGCCCTCGACTATTACAAAATGGAAGCCAGGGCCATTCAGGAGTTGCAGCAGCTTAGAGATCATCGATTTGACGACGAGACTCTGGCCCTGTGCCTTGAACGCATAGGTTACATGAACTTGTATCTGGGAGATCTCGATGAGTCGATCTCCGCGTTTGACACTGCTATGCAGATTTCCGCCAAGTTATTGGACCACGACAATACGAATAACTGGTGGCGAGACATGTACCTGAGCATCGCGTCTGGGTTAATCGATGTGCGCGGTGGCAGTGGCGACACGCCGGGTGCTTTTGACGTCTACACAGCGGCCGCCCAGAAAATAGAAGGCTTGGTAAGTGCTAACGAAGTGGCCGACGATAGTTTTATGCAACAGCAGGAGCCAGGCTTTGCCGAGGCTAGCTTCTTACTTTCTAGATCGAGGCTAATGGCACGAACAGGCAACGTAGAAACAGCCTTGAGTTTGTTGACAGAATTTTTCGATTTTGCCCCGCTAGATCGCCTTGATGAGGTAGCTCTGCAATGGAGAACGGCAGCCGCGCGAGCCTCCCTCCTCAGGGGTGAACTGGTGCTGGCGGGGGGCGAGGTGGAGGCGGCCCAGCAGATCTGGGCCCATGGGCTAGACTATTCCCGAGTGGGCGAGAATGCCGATTCCGACGTGCTGATTATTGGTACGCGTAAGCAGCTGCTCGCTCGCTTGGGAAGGGTCGAAGAGGGTGAAGATCTCGCCAGGCGACTGAGCGCGGCTGGCGTTGACTTAACCACCTTACACAGTGTGCTCGAGATTTGAGAAACCACTGTTTTCCAAAGCTACTTTGTTAGCAGATGACTCAGGGCAAGTTTGCAAGTATTCATAACTCAAGGAGAGAAGATATGGTTACCGCAGTCAGTGCAGCCAATGTCATATTGCATGTCAATAATGCCTCGGGAGGTCAGGGGGAAGTTGTTGAAGCATCGGATGGCGCAACAGAATTTCGTTACTGGTATACCGGAGGTAATGGCGGCAACAGTGACGGAAAGAATCAGTTTAGTGAACAAGAATACCCTGATGGCGTGACGTTCGGGGTGTCCCTGCAAGCCCCCGCCAACTTGAACGCCACGATTGTCGGCTTCTTCGATAAGAATGGTAGCGGCGTTCTTTCGCACTCAACTGTTAATGATACTGAAATTACCGTGACCGATACCCTGGGGGCGTTTGGAACCTTCAACTGGGGTGTAAAGGTGGAGGTGGATTTGCCCAGTGGCAGGGGCACTATCAACTGCGATCCGCCGATTCGAAATATTCGTTAAGACGAAGTTGCATTAACAGGTCTCTCAGGGCTTCTTGTAAAAAGATTCTTCTTATTTTGCAAGACCCTGAGAGGCGGTCCTGCAGTATTTGAAGCCGAGTTCACGTTAGAACGCCGTCAGAAATGAGGCGGCGTTACCTCCCGTGAGCTGGGCCCTCTGCGCGGCGTGCAGAAAGTCTTTTCCTTCTACTGAAGCGAGCCCGGGAGCGTCGTGAAAGATGCGATAAGCTCGGTAGCGGTGGTACATCTTCAATTGCGGGGTCAGGGTCACCACGTTATTTGGATCGTCACCAAACAGTTCCCGATGTAATGCCGGGAGTTCGAACCACGGGCGCGTAGGCCTGGCGTGGTGGGCGTTGTGAAAACCGAAGTTCAGTACCAGCCAGTTAGGCCATTCCCACTCCCATGAAATCACATTGCTGAAGGTATGCTCCTGCTCCCAGGCGATGTCGCCCTTGTGTTCTGACACTTCGTCACTGAACAGGCGCAGGTGGTAGGGATAGTCGTGCTGAATGCCGTCCATGAAGCGCAGCACCATAATCATCAGTGTGTAGGCCAGCACATATCCAAGGAACGCCCACGGAGCAAGTAACACAAGGGCCAGGAGGATTCCGCCGCGCGTCGCTAGCACGGCGAGGTTGCGCCAGCGCTGATCTCGCCGCTGCGGTATGACGAATGACGTCAGCATCATGATCGTGTGCATCAGGTAGTCGTGCGCTGGGATATAGCACCACTCCAGCGCACGGGTGATTCGATAGACCACGGGGTGCCGGCAGAAGAAGGCCTCGTAGTCGAACCAGACCACGTCGTCGTTATCCACGTGGTGGCGGAAGTGCTTGTAGCGGATGTCGTCGTAGCGGCCGTAGCAGGCGCCGCACAGCCAGGCGAGGCACTCGCCCAGGTAGGCGTTGTGCCGGTTTTCGCGAAAGAGGGTGTTATGGGCACATTCGTGAATCAGGTAGGCGGCAATGACCATGCTATGGCCCAGCAGCAGCGCACCGGGTATCACGGCCCACGCGCCGCCGAGTAGCAATGTGGCCCAGCCCATGCTGTACCCCAGAACGGCATAGGCCAGCGCCGCACTGTGCCAGCGCGCGCCGCGTGAAGATTTAAAACAGGGGAGGGTGGTGGCCATGCACAATCCGGATCAAACGCTGTAACGGGGCAATTATACCGCCTATTTCGACGCCGATTGGTTGAATACTGAGTCCGCCCCAATAGCACCGGTGTGAGTCGTCCCACTATCATGTTGCCAAACACGCTACCCCGGGGACTGACCTCAGAGTGATTGAATGAGCCTTGACCCAACGCGCCTCACCGCCCGCATCGAACGCGATGCCGGGCACTGGCGCAACACCACCATCGCCATGGAAGCCTGGCGTGCGGCGAGGGAACACCCCGAACGCGTGGCGTTGTACCTGGAGCACGAGCCCAATGCGACCTATGCGGCGCTCGCCGACGAGGCGCTGCGCCTGATTGCGGCGTTTCGCCGGCTCGGACTTGCGCCCGGCGATGTCATTGCCTTTCAGCTACCTAACTGGCGCGAGGTGGCGGCGATTGATATCGCTGCTGCGGCCTTGGGGCTGGTTACTACGCCCATAGTGCCTATCTATCGCGATACCGAGTTAGACTTTATCCTGAAGGACTCGGGCGCAAAGCTGCTGTTTATCCCTGGTCAGTTCCGTTCCATCGACTATCCCGAGATGGTCAGCCGCCTGCGTCATGATCTGCCTTCGCTTGAGCACGTGGTCACACTTCGCGACTCACGTGCAATTCCGGGCACACTGGATTACCAGCAGCTGATCGAGGGCGAACCCTGCGCGATTGAAGACCTGCCGAGGGTTGATCCAAATGCCGTCAAATGTCGGCTCTACACCTCAGGAACTACCGGTTACCCCAAGGCGGTGCTGCACAGTCACAACACATTGAGCTACGTGCAGGGTTGCTCGGCGCGCCACGGTGAGATTGGTCGCGGTGACGTGATGCTGATGCCCTCGCCGGTTACGCACGTCACCGGTTATTCCAGTGGTATCAACCTGTGCTTTATGAGTGAAATGCAAACCGCCCTGATGGAGCGCTGGGACGCGGACCAGGCCATCGACATTATCAACAACGTGGGCATTACCCTGACCCTGGGCGCCACGCCCTTCCTGCAGGAACTGCTGGCTGCGGCAAAACGGCGAGGCGACAGGCTGCCGGTGCTGCGCCAGTTCTCCTGTGGCGGTGCGGCCGTGCCTCCGTCACTAGTCAGGGAGGCGCAGGAGTGGTTTGAGAACTGTGTGGTGGCGCGGGTGTACGGCAGCACCGAGGTGCCGCTGGTCAGCTATGGTTGGCGCGACAACCCGGAGCTGGCGGCTAACAGCGATGGGCAGCTGTACGCCTTCGATGTGCGAGTGCTAGATGATGATGGTCACGATGTGGCGTCCGGCGCCGATGGTGAAATCGCTGCTCGTGGTCCCGGCATGTTCCTTGGCTACGCCGACCTTGAGCAAACGCGAGAGGCCCACACCTCGGAAGATTTCTTTCTCACCGGTGATATCGGCCACGTCACGGAAGAGGGCGCCGTTGTTATCACCGACCGCAAGAAGGACCTGATTATCCGTGGCGGTGAGAACCTGTCGGCCAAGGAAATCGAGAACGTGTTGCACCGTCATCCCGGCCTGAAAGAAGCGGCAGTGGTGTCCATGCCCCATGACAGGCTGGGGGAGGGCGTCTGTGCCTTTATCATTGCCGCCGGTGCCGAGGCGCCCTCTGGTGATGAACTGAAAGCGTTTGCCGAGAGCCAGTCGCTGGCCCGCCAGAAGATTCCCGAACGCTTCGAGTTCGTTGACGAACTGCCGCGAACGGCGGCGGGCAAGGTGCGCAAAGACCAGCTTCGCAAGCGGCTCAAGTGGCAATGATTCGCACTTTGCGAAGAATTAAATGTTGTTGCACTTTGCAATTATTTCAGCATAACCAGTGTTCAAGATGTTCTGGCCTGACTATCCTGTGTGCGGTGCAGTTAAATCTAAGAACTTGCTGACGCTGGAAGAGTGATGTGAGTTCCCAGGATAGGTGGCAAGAGTAATGAAAGAAGTCATTGTAAGAAGCTGTTTCGATCTGCAAAGATTGAGAAAGGCCATTTACGCGGTAGGTTTAGTGGCAGCCCCATGTGTTTCCGGGATCGCCGTCGCAGAAGATGATCGATTCATCATCCAGGTCGATGAAACTCACAAGGGCCTGGTCATGGCCATGTCCAAGAGCAAAGGCGGGCTCCTCAAGCAGGAGGGTCGCGGTTTTTTCGCGGCCGAGTTCAAGGGGAAATCGCTGGCGCAGGTACAGGGTCTTTTGAACAATCCGCATGTAAAGCTGGTTGAAGAGGACTTGCGCCGGTATCCGTTGGCGCTTTTCAATGATAGCGCTGGTGACCCCATGGCCACGCAGGTGACCCCGTATGCTGTTTACCAGTCACAGGCTGATCAGGTATCACTTGGTTCCGATTTCTCGACTACGCAGAAAGTGTGTGTCATCGATTCTGGTATAGCCCGTGAACAGGGCGAGACCGGAGGCTACAATCAGGATTTTGAATGGTCATTAGTTTCCGGAACCAATGATTCGGGCACTAACGATTGGTTCAGGGATGGTGGTCCTCATGGTACCCACGTAGCCGGTACGATCGGCGCTGCGAATAACGCCTTCGGTGTTATTGGGATGGCGCCGGGTGTACCCATGCACATCATCAAAGTATTCAATGATTCGGGCTGGGGGTATTCCTCTTCACTTGCTGCGGCAGCGCAGCGATGCGCAGATGCGGGTGCGAATATTATTTCCATGAGCCTTGGTGGTGGCGGTGCAAGCAGCACCGAGGAGTCGGCATTCAATTCTTTCCGTGACAACGGCGGTCTATCCGTTGCGGCTGCTGGCAATGACGGTAACAACGCGCGCTCGTACCCCGCAGGCTACGAGTCAGTGATGATGGTTGGCGCAAACGATGCTAACAACAACATTGCGTCATTTTCCCAGTTCCCTTCGTGCACTCAGACTACCGGACGGGGCAAAAGGCGGCAGACGGTAACGAACGACGGCATCTGTGTCGAAGTGACAGCGGGCGGCGTTAGCACCCTGTCGACTTATCCCGCGGGGAGTGCGGTGCTGTCTGTGGGCTCCACGGATGATGGTTCCGGTTCCGGGTCGGTCGGGTTGGCTGTTTCGGCGATGGAAAACATAGGAAGCGCCTCAGGCGATGTTTACAATTTTGGTCTTGGAAAATTCGTGGATGGGGGTGCAGATGGCAAGATCTGCGCTATAGACCGCGGGGATATCTCGTTCCACGACAAGGTTCTCAACTGTGAAAACTCCGGTGGTATAGGCGCCATCATTGTCAATAATGTGTCCGGGATGTTGAGCGCCACTCTCGGTAGTCCCAACAATACCCGCATCCCTGCAGTGGGCACTGCGCTCGAAGATCGTGACCAAGTGTTTAACGCTGCTACTGCATCGATAAGTGTGACCGGTGGTGGTGACTATGGAGGCATGAGCGGCACCTCGATGGCTACGCCGGCTGTGTCCGGTGTTGCTGCGCTGGTCTGGTCCAATCACCCTGGGTGTACAGGCGAAGAAATCCGGAGCGTGCTAAAAGACACTGCGATGGACGCAGGCGCTAACGGAAAAGATGTGTACTTTGGTCACGGTATTGTGCAGGCCAAGGCCGCATCCGATCATCTATCCGCGAATCCTTGTGGTGGCGGCGGTGGCGGTGGTGGCGGTGGCGGCGGTGGCGAGGACCCCGTTGATGCTGACGGTGACGGATACACCGACGACGTTGATTGCAATGATAATGACGCGAGCATCAATCCCGGCGCTC
>Ga0213866_10001080_pt1 | contig 20619 bp, 20 predicted proteins | sample PICome_11_FD_160079 | JGI IMG/M metagenome (GOLD analysis project Ga0213866, IMG submission 160079) | Coastal seawater microbial communities near Pivers Island, North Carolina, United States - PICO284 | ecosystem: Environmental > Aquatic > Marine > Coastal | place: USA: North Carolina...
ACGAGGACATAGAGATGTTTTGCGCAAAATTCCAGCCCGTAAATCAACGCCATATTGGCGCAATCGCGTAAACCTGCTACATCAAGCGCATGACCGGTGTCGCCCTCATTACCGGCGCAGCCCAACGTATCGGGCGGGCGCTGGCGGAAAATCTGGCCGCCGACGGATGGGCCGTCGGCGTGCATTACGCGCGCTCGGCTGACGCCGCACAAACGCTGTGCGCCAATATCGAAAAAAGCGGCGGGCGGGCCATGGCCTTGCAGGCTGATCTCAGCGATACGCAAGCCACTGCATGGCTCATCCCACAGCTGGCGGAGACTTTCGGGCCGGTCTCGCTGCTTGTCAATAATGCCTCCTGTTTTGAGCGCGACAAAATCGACGATTTTTCCGTCGAGAGCTGGGACACGCATCTCGATACAAATTTGCGCGCACCGGCTTTGTTGATGCGCGACTTCGCACAGCAGGCCGAAGCACGCGCATCCGTCATCAACATTATCGACCAGCGCGTGTGGCGGCTGACACCGGATTTTTCCAGCTATACCGTCTCCAAAGCAGGCTTGTGGACGCTGACGCAGACCGCCGCGCAAGCCTTGGCACCAAAGGGCATTCGCGTGAACGCCATCGGCCCCGGCCCGACGCTGCCCAATCCGCGCCAGGATCAGGCCGAGTTTGACAAACAAACCCGCCTCGTGCCGCTCGGTCATGGCGCAAACCCGGACGACATTGTCAGCGCGGTGCGCTATATCTTGTCGGCGGAAGCAATGACCGGACAAATGATCGCGCTGGATGGCGGGCAACATTTGGCTTGGGAAACACCGGATGTGACGCAAGTCAAGGAATAGGCGCCAAGGACGAAGAGACCGAGGAAAAATACCACATGAACCAGCAGAATTTTGCCGATATGTCGACAATGGCGAGCGCCACACGAGGCTTGCGCCGGGTATTCATCCGCGACCTTGTGCTGCCGGCGCGCATCGGCATTCACGACCACGAGCGCGAACAGGCCCAGCCGGTCATCATCAATGTCGATGCTTCCGTGGAAGAAGCCGTTGAGGGAGGCGACGCCACCATGACCGGCACCATTGCCGATGTGGTGTGCTACGAAACCCTGACCGAACAGATTAAACAGGTGCTGGCAGGCGGCCATATCGATCTGGTGGAAGTTCTGGCAGAAGAAATTGCCGCCCGCCTGCTGACCGACCCGCGCATTATTCGGCTTCGCATAAGGCTCGAAAAGCCCGAAGCCATCGCCGAAGCCGCCGGTGTGGGGGTCGAAATCGAAAGATTAAGTCGCCGCACGCCGGTGATTTCTCAGGCCGAAACCACCTAAGCTATTAAATTCATGGATTTTTTTGGTTGGTGCGGAGTTTTTCACATGCCACTGCACAAAAATGACGTTTTTGTAAAGCCATAAAATAGGTAAAAACAAATATTTTTTTTAGGGTGTTGAAAATTTTTTATATCATTAATTCAATGACTTAGCCCATTTGCACATTTTTTGGGCATAGTGTTGCGATGGGTTGAAAATCAATAACTTGGCACCTGATTCCGAATTCAATACACAGACTTATCCACACAACCCGTGGGTACTTTTTTTGCCATTTTTTGTTAAGCGACGCGCGGCGAATTCTTTTACTATCCGAGAGCAGATTGCAGGCAAAACGGCAAGCAAAATGAAGGACGCCAAACCGTGCCGGAACTACAGGGCATCAAGTTGATTGAGGAAAAAGTGGCAACACTGCCGGCCGGCCCGGGCGTGTATCGCATGCTCGATGACGAGGGCACGGTGCTTTATGTCGGCAAGGCCAAAAATCTGAAAGCGCGCGTGCGTTCCTATGCCCGCCCGACCGGTCACAATAATCGCATTCTGCGGATGATCGAGGCGACGCGGGATATGGAGTTTATCCGCACCGAAACCGAAACCGACGCGCTGTTGCTGGAAGCCAATCTGATTAAGAAACTGCGGCCGCGCTACAATATTCTGCTGCGCGACGACAAAAGCTTTCCGTATATTCTGCTGGCCGATGACCATGCCGTGCCGCAATTGATCAAACATCGCGGCCCGCGGCGGCGGCGCGGCTCTTATTTTGGCCCGTTTGCCTCGGCGGGCGCCGTCAATCGCTCGCTCAACACATTGCAACGCGCCTTTTTGCTGCGCTCGTGCTCGGACAGCGTTTATGAAAGCCGCACGCGCCCCTGCCTGCTGTTTCAGATAAAACGCTGCAGCGCGCCGTGTACGGGCGAAATAAGCGCTGCCGATTACGGCGAGCTGGTGGGTCAGGCGCATGATTTTTTGAAGGGCGACAGCCGCGCGGTGCAAGAACAGCTGGTCGAGAAAATGGAAACCGCCAGCGCACAGCTTGATTTCGAGGGTGCCGCCGCCGCGCGCGACCGCATACGCGCGCTCACCTATGTTCAGCAGGAAAGCAATATTAATTTGTCCGATATTGGCGAGGCTGATGTTATCGCCATTGCCAATCAGGGCGGGGCGTCCTGCGTTCAGGTATTCTTTTTTCGCGCCGGCCAGAACCTCGGCAATAAGGCTTATTTCCCGCGCCATGACCGCGACAGAAGCCCGGCTGAAATTCTGGAAGCCTTTATCGGGCAGTTTTATGACGACCGGCCCGCACCGGCGCTTATTCTGGTGAGTGAGAAAATGTCTGGAGCAGGGCTTTTGGCCGATGCGTTGTCCTTGCGCGCAGGGGGCAAAATTGCCCTGCACTGCCCGCAACGCGGCAACAAGCAGGCGCTTTTGGATATGGCCGGCCAAAATGCGCGCGAGGCGCTGGCCCGCCATGTCGCCGAAAGCGACAATCAACGCCGATTGCTGGAGGATGTCGCCGAAACCTTCGACCTTGAAGCGCCACCGCAGCGTATCGAGGTGTTTGACAACAGCCATTTGCAGGGCACCAACCAAATCGGCGGCATGATTGTGGCCGGAAGCGAGGGTTTTGTGAAAAACCAGTACCGGAAGTTCAACATCAAAAATGACGATACGGTGCCCGGCGATGATTATGCGATGATGCGCGAGGTTTTCACCCGCCGCTATGGTCGACTGGCGCGCGAACACAAGCCCGGTTCGGAAGCCTGGCCCGACCTCATCCTTGTCGATGGCGGGCGCGGACAGTTAAACGTCGCCCATAATGTGCTTGAGGAGTTGGGCCTTGCCGATATTGCGCTGGTGGGCGTTGCCAAAGGCCCCGACCGCGATGCCGGTCGGGAACGGTTTTTCCGGCACGGGGCGGATGATTTCATGCTGCCGACAAATTCGCCGGTTCTGTATTATCTGCAACGGCTGCGCGACGAGGCACACAGATTCGCGATTGGCGGGCACCGGGCAAAGCGCCAGAAGGATTTGCGCCGCAATGCGCTGGATCAAATTTCCGGCATTGGCGCCGGTCGCAAGCGCGCGCTTCTGCACCATTTCGGCTCGGCGCGCGCGGTCGGGCGCGCGGCCTTGGCCGATCTCGAAAAGGTCGATGGCATCAGCGCGAAAATGGCAAAAATCATCTATGATCATTTCCACGGCGAGGGGCAATAGCGTGCCATGATGAAACAAATTCCCAATTATCTGACAATGTTCCGCATGGCCTCGGTGGTGGTGGTCTATCTGAGTTTTTATGTCGCCGCCCCGCTCGGTCACTGGCTGGCGGTCATCGTGTTCGCGCTGGGTGCCATTACCGATTTTTTTGACGGCTATCTGGCGCGCAAATTTGATGCAATGTCGGATTTCGGGCGCATGTTCGACCCCATCGCCGACAAGCTGATGGTGCTGATATGTCTCGTCATGCTTATCAGCGCCGACATTATCACGCTGGCGCATTTGCCCGCGGCGCTGATTATCATTGCGCGCGAGATATTGGTGTCGGGCATGCGTGAGTTTTTGAACGGGCGCGAGGTCATGCTGCCGGTGTCAACATTGGCGAAATATAAAACGTCCCTGCAAATGATTGCGCTGGGCTGCCTGCTTGCCGGGCCAACGGGCGATGCGCTGCTGCCCGGCGTTTTGACCCTCGGCTTGGCCCTGTTGTGGCTGTCGGCTCTCTTGACCGTCATTACCGGCTATGACTATCTGCGCGCCGGCCTGCGGCACATGCAGTCATAAGGTCGGGCGCTATTGCACGCCCAGTTTTTTCTGCAAGCTGGTGCTTGACGTTGTGTATTGGAAAGTCAGCTTCTGGTCGGGATGCACGCGCTTGAACGCATCATGGGCCATCAGCGCCACTTCGTGAAATCCGCTCAGAATAAGCTTCAGCTTGCCCGGATAGGTGTTGATATCGCCAACCGCATAAATGCCGTCCTGATCGGTGGCAAATTTTTCGGTATCCACCTCAATCAGATTTTCGTTCAGGTTCAGCCCCCAATCGGCAATCGGCCCCAGCTTCATGGTCAGGCCGAAAAACGGCAAAAAGCTTGTGCAGGGCAAAACCAGCGGGTCGCCCTCTTTCGGCTTCAGGCTGGCGCCGGTCAAAGCGCCGTCTTCGCCGTGCAGTTCCGTAATCTGGCCGATATGCAGATTGACATCGCCCGACGCCACCAGCGCGCGCATTTTATTGACGCTGTCAGGCGCGGCGCGAAACTCGTCACGCCGATGCACCAGCGTCATTGATTTGGCGATGGGTTGCAGGTTCAAAACCCAGTCCAGCGCCGAATCCCCGCCGCCGGAAATCAGAATATCCTTGTCGCGGAAGGCTTCCATTTTGCGCACGGCATAATGCACGCCATTGCCGTCGCCGCTATTTGTCTGCTCAAAGGCTTCAATGCCCGGCACAGGCGGTTTTTTGGGTTGGAAACTGCCCCCGCCGGCGGCGATGACAACCACTTTGCAGGTAAAAACCTCATCTTCGTCGGTCGTAACCTGCCAGCTGCCGTCGGCTTTTTTCTCCAGACCGGTCACCATGCGGTTGAAGTGAAACGACGGATCGAACGGCGCGGCCTGCGCCATGAGTTGATCAGTCAATTGCTGGCCGGAAACCTCCGGCATGCCGGGAATATCGTAAATCGGCTTTTCCGGATAAAGCTCGGCGCATTGTCCGCCGGGCTTGTCCAGAATGTCGATCAGATGCGCCTTCATATCCAAAAGGCCAAGCTCAAACACGGCAAACAGCCCCACCGGGCCTGCTCCGATAATAACAACATCCGTTTCGATTGCCTGCTGCGCCATGCGCGTCTCCGTTAATCTGCCTGTATTAATTTACATATTTTTTGCGGTAATTATTTATTTACCGAATTTAGAATGTGTTTTAGGGTTTTTTCACTGTTCGGACAAGCAGTTTTTTTGCCGCACTGGAAATCTCCGCCCATGGCGGATATATAGGGTCAAAATTGCCAAAACCAATGGAGCATCTCCCATGAATGCGCGCGCGCCGGTTCCCTGTCCCGAAATGGCCGACATCCGAAACCGGATAGACATATTGGACAAAAAACTCGTGGCTCTGCTTGCCGAACGCCAGCAACTCATCGAGGCGGCGGGAAAGGTAAAACCCGCCCGCCAAACAGTGCGCGACGAAGCGCGCATTGAGGAGGTTATCCGGCTTGTGCTCGCCGAAGCGCGCGCGCAAAACCTGTCGCCTGAGATTGCCGAACCGGTGTGGCGACAACTCATTGAAAGCAGTATTGCGCACGAATTTTCCGTGTTTGATAAGCGCTAGAACTGTTTTTCGGGCAAATCCAAGGTCAGGCCGTCAATGGCCTCGCTCAGTTTAATCTGGCATGACAGGCGGCTATTGTCGCGTACGTCGAAGGCAAAATCGAGCATGTCTTCTTCCATCTCGACGGCTTTGCCAACCTTGTCGGCCCAGTCTTCGCGCACATAGACATGGCAGGTCGCGCATGCGCAGGCACCGCCGCAATCGGCATCAATGCCCGGCACCGAATTTTTAATTGCCAATTCCATAACGGTCATGCCGTCTTCGCCTTCCAGAACGTGCTCGGTTCCGTCATGTTCGACAAAGGTGATCTTCGCCATGTCTTTCTCCTTGAGAACTAAAAGTTGACCAAACTATAGGCAATTTATTTGTCAGGGCAACCCGTCTTTGCGTTTTCCGCCGACGCTTTTTTGCCGCATGCGCGCCGCGCGTGCTAACATGCAAAACATCACAAAAAAGGCGCATTTTGACCCGCTCCATTTCCATCACTGCCGAGACTTTCCCCTTACGACGCAAATTCGCCATTGCGCGCGGCACAAAGGTGCGCGCCGAGCCGGTCAGCGTGGAAATCACCGAAGGCGGGGTGCGCGGGCATGGCGAAGCCCTGCCCTATCCCCGCTATGGTGAAACGGTTGAAACCGTCACGGCGAGCATTGAACAATTGCGCGGTGCCTTGTGCGACGGCATGTCGCGCGCCGATTTGCAAACAGCCCTGCCACCCGGTGCGGCGCGATCTGCGCTGGATTGCGCGCTGTGGGATTTGGAGGCCAAAACCACCGGCACACCCGTTTGGCAACTGGCCGAAATGGCGCGCCCGCGCGCGCTAACAACGGCATTTACCGTGGTTCTGGACGGGCCGGACGCCATGGCGCATGCGGCCGCGCAGGCAAGCGCATTTCCGCTTCTGAAAATCAAGCTGGGCAGCCGCGAAGGTGTGCTGGCGGATGTCACCCGCCTGCGCGAAATTCGCCAAGCCCGCCCCGATGCCAAGCTGATTGTCGATGCCAATGAGGGCTGGCGCGTGCAGGAGCTTGCCCGCTATGCCGATCTACTGGCCGAGCATAATGTTATGTTTTTCGAGCAGCCCGTCGCGGCCCGCGAACAGGAGGCGCTGGCAGATATCGACCTGCCATTTTGCGCCGATGAAAGCGTGCACGAAACGACCGACCTCGACACTTTAACGCCCGCCTATGGCTGGGTGAATGTGAAGCTCGACAAGGCCGGCGGCTTCACCCAGGCCCTTGAAATGGTCAAAACCGCAAAATCCCGCAATCTCAATGTCATGATCGGCTGCATGGTGGCGTCTTCCCTGTCGATTGCCCCGGCGCATTTATTGGCGCAACTGGCAGACCTTGCCGACCTTGACGGCCCGTTATGGCTGAGCGAAGACCGGCCCGACGGGTTGGTCTATGACGGGGCGCATGTGACGCCGCCTGCGTCTTCCTTATGGGGGTGAGGCTCCGGGCTTTTGGGGGTGATGCTCCTCATCGAGCTAACGCTCTACACTCCCTAACTACTGCGCTTTCACCCAACATACCCGCTGTGAACACCTGCCCTTAACACCTGCCCTTAATACCTGCCCTTAATACCTGCCCTTAATACCCGCCCAATAATTTTCATCCTGCCTAATATTTTTCTAGTTGCTCATGATTATTAATAACAACAATGGATCGATGCCCAATGACAAGACTGCACATGCCCGCGCCCGTAATTGTCCACGCACTGCGTCGGGATATTGATTTGCCGCATCAGGACAGATGCCGCTGCGATGCACAACGCCATGCGGATCTGGCCTTCGAGATATGGCATCGCGGTGATGAGCAAAGTCTGTCCGATTTTATGCGCTCAAGTTTTATTGTCGGCGCGCTTGGTCAGTCAGGCTAAACGCTTCCTGTTTGCCGATGATGGATTGCGGCCCTGCCCGATTGGTCATATCATCGCGCAATCACGGGGGTCGCATATGAGTTTGATCGATTGGGATGAGCCCGAATATTTGGAATTGCCGGATTTGAACATGGCCGTGTTTCAGGCCGGCACGCCGCGCAAAGACAGGCCGTCCGTGGTGCTGTGTCACGGGTTTCCCGAAATTGCCTATAGCTGGCGACTGATTGTGCCGCCGCTGGTCGATGCAGGCTTTCATGTGATTGTGCCCGACCAGCGCGGCTTCGGCTATACCGGGCTTGCCAAAAGCGATGCCCGCGACGCCGCCAGCGTTTCGCTTTACGACATGCAACATCTTTGCGACGATTTGGCAGCGCTGCTGGATGCGCTGGATATCGAACAGGCCGTTTTCGCCGGCCATGACTGGGGCGGGATCGTGACATGGGCTTTGCCGTTTTATCACCCCTCCCGCCTCGCCGGACTGATCGGGGTCAACACACCGTTTATTCCCCGCCTTGCGCTCGACCCAATCGAGGCTTTTCGTCAGGCAATGGGGGATGATTTCTACATTGTCGCGTTTCAGGAACACGGGCGCGTCGAAGCCGTTTTGGACGGCGATACCGCACGCGCTTTGCGGTGCTTTTACCGCGGGCCCGACCCCGAACAGGCCGAAGCCGTGCCGGAATTGGGCTCAGGCTGGGAAAACTTCGCCATTTTGAAAATACTGGACAGCGACGAAGCCGACTGGCCCGGCAAACCACTCCTGCACCCTGCCGATTTTGACCATTACCACCGCGCTTTCACGCGCAGCGGCTTTCGCGGCGGCATAAACTGGTATCGCAATTTTACCCGTAACTGGGAAAACAGCGCCGATTTCGAGCAGAAAGTGGACGTTCCCTGCCTTATGGTATGCGCCGAAAACGACCCTTTCCTGCCGCCTTCCATGGCCGAAAACATGCCAAAATATGTTGCCGATCTGGAAACACACCTCATTCGCAATTGCGGGCACTGGACGCAAAACGAAAAACCGGAAGAATTAAGCCGGCTGATGAGCGACTGGTTGGGGCGCAGATTCGGCTAATTTGCGCGGTTTACAACTTGCCAGCCCATGCCTATAGTCCGCGCCGTATGAGTTGACAGGGTTCGCCATTTTATGAACAAACCGGAAAAAATCTTGGATGCCGCCCCGAGCCGCATGGCGGAAATCGCAGACGGCGCACCGCTTCGTATTCTTCTGCCAAGCTATCGCAGCGACCCGCATACGGGCGGCCAAGGCATTTACATGCGGCTGATTTCCAAAGCGCTGGTCGACCTCGGACATCATGTGGATGTGATTTCCGGGCCCCCCTATCCCGAACTTGACCCGCGCATCGGCCTCATCAAACTGCCCTCGCTTGATATGTATGCGCGAGAAAATCCGATTACCTGTCTTAACCGCGAGATAATCGGCAATAAAACCGATTTTTTCGAATGGTGGAGCCATAATTGGGGCGGCTTTCCCGAACCCTATACATTCGGCGTGCGCATGGCCGACTATATGCGCGACAAAATCGACCAATATGACATCATGCATGACAACCAGACGCTGTGCTATGGCATGCTCGATGTGCGCGATATGGGCCTGCCCGTCGTCGGCACCATCCACCACCCGATTACCAAAGACCGCCGCATTGATATCGCACATGCCAAATGGCCGTGGATCAAATTTCTGAAATGGCGTTGGTATTCGTTTTTGAACATGCAAATCAAAGTGGCGCGCGCGCTCGACCCGTTGATTGTCGTCTCCGACAGCACCAAGCGCGACGTGCATAAGGACTTCAAAATACCCATGCAGCGCATGGTGCGTATTCATCACGGCATTGACCATGAATTGTTTACGCCCCAACCGCATATCACGCGGCGCAAAAACCGGCTGATGGCAACCGCCAGCGCCGATGTGCCGCTCAAAGGACTGATTTATCTCATTCGCGCCTATCACATATTGCTGGCCGATCATCCGGATCTGGAACTCGTGGTGGTCGGACGCTTGCGCGAAGGCCAGACCATGGATGAATTGAACCGGCTCGGCATTCGCGACCGCGTCAAATTCATCTCCGGGCTGTCGGGCGAAGACATTCGCGACCTTTACGCCGAAGCCACCATTGCCGTATCGCCGTCGGTTTATGAAGGGTTCGGATTTCCCGCCGGTGAAGCGCTGTCATGCGGTGTGCCGCTGGTGGCGACCAATGGCGGCTCGCTGCCTGAAGTGGTCGGCGATGCCGGCATTGTTGTGCCGCATTCCAACCCGCCGGCACTGGCGCGCGCCATTGATGGCTTGCTGCGCGACGAAGACCTTCGCGCCGACATGTCCGTCAAAGCGCGTCAGCATATTCTTGATAATTTCAAATGGGAGCGCTGCGCCCGCGAGGTGGTGCAGCTTTACCGGCAAACCATTGCGGCCCGGAAAGCCGCCTGAACAAATGCAGACGATTGACCTAGACATCCTCCGCCTTGAGGACGGGCACCGCATACTGGATCTGGGCTGCGGTCGCGGGCGCCACACACATGCCGCCTATTTTCACCGGCGGTGCCATTCGGTCGGCCTTGATTTGGGGCTGGAAGACGTTTTGACCACGCAAAGCGGGTTTTTGGAAAACCCCGACCTCGAACCGCAAACCGGCCATGCGCGCCGCTATGATTTGATGGTCGGTGATGCGCTGTCCCTGCCGTTTCCGGACAATTATTTTGACCGGTTGATTTGTTCCGAAGTGCTTGAACATATTCCAGATTATGGCGGGGCGCTGGCCGAAATATGGCGCATCACCAAGCCGGGCGGGCGCATTGGCATTTCGGTGCCGCATCGCTGGCCGGAACAAATATGCTGGCTTCTGTCGCGCGATTATTACGACACGCCGGGCGGGCATGTGCGTATTTTCAAGCGTGGTGTTCTGCGCCGCGATATTGAGGCTATGGGGTTCAAATATCTGACCCGCCACCTCACCCATGGGTTGCACAGCCCCTATTGGTGGCTGAAATGCGCGGTCGGCGTCGACAATAATGATCATGTTCTGGTGCGCGGGTATCGCCGGTTGCTGGAAGCTGAAATATTGCACAACCCGCCGGCGCTGCGTTTGCTTTCGCGCTTGGCCGACCCGCTCATGGGCAAAAGTCTGGTGATGTATTTCGACAAGCCGGAAGACGCCTGATGCGCGCGCCTGATCCTAGCTATTTTGACGGCGCGCGCGCAACCATAGTGCGCCTGCAAAATGCCGATGGCTCAATCCCGTGGTTCAAGGGCGGGGTCATTGACCCGTGGAACCATTTGGAAGCGACAATGGGGCTGCACATTCTGGGCGAACGCGCGGCAGCGGAAAAAGCCATCACCTATTTGCAAGAAAGCCAGCTTGATGACGGCTCGTGGTGGGGCCAGCTTGGCAGCGCGGTGCCGATTGATATGGAGTTGCACCAATTTACCACCGACGGCATGGACACCGGTCACAAAATTCGTGACACCAATTTCACCGCCTATATTGCAACGGCCGCCTATCATCATCACCTGATATTTCAGGACATGGCCTACACGCAAAATCTGTGGCCGTGTGTCGAGGCCGCCATCGGGTTTGTTCTGGGCCTGCAATATGACGAAGGCGACATTCGCTGGACCGCACGCGACCCGGGCACGCCGGAAGAAGACAGCCTCGTGACCGGCAACAGCTCGATTTATAAAAGTCTGGGCCATGCCATAAAGCTGGGCACGGTGCTGGGCAAGCCCGTCGATAGCTGGCGCGCCGCGCGCGACCGGCTGGGCCACGCACTCGCCCATTGTCCGGAGCGCTTTGACCGCACATGGGGCTCAAAGGCGCGCTATTCGATGGATTGGTATTATCCGGTTTTGAGCGGCGCGTTGGATGTATCGGCCGCCGATGAAAGATTGCAGGCGCGGTGGGACAATTTCGTGATTGACGGATTTGGATGTCGCTGCGTATCAGATGAGCCTTGGGTGACGGTCGCCGAAAGTGCGGAATTGGTTCTCGCGCTTATGGCCTCAGGCAAAACAGAACAAGCCGCCACGCATCTTGATTGGCTCGATCGGTTCCGCGATGCCGATGGCGCTTACTGGATGGGTATGCAGGTTGAAGAAGAAACCTTCTGGCCGGTTGAACAACCGGCATGGACAGCCGGAGCGGTTTTGCTGGCCCATGACGCCGTACACCGGATGACGCCGGCGCATGGCCTGTTTATCGACAGCACAATTTAAAGACGGCGCAAAAGGCGCAATGAGTGCACGGCATCGATTTCCTCAAACAGTCCCGAATTCAATGCCAATTGATAAATTTCAAATGGCGGGCGTCCGCCATCGGCAGGATCCGGAAATACGTCATGTATGGCCAGCGTGCCGCCCGTCATAACGCGTGTCGCCCAATTGCGATAATCTGCCATTGCCGCAGGCATTGAATGACCGCCATCAATGAACACGAAACTTACCGGCCCCGCGATCGTTTGCGCGGCCAGTTCGGAACGGGTCAGAACCGGCACAACGCAATCTTCCAGTCCGGCGCGTGACAGAGTATCCCGAAAATGCGCCAGCGATGACATGCCCCCCGATGGGTCGGCCAGATCGGGATCAAAATATTCCTCGCCCGGCTGGTTTTCTTCCGAACCGCGGTGATGGTCAATCGCCACAAGCACCCCTCCCACCTTTCGGCAGGCCGCGCCCAGATAAACCGTTGATTTTCCGCAATAGCTGCCAATCTCGACACATAGTCCAAATGGCGCGCGCGCCAGCGCTGCCTCATGCAAGGCCGCGCCTTCATCAGGATGCAGAAACCCTTTAACTGTCTCTATATCTAATGGAAGGTCCAATCGGAGGTCTCTTCGGTCAGCGGCCCACAGCGCGTTTCAGTGCTGCAGAACCGAAATCGCGTTCGTCCAAACTGGGATCATCCAGATTAACCGGGCCAAATTCAATTTTAAGATTGTCTATATTGTAACGCCCTCGACCCAAATCATATTTTACGTCAAAATCCTGAATACAGGCCGGGTGTTCGTAATAGTTTTTGATAAAGCCGATTTGCCCATGCGTTTGCTCACCATCGCTGCTGTATAAATCGGTGCCTACGGCTATCCAAGTATCCTCATCAAAGTATATTACCCGTTTCGCATAGCGATGGCTGAACTCGGGCTTGATCGTTCCTTCAACAACCCACACCCGATGAAGCTCATATCGAATGAACTCAGGGTTTAAGAAATCTTTTTGTACAAAATTCTTCAATCCCGTGGCCGGATCGGAGGCGCGATAAACATTGTACGGAATATAGAGAGGTTTTTTCCCAATCAGCTTCCACTCATACCTGTCCTGCGACCCGCTAAACAGCATCATATCATCGGCAATGCGGGAGCCTTCGGCGGACATCATGGGAGCCTCATAGGCTGTTGCACTGGGCACTGCCCGAACAATTTTCCTGGTGCTGGGCTGAAACATGAAACCTGGCCGCGGTTCAGCAATCTGATCGATGGTGTTGGTCATGGAAAAACCTGAACCATTTATACTTGGAGGCGCAGACCACGTTCCCATCCAAATAAAAAGACTATTTTGCAGATCTTCGGAAGAGTTTGTTTTTGGATCGTAATAATAAGAATAGCGCTTATCTTCGCGTACGACCCGCGTAAAACTCCCATTTTCGTACATATTTCCGCCGGTTATAGTTCCGGTATATCTACGTCCGTGATAATGCGTTTTATGGTTCCAAAGAACCTCATCACCATTTTCGGGAACCGGAAAGGCAATACCTCCCCATGCACCTGTAATCCCGATACCGCCCTTTACCAGGCTCGCCCCATCAGCATTGCGTTTATTCGCAGCATAAACATGCTCGGGAGCCGCACAGCTTCGCCGCGACGGGTAAACATGCATGACATATCTGCCGGGGAACTTCGTCAATAATGCGAGTTGCGTGGCCGGCAGGCGTTCAGCGTGTTCATCCATATTTTCATGGCTGATGGTAAAGAGGCGTTTATCATCGGCAAACGGGTCGATATGAGGGCCACCGGGCTTATAGCCTGCAGGTGGCGTAGTGAAACCACCTGTCCATGCCGGTATCAATCCGTCAGCTGAAGCAGTCGGATCTGCTCCCATTGGCGTTAATTTGGTTCCAAGAAGTTCGCTATCGGCGAAGGCACTGCCGCTGGCAAAAAGCGCACACAACGCGCCCGCAGCAGCTACTCGTATAATTTGTACAGGCATGAATACTCCCAAGGTTTGCCAAATCGTACCGTATAAGGCAAAACTATAACAACAGATAGTTTTGGGAGACAGCTATGTTTGATCTTATAATACGTAATGCAAAGCTGGTAGACGGCACAGGCGCCCCCGCGCGTGAGGCTGATATTGCAATTAAAAACGGGCTAATTGCCGAGGTCTGCGACGCTGGCACCATTGAGAGCACGGCAACCACCGAAATCGACGCTCGCGGCGATCTCGTAACACCGGGATGGGTAGATATCCACACACATTATGACGGTCAGGTGACATGGGACCCATATCTGTCACCGTCGGGCTGGAATGGCGTGACAACCGCAGTGATGGGCAATTGCGGGGTCGGATTTGCTCCGGCCAAACCCGACAGTCATGACTGGCTTATCGGCCTGATGGAGGGCGTGGAAGATATTCCCGGCGCGGCCTTGGCCGAAGGCATCACTTGGGATTGGGAGACATTTCCCGAATATCTGGATGCGCTTGATAAACAGCCGCGCGCACTTGACGTCGCCACGCAAATTCCCCATGGCGCGGTGCGCGCCTATGTTATGGGCGAGCGCGGGGCCAATAATGAAGCCGCCACCGGCGATGATATTGCCGCCATGGCCGACATTGTGGAAGAAGGCATTCGCGCCGGTGCATTGGGTTTTTCGACCTCGCGTACCATGCTGCATCTGGCAAAGGACGGCAAACCAGTTCCCGGAACTTTCGCAAATAAAGACGAATTAATCGGCATTGCAGAGGCCATGCAACGCGGCGGGCATGGTATTTTTGAAATGGCATCAGACCTCAATCCGGCTGAAGAGGAATTTGGCTGGATGGCAGAGATGTCGCAAAAAACCGGCCTGCCCGTCAGCTATGCGCTGTTGCAGAATCCCATGGATAAAGACGGCTGGCGCAAATTGCTGAAAATGACGGATGAGGCGGTCGCCGATGGTGCCAATATCAAAGCCCAGATTGCTCTGCGCGCGCCGGGGCTGATATTGGGTTGGGAAAGCACGGTGCATCCGTTCTCATTGCATCCGGAATATTTGCCACTGGCCGAATTGTCACCCGAAGATCGGCTTGAAAAACTACGCGACCCTGCCGTGCGTGAGAGCCTTATCAATGGCGCGCCCTATTTCATGCAGGAAAACAACACGCATGACGGTGAGGGTCTGCCGAGCGGTAATGGCGTTGGCGCCCTGATTACGCTGGGCTTTGACAATATGTTCAGGCTTATGCAGGACGGCGTGCCGAATTACGAGCCGGAGGGCAAAGACAGCGTTGCCGAGATTGCCAAAGCAGAAGGCAAGCCGCCGGCCGAGATTGTTTTCGACATGCTGATGGAAAATGACGGCAAGGGCTATGTGTTCCTGCCGCTTCTGAATTATGCCAACCAGAATTACGACCATATTTATGAGATGTTCCACAATGAGAACACGGTGCTCAGCCTTTCCGATGGCGGGGCGCATTGCGGCGTGATTACGGATGCGAGTTTTCCGACCTATTTGCTGTCGCACTGGGTGCGCGACCGCGCGCGCGGGAGCCGCTTCAGCCTTGAACAGGCCGTTGCCGCACAAACCAGCGGCACCGCCACCCTTTATGGGCTGCATGACCGCGGCACCATTGCACCGGGCATGAAGGCAGACCTCAATGTCATTGACTTTGACGCACTGCAATTGCATGAGCCGAAAATGGTGCATGACCTGCCGGCCGGCGGGCGTCGCCTCATTCAGGAAATTTCAGGCTATCGCTATACGATTGTGAGCGGGGTCATTACTTATGAAGATGGCGCGCCGACCGGCAAATTGCCCGGCAAGCTCATTCGCGGCGTTCAGCATGCGGATGCGGAAAAGCTGGCGGCGGAATAAAGCCTAACGCTTTCTCTAACGCTTTCCTTGGCGTTCCAGCTCGGCAATCACTTCTGCGTGTTCGGCTTCATTGAAGCTGAACCGCAGGAACAATAAGGCACCGAAAATATAGGCAATGAACGGCACACCGGCATATAGGAACCGCAATGTGTCGACCACCAGCTCGGTCTGCGCGACCTTGGGCACAAAACCCGCCCAAGACAGCGCAAAGCCCGTGACCATGAGCATAATGCCATAGGCCGATTTCGAGACGAAATACCAGGCGGAGAAATAAGCGCCTTCTTTGCGCTCACCCGTCTGCAATTCGTCATAATCGATCACATCGGATTTGATGGACGGGTTGATGGTGCCACCACAACTGCCCGCGGCCCCGGCAATGGCGGCCAGTACCAGTAGAATAATGTCATCACCCTCTTGCAAAAAAGCCATCGCCCCAAAGGCGAAAGCGGTGACGAGCATGGAGAGAAACCACAAGCGCTTTTTACCAATGCGTTTGGCAATCGGCATCCATATCGGGGTCAGCAAAAACGAAAACACCATATAGCTGAGAATGAAAAACGGTGCCATTTGCGGCGCGTTCAGCACATATTCGGCATTATAAAGCGTCAAAATGGTGATGACGGCACCACCGATATTTTCAATGAAAATGATGAAAATCAGCAGGCTTGCATGTTTGTTGCGTAAAATATCGCGCAAGGCCGTAAACGGATTTTCCGCGCCGCGCCCGGCAAATTCGGGCCGCTCGCGCACAAAGACCACACATATCAAAAGCATGACGCCGGTGACCACGGCGGCGTAAGTTGACTGGTCGGCCGCCAGCGTGCGCACGGCTTGGGAACTTTCACTTTCGGCCAGAATGAGCCAGTACATGGTCACCAGCGCACTTATATAACCGGCAATCCACCCGGCATGGCGGGCACCGAAAATTTTATTGCGCTCGTGATAATCATCCGTCAGTTCCGCGCCCAGCGACATATGCGGCACCACGAACATGGTCTGGGCCGAATAAAAACCGATAACGGCAACCGCCATCCACGCGACCAGAAGATTGTCGCTCAGGCTTTCGGGCGGTGCCGACAGCATCCAGAAACTTAAGCCCACCGGAATAATACTGGCGAATATCCAAGGCCGCCGCCGCCCCAAACGCGTTTGGGTTTTGTCGGACAAATAGCCGACCAGCGGGTCGGACACCGCATCCCAAAAGCGCGAAACGCCGAAAATAAACCCCATGACAGCCGGCGCGATGAGCAATACATCGGTCGCAAATTTCATCAGGTAAAGGGATACCAGACAGAACATGTAACCGGCACCGACGGTCGGAATGGCGAAGCTGATCAACTCAGCAAGACTGATGGATTGCCGCGGGGTTGCGGGCACATTTTGGTCGGCTGTTAGATCGCTCACTGGAATTCTCCCCGCAAAACTCGACCATGTATCCACCAAAATAGCAAGCGCTTAAACCTCTCACTTTTCTCGACATTTGGGTTTTGCAGGCGTTAAACTGAGTTTCGTAAAAAGGGAGAAAATCCGTGTCAGAATATCGCGCGCGCCCGCAAAATGCGTCATTTTTGCAAGGGCTCATTCTTGCGGGCCTCATTGTCTTTGCCGGTTATTTGCTGAATGAGCAGGGGCTTATCGGCCTGCTGCTCGCCGGCGACCGCAGCGGCATTTCATATCTGATTGCCGCCATCTGGCTGGTGCTTACCTTGCGCTGGCTGTGGTTGTTGCGCTGGGTGCAACGCCAATACGACCTGCCGACCGATTTTGACACCGAGCACCGCGAAGCCATATTGGCGCGCTGGCTGAACCATGGCTGGTTTGCCGCCGACAGTGTTTTGAAACTCGGCCTTTTGGGAACCATTATCGGCTTTATTCTGATGCTGGCCCCGATCAGCAAGCTGAGCGGATATGATGCGGCAAGCCTGCAAGCCGCGCTGGGCGAGATGAGCGCGGGCATGGCGGTTGCGCTTTATACGACCCTGACCGGCCTTGTTGCCAATTTGCTTCTGCGATTGCAATTCCAGATATTGTCCGACGCCATGCAGGAATATTTGCTCGAACTGGGCCGAGACGCCTCATGATCGGCAAAGGCCTGTTTCCGCCCACTGATGATCAGAACCCGTTTACGGATGTTCTGTTCAATGCCCTGCTCGGCTTTGCCTTTATGTTTTCCGTGGCGTTTATCATGATCCGCCCCGAAATCACGCAAGGCAAGGTCAACCCCAAGGCCGAGTTTTTAATCACCGCGCAATGGCCGGACAGTCACCCCGACGATGTTGACCTTATTGTCGAAGATGCCACCGGCAATCTGGTGTGGTTCGACACGCGCGAAGCGGGGCTGATGCATCTCGACCGCGACGATCGCGGCAGCCTCAACGATGCGCTGACGGTCAATGGCGAACGCATTGAAAACCCGCTCAATCAGGAAACCGTTACCTTGCGCGGCATCGCCGCGGGCGAATATGTCGTCAACCTGTTGCATTACAGGGCGGTGACCGGAAATCCGGTGCCGGTGAAGGTCAAGGTTGAGAAATTGAACCCCAGTGTCTCGGTCGTGTTTGCCGGCACAAACACGCTCACCGGTGCCGGCGACGAACAAACGGCGGTACGCTTCAGCCTTGACGCCACAGGTGCGGTGTCGAAAATCTACACCCGCGACAAAGCACTCATACGGGCGGGAGATAAGCCATGAACATCCCCCTTTGGCTCGGCATTGCCTATGCGGTGGTGGCCGCGCTTTTGCTCAATCTCAATCTGGCAAGCCCGTGGCGGCGCGAAATAAAAATCGCCGCCATTTTTCTCGTCACCGCGCTTTATGTGGGGGCTTATATTGGCGCACAGAATTTGCGCGGCTGGGCGATTGCCGAACTGCCCGAAAACCCGTTCAAACTGCATTGGGCGGTTATCGAAGAACCCGACAAGGTTAACGGCACGGCGGGGCGCATTTATATTCTCGCCCAGCCCCTCGGCACCGGTGGCGCATTGCGCGGCTCTCCGCGCCTGCATGGGCTGCCCTTTTCGGCGGAACTGGCCGATGCTGTGGAAGAGGCTTTGGAACAGGTCGAAGACGGCAAGCCCTTTGAGGCGCGACTGGCCTATAAAAAGGCACGCCCCCCGGATAAAGCCAAAATCCAGAAGCGTGAAGGCGAAAGCGCCAGCGAAGATGCAGCCGGCGACCGCCCCACTTTGAAGCTTGAATTTCGTGACCTTCCCGTGCCCGATCTGCCGCCAAAGGGCAGCGTCAATTAGGCACGAACCAAACGCTGACTAATTCGTCAGCGCGCTGGTCTGGGCTTCCGATTGAACTTCGGCCTTGGCGTCTTCCTGCAATTTGTAGTCCTGCCAGGCGCGTGAGTTGATATAGGCATAAATGCTGTCGACATCAGCCTGGCTCAAGCGGTCGGAGAAGTTCGACATGCCGCGATCTTCCAGCACACCTTCAAGCACAATCTCGTTGAACATGCGGTGTGTTTGCTCGCTCATTTTGCGCAAGTCCGGAACAGCCGGGCCGCCATAGGCACCGATACCGTGGCAGAAACCGCAAACTTCGCCGTAAAGCTCACCACCAAGTTGTATCTGGGCGGCAGACGCCTCAATGACCGGCGGCTCCGGGATTTCGCGCGCCCAATGCTCAGGCTCTTCAATCGACAGACCGCCGTTCAGCTTGAACACCAGCATGCGGCCGAAATTGCCGAATTTGGCAGAGGCCGGCATGGCGATATCGCCTTCCGTCAGACCGGCGGCACCACCGGAGCCAACCTGAATGGCAACATATTGCTCACCACCGACACTATAGGTAATCGGCGGTGCGATGATGCTTGTATAGGTGTTGACCTTCCACAATTCATCGCCGTTTTTCGCATCATAAGCGACGAAATAACCGTCGCCATTGCCTTGGAAAACCAGATCGGCGGCGGTAGACAAAGTGCCCCCGTTCCAGTGCGTTCCGTGTTCGCGCGTCCAGTGTGTTTTACCGGTAAGCGGGTCAAACGCCGTAATGTAGCCTTTGCCGGGCGGCAGGTCAGGATGCTCGCCCAATATTTCCATGATGCGCCCGAATTCGATGCCGGTATTCCAGCCGCCCTCAATATATTTGAAGCGTCCGGTCGCCTTGAAATCATGTTCGACGTCATATACGAGCGGGTTTTCGAGTGCCGGAATATAAACAAGTCCGGTATTCGGATTAAATGACATGGACTGCCAGTTATGCCCGCCAAGCGGTCCGGGCAAGATCCATTGCGAGTCACCGGTCAGGAAATCCTTGTCCGGGTTTTCAACCGGACGGCCGGTTTCCATATCAATATGCGAGGCCCAGTTCACCGTGACATACGGGTTTGCGCGCAGCAATTCGCCTGTCTGCCGGTCAAGAACATAGAAGAAGCCGTTTTTCGGCGCCTGCATAATGACTTTCCGCATTTTGCCGTCAATTTCCATATCGGCCAGCATCATGTCCTGCACGGCTGTATAGTCCCAATTGTCACCGGGCGTGGTCTGGTAATACCAGCGCATTTTGCCGGTGCTGGCATCAACAGCAACGATTGAAGACAGGAACAGATTGTCGCCACCGCCCGGAGACCGGATGGTGCGCGTCCAGGGTGAGCCGTTGCCGACGCCCAAAAATACCGTGTCGGTTTCGGCATCATAAACGATCGAATTCCAGACCGTACCGCCGCCGCCGATTTTCCACCATTCGCCGCCCTTCCATGTGGATGCGGCGGTTTCCATTTCGGGATGCTCAAACGGTTTTGACGGATCGCCGGGCACGGTGAAGAAGCGCCAGTCCAGATCGCCGGTTTTGGTGTCATAGGCCGATACATAACCGCGCACACCAAACTCGCCGCCGCCATTGCCGATAAACACACGGCCATTGGCAACGCGCGGGGCACCGGTAATTGTATAGGCGCGGGTGCGGTCGATGATTGTGTTGATACGCCAAATCACTTCGCCGGTTTCGGCATTGAGCGATACAAGATATCCGTCCAATGTGGCGATATATACCGCG
>Ga0213866_10001083_pt1 | contig 20591 bp, 13 predicted proteins | sample PICome_11_FD_160079 | JGI IMG/M metagenome (GOLD analysis project Ga0213866, IMG submission 160079) | Coastal seawater microbial communities near Pivers Island, North Carolina, United States - PICO284 | ecosystem: Environmental > Aquatic > Marine > Coastal | place: USA: North Carolina...
AGAGAATACAAGAGTAAGAAAGTCTTTGCAGAGATCTGGACGTCCTCAAGTATTGTTCCTAGAGGATCTTAGCTTTGTTAATGAATCAATAAAAGAGCTAAATAAACGACACGGAGAAAGATTAGGTAAGTTAAATACTATTAGACCGACTAAGTCCATGTTAACTTATGCTCGATCTCAGGCCAAAGTATTACAAGATAAATTTATTTCAAATAATTATTTTCATACAAAAGGGTCTCAGACAATTGAAAACACTCTTGCGGGACGTACTATAAAAGAACGCGACCCAAGAACTTTTGAATTAATTCTAGAAGGGAAAGCTTTTGTTGTTCCTTCTTTTGGCTCGTTATCTAGGCTTAAACGAAAAATTATTGAGCACGTAGTTGAAGGTACCGAAGATCAGCTAAAAAAGCTAAAATCTTCGGTGGATAGAGGGCACGGAGCAGGACGAGGTTCTCCTGTTTCTAACCTTACGATACAACAAGGATTACAGCAAGCTAGCACTATTGCAGATGATCCCGAAACAGCACTTCAGATAGGGCAGGATCTAAGAAGCTACCTTAGTACAAAAGTAGAAGAAGGAGAGCTCGATGTCGGAGCCCTTACTGAAATAGATGCTGTATTGTTAGAGTATGACTCTAATGTCACGAAAACAAAAGGGGTATCTGCAAATTATATTCCTTATATTACTTATCAGAATAAGTATCAAAATAGAGGAATAGATGCAGCCAGGGAAAAGCAAACCCTAAAGTTAGTAAGACAGTATTTTGAAGAAATAGGAATACAGAAACTTATAGATGTTGAAGGCTCTAGCTCTATTAGAGATAAAACTTTTTCCGTACTTGTAGAGCCTATTGTTAATGTAAAAATAAAAGACAAAAAAGTAAAGATAGATAAGAAAATAAATCCTAGAAAAGTTAAGCTAAAAACAGAAGGATTTATTAAAGAGCGCACTAAGAAGTCCTCAAGCAAAGGCGGAGTGAAAAGACGCAAAAAGACCTTAGCTACATCTGCGCCTTTACAGACTCGGGCCACACAAAGCTCCGCTTCTTTAGCAAATATTTTAGGAGTTCTTAATGCTAGGCTTCCTGATACGGTTTTATCAAATATGGGACCGCCAGGACTAGAGAATAGAACAGGAAGATTTGCAGCTAGCGTTAAAGCAACAGATGTTTCTTTAACAAAACAAGGCTTTCCTAGTGTAGGGTATACTTATAGAAAAGATCCATACCAAGTGTATGAAACTACAAGTGGCAGTAGATTTTCTGACTCGAATAGAGATCCTAGACCTCTTATTGATAAGTCTATTAGAGAGATAATGGCTCAATACTTTTTAGGAAGAATATATACTAGGAGACAATAATGGCAGCAAGAGATTATACCTCCAGGCGTTCTAATATTATAGAAGCTTTAGTAACTAAACTAAAAGATATTAATGGAGCAGGACAGTTTTTAGTAGACTTAGACGGAAATGTATTTCCTAGACTATTGTTCTGGGATGAGGTAGAAGATTTTCCTGCAGTTCATTTGAATGCTGGAAGCGAGACTCGTCAATATCAGGGCGGTGGTTATAAAGATAGATTTTTATCTGTAACTATTCGCTGCTATGTTAACGAAGAAGAGGCTCAAGAAGCTCTAAATGCGTTAATGGAAGATATAGAAACTGTTTTAGAGGAAAACTCAAATTTACAGTATTCTGATAAGCAGAATAACTTATTTAGAACACAACAAATTTCCGTAATCAGTATAGATACTGATGAGGGAGTATTAGAACCTCTAGGTGTTGGAGAAATGCTAATAGAGGTTCGATATTAGAAAATACTGGCACGAACAAATGTTCACGTCCAAGTCTTTTCAAGATTCATAGGAGAAAACTATGGCAGAGCAATTATATTTTAGCCGGGACTCGAAACTTTACATCGAGTTTGACAGCTATGTATGGGAAGTACCTGTTCTAGATGGATTCAGCTTTTCGCAAGCTACCAACAGTTCAGAGATTACCTTAAATGAGATGGAGAGCTCGGGTGGAGTTAGTCGTCGAGGCCGTAGAGCTTTTAACGACTCCTTAGCTGCGGGTGAGTGGAGCCTATCTACTTATGTTCGTCCTTTTACTGCCGCTGGAGCCGCTCAGGGCACTGGATCAGCGGATACCGCAGCAGAAGTTCATGCAGTTGAAGAGATTCTCTGGGCTATGATGGCTGGGGCAAAAAACTATGCTTCCGCTAAATACGACGATGCGGCAAGTAGTCCTACAGATGTGTTAGTTCCTGGTGGCTCTAACATGACGGTATCTTTTGCACAGTCAAACAGTTCTACGTTAGGCACGTTCAATATGTATTTTGTATTGGGCGAGGCTAACCGTAAGGTAATGAAGCTAAAAGGCTGCACAGTAAATGAAGCTTCCATTGATTTCGATATTGATGGTATTGCTACAATTAACTGGTCTGGTAACTCTACTGATGTATTCGACTTTTCTGGAAAAACTATTACTCAAAATGATGCTCCAGGTACAAGTGATACAACGGCTGATGGTGCCGCAATCAGTGCTCTTACCGCAGCAGATGAAAAAGCAGTATGGCTAGATTCAAATGATAGTCACAGATTATACACTGTAGACAGCGGCGCAAATGCTTCTAGCTACATTAATGAAGCCGTTACTAGCACCAGTAACTTTATTCGTAATCGTTTAACAGTTTTGACCGCAGTACCCACAGCAGGTACTCCATACATTGGAAGCCTATCCGGTAGTGGTTATAGCTTGACTCTTACGGGAGGGAATATTACGATTAGTAATAATAATACCTATATTACTCCTGAGGAGATTGGTATTGTGAACGTGCCAATTGGTCATGTTACTGGAACTCGAAGTGTATCAGGCTCATTTACATGTTATTTGACAGAAGATACTGGAGCTACTAATGCTTCAGCGGATCTGTTTGAAGATTTGAGAAGTATTACAAGTACTGTAACTAACTCTTTTGCTCTTACATTTAAGATTGGAGGAGCTACCGGTACAGGATTAGAAATTTCTATGCCTACATGTCATATTGAAATTCCTACTCACTCTGTAGAAGATGTTATTGCTTTGGAAACCAACTTCCAAGCACTTCCATCTACTATCTCAGGCGCAGACGAAGTTTCTTTAACATATCGTCCATAGCATCTAGAAATAGTTGTATTGAAAGGGGCTTCGGCCCCTTTTTATTTGACCAAACAAAAATAAATCTTGACATTTTTCCTCTGCTCCATTATACTATAGGTTAATTAAAAGTGAGAGTACCTTATTCTCTTAGAGTTAAAAATCAATGCCCAGCTATAATTTTAAGAGAGAAGCACAACTATTCGTCGTACAGGGAGGAAATAGGTACAGAATAGACATTAGTGAAATAAACTTTAGCCAAACCTTTGCAGAAAGTAGTTATCCTGTAAAAACTCTTCATGCACAATCAAATTACTTTGAAGGAAGTGTTATAAATAAAGCTAATGTAGGTAATTTTTCTTTTAAGATTCCTGCTATTGAGGAGTCTGACTTTGCCATTCTGGAAACGCTTATGTTAGATACTAGTTCTTTTGACTTGTATGTAAGCACTCCTGAAGATGTTTTTAAACTTGAAAAATGTGTCATTACAAATGGTAGTTTCGTAATTGAGAAATCACGACCCCTGAGTATTGAGATTCAAGGAGAAGCATCTAAATTAACTAGAGGAGCCTCCCTTGCAGGAACCCTCCAGTCAAGATCTAGTACTAGATCTTATATAATTAATCCAATTTTGGATATAACTATAGACTCTTCTTCAATTACTGATATAATATCTGTAACAATGGAATTGCAAAATGAAGTCTCATGGACTCCATATACTACAATTCATGCGTCTAGAGATGTTACATCAGCCTCAAACTCAATGTATCCTAGCGGCTATGTTGTGTCTAAAAAAATACTCTCTGGATCAATTTCTCAGTATCTTACAGATGCGAATACGAGCAACACGCAAGCATGGGATTCGTCTGTTTCTATTTCTATAAAAGCAGGAAACGGACAATCAGGCTCCAATTTTAGGGGCTTCTCTATGGGCCCTGCTACGTGTGCTTTTACTAACAGAATTGGTGCAGCAGATGTATTTATTCAAAACTATGATTGGAGACTGACAGATAATTCAACTGCTCTATCTTCAATACTTCAATATAACACAAACTAAGGAGATTTAGTTTAATGGAACTTAAAAAATTAATGGTCGATAGTAAGTCTGTATGGATGGACTTTCCCGGCTTAGAGGGCTTTTCGGTAGAGGTTGCTAATCTTTCCAGAAAAGAGTTAAATGGTCTTAGAAAAAGATGTACTACAACCAAGTTTGACAGAAAAACCCGGCAAGCTGTCGAGTCTTTAGACGAAGAAAAATTCGTTCAAGAATTCAGTAAAGCTAGTGTTAAGAACTGGAAAGGCTTAACTATATCCCATTTGGAAACATTAATTTTAATTGAAACAGATGGCCAGGAGCCCAGCAGTGAAGTAGAGTATACTTTAGATAATGCTGAAGTTTTAGTAACAAACTCAAGTGAATTTGACACATGGCTCAATGAGGTAGTCTTTGATTTAGATAATTTTCGTAGCCGAGCAAAAAAGTCTAGCACTAAAAAGACTGGAAATATTTCTTCGTAACCTTGATTCGGGTATGACGAGAGACAAGTATCTCTCGATGATGGAGCAGCTGGGAAAAGAGCCTATTGAGGATGAAATACCTCCTGACTCCCATGATTTACCAGAGATATTTAATGCAGCAATATCTTGTTTTAGTATGCTAGGAGATAGAATATATCCAGAAATAGGGTATGTAGGCAAAGATTATACCAATCTTAATCACTTTATAGAATTTTATGACATTGAAGATATAGAATATTTCCTTGAAATTATTTATGTTTTAGAGTCCAGAGCTATCAAAAAATCTTCCGAGCAACTAAAGAGGGAGTATGATAAGCTAAAGAGAAAGTCTAATGGCTAATACAGTAAAATTAAAGATAACCGTCGATGACGACGGATCTCTTAATATAGTTGCAAAAGAAGCAAAAAAAGCAGCAACCGAAACTGAGAATCTAGGGACTAAAACCGAGGCTCTGAATAAAAAAAGGAATAGGTATAATAGAACGGAGAAAGGTGTTGCTCAAATTACTAGTAATACCACTAAAGGATTCGCCAAACAAGCCCAGACAATAAGTGGGGGCTTAGTCCCTGCTTATGCAGTTTTAGCCTCAAATATTTTTGCTTTAACAGCTTTGTTTGGGTTTCTTAAAAATGCTTCCGATGTAAAGATACTGGAACAGTCTCAAGTATCCTATGCTACCAATACCGGTATAGCTCTACAGTCTGTAACTAGCAGACTGAGAGAAGCGTCTGATGGCTTGCTTGGATTTCAACAAGCAGGGCAAGCTGCAGCTATTGGTTTGGCTAAAGGCTTTTCTCCAAAACAGCTAGAAGACTTAGCAGAAGGTGCTAGAAAGGCTTCCACTGCTTTAGGTCGTGATTTTCAAGACTCTTTTGATAGACTGTTGCGGGGTGCGTCTAAGGCGGAGCCCGAACTTCTCGACGAGCTTGGTATTACATTAAGACTTGCTGATGCAACTGAAAAGTACGCTACCGCTATAGGTAAGAATAGAGATCAGTTATCTGACTATGAAAGAAGCCAGGCAGTACTTATAGAAACTCAACGACAGCTCGAGAAAAACTTCGGAGCTGTAAATGCCCAAACTAATCCCTTTCTTCGCTTAGCTAAAACACTTGAAGATATAGTTAAGACTGCTACACAATTTGTACTTCCTGTTTTTGAATCTTTTGCTTCCTTAATTAATAAGTCGGGAGGCTTTGCTGTTGCCGCTTTCGGTCTATTAGCGCTAAATATTGCCAAAGCTGCAATACCTGTAGATGGGCTAAAAGCAAAAATAGAAGGAATAGAAACACAATCTAAAGAGAGTCTTGCAGGTGCCTCTAAAGCAATTGATGATTTTAAAAATAAAGTCAAAAGCGCAGATGCGGATATAGCTGCCTCCCGCGCAAAAAATGCTAAAAAATCGGCAGAAGCAATATTAAAATCAGGCGGAGGACAAGGCAGTAAGTTATTAGAGAAAGTCTCTAAAGGCCAGGAGCTAAGCCCCCAACAGAGGGGACAACTAAAGAAAATGCTAAGGCAAGCCGAGGCAGAGTATGCTAGAACTGGGACTATACTAAAAAATACCTTTAAGGGAGTAAGTATTAGTATGGTTAGAGATCTTTCCTCTGCAATGGATAAAGTTAACGCTAAATCAACCGGATTTTTCCAGAGACAAGGATTGCTTTTAAAGCGGCTTACTCTGGAAATTAATAGAGCTAGCTTAGCCCTTAGTAGGGGTATGACAAAAGCGTGGATGGGAACGGCTAGAGCTGCTACTATTGCAGGCAAAGCTTTTAGTAAGGCTTTAAGTCTTGCAGGATTTATTGGTATATTGCTGATGATATTCGAGCTGTTTAAAAAAATATGGAGAGCGCCCTATACTATTTTAGCTTCTATAGGTGATGCCGTTGATAAAGTTTTATCCTTCTTTGCTCCGTTTATAGACCAGCTCAACATGGGATTTCTAGGATTTATAGATAGTGCTGTAAATGGCACCAATAACCTAATTCTTTCTATAAAAACAGCAATTAATAGCTCTTTAACAAGTATACTTCAAGGTATAGATACCATAGTAAATAGTATTACAGATAAGATGAATACTTTTTTATCTGGATTAGGCACTCTTTTGGGGAAAGATTTTGGTACCATAGATTTTCAATCAAATTTAGCTGCTATAGGTACACTACTAGATGAAACTCCCGCTAAGGTATCAAAGCTGAAGGAAGAGTATATTCCTTTTGGAGATACTATTACAGTTACAGGCAGCGCACTAAGAAATTTAGCTGCAAGTTGGGGCCTTGATAAACATGAAATGGCTCAACGAGCTGTAGAGGCTTCTAACGAGGCTTTTGAGGCCTTTAATGAGACTCTTGGAAACACAAAGTCGGATTTAGATGCAATTAGACAAGGATTAAAAGATACAACACTAGAAGAGAGAGGCATAGCCGGAGCGAACGCTCTTTCTTCCTTAGGAATAGCTGCTCAGTTAGCAAGTATTTCCGCTAAAACATTCGTAAAAAATCTTCATACCGGAGACGAAACAGAAGAATTTATAATGAACGAGGACGCTAGAAAGAAAGCTCTCGAGACGTTAATTTCTACTTTATCCGGAGTAATCGATATCTCTTCAAAATTTGCAAAAGCTATGAAGGAGAATAATCAAAAAGTTTTACAGGAGATGGAGATTTTAGCTCGCAGAGCAACTACTTCACTTCACGCTTTAGACGAAGGATTAAAAACTATACGAAAAGATTTATCAGCTTCTTTAGGAGGCGGGGATTTACTTACTTCTATACAAACCCTCACTAAATTAAAAGAAAGATCTGATGAGGCAGCTGATGCCTTTAATAGATTAGGAGGAGCCGCAAATCAAGCCGCAGCCGCAGCCGCATTACAAAAGTTTAGAGAAGCAGTAGGAGAGGGACAAGACGCTGAACAATTTTTAAATGACTTAATTAAGTTAGAGGCAGCAGAACGAGCAAATGCTTTAGCTAAAGCCAATTCTTTCCGTGTAGGGGGATTACTAGGGGCGCAAAGAAATAGGCTAAATGAGATTCAGGCGATCTCTATAAAGAACGCGGTTCTGGAGAAAGCAAAAACGCAAGAAAAGAATGAAGTAATAAGAGCTCAGTATGATGCACAAATAAAATTAAATGAAGCAAAAAAAGAGGAAATAAGGCTTCAGCAAGTAGGGGCTTCTCAAGGTCAGTTTATGCAAGCCTCTCAAACGGCAGCGGGAGTTGGGGACGCTGTTGGCACTGCTTTCTCAGAAGGAGATATAAAAGACAAAGTAACTGCTTTAAATTCCTATATTAACCCGTTTGTAGAGACCATGAAAAAATTAGGTCCAGAAGGCGAGTATGTAGCGACTGCTATAACGGGCATGGGTAGCTTCTTGGAAAATACTCTCAGTACGGTGGATAAAATGGGCAGCATGGAAACTAAAACCCAAAAATTTGCAGCAGGATTGAGTATAGCTGCAAACGCCGTAACAATGCTTGGTCAGATACAAGCAGCAAAATCCAATGCAGCTATAGCCGGTATAGACAAGGAAATAGCGGCCGAGAAGAAGAGAGATGGTAAGTCTGCAGCAAGTGTTGCTAAGCTTAAAGCATTGGAAGCTAAAAAAGAGGCTATGAAGAGAAAAGCCTTTAATCAAAATAAAAAGATGATGATGGCGCAAGCAGCTATGGGAACTGCTGCAGCAATTGTTAATGCACTGCAGACGGTACCTTTTGTTCCTGCAGGCCTAGCAATGGCAGTTATTGCAGGCGCTATGGGTGCAGCTCAACTTGCTATGATTTCTGGTATGACATATCAAGGAGGGGGAAGTTCGGTATCGGCCGCTCAACCAACCTCTATCTCAATGGGCCAGCGTAGAAATAGTGTTGACTTAGCTAAATCCCAGTCTTCTAGGGGCGAGCTTGCCTACATGCGAGGAGAGCGGGGCATGGGTGGTCCCGAAAATTTCCGATCAGCATTTTCAGGATATAGAAATAGAGCCGAAGGCGGTAATACTGGACTTATTGTAGGAGAGCAGGGCCCAGAGTTATTCGTGCCCGAAGTTCCTGGTCGAGTAGTACCAAATGATGATATAGAGGCAGGATCAGCCACAAATGTAAGCTTTAATATTAATACTATAGATGCTAGTGGAGTTGAAGATATGTTACTGAACCAACAGGGGAATATTATTGGTATGATTAGACAGGCCGCAAACTCGTACGGCCAAGATTTCGTGGAAGAAGTAGATACTATGACCCTTGCTCCTAATTCCACGGGTGCTGTGAGTAGATACTAATGCCTACTTTTACTTCATTTCAAAATGTACTTCCTGACCCAAATAATACTATTGGTAGTGCGGGGCAGGTAAATGGAACTGCAGGTCCTGGCTTTGCGTCTGTAACTTTATCTTCTATTCAACCAACAATAAAAGATTTTACAAATTCAGGAAGATTATTAGCAAGAGCTATAGCTTCTCATAAATGGGAGATACAGATTAAGTATAACCCTATGATTAGAGCAGACTTTGAAAGAATTTATACTTTTCTTCTTCAAAGACAGGGAGCTGTAAATCCTTTTTTTGTTTCTTTACCGCAACACAGAATTCCTCAAGACTCTACTTTTGCAACTTTTGCAGCAAGTAATAATCTTGAAGCAGCAGGAACAATAACTGCAGGAGCAACTACTGCGCTCCTTAGTAAGTCTGGCTATAGTAATACCACTAATAAAACTCCCTCTCCAGGGGACTTATTTACTATTGAGGGGACAAATTCAAATCATACTAAAACATACATGGTAACCCGAGTAGAGACCAGTGCAGATTACGACACCGGAGAATCTCAGCCATCCGCCACGCAAGTAAGAGTTCACTTTATACCAGGTATGGCAAAGCAGGTAGAAGCTGCCGATGATTTTATATTCCATAACCCTCTCATTAAAGTAATAGCAAAAGATTCACAAAAATATTCATTAAATACGAATAATTTATATAATTATTCCTTGAGTTTAGAAGAAGTACAGTAATGGCAATTAGAACTTTAAATACAAATTTACGTAACTCCCTTCTTATAGAGGAGCCCTTTGCTTACGCGCACCTGGTCAAGTTTGAGAAGCCTTTAAAGACAGACGGAGGGAAAAGCGCACGAAGAGCAAAGGATTATATTTATGTAACAGATGGCTCTAGGGATATTGTCTTTAATGACGGGAGCTCCGACGTTGCAGGAAACTCTAATGGAAATCAAACTTACGTAGCCAATAAGCTTACTAAGGTAGGCGCAGTGTCGGAGACTATTCAAGCAAAAGCTTCTTCTATGACACTAAATGTGTCCTCTGCGGCATTGAAAACTACTCTTACTACTACTCTTACTACTACGGCTTCCTCTATTACAGCTACAGACGATCTTGTGGAAGCGGGGTTTAGAGAGGGAGATTTAGTAACTATTTATAACGGCACAAATGATAGCAAATCTATAAGAATAAATACTTTCTCGAATAATAATCTTACAGCGAATATAACTGCTATTGATACAATTAGTAGCGAGTCTTCGGCAACAAGAACTCTGCAGCTTAGTAGTCCTGAAGTAGAGGGCGTAATAAGCAATAGAAGTAGTAATAGTTACGCACGCTATATAAATAGAGATGTTTTTGTATATAAAGTACATATAGATATCTCTACAGGTGCTGCTATAGGTACTCCTTATTTAATATTCAAAGGAATTATATCCCAAGGAAAAATTTCCGAAGATATAACAAAATCTTCTATAGTATCATGGACTCTTACTAGTCATTGGGCTGATTTTTCTAGAATCCAGGGGAGACTAACATCAGATTCTTATCATAGAGCTTTGGACGGCAATAATAAGCCTGATCCTGAAGCTCTAACTCGTCCAGCTTATGCTAAGGATCTTGGATTTGCACACAGTGAGCAGGCAGTAAATCTTATAGCAACATATCAAGTAAATGAAACTCGCTATAAAGAGAAAAAGCGCGGAGGTTTGGCAGGAGTATTTGGCGGAAAAAAATTAGTAGAGTATGAAGTAGAGGTAGACAGGGAAACAGACTTACGATTTAATTTGGACGCAAAGTACCTTCCTGTAGTGTATGGTGTAAATAAGATAGACAGCATTCCCTTCTTTGTAGATGCTCTTAACAGTGACGCCAAAAAAGTTTTCTGCGCATATGCTCTGTGTGAGGGTGAAGTTGGAGGAATATATGACGTTTATTTAGATGATACCTCTTCTATCTGTGTTGATGAAAATGACAGAGATACTCGCAGTCAGCAAACTTCTGAGGGAACAGTTGATGTACTTTGTGTTGGTCGAATGGATAAGGGAGATACCTTAACTGGCCAAAATGTTCTTACAGGAAGCACCTTTTCTGCTTCCGGACACTCTGAGTCTAATGGATACATAGATTGGGCTGAAGTAGATCAGGCAGAAAAAGAAACTTATCAAGTACAATATGATTATCAAGCTCCAACAGATTCTGCTTTCACTTTTGGAGCAAGTAATAGTGCAGCAGGAATAACTCATGAAAAAGGTACTAGTTTTACTAGCCCTATAAACGCGAAGCTGTTATTTCATTCTGGAAAAGAGGAGCAAAAAGCTGACCAACTACTTTTAAGAAATGCTGGTAACTTTAAAATAGGTACTGATTATTATAATGGTAGTGCAGATTATTGGGGAGGAAACCATAGGGTTCTAGATACTGCATATGCAGTTGTTGAATACACTATAGGAGAGGGGGATACCACTATTCCTTCCCTGGACTTTGTAGTCAGGGGAAAGGGATTAAAGTGCTTTAATTATGACTTTTCTTATGAACAACATCCTAGCTATACAGGTACTGATGCTGCCCTTTCTAATTTTGATTTAGGCGAAGAAGTAACTATAAAAAAGACTTCTGATAACTCTACTTTGGGCACAGTAAAAATTGCTGATATATATCAAATAACTGAAATGTCTGGGGCGGCTAAAAATCTAGTTAGATTTATGGAGAAACCTCCTATAGGTTCCACCACATCTTTTTATATGACTAGTGGCAGTGGCAGTAATACTTATCATATGCAAACTTATGATAACTTAGAAAATACTGGAGCAGTACAAACTACTCTATCCAAACAAATTACATCTGCTTCAGCGAACAGCAATGGAGTCTCTACAGATATAACTTTTGGTACTTTAAACTCCACTTTTATAGACGCCTTTAGTCTTGGTAGTGCTATTGCTATTTCTGGTAGTGACGCTGGAACTTTCACCAAAGATAAACTTAATCATTATTCTTTTGCATATTCCGGTAGTGGTAATACTATAACAAACGTAGGCAATACGGGAACAAATGCATCTAACTTAGTAAATTCTTATGTAATATTAAAAAACTGCGTCAGACTCGCTTCTACAGCCAGCTCTTCTGATGATGCGTATAATGGATTATTTATTGAAATCACTAAAACTTTGAATGATGGTAGTATTTTAAAACAAAAAAGAAAAATAGTTGACTATGATGGCAGCTCTCGTATAGCAAAAGTTTCTAGTGTGTTTGAGGAAGAGCAGTTACCTACTTCAGGAGATACTTACAAGATTCTGAGCACAGATGATGATATTCGTGTATCTACAAATCCGGCAATCCAATTATTAGACTATTTAACTAGTAAAAGGTACGGTCGGGATTTAGACATAGAAGAGGATATCGATCTTGAGTCTTTTCTAGCTTCGGCACGCGCATGTGATACCAGATCTGATGTCACTATATTAACTACTGTATCTACTGTACAAGTGGGTGCGGTTTACCAGTATGCAGCAGCTTCTGGAAAAGTCTTATTTCAAGGTGAGGTAAAAAGTATAACCAATGAGACTATAGGGGGCACTTCGTACAAATCTATAGTTTTAACTAATGTTTTGGGCAAACTTGCTCATCGTTGGGAGAACTGGAAGTATTTCTATACTGACGAACTCTACTACTATGAGGGAGCTTTACATAAGGCTTCTTCTAATGGGGTAATTGGTACTCCTTCTACTACTCCTAGTGTTAGTACCTTTAACATTACAAAAGTTAGTGGGTCCGGTGCTACTAATATTGTAGTAGACAGAGATCCTACTCGAAAAACTTTCGACGGGAACCCTGTAATTAAAAAGCATTCTGGAGGAGGTTCTTTCTCTTCTGGGTATAATTTATATGATTCTGATGATGTTAAATATTGGAGGTATTTAGGCTGGGAGTCTCAAAACCAAAGACATGTGACGCGACACCAAACAAATGCTGTTATAAATACTAATAAACCTATCTTTGATAATATTAATGGAATGCTCGGACATTTTAATGGTATGCTAAGGTACTCTAATGGTAAGTACTCCTTAGGGGTTAAAGGAACGTTTACTACCCCGTCTACTATAACCGTAAATTCTACTGATTATATAGCAGAAGATATTGACGAAGGAGATATAATTGGTAGCATATCCGTTGAAGATGCTGGACAGAAGGGAACGTATAATCAAATTGACGTCGCTATAAATGACCCCCAAAACAGGTTTGAGTCAAGGTCAGTAGCTTTGTTTAATTCTACTTATCTCAAAGAAGATAGGATGGTCCCTAAAAAGGGGTCAATTCGCACCCCCTATATTACTAATTACTATAATGCAAGAATTAACGCAAAACAATACTTAGAAGAATCACGATCCAGTCTTAAGATAGGATTTACTATTGGTCCAAAAGGCATTTTATTTGTTGCTGGCAATGTTATTAGAGTAACATATCCGCGCTTTGGTTGGACTAATAAGTTATTTAGGGTATCTAACTTAGCTTTTAATGAAAACTGTACAACTCAAGTAACCGCTTTTGAGCATAGTGATGATGCTTACTTAATTACTGCCCCCGTAGCAAAAGGAGTAATTCAACAGGTAGAACCGGGCATAGGTAATATACCCGTACCTGGTGCACCCTCAAGCCTAAATGCTACTCAAAACGATAGGGGAGGAATTGAGTTAACATGGACAAATTCTAGTTCCTTTAATGCCGCAACCTATAGTGTACAGATATGGAGGGGAACTGCAAATAATCTTGCTCATTCTACCACAAAACTTGTGGGAACTTCTAAGAGCGATATATACACCGATATAATTACAGGGGAAGGAGCTCAGACATTATATTATTGGATACGTTATAGTGTTCTGGTTCCTAATCAGCGAATAAATACTCGCGCACCCAGGGAAGTTTTCTCTGCTTATCACCCTGTTAGCCCCACAGGCGGTGTAGTAGGTATTTCTGATGGCGCTAGAGATGCAATTTCAGTAAATCTTACTAACGATAATGTTAGTGTTTTAGCTGATGCATCCGGAACGCCCACTAGCTTTAATAATACAAGTATAAGCATAACCGCTTTTATAGGAACTACTGCCTTAAATTACGATGATACTGTTGCTTATGCCAAGCCTTCGTTTAGGGTTTCTAATGTAAGTATATCTTCTGGTATAACTGCGGGTACGGCTAGTAGTACTTCAACCTCGTATACCCGCCAGAATATTTCTGCTATGTCTGCGGATACGGGCTCCATAACATATACTATTATTGTTACAGATTCTTTAGGCGGCACCACTACATTTGAGAAGATACAAACCTTTACTAAAAGTAGAAGAGGAGTTGACGGGCAACCCGGACAAGACGGACAGGCAGGACAAGCTGGAGCTACAGGTCCCAGGACAGCTAGTGCTGTACTATATTATCAAAGCAGTTCTTCTTCTGCCCCTACTGCCCCCACTGCTAGCGGCTATAGCTTTTCTACAGGGCTTTTTGCTTCGCATACTTCTGGATGGGCTGAACAAGCGCCTACATTTGCTGCTGGTAATGCGAATAAATACTGGTATGTGCGGGTAACTATTGAAGAAAGTAGCTATGCGGGAACGCAAAGTATCTCTATTGGCAACGTTATCCAGGGAATAGGGTTTACTGGACTAGTTACCTTTACAAGCTCCCAAGAAGTGGGGGATGGAAATAATTCTCTAAGCTTCGGAGAACAAGGCACTACAACTATTGATGGTGGACAGATTACAACTGGTACAATTGATGCACAAAGACTAAACGTGGGTCAGATAAATGTAACACAAACTTTAAACTATCAAGCTAATCCTACTCAGGTTAGTCAGCTACAGAATAATTCCGGATATCAGACTAATGCATTTACTCAACCAGCACAAATAAATGTTACTCAAACAAACAACTACTCTGCACCACCAACAAACACAAATCAGTTAACAAATGGGGCGGGGTTTCAAACTAACGCATTTACTAATCCAGGCCAAATAAATGTTGCTCAAACTCAGAATTATCAAGCCAACCCCACGCAGATTACTCAGCTCCAGAATAATGCCAACTACCAGTCCGGCTTAAGCAATTTAAGTCAATTTACTAATGGTCCCGGCTTTCAATCTGGTTTGAGCAATTTAAGTCAATTTCAAAATGGTCCTGGATATCAAACTAATGCACAGACTAACGCCTTTACTCAACCAGGGCAGATAAATGTTACTCAAACAACTAACTATGTTGCGCCTCCCACTCAAACAGGACAATTAAATAATAACTCTGGCTTTCAGACTGCTGCTATTGAATTTAGTGCCACCGCTATTAGTGGAGGTAAGATTGGCTTATCCACAGCAGGCTTAATTATAGGAAATGGACAAACTTCAATTTCCTCCTCAAATACAATTATTTTAGATACTACTTCAGGAAATAACACGATTAAGATATTTGATGGGGGAACTTTAAGAGTAAAAATTGGAAAGTTATAAGGTCAAGAGTCTGTTTGGCTTTCTTCGAGAGTAACGAAAGTTGTTATGCTATACCGACCCATTCCGGATTTTTCTGGCTTTTGTAGTATTACTGGAGAGACTTCATGAATGCATGTTGAGGGAAATATAAGCATTGAGTTATTTTCACAGTTAAATCCTACTTCATCGTTTAGAGTAAGCTCTCCTCCTTCGAACTGTTTAGGCTCTTTGTAAAGCCAAGTTAAAGTAGTTAATACAGATCTGTCTCTGTGGGGTTTATATTCTCCGCTATTTTCGTAGTAAGAAAGAAGTGTTGAGAAGCGAGAGTTTTGTATTAAGTACTCAAACCATGAGTGTTCTGAAGCTAATGTTTGTGCTAAGCCGGAAGAGTATATTTTCATGTTGTGAGATAAAATTGCAGACATCTCAATCTGTTTATATAAATGATTAATCCATAGGCCTTTATTATTTTTTAAAGCAATTTTATCAGGAGTCATTGCACTTCCGCTTTGCTCCGGATCTAGCCAAATATTTTTTCTACTTTGTAGATAGTCCAGCTCTAGAAAAAGCTCAGACAACTCTTCTTCTGAGTATAAATCTTTTATATACACATAGGGAGTTTTATTGGTTAGTTCTTTTATTTCGTATTCCATTATACATTCCTTTAAGTGAGCCGTTATTATACTATAAATTAGTAAACTTGTCAAGATATTTTTTGGTATAACCACTTAAAAAATAATTCTTGACTCCCCACGTCCCCTTTGTTATAATTTAATCATGGAGAATTTCAATGAGCGCAGCTAACTATGACCTAGTGATTGACCAAGGATCGACTTTTGCCATCGACCTGATTATTAAGGAAGCCGGGGTAGCTAAAAACCTTGATGGCTACGCGGCTCGTGCAAAAATGAAAACTAGTAAGAGTGCTACTACTGTAGCGGCTACGTTTACTTGCACTATTCCTTCACCAGCAACCGATGGTAAGGTAAAAATGGAACTACTTCCAAATATTACTGCGGCTCTTGCCCCTGGCTTGTATGTTTATGATTTAGAAATACACACTGCGGATAATGTTACAGTTAAGAGACTTATCGAAGGCACAGTAAATCTTACTGCTGGAATTACGGTGGGAGCAAGTGGCTGATCAAGATATTACTCAGGTTAGTATTACTGAAGAAGTAAAGGAAATAACAGTAAGCAGCGAGGGTGCGGTTTCCGTAAATGTTGTTGGCGATGAAACAGACTTGGTAGTAAATAACTTTGCTTTACCTATTTCAGCTTCTGCATCGAACGTATCTTTCAGTCCTTATGGGCAAATTACGGCAACTACTATTGATCAAGCAGTTAGGCAACTTGCAGATCTAGCCTCTTATTCACAGGATAATCAACCTGCTCCCTCAGGGGGCTCTTCTGTAAGTGAAGGAAATATTTGGTACGATACCGACGATGATCAAATAAAAATATATCGCGAAACTAGTACTGGCACTTTTGAGTGGGTACCTATAATTGTAGGTGCAGCTGGAGGAGATTCAGACACACTAGATGCAGGAGCCTTTTAGGCTACCCCGGAGTTCATAAATGGCTCAGACAATTCAAATTAAAAGACGTCACGCAAGTGCAGGAACACCTAGCACTATGGCGGTGGGTGAGTTAGCCTATAATGCTCACTCAACAGAAAATAAACTTTATATTGGACGACCTGGTGCCGGAGATAATGCAGCCAGTATTGATGTAATTGGGGGTAAATATTTTACAGACTTAATGGCCCATACTCCGGGTACTCTAAATGAAAGTGTAATAAGCGCAATTCTCGCAGATTCTTCAGGAAAGGTAAATAAGCTTAAAACTGCTAATCTTGTTATAGACGGAAATGCTATTACTGCAGCATCTGGCAATATAAAGCTTGATACAGGAAGCGGAAATCTTGATATTGATACCGGTACTGTAGATCTATCTAGTCAAGCCACAGAGTTTAAGATTGTAGATAATTCTGCAACAGGGCTAACAATTAGTGAAGGCACTAACAATTATATTACTCTTGTTACTACTAATTCTGCTGAAGAAATTAAATTAAATAAACAGCTGCATTTAGGGGCTAATGGGTCAGCTGGATACACTTTCCCTACTGCTGATGCTAGCACTAGCGGACATGCTTTGGTTTCTGATGCGTCTGGGGCCCTTACTTTTCAAGCAGTATCTACTGTTTTAAAGGTTTCTGACGATGCAGCAGCAGAGCAAGATTTAGCACAGCTTAATGGTGAGCTGAAAATTTTGGGTACAAACCCAATCAATACAGCAGTCGCCACAAGCGGTAATGATGTAGTTCTCACTATCAGTGCCACTCCAGCTACGCAGGGAGCAAATGCTGGAGCAGCTTCTTTAGGTACTGCGTCTTTTAATAGCAGTGATTTTAATGTTTCAGGTGGATTTGTAAGCTTAGCAACATCTGTTACGAATTTCACTGCAGGAAATATTAATGTAACAGGAAATGAAATATCCTCTACTGATACTAATGGAGATATTTCTTTAAATCCAAACGGTACCGGTGTTGTAGATGTAAACTCCAGCCGAATTACTAATGTTGTAGACCCTACTCAGGCGCAAGATGCAGCTACTAAAGCATACGTAGATGCTGTAAAGCAAGCACTAGATATAAAAGATTCGGTTCGCGTTGCCACTCAAGCTAACTTTGCATCCTCCTATAATAATTCTGCAGGAACTCTTACTGCGACAGCCACGGGTGCACTTACTATTGATAGCGTTGCTCTATCACAAGGGGATAGAGTACTTGTCCAGAATCAAACAAGTCAAGTTGAAAACGGCATCTATGAAGTTACAACTGTTGGTGCTACTGATCCAGCTGCAAGTGCTGTGCTTACTAGATCTTCTGATGCAAATGTAAATGCGGAAGTAACTGGCGGATTGTTTGTTTTTGTAGAGGAAGGTTCCGATGGGGACAATGGTTTCGTTCTTACTAATGTAACAGGAGAAGCTACTCTTGGTACAACTAATCTAGTATTTACTCAATTTTCGGGCGCTGGTCAAATTGTTGCTGGTGATGCACTTTCAAAAAGCGGTAACACGTTAAATGTAAACACCGATGATACTACATTAGAGGTATCGGCTGATGCTTTACGAATTAAGGGAATTTCAACAACAGCAGTTGGTGATTTACTTATTGGAGCAGCTTCTGATGGAGGATATACTCGACTTGTAAAACCTTCAGGAAATGCAAGCACAACAAATCACGATTATATTTTAGCTATGAACGGCAGTGGAGTAGCTCAATGGTCTAATACTTTGGACGGCGGCACATACTAATATCTTTTTCTCCCGCGTATATACGCAGCATTTAGGAGAGCCACATGGCACAAACTATCAAACTAAAGCGTTCTGCTACGGCAGGAAACGTCCCTTCTACCTCAGATTTAGCTCTGGGTGAACTCGCTATGAATACCACCGATGGTGCTATATACATGAAGAAAAATGTATCTGGTACTGAGTCTATTGAACACATTAATAGAGGAAAAGTATTTTTAATTCAAAGCGAGAATCCGCCCTCAAATCCTCAAATAGGAGATATGTGGAGATCTATTCGTGATGACAACACGGCTCTTGGAACGTTTATCTACTATGAAAATAGTAATGGTAGTGCACAGTGGGTGGAGATTTAAATGTCACAAATAGATTTTCCAAGCAATCCAAGTAATGGAGATACGTTAACTGCAGGAAATATTACCTGGACGTTCAATTCAACTGTTGGTGTCTGGCAGAATAACGTTATAGGTTTGTCAGGTGCATCCATCAGTATCGCCGCCGACACCGGCACCACAGATAGTGTTACTTTAGGGGTAGACACTCTCACAATAGCCGGCAGTACCGGTCTAACAAGCACGGTTTCTAATAATCAAGTATCCTTAGCACTTGACAATACTGCAGTTTCAGCAGGGACTTACGGCACTTCTAGCTCTATTCCTCAATTTACCGTCGATTCCCAAGGACGAATAACATCTGCTACTACAGTAAGCAGTGTTCCTACGGCAGAAATGGGAGTAGAGAGTGTTATTCTAAGTGCTTCTAATATTACAAACGGTACCGCTTATGGTATTAAGAGTTTAGGTAACACTGATTTTGCTTCTCTTGGTGCTCAAAGCGTAAATATATCTGCTACTTCCAATCCTCAATTAGTAGAGACTCGTGAATATATTATCACAAGTCTGGGAACTGCTGCGGCTGTAACTACTACTTCTAACAATAAAGTATATAAAATTGTATCCGTAGGAGAAACTGATTTTACAGCAATCGGAGCAAGCGCAAATACAGTTGGTGTTGGTTTTACAGCAACAGGGGCAGGTAGTGGAGACGGTACTGTTGTAGAGATTACTAACTGGATTATTCTTGGAGCGGGCAGTGAGAGTACTCCTCCTTCTGTAGGAGATAGATTCAGGGCCAGAGGCACAGGAAATGCTAGCTATGGCACGGGTACAGTATTAGAAACACTTTTCACGGCAAACGGTACAGGCTCTGGAACAGGTACAGTAGCCCTCGATACTACGCACTTTATTACTTTTGTTGACAGCACAACTGGTACCTCCAAAATACTTTCAGAGGCAGGACTGCAGTATAATCCAGGTAAAGGTACTATATTTGCTAGCAATCTCGATGGACAGTTTACAGGTAGATTCGAAGGGACATTTAAGGGATCCTTTGATTCTACAACTACTATTGGTCAATCAGATGCAGCCCTTACTGTAACAGTTACACAACATGATGACGGAGATACTCCGAGTGGTGATAATTTATTTCTTGTAGGCATTGAAAGCGCAGTGAGTGGAGTAGGTCAAACTCTAAAGGCAGACTCCAGAATTTACTATAGCGAAGATAATGATAAGCTAGTAGTAAATGCTATTTCAACTTCTGGAAATGTTGATGTTGGCGGCAATCTTACTGTTACAGGCACGACAACTTTTAATGGTGGTACAATCACCATGGGAGATGCAGACACTGATAATGTTGTATTTGGTGCTGATGTAAATTCGAGTATTATTCCAAATACTGACGATGCGTACGATCTTGGTAGCTCTACTCAAGAGTGGAGAAACTTATTCATTGATGGTACTGCAAATATTGATAGCCTTGTAGCAGATACGGCAGACATTAATGGTGGTACCATTGATGGTGCTACTATTGATGG
>Ga0213866_10001084_pt1 | contig 20585 bp, 20 predicted proteins | sample PICome_11_FD_160079 | JGI IMG/M metagenome (GOLD analysis project Ga0213866, IMG submission 160079) | Coastal seawater microbial communities near Pivers Island, North Carolina, United States - PICO284 | ecosystem: Environmental > Aquatic > Marine > Coastal | place: USA: North Carolina...
CCTCGGTTGAACACGTCAGTTCGACGGTCGAGGCGATCGGGGAGAATGCGACCGGCCGGCTGCTCCCCGGCGTCGGCCATCTCGTTCACCATCAAGATGCCGATGCTGTGATCGAACTCGTCGCCGGCGCCTTCGTGGCGATCTGACTCGATCAGCTCCACAAAGCTCAGACGACTTCGACGAAGTGGTTGGGTTCGACAAAGTGGACGAAGTGCCTTTAAACGGGTCATTTCTCAATGATCGCGCCGACGACGTGGTCGTGCCGGGAGCTAACCCAAGGGGGCATCTATCTTTCGCAATGCCCTCGTTGATGGGAGTGCCGCCGATTTGGCTGGGCGCAGAGTTGCTGATGGCGTCGTCCTCGCCCAGCGTCGGCGAGCCAGATGACAGGGCCTTAGAGCCACACGTAGGTGGTGGTCGCCGAGGCTGCGCGTCGCCCGTCGGCAAGAAACAGATCGATTTGACCGAACACCACCGACCGACCCGGCTTAGTCACGACGGCGTCGAACGTGACCGTACCTGTGTCGGCGGGGACGGGCCGCTCGAAGTTCGTTGCGAGGCTGACGGTGGTGAAAGGCACTATCTGGCCGTCGCGCAGCGAGCACATGGCAAAGACCATGCCGGTGTCCATGCAAGCTGTGATCGCCTGCCCGCACATCACGCCACCTGAGTGCACGATGTGAGGCGTGACGTCGACCTCAAATCGTGCGCGGCCGACGGCGGCCGCCGTGAGTCGTAGCCCGAGCTGTTGCACGAACGGTGGCCCGCCCTCGGCGAACTCAGCCATGATCGAGTCGGCCATGCCGTCGACGATGTCGAAGGGATCCAGCCCGGGCGCAAGGGTGCTCATCATCCCACCCTCGCACGTCACCCACGGCCCTGCGAAGTTGCCATGTCACCCGGGATCGTTGAGATGCGTTTGCAGTGGCACCCCGTTGCCGAGTTCCTCGCCGCCCGATCGATCTGGTTGGGCGAGGCGTGTCCGAGTCAGCTGTGCTGGATCAGCTCGACCCAGTTTCCGTCAGGGTCCTCCAGCATCGTGATTGTCACGCCCTCGCGCACAACGGTTGGCGGAACCGCAACAATGACGCCCGCCGCTTCCGCTGCGTCGACGGCGGCAAGCAGGTTCGACACCGTAATGGTGAAGTAGCGCAGTCCAGTTGCGCCGCCGGGGCCCCCGCCGCGACCCTGCTCGGGCCTGGTTGCGAGGTTGACGAGCTTGATGACAGTGTCACCGCAGCTGAGACGATGCATCGTGCCGCCGCCAGCGATCGGCATCGGCATGTCGATGATGTGCTCGAGACCTAGTACGCCGCAGTAGAAGTCAAGCGAGCGTTCGCTGTCGGTGATGACGATGCCGAGATCGATGCCAGGCTTGGTGATGTCGAGTGCCACGGCGACACGGTACGCCAGACACCCCGGTACAAGCGGTTCGAGGCGCGGTCGTTACGTTCCGGACATGGACCAGGCTGCGAGCGGAGAAGCAACGAGGATGGCGACGGCTCAGGTTGACTCTGCCCGCGGCTGGGTGATGGCCGGCGCAACGTTTGTCTCGACGTTTGTCGTGTTCGGGGTGGCGTACAGCTTCGGGGCTTTTTTCGATTCGATGTCTGATGAATTCGGATCAGGCAAGGGGCTTACAGCGTTGCTGTTTTCTGCGACGACCTTTCTCTACTTCGTTCTTGGCGTGTTCACCGGCCGATGGAGCGACCGAGTCGGCCCACGGCCGGTGCTGGTCACGGCGATCGCCGCACTCGGCGGCGGTCTTTACCTCACGTCCATTGCCGGGTCGATCTGGTTGGGGCTTGCTGCCTACTCAGTCGGTGTCGGTATCGCTGTCGCTTGCGGCTACGTCCCGATGGTCGCTGCGGTCGGCGGCTGGTTCGAACGCCACCGAACCACGGCTCTTGGAGTAGCGGTGGCCGGGATCGGCAGCGGCACGCTCGTGATGGCCCCGATCTCCAGTTGGCTGATCGACGAGTACGGCTGGCGATCGGCGTATCGGATCCTTGCCACCGGCGGCATGGTGCTCCTCGCTGGCTGCTACGTGGTCGCCGCGCCCGCGCCCGGTCGGGCCTCCACCGATCCGCCGCGGCCGATTCGCGAACTCCTTACGCACCGATCGTTCCGGTCGCTTTACGGATCGACGCTGCTGATGTCGGTCGCACTGTTCGTGCCGTTCGTGTTTCTTGCGTCGTACGCAGAGGAGCGTGATTTGTCGAGCAGTCTCGGTGCGCTCCTCGTCGGGTTGATCGGTGGGTCGAGCATCGTCGGCCGACTCGCCCTTGGTGCTATCGCTTCCCGCGTGGGCGTGATGCGCCTCTATAAGGGCTGCTTCGGCACCATGGCGCTGAGCTTTGGAATCTGGCTCGTCGCTGGTGGGAGTGCTGCGCTGCTGGTGGCATTCGCCGTTGTGCTTGGCGTTGCCTACGGTGGCTTTATTGCGTTGTCGCCAGCGGTTGCGGCACAATTGTTTGGGACCGTTGGCCTTGGCGGGGTGCTTGGAGCGATCTACACCGCCGCAGGGGTTGGTGGTCTTGTCGGCCCGCCCGCTGCTGGTGCCTTGATCGATGCAAGCGACAGTTACTCGCCGGCCATCGCGATCGCTGGTGGCTTCGCCGGCGCAGCCTTTTTCGTTCTTCTCGCCCTGCCGTCGTCGCGTCGAGGCTGACGCGGTGTCGTCAAGATCCGCCACTGACTTTGACTGATCCTGCAAACAGAGCTTCCAAGCCGCTCAGGTCAAGGGCTACCGGTATCGGTCGCTTGAGCGAGTCGTAATCAAGGTCTGCCAACGGAGCGGGGCAAGCCCGTCTACCTCGGCTGTGTTACCGAAGGGCTCGGCTCGGCCTTTGCACCGGGCTTCGGCACTCTCGAGAACAATTTTGGTACCAAGCGTGGTGACGTCATCTACGGGCGCAATTTCGCGTACTGCTGGGCCGGGGTTTCGGCTATTTCAGCAACGACTCAGATGGGTGTCGGCAGTGTGCGATGCCTTTCACCCAAACTTTTCTGATCTAGTGAGGTCGGTGCGTCTCGGTGCTACTCAACCTCACCGAGTAATGCGCAGCGACTGCTACGCGAGCGACGCCGTAGCCTCCCGGGCGTGGACGTCGGGCAACTTGCCGGAGTGATCGCTGGTGTCATCGTCGGCGCAGCGTTCTTGTTCGCCGGGTTTACCAAGGTGCGATCGGGCGACGACTGGTACCGACAGGCAGCCGACATGGGGGTGAGCCGACTCATCGCTACACCTGTGCCGTGGGTCGAACTCACCGTCGGTTCATTCATTGCGCTCGCATTGTTCGACCCGTGGCCGCCCCTCGCAGCTGGCTTGCTCCTCTTCGTATTCACCGTGTTAATTGGACTTCGCGTCCGCGACGGAAGTCGACCGCCGTGCGCATGCTTCGGTTCTCGCTTCGACAAGCCACTTGGCGCGAGTCACGTGATGCGCAACCTTGTGTTGATCGGCTTAGTCGTGGTGACGATTACGCTCCGCTGAGCGGTCAGGGACCTGCGACCCGATCCGTTCCGATCGCGGCAGCCGCTGCCAGAAGAAGTCTCTCGGTGCCGGACCGCACTGACAACTGAACGCTGCCCGGTAGAGCCGACCTAATGGGCCCATCGACCGGCAGGTTCAGCGATGCCCACCTGGTCACGTTGAAGAGGCAGTTCTGCGGTAAGAGCGCGTTGTTGTATTCGAGGTGATCGTCGAACGGGAGAATCTCGTCGCATACATGATCGAGCGGCATTAACAGTCGATCGAGCGTCGGTGTCGACAGCAGCTCGCAGCCAGCCGGCCAGGGCAAGACCCCGGTCGTAAGAGATGCGACCCTGATCGATCTGCGCGGCGGCGATGTAATCGACGGCCTCAACCACGAGAAGCGCGGTCGGCTCGAGGGGCGTGTCGTCACCCGGTGGGCCACTGGCGAAGGTACTGGTCGAGCACTCGACGGAATACGTCGGTGACCTCGGCGTATGTCGTTCGCAGGGCTTCGCTCGCGGAGCTGTCGAACACGTCGCGAGGCAACTGGGGCTCGGTTCGGAGGTGTCGGGCTGCGGCCGCCGACACTTCGAAGGTCAACGGCAATAGCTCGGCGAGGGCTTTGTGGTCATGGATCGCGTTGGCCTGTTCGAGCGCAGTGCCGGCGGGCTCCAGCACGCCGACGATCTCAGCCGAGGTCGACTCGATTGTGTCGAGATCCCAGAGTCGCGCGGCCAGCGCGACGTCATCGCCGTTGGTCACCGGCCCACAGGTGACGATCACGTCGGAGCCGCCGAGCGATTCGAGGTTGATTGGTGTGCGCTCGTTGCCCGTGGCGAGGTTGGCGGGGCGCATCCAGATGCCGGGCCTGATTTCGCCGAGCAGCGCGCCCTTCATTGCCGCACGGAAACGGCGTCGCTCGGCGAGCGTACGGGCGTCAGCCGTTGCGAGGACGGTCCACCATTCACCGGTCCAGGCCCCACCGGTTTGGCGCTGGCCGCGATCAAGTTCTCGCTGCAGATTGAGTAGCCGGCCAACGAGTTGATACCGACCGTGTTGTGCAACGAGGTCGCCATTGGCCGCCATCCTCGAGAGCGCGGTGCGGACCGTGCCTGCCTGGAGTCCGAACAGCTCACCGAACGCCACGAGGCGCGCCGCTGGGACGTCAGGCGGATGGGTGCCAAGCAGATACGACAGCAAGAGCGAACGACTCGACATCGGAGCCAGATTGTGACCTTCTACGACCAAATGGGCTGAGGCGCGAAGTGCCGTGATGTCACGAGTTGTGCTCATATCGATCAGTGATTGTAATATTACGGCATGACGGGGGTTGTGTACGAGAGTGCCACGGGCGGGCGCGATGCACATCCGCTCGTCCCGCGTCACCTGCCCGATGTGTTGCCGACCAAGCTGTTCAACGCGCGTGGCATCCCGGCTCGTCCTTGGCGTGATGATCTCCGCCAGATCGGCAACGTGCGCAATCTGGTCGCCGTTGCGAGCACGCTCGTGCAGTCTTTCGGCGTCGTCATCGCCGCCGCTGTCATCAACATGTGGTGGTCGTATCTGATTGCCTTCTTCCTGATGGCCCGCGGGCACGTGTGCCTCAACATCCTCGCCCACGAGGCAGCGCATCGACTCCTTTTCACCCAGAGGTGGGCCAACGACGGCGTTGGTCGCTGGCTCATGGGTTATCCAACGTTCCAGCCAACGCTCCTCTATCGGCGGTCGCACTTCGCTCACCATCGTGACGAGATGGGTCCTGAGGAGCCCGACTTCAACATGTATGCCGGCTACCCGATTCCGGTCGACTCATGGCATCGGAAGCTGAAGCGTGACATCACCGGCCGTACGGGGATGACCAGGCAGAAGGGACTGTGGCGAGCGATTCGCAATGGCAACATCGAAGCTCGACAGGTCATGGTGGTCCAGGCCGTGATGCTTGGTATCTCGCTGGCGTTTGTGCGGCCGATGGCCTACGTGGTGTGGGTTGCGTCGTGGATGACGATCTGGCAGTTCACCAATCGCCTGCGTGCCATCGCTGAACACGGCGGCATGATCCGCTCCAAGGATCGGCGTGAGACCACCCACGTAATCCGCCAAACTCCCCTCGCCCGCTATTGGTTCGTGCCGTACCACACGGGCTGGCACTTGGCCCACCACGTCGACATGGGTGTGCCATGGCGCAACCTGCCAAAGCTCCACGACGGTTTGGTGGAGGCGGGCTGGATCATCCCTGAGATTGAGTATCCGAGCTATCGCGCTTTTTGGAAGTCGCTCACGCGGTAGTCGGTTGGGCTCGGATCATTAGCGCACCGACCATGCCGAAGGCTGCAACTATGGCGCCGAAGGCGAAGGTGCGGGCGAAGTCGGACGGGTCGCGGCCATCGCCGAGAATCACGAACATTGACTGGATGCCGGTCAACATTCCGATGTTCATGGTCGTCGCGCCCATCCCATTGGCCACGCCGAGGTCACCGTCGTCAACCGAACCGGCGAGGACCGTCGAGTACGACGGTGACGCCAGGCCCATTGCCAGCCCCGAGAGCGCGAGCGCCACGATGATGAATGGCACGCTCTCCCACATCGTTCCCGGGATCCACATGAGCATCGACGCAACGATCAGGACCGACCCAGTAATGATCATTGGCCGCTCACCTATACGTGTGGCGAGCCGTCCGCCGACCGGTGAGCTGATCGAGTACAACGCCGGCCGGCAGAGCAGAATCAACGCAATAACGTTGACGCTGTAGCCGAATCGTCCGTCGAGTAGGAGCGGCGCGATTAGGAAGCTACCCATGTAGGCGAACTGGCTGAGCGGTTGGGCGATCAGTGGGCCGGTGAAGTTCCGACGGCGCAGATAGTCAAGCTTGAGCATCGGGTCGCCAACTCGCCGTTCGACCCAGACGAACCAACGCAGAGCGACCGCCGAAAGCAGAATCAAGCCGAGTGTGATCGGGTCGGTGAAACCAGCAGATGACCCACGTTCGAGGAACATCAGGAAGCTGAACGTCGCCACACCGAGCGAGGCCGCACCCCACCAATCGATGGTGCGACTACCGATTGCTGGGGTCGGCCGGATTACCCGGAGCGACAGTGCGACTCCGATGAATGAGATCGGCGTGAGGATGGCGAAAATGGTGCGCCAGCCGTACAACTCGATGAGCGGCCCGCCAATCACCAGCCCGAGCACTGGTGCGCCGGTCATCGCCATCTGGAACCAGCCCATCGCCCGGGAACGTTCGTCAAGCGAGTACGCGTGCATGATTAGCGCGGTGCCGGTCGGCAGCGTTGCGGCGATACCGGCACCTGTCACCATCCGAGCGATGACAAAGCTGAGCGCGTTCGGTGCGATTCCGCAGAGCACGGTGCCGACCGACAACACGATGGCGCCCGCTATGAACACCCTTCGGTGGCCGATGACGTCGCCGAGTCGACCGAGGACAGGGGTGCCGACCGCCATAACGAGAAACAGTCCCGTGACCGACCAGGCAAGAAACGACTCGGTTGTGTCAAGGTCATCGGCCATGTTCGGTAGCGAGGCCGACACAATCGTCATCGATGATGAGAAGACGATGACGGCAGCGATGACCGTCCGAAGCAGCCGAATCGGGTAGTCGTCTTTAGCGTCATGATCGGTGGCGGATCCGACCGTCGGATCGATGGAACGGTCACTGGACAGGTCGGCGTGCGCGCCGAGAGTTGGCTCGATTGACCCATCACTAACCACGTCGTGACGGTATGACCGTCATCGGTTTGGACCCGAGCCGTAAGGGCCGTGAGCACTGTGACATGTGCTGCCCGAAACAGCGGCTTCTGCGGTGGAGGGATCCTGAATCCGCCACAGAACAATGTCAGGTGTAACTATTGCGCACAGTGGTGCTCAGCCTTCGGCGATGGCGCGCGACTCACGAGCGGCGCCGGCGAAGATGCCCTTCGCCATCAGCGACGACTCATGCCTACGGCGAGCAAGGTATACCTCAGAGCGCTGGCCGTGAACGGAAGTGTCGTCGGGCGCAGCCCACGCGGCGAGATCGGCAAGGTGGCAAGCCAACCGGTGGTCGCCTGCGTCGCTCAGCTGGACCGCCCGCGCAGCGAGCGCGTCGGCGCCGCCCGCCATTGCGGCCAGCTCGGCACCAAGCGCAGCATCGGCCGCCGGCTTCAAGCGGCTCGGTGCACCATCCCACCAGCCGCCGAACTGGCGCCATACATTGCGCGCCACGAACTCGGGCTCGTCGTACAGCGGCTTCAAGAAAGGCCGTTCGAGGAGTGACGGTGCGACCCTCACAGTGTGGATGATCTCGTCGAGCGTTGACCCGGCGTTCATCATCTCGATCACATCGGCGGCAATGCCCTCGAGCGCGACTGCCATTGTCGTGAGCACGTCGACGATCCGATCGGTGCCACCGATCGGCAATCCGTGGGCTGGCAACAGGACCTCAGGCTCGCGCGCCGCCATTTCACGAAGGGCTTCCGCCCACTCGATTGGGTATCGTTGCACCTTCTGCGGGTTGCCTGCGTTCGGGAATACCCAGGTGACGAAGTCGCCGACGAAGAGCCATCGCTCGTTCGGCATCCAACCCCACACGTGATCATCGGTCTCGCCTCGGGCGTGGTGCAGCTCGAAGGTGCGATCGCCAACAGTGAACTCGGCGTTCTCATCCACCACATGGTCGGGCTCAAGAGTGTTCGCCGGGATGAAGTCGGGTTCGTCGTCACCCATCGGAAACTCGGCTCGGATCCCACCGAACTGCCGAGCGTTGATCCCCACCTGCCAGCCGGTCGGATCGCGGTACCGAGCAAACCGGTCGGCCACCTGTTTGTGGCCGTGTACGTTGAGTCCACCGAACTTCGCTGCGAACGCAGGAGACCCACCGACATGGTCCGCGTGCCCGTGCGTGTACACGAGGTGTCGGACTGGCTTGTCGGTCCAACCAGCTATCGCGTCGACCACCGCACCGCCGGTGTTCGCATGCGACGAGTCGAATGCGACGAGCTCGTCGCCGGCGTCGACTATGACCGAGTGGCTGAACGACTCAACCATCGCCAAGCCATCGGTTACCTCCGACAGTTCGTTCGTGATGCGGTTGACGATGTGGTTGGTGTCGTCGCTTGCGGCCGCCGAGTCGAGGACATGGGCGGAGAGCGCGAGTAAGTCGTCCATGCGTCAACCGTACGCGGAGCGCCGCGGATGGCAGCGAGCCAGGACCGTTCGGGCCGTGTGAGGTTCTTGTGGCGCGACCGACAACTGCCTTGTCCCGGCCTGGATTGGAGTCGCTCGGAGCGCTCCGAGTTCCACCCCACGATGACCAACTGTAATCCAGCTGCAGTGGCTCAGCGTTGGACGTATCCGCCGTCATTCATGGACCGGTCGGTGAGCAAATTCGCGTCGCCGCGTTTGCCCACCTATTCATCGATGGAGCAGCTGAGCATCGCCATGGCCGAGCCCCAGCCGCAATGAGGGGGATCCAGCGGTGAAGGCCGGCCGGAAGCCATCACCGAACCTATTTACGTACCCCCTCGTCGCCGAACGCACCTGGAAGCCTCTTGAGCGTGGCACGGACCCCGCCCGACGTCGACCGTGCAGGTGGGCGGGCCGAAGGTGATAGGCGCCGCTCCGTCGGGTAGACACAGACCGATGCGCCAGACCCGAATCGACGAAATCGAGTTCGCTGATCTGTTCCGACTCGAGCCGCATGGCCCCGACACCTACGTCGGCATCACCGTGCGCTATCCCTGGGGCCAGCGACTGTTCGGAGGGCAGGTGGTGGCCCAGGCACTGCGTGCAGCGATTAACACCGTCGACCCCGATCGCAAGCCTCACTCGTTACATTCGTACTTCATTCGGCCCGGTTCACCCGAGGAGCCGGTCCGCTTTGAGGTCGAACGGCTGCGCGATGGCCGATCGTTCACCACCCGACAAGTGGTTGCTCGTCAGTCGTCAGGCGCGATCCTCAACGCGTCGGTATCGTTCCAGACGCCGGAGCCCGATCAGGCCGACGTGCCGGTCTCGTCAATTCCGGACGAATTGCCGTCGCCGACCGAGCCGTCGTTGAGGGACGACTCGTGGGGCCGGTTCCTCCATCGCAAGGCGACCGATCTGCCCGGTGGCCGACACGGCTACTGGATCCGACTTGCCGCTGACTTGGGCGACGATCCGGCCAACCAGTACTGCGCGCTGATGTTCATGTCTGATTCGGCGCCGTTCCGCGCCGGCCGCCTGTCGCACCCCGATGCTCAGAACGCCACGACTGATCGTGACCTGTTCGTCGGCGCCAGCCTTGATCACTCGGTCTGGTTCCATCGTCCGACCGATGTGGGTGAGTGGCACTGGTTCGACATGCGGTCGCACGGACTGTCGGGTGGGCGAGGCCTCAGCTCGGGTGACATCACCACCATTAGTGGAGTGCAGGTGGCGAGCATGGCCCAGCAGATCCTCCTTCGCCGGAAACGCAACTGAGTCACACATGGAGCTCATGACCGGTTCGGACGGTCAGCCTCGCTGCTCGTGGCCGGGCGAACACGGCGACTATCTCCACTACCACGACACCGAGTGGGGAAGACCGACCGTCACGACCGAGCGGTTGTTCGAGAAGATCTGCCTTGAGGGATTTCAATCGGGCCTGTCGTGGCTGACGATCCTTCGCAAGCGTGACAACTTTCGTCGGGCATTCGCCGACTTCAACCCAGAGCGGGTGGCGGCATTCGGTGGCGCGGACGTCGAGCGTCTGCTGGGCGATGCCGGGATCGTCCGCCACCGGGGCAAGATCGAGGCGACGGTTAACAATGCCCAGCGTGCCCTTGAGCTCATCGAGTCGGAGGGTGGCGGCGACACAGCCCTGGTGAACTGGATCTGGAGTTGGGCCGTGGCCGAACCGGAGCGCACCGACGATGGGGGCATACCCGCATCGTCGGTGCAGTCGACGGCGCTTGCCATGGAATTGAAGCGTCGCGGTTGGCGATTCTTCGGGCCGATTACCGCTTATGCCTTCATGCAGTCTGAGGGGCTCACTAGCGACCATCATCCTGATTGTTTTGTGCACGACGAGTGCGACGTAGCACGCACGGCGTTCCTCGCCGGTTGCAAGCTTCGTTGAATCGTCTCCTCGACTTGAGCGGTCTACAGAGTCGGGCGGGCTGAATCGTCCGCTCCTTCGACGCCGAGCGAGCGGGCGCGATACCGTCTCGACATGGCGACTGGAACAGCGTTGCAGCCCGATGTAGACGTGCTCATCGTGGGCGCCGGACTGTCCGGGATTGGCATGGCCTGTCATCTCACCCGTGTCTGCCCGGGTGTGAGCTACGACATCGTCGAGTCGCGAGATGCGATCGGTGGCACGTGGGACTTGTTCCGTTACCCAGGTGTTCGATCCGACTCCGACCTCTATACGTTCGGTTTTGAGTTCAAACCCTGGAAGAGCAACCAGTCCATTGCCGAAGGCAGCCTTATCAAGGAGTATCTGCAGGAGGCCGTGGACGAGTATGACGTCGAGCGGCACATCACCTTCCGGAGCTGCGTCGTGGCTGCCGAGTGGGACACGCCGACCTCGTTGTGGACGGTCACTATCGCCCGAACCGACGACGATGGCAAGCCGACCGACGACACCTTGATACGCACGTGCCGGTGGCTGCAGATGTGCAGTGGCTACTACTCGTATACCGAGCCACACCGTCCTGAGTTCCTCGGTCAGGCCGACTTCACCGGCCGAATCGAGCACCCACAGTTCTGGCCCGACGACCTGCAGACAACGGAGCAGCTAGACGGCAAGAAGGTGGTCGTCATTGGCTCGGGCGCAACGGCGGTCACGCTGATCCCAGCGATGACCCAACTCGGCGCCAAGGTCACCATGCTGCAGCGAACACCGACCTGGATCTACCCGGCGCCGTCGAAGAACCCGATTGCCGCGGTGCTTCGTCGTGTGCTTCCCGAGAAGAAGGCGTACGCCACAGTTCGCAAAATCAACTCGTGGCGCACCGAGTACGCCTACACCACGTCGCGAACCGACCCAGAAAAACTGAAGAAGTTCCTCAACAAGCAGATCGACAAGTACGCCGGTGACGACTTCCCGCTCGAGCGCGATCCCCACTTCACCCCGCCATACAACCCGTGGGATCAGCGGCTCTGCCTGTCGCCCGACGGTGACTTTTTCGCGGCGATTAAGCAGGGCGACGCCACGGTCGTCACCGACCAGATCGACCATTTTGACGCCCACGGCGTTGTGCTTGAGAGCGGTGAGCGTCTCGACGCTGACATCATCGTCACCGCCACAGGCATCTCGCTGCTCGCCCTCGGTGGCGTGTCACCGGTGGTCGACGGCCAGCAGGTCGACATTGCTCAGGTGTTCTCCTACAAGGGTTTCATGTATTCGGGAGTACCAAACCTCGCCACGGTGTTCGGTTACATCAACGCGTCGTGGACCCTTCGAGCCGACTTGGTCGCCAAGTACACGTGTCGGATACTGCAAACGATGGACGCAAAGGGTGCCACCCGAGCCATGCCGGTCGCCCCTGAGGGGTTACCCGAGCGCCCGTACATCACCGACTTCCCGGCTGGCTACATGCAGCGGAAGATCCACGAGTTCCCGAAACAGTCGGATCACGATCCGTGGACGGCAAGTCAGTCGTACAAGCATGACAAGGACGTGCTGCTCGCTGCCGACGCCGAGATCGACGACGGCGTGCTCAAGCTCAGCCCCGTTTCGGCGATGGCCGACGTCTGACCTTCAATCGGGCAGGGTCTGGATCAGACCCCGATCGTGCCTGATGGGAACGTTTGGGGTCAGGCGCCGAACCAGCTAATCAGTAGCCGCGAGTGCGGTCGACCATTGCGTCGGCTGGCTGCACGCCGTAGCGAACCCAGCGGGCGATGTGGTCTACCACGATCACAGCGGCCGTTTCGGGGCTCGTCGGTCCCGAAATGTGTGGGAGCATCGTCACCTTTGGATGACCCCAGTAGGGGTGATCATCGGGAAGTGGCTCGGTCACGAACACATCAAGCACTGCGTGCTCGAGTTGATCGTCGAGCGCGCGAAGCAGTGCGTCGTCGACGACGGTCGGCCCGCGTCCGAAATTGATCAGCGCGGCACCGTCGGGCAGGTAGGCGAGCGCAGTGGTGTCGAGCAGGCCGCGGGTGTCAGGCGTGTCGGGCAGCAGGTTCACCACGATGTCGGACTGTCGGAGCAGCACCTCAAAACCATCGTTGCCGGAATAGCACTTGACCCCGTCGATGGCCTTGGTTGAACGCGCCCAACCCGCCACGCTGAAGCCGTGCTTGGCCAGCGTGGAGGCAGCGGGTGCACCGAGCGCGCCGAGCCCGAGGACCCCGACGCGTCGAGCTCGAGTCGGTACGAGTTGATGCATGATCCACTCGCGGGCGTTCTGCTGGCGTGCGTAGCGGGGCATGTCTCGGTGCAGGTACAGGGTCCAGGCGAGCACTGCTTCGCTCATGGTGTGTCCAAGTTGCGGGTCGATCATTCGAGCGATCGGAACGTCGTTGGGTGCTACGGCGAGCAGCTGCTCGACACCAGCCCACACGCTCTGGAGCCACTCAAGACTCGGGAGCGTTTGCAGCTGTTCTTCCGTCGGGCCGTCGGCGATCGCCACCCGCGCACGTTGGCGCTCGTTAGATGTGAGTTCTTTGAGTGGGCGGACCGCAATCAGATCGCCGTAGCCCCGGCGTTGCAGCTCGGCGTCGAGTTCGTCGAGCAATGCTGTGTTGACCGGCCAGTCGGGGCGCCGGAGGTAGGGAATGATCTCCACAGGTCGTGAGCTTCGCGCATCTGTGTACGAAACACATCTCAAGAACTCGTCCCAGGCGCAACCTGTGCCGCCGAATGCAGGCGACGACCCACCCCGGGTCGGCATCGTCGGAGCGCGCTACGGTCGGCACATGACGACGTGTAAACGGTGTGGGTTTGACCCGGGGCAGTGGAACGAGCAAGACGCGGTTCGCACGTTGCTTCACGTCGATCTCTTCCTTGACCTCTGGCTCGCCGACACCGCATCGGCGCTGATGGGGCGCCTCGACGCCCGTCGAGCCGACGTGGTCGCAGCGGTCGAGGCGGCACCCAATCCGATCGAAGGGGCACATCACCTCTGGCACGGTTTGGTGTCCATCGCCGATCAGCGCCGCATCGTTGACGACGCTCCTACTCCCTCGACCGGAGTAGTCGCTGGGCTCCATCGCTCTGATGGCGGTGTGCCCAAGCAGGCGATTGATGAGGCAACTATCGGCATGCGAGGAGTCGCAGGCGATCGTCAGGAGGAGCGGCTCCATCACGGCCGGCCTTGGCAGGCTCTGTGCCTCTGGAGCGCCGACGTGATCGAGTCGCTCGCAGCTGATGGACACCCGATTACGTTCGGGTCGGCGGGCGAGAACATCACGATTCGCGGGCTCAACTGGGAATCGCTGCGTGCTGGCACGATCGTCGATATCGGGTTGGTGAGGTGCCAGCTGGCGGCTCCCGCGGTTCCCTGCAAGAAGAACGCGCAGTGGTTCTTCGATGGCGATTTCAAACGGATTCATTACGACAACGCCCCTGGCCTAACCCGTTGGTACGCCTCGGTGCTTGAGCCAGGCGCTGTTGCCATCGGCGACGTCGTCACGCTCAGTCCATAGCGAAATCCAGGTGAGGTGTGTCGGCCCGCATGCACCAGTCTGTGGTTTTCTGGCGCAGACTCGGACGATCCGTGCACTCGTGAATGAGACGCCCGCGGTCGAACGGCCTACCATTGAAATGCTGCCGGTGTGTCGGCAGTGAGGCATCTTGACTATGGGTAGAGGGGTCAGTCTTTTCGAGATGGCGAGCTAATCACGTGGCGACCAATCGACCGAGCAAAGATGATCTAAACCCTGACGCACCAGGACCGCTGTTTACGGTAGACGGTGCAGCCGACGTATACGACCTCGGTGACGGCACTGTGCTGCGACGCCACCGAGGCGAGGACGGTGATCTCCATCTCGAAGCGAGAGTGATGGAGTACGTCCGAGGCCATAAATACCCGGTGCCGATGGTGCACCGGGTCGAAGGCCGCGATCTGGTGATGGAAAGGATCGATGGGCCGACGATGCTCGAGGTGCTCGAACGGTCTCCTTGGCGGCTGCTGTGGTTCGCACGTCGTTTGGCTCGACTACAGAAGCGACTCGCCAAGATTCCCGCCCCCGACTGGTTGCTCGCGCCGGGAACCGACGCAGGAATCCTCGGTGGCTCCCCGCGCGTACTCCATCTTGATCTGCACCCGACGAACATCATCCTGTCGCCGCGACGCGGAGCGCACGTGATCGGCTGGACCAACGCCAGTGGCGGCCCGGCGGGCTTCGATGCAGCGCTGTCGTACGTCACGATGGCGACGGTCTCGTTATTTGACGACGCACCCGTCAGACGACTCGGCCGTCGGTTTTTCGTCGAGACTTTTCGAATCTTCCGCGGCCGGCGACTGATAGCGCCCTACGTTGTCGCTGCGTGTGATCACTGCCTCGCCGACCGGGGCACCGAGCCAGACCAACGTGTTGCGGTCGCTGAGCTGCGCACACGCCATCTCGCTCGTCGATGAGCTCACCCGATTGAGGGTGACGCGCGTCGTCGTCTGGCGAGCGTTAGCGGCTGCTCGCTAGTATCAGAGTTATCCGCGAACCCTCGCGGGGTCGGGTGAAAATCCCAACCGGTGGTCATAGTCCACGACTCCTTCGCCGACCCGGAGCCGATCCTTCAATCGGAACAGCCGGAGACACGAAGGACTGAGCCTGCGGAATTCAGGCGCCGACGGTCAAAGTCCGGATGGTAGCGAGGGACTCGGTGGCGGTTGCCTGTGCGCAATCGCTGTCGGATCCCCAGTCCACGGGCGCAGTTCCCGAACAGAGCTGCTGCCCCTGATGTCTGGGAGACAACTGAACATGTTCACGGGAATCGTGGAAGAACTCGGCCGGGTTGCTGAGCGGGACGGGTCACGTCTTCGCATCGAAGCCACCGAGGTCCTCCGAGACGTCCTTCTCGGAGATTCAATCGCCGTCAACGGGTGCTGCCTCACCGTCGTTCGGTGGGGCGACGCTAACGCCACCGTCACGGCGGCACCCGATGATGACGCCTTCGTCGCCACCTGGTGGGAAGCAGACGTGACCGAGGAGTCGTACGACCGAACCTCGCTGGGCGAACTGCAACTCGGCAGCCCAGTCAACCTTGAGCGGCCGGTCAGGCTCCAAGATCGTTTGGGCGGGCATCTTGTACAGGGTCACGTCGACGGCATCGGTGTCATCATCGATCCGGTGCCTGATCTCCGTGTTCAGTGCGATCCAGCGCTCACCCGCTACATCGTCGAAAAGGGCTCGATCACGGTTGACGGAATCAGCCTTACCGTGGTCGACGCGCTTGACGACGGCTTCACGATTGCGATCATTCCCCACACCGCGGCAGTGACCACGCTTGGTCGCAAAGGACCCGGTTCAACGGTCAACCTCGAAGTCGACGTGACCGCGAAGTACATCGAGAAGCTCATTGATTGGCATCAGCCGTCCGGAGCGGTGGCGTCGTGACCGATCAATCGAGCATGCTCGATACCGTCGAAGAGGCGATCGAGGCAATTGGCCGCGGTGAGATCGTGGTGGTCGTCGACGACGAAGACCGCGAGAACGAAGGCGACCTAATCATGGCGGCCGAGTTCGCGACGCCCGAGAAGATTGCGTTTTTTATCCGACACACGTCAGGCTTCCTTTGCACCGCAATCACCTCGGAAGGCGCACGCCGGCTTGATCTCGACCCGATGGTCACCGAGAACACCGAGAGCATGCGCACAGCGTTTCTAGTGAGCGTCGACGCAAAAGCCGGTACGACTACCGGCATCTCTGCTGGCGACCGCGCAGCCACGATCCGGGCGCTGGCCGATCCGGCCACGGTGCCGGCCGACCTCGCTCGGCCGGGGCACATCATGCCGCTCGAGGCCCGAGCGGGCGGCGTCCTCAAGCGGGCCGGTCACACCGAGGCGTCGGTCGACCTGCCGCGCATGGCCGGGCTCGAGTCAGCTGGCGTGCTGTGTGAGATCACCACGAGCGACATGACCGACATGGCTCGCCTGCCCGAGTTGCGGGCGTTCGCCGACGAGCACGGTCTGAAGCTGATCTCGATCGCCGACCTTATCCGATACCGCCGTCGCCACGAGCAGCTCGTCAAGCGGATCGCCGACGTCGGCATGCCCACAGAGTGGGGCACGTTCCGCTGCGTTGCCTTCGAGTCGACCCTCGATGGCATCGAGCACCTCGCCTTCGTCTACGGCGACGACGACGCCTTGGCAGCAGCCGACGCCGACGGCGGTGTACTCGTCCGGGTGCACAGCGAGTGCCTCACCGGTGATGTGTTCAGCAGTCGACGATGCGACTGCGGCCCGCAGCTCGCTGCGGCGATGCAGATGGTCGCCGAGTCGGGCGCCGGCGTGGTCGTGTACCTGCGCGGTCACGAGGGCCGGGGCATCGGCCTTGGACACAAGCTTCGCGCCTACGAGTTGCAGGAGCAGGGGCGTGACACCGTCGACGCCAACGTCGAGCTCGGCCTGCCGATCGACTCGCGCGAGTACGGTATCGGCGCCCAGATCCTCGTCGACCTCGGACTCAGCCGGATCAAGCTGCTCACCAACAACCCGGCGAAGTACGGAGGCATCCAGGGCTTCGGTCTCGAGATCGTCGAGCGCGTGGGCATCGCCACACCGGCGACGCCCGAGAACCTCGCCTACCTCACCACCAAGCGTGAGCGCATGGGCCATCACTTCGATGCCGAGTTGTCGCCGGCACCCGAGGTGACCCCAACGGGTGAGGCCGGCTGATGGCGACTCCAGACGCCAAACCCTCGGGTGGTGGTCAGCTTGACGCTGCGGGTCTCCGCGTCGGCGTCATCAGCGCTCGCTGGAACAGCGACATCTGCGACGCGCTTACCGACGGTGCCCACCGAGCGATCGAGCGCTGTGGCGCAACTACCACGTCGGCGAGCGCGCCCGGTGCGTTCGAGCTGCCGTTTGCCGCTCGCACGCTCGCGCTGTCGGGTGACGTCGATGCGATCGTCGTCATCGGCTGCGTCATCCGCGGCGAAACCACCCACTACGAGCTCGTGTCCGAAGGCTGCGCCCAGGGTGTGATGCAGGTGCAGCTGTCGACCGGGATCCCGATCGGCATGGGCATCGTCACCGTCGAGAACCATGAGCAGGCCGCCTCCCGCTCGGAGGGCCCCGGCGGTCACAATGTCGGCGAAGACGCTGCGCTGGCCGCCATCGAGATGGCGTTGCTCGCTCACTGATGTCCGCCTTCGGTCGGTGCTGCTGCGGCCGGGTCGGCTAGCCAGCGCCCCCGTCTACACTCAGCCAGCGTGAGCAACTCCGAACAGCCGCTCGTCGGCGTCGTCATGGGCTCGGGGAGCGACTGGCCGACCATGTCGAAGGCCGTGGACATCCTCATCGAGTTCGACATCGCCCACGAGGCCCAGGTGGTGAGCGCACACCGGATGCCTGACGAGATGTTCGCCTACGCCGACACTGCCGCTGGCCGTGGGCTGCGGGCAATCATCGCAGGCGCTGCCGGCGCTGCCCATCTACCAGGGATGCTGTCGGCCACGACCACGGTGCCCGTGCTCGGCGTGCCGGTCGCATCACGCCACCTGTCGGGGCAAGATTCGCTGTACTCGATCGTCCAGATGCCCGCCGGTATTCCGACGGCGACGTTTGCGATCGGCGAGGCCGGTGCCACGAACGCCGCGTTGTTCGCCGTGGCGATGCTCGCCGTCGACAACGACGATCTGCGCGGTCGGCTCAAGGTATATCGGGCCGCTCGGCGCGATGCCGCGGCTAGCACGACGCTGCCGCCGGAGTGAGTTCGGTGAACCCCATCGTTCCGCCCGCGACGATCGGCATGCTCGGTGGTGGTCAGCTCGGCCGCTACGCCCTGGTCGCTGCGAACGCGATGGGTTATCGCACGATCGTGCTCGACCCCGATCCCGGCGCACCGACCGGTGTGATCGCGAACGAGCATCTCGTCGCTGCGTACGACGATCCCGATGCGCTGGCCGAGCTCGAACGCCGCTGCATGGTGGTCACCACCGAGTTTGAGAACCCGCCTGCGGCGGCACTCGATCGACTCGGCGCTTCGGTGGCCGTGGTGCCTTCACCCGACGCCGTGCGGATCGCGCAAGACCGAATTGCTGAGAAGTCGTTCCTCGCCGCCAACGGGCTTCCAGTCGGCCCGCATCTGGCGGTGCGCGTCGGTGATGAGCCCGACGCCACGTCGCTCGCGGAGGTGGTCGGCGGAGGCGCGATCGTCAAGACCGCACGCCTCGGCTACGACGGTAAGGGCCAGCGTTCGCTCGACTCGGCCGATCAGTTCGCGGCGCTGCGTGCGGACCTGGGCGATGTTGACCTAATGGTCGAGCAGCGGCTCGACCTCGTCACCGAAGTGAGTGTGCTCGTCGTTCGAAGCATCTTCGACGGCGAGGCTCAGACCGTCACGTTTCCGGTCGCCGAGAACGCTCACGTCAACGGAATTCTTGACGTGTCGGTCGTGCCCGCCCCGATCGACCCAGCGCTCGCCGACCGAGCCGTCGACCTCGCCCTTGGCATCGCCGGCACCCTCGACTACGTCGGCGTGTTGGCGGTCGAGATGTTCGTCGTCGCCGACTCCGGTGGAGGGTTGAAGCTGTTCATCAACGAGCTCGCACCTCGGCCCCACAACAGCGGCCACTGGACGATCGACATGGCGGCGACGAGCCAGTTCGAGCAGCAGATCCGAGCGGTGTGCGGTGTCGGCCTCGGTCGGACCGATCTGATCGCCCCGGCTGCGGCGATGGTCAACCTGCTCGGCGACCGGTGGTTCGACGCTGACGGCACCCAGCGCGAGCCGACGTGGGAACGTGCCCTCGCTCATCCCGACGCTCGCCTCCACCTTTACGGCAAGGCCGAGCCGCGTCCTGGCCGGAAGATGGGCCACCTCACGGTGAGCGCTGCGAGCCCTGGCGAGGCTTGCGAGCTTGCGCTCGACCTGCGATCTCAGCTCACCTAGTACGCCGACTAATCAGAGCCGCTCGTACCACAGGTCGAACGGTGCACGGCCGGCGTCGATCCCGCGCTGTTCGAATCGGGTCAGTGGGCGAGCGTCGGGACGGGCGATCACGCCGCCCGTCAGCCGGGGTTCGGCGTCGCAGGCCGCCTGCATCTGTGCGGCATAGTCGGCGATGTCGGTTGCGAGGTGGAGCACGCCACCCGGTCGGAGCCGATCTGCGAGGGCGGCGACCACGTCGCCGTGAACCAGGCGGCGATGGCGTTGGCGCACCTTCGTCCACGGGTCGGGGAAGAAGATCCGTACGACGTCGAGCGTGTCGGCGTCGATCCGGCGGAGAAACCGGAGCACATCGCCGTGCACGACGCGAATGTTGCGGAGAGGTTCGTTCTCGATTGCATCGAGCACCGTCACCACCCCGGGGTCGTGGACTTCGATCCCGATCACGTCGAGGCCGGGTTCGGCGCGGGCCATGCCGATCGTCGTTTCGCCGTGTCCGAACCCGACGTCGAGACCATTGCGCCGCTGCGCCGAATCGGTCGGATTGCGGTCGAAGATCTCGTCCCAGTCGAGTGTTGGCCCGTCGACGTCGACGCTCCATTTTCCGATCCACTCGTCGAACTCGGCTTGGCGCTTCGCCGACAGATGACGCCGCCGCACCTTGAAGGTGTAGGCCGGGCGAACGACGCGTCGGGCGCCATCGATGTCTTCGAACCATGGCTGCTCATCGGCGAGGTCGAGTGAGAGGTCGAGGTTTCCGTTGTCGTCGATCGACCGCTCGACGAGTCCGAACGTCGGTTGATCTTCGCCCCCCGGTCGATGGCGGACCTCGTGCACCTGGCCGCTGGCCGACACGTGGACGATGTGTTCGACCGGCAGCCCGTGCACCAGCGCATCGTCAGCTGCTTCGATCACATCGTCGACTCGGATCGCCACGTGCCGGACCACGACGTCGGTCGCAACGCCGTCAGCCGGGTGGCTGGTCGGCTCGCCCGATGCCAGGACGAGGAGCTGGGGCAGGCGGTCGTCGGAGTGGGGGAGCCGAGCAGGTTCATCGGAGCTAGGTGACCAGCCCTGGGCGCGCAG
>Ga0213866_10001085_pt1 | contig 20576 bp, 15 predicted proteins | sample PICome_11_FD_160079 | JGI IMG/M metagenome (GOLD analysis project Ga0213866, IMG submission 160079) | Coastal seawater microbial communities near Pivers Island, North Carolina, United States - PICO284 | ecosystem: Environmental > Aquatic > Marine > Coastal | place: USA: North Carolina...
TAAAGCAGGTAAATAACCTCCAAAACCATATTTAGAAACAATTTGATCTAAATAAAAAATATTATTATATTTATCTTGTAATATTACTCTTTTTCTTTCAATATCATTCTTTTTCTTCTTATCCATTATTTTTATTACTTTACAATCAACAGGCATAATCATAAAATGTTTGTCGTAAATTGATAAAAATGTTTTTATTTTATAATAATTTTTTTTATCTTTTATTTTTATTATTGTTGAAGAAGATGGTGATAAGAAATAATTATTATTTGGTTCAATTGCATTAGTATAATTATTTCTAAAAAAGAAAAGTAATATTAATATTAATATTATTAATATTATTATATTTTTTGTTATTAAAAATTTGACAAATAATAATAATAAAAAATTACTTGGTATATATAATAAATTATGAAATACTGATTCTTTATTCATATATTATATTATTAGTTTTAAATTTTTTATAATGTTTTTCTAAATATTTTATACTTGATTTATTTACATTAACTTTATTATTTTTATACTTTGTAATAGATCCCTTATTATCTTTTACTTCTATTCTTAATGTTCGTGGATTTATACTCCAATCATATTTATCAAATGTTGTATGTAATCTTGAATCTAATATTATCCCATTATCTATATCACAATTATTTACATCACTATGTGGAACTATATGGGCTGCTTGTAATTCTGGATCATAATCATTTCCAGTAATTATACAACACCCATATCTTTTCATTAATTCTTTTCTAAATTCCTTCTGACCTATCCTTGATATATTATTTCTCAACATCTTTTTATTCATATATTTTAATAAAAAATCAACATCTATTAACATATCCTCAGTGTCTTCATATAAATCAATATATCTATCTCTTATATCTTTCTCATATATTTTATCATTATTTAATATATAATTATATATTTTTTCCATCTTTATTATATAAAATAAATAAATCTTTAAGTATATTGTATATCTTCTTTTTCTTCTTTTTCTTCTTCAGTTGTATAATCTTCGTCTATATTAATATTTTCATCAGATTCATTATCAATTAAATTTGTATCATTTATTATATAGTCATTTATTATTATATCAATACTATCATAAATACATTGTATAGTATTTTTCATACCTTCAATTGATTTAATTATTTGACTTTCTTCTTTTTCTATGTTTTCAATCATTGAAACTATTTTTTCTTGATCTTCAATTGAAGGGATAGGTATTTTAAATTTATTAATTTCTTTAATACTAAAATGTGGTTGTGCGTTTCCTGTTTGTTTTTTATAAATTTCTTCTTGAATTATTATTAAATAGTAATATAAAAAATTATTATCCAAATATAAATTATTTTTAGATTCAATTGAAAAACAATCACTAGCATATACTTCTATGTTATATTTACTAATATAACCTGCGTATGCACCACTTTTAGAACATAATATTATATCTTTTTTCATATTATAATTATTATGATAACCAAAAGGTTGTTTTCCACCACCAATTACTGGATATAAACCATCTATTATTTTATTTTTTGGTAATATTTTTCCATTTTGAAACTCACATACTTCACCCAACATTTTAACATCACTTTTGAATAATTTAAAACATTTTTTTTTTTGATTTATTAAATGTTCCTTTTCTAATGACATTAAAAGTTTTTCTGAAAAAATTATTTGTTCATAATATTCAAACATTTTTTCAAAAATATAATTTTCTTCAATTAATAATTTAAATAAATTTATATTATTAAATTTATTTACCATCTTATCTAAAATATTATAATCTTCTCCAATAAATTTATCCATATATTTTACAATTCTTTGTTGGTGATCTTTAGGTAGTATAGGTATTTTAAATTTTTTAAATGAATATAATTTTAAACTTTTTTTATCTTGTCCCTCATATAATTCTTCTATTTTATTTTTAAAAATTTTCAATACTATAATTAAATATTTAATATTTATCTCTTTTGGTTTGAATATTATTGTTGCTGAGGATGAACTATATTTACCATTTTGATAAAAAATTTTACATTTTCCAGATCCATTAACTTTATTAATAATTAAAACTTCATCATCATCTTTATATATATCACATAATTTATGTTCTATTATTGACGAATTATAATATGGATATTTTCCATTTTTTTTACAAACATCATCTTTTAATGTTTCAATATTTTTAAACTCGCATATATTATCTAATGTTTCATATTTAATACCATCATACAAATCTTCTTTTTTCTCAATATAATCATCATATTTAAGAGACCAATTTTTATTAACAATATCTTGTAATGTTATTTTAAGAATATCTTCATTTATATACATTATTTTATTAGATGTTCCTTTATCTTCATCTTTAAAATATCCTTGATGAAATCTAATTGTATTTGTTTTTGAACCTTTTTGAAGAATAATACAAGCAGTATCAAAATTAGTATGAGAAAAAATACCTTTAGGTAATAATAAAATTTCAGAAACATTACAAGATTCTAACATATATTTTCTTAATTTTTTTTCCCAAGTATTTTTATCAATACCATTATTTAAAATACCTCTATCTGTAACAAAACCAGCAATACCATTATTTTTTAATGATTTTATTATACTATAAACAGCCAATCCCATAGAATTTTTTATTGTATTTTTACCACTTTTCATAAAACTCCAATATTTTTTTTTATCATCAGATGATAACATTATATCTATACTTTCACCAAATGGAGGATTAGTTAATATTTTATCAAATTTATTCTCATTATGTCTTAAACTTTCATAATAATCAAATGTATCACATTTTTTTAAATTATTTTTATAATCTAAACATGCAATTTGTGTATTAAATACTAAAAATTTATATAATTTATCATCAATTTCTTGAGCATAAATATTATTACTTGGTATATTATATTTTTTTTTTATTTGTAATATAAATCCACCTGTACCTGCATATGGATCTAGTATTAAATCTTTTTTTGTTATATTTACTTTATTAATTAACCAATTAATTGCTTGTATATTTGTAAAATATTGTCCCCAATTTCCTCCAGTTGCACCAGATTCATTCATAAATTTTTCAAATCCTTCTCCTATAGCATCATATGGAAATAATCTTATATCAAATAAACCATTTTCATTTAATGGTAAAAAATTAGGCTGAAATATTTTATTTATTATTTTTTGTGCTTTTAATCCATGATCTCCATTTGATTTATCTAAAATATTTGTAAGTCTTCCAATATCTAATTTTAAATTATTAATATCATCACCTAATATTTTTACAAAAATAATATTTTCATTTTTATCTAAATTTTCTATACTTGGTAAAAATTTTTTTTCTAACTTTTTATAATTAAAGTTAAATTTTTTTCCTATTTTTGAATATTTTTTATCTAAATTTTTTTTATCTTCTTCTATTTTTTCATCAGTGCAATATTTATTATATAAATTTTTTAATAAATTATTTTCTAATCTATCAGAATTATGTCTTAAATGTAAATAATTAATAATTTCATTATATGCGTCCATACCTGTTAATTTAGGTATTGGGTTATCTCTGCATATATCATGTAATTGCTTTAATATAGAAAAATAGTTTATTTTATCCATTATTTATTTATATAATATTTTTGACTTTATATTAAAAATAAATCAATTTTTATTTATTTAAAATTTTAACTTTATATTAAAAATAAATAAATTTTATGAAAATAACTTTTTTTTATTATTACTACTAAAAAAATTAATATCCCAATTTTCCCATAAATATTTTGGATATTTAGGTAATCTCTTATCTTTTTTACACCATTTTTTCCAATTTTTTGTTGGTTCAATTATTTTAATTCCATTTTTTTCTAATCCTTCTTTTGCTTCATACTGATCTAAATAAAAATTATGTTTTAATTTCAGAAAATCAAACCAATTTTTTTTTACAAATAATTTATCATAATTATTTTCATATATATTAGGTAAATTATCTTTTTTTTTATCTTCTTCTGATATTTTTTTATATTTTTTATAAAAATTTGTTCTATCATTAAAATTAAATTTTTCTACTAAAATTTTACCTTTATGTATTATATTTTCTTCTATTGATATTTTACATTTTTTTTGTAAAATTTCATCAAAATGTTCAACTATATCATCCCATTTAACAGTATTTAAATTTATTTTTATTGTTAATTTTTTATTTATTTTTACATTTATAACTTGTCTTTCTTTATCAAATTTAACTATTTCTCTTAATTCAATATATTTATCCCATTCACTTGTTTCATCATTACATACATTATTTAATGCCATATAATATCCAATTATTTTATCAACAAAATTTGTTTCATATTTATTTTCATTATATATACCTTCTATAATTATCCCACATTTTTTATTTTTTTCTTTATCAATTCTTAATACTCTTCCAATTGCTTGTATAAATGGAATACAACCTCTATTTTTAACACCATCTAGAAATATACAAGCATCTAATTTTTTTATATCAGATCCTTCTCTATGTTTATTAGCACAAAATAATATACTACATCCTTCACTTTCATAAAAATTTTTATAATCTTCATTAGAATCTTTGCTTGTATCTATATAGAAATTAAAATTTAACATATTAACTCTTTGTTTATAGTTTTCTTCAATCCTTTTCTTCCATAATCTTGTTCTATCAATTGTACCACACCATGCAACTATTTTTTTATATGGCATTAATGGAATTAATTTATTTAATATATCTAATACAACACCTAATTCATAATCTGATATTTGATTATCATTTTTATCATTTATTTTATTATCAATTTCGTACCAATAAAATTCAGGCGGTAATATTAAATTTTTTGTTATAGAATATAACATATTATAATTAGTTAATAACTTTAATTTATTATTTTCACCATATATTTTACATAATTCTTCTAAGTCATTTTTACCAGTCCTTAATGGTGTAGCACTAAATCCAATTATTGGTATATTTTTATTATGAAAATAATGTAAAAAATCATTACATTGCTTACTTGTTGTATTATGACATTCATCATGTAATATCATATTTAATTTATCTATTTTATTATAATCGGTTGTTGTTAAAAATGCTCTATTTATAACTATTAAATTAATATTTTTATTTAATTCTTCAAACCATAATTTATTTTTCTTAGTTACACAATTTAATATATTTATCTTAGTTAAATCACCAATACCATCTTTTTTCCATTTTTCTAATTTTTCTTTATTTGGTTTATTATCATTATTTGTAAAACCAAATAAATCACTTAATATACTACATCTTTCTGTAAATAATATTATTTTTGTTTTTTCACCATATTCTAAAAAACATTTATGTATATATCTAATTATAATATATGATTTACCACAACCAGTTGCTTGACAGTGTATTCCAGTACATATCTTATATTCAATGATTTCAAATGCTTCTATTTGATTTTCTCTTAATTCTATAAATTCATCATTATCTTTAGTATTTGAAGAATAAATAATAACTTCTGAATATTTATTATCAAAAATTTCATCAATAAATCCTATATTATCTAAAAAATAATATATTTTATTAGCTTTTTCTTTTTTAATACATACTCTTTTTTTTAATTTTTCTTTTATTTCTTCTAAACTAATTTCATTAGCATTTTTTTCTATAATTTTTACATATAATTCTAATATATTTTCAAAAAAATTTTTTTCTTCATATATTATTCCTATTATTGGTTTAATAATATTAAAATTAATATTTTCAGATAAAAAATTAATTTTTTCATTTTTATCTGAAATATTTATTTTATTTATAGATTTATTATATTTATTTAAATCATTTTTAATATTATCATATAACATTTTAATAAATAATTTAATATATATTAAATTATTTATTATTCAATTTTTATATAAAAATATATCATGCGAATAAAGCAAGAATCATCAATTAGTTCTAAAATTCTAATCTAAATACTATTATTTAAGTGATTCAGGTAAAATATTATCAATTTGTTGGTTAAAATTATATCCAAATTCTAATTCTTTAAGCAAATCAGGTAAAACTCCTTTTTCAATTGGTTGGTTAAAATTATCTCCAAAAGATAAATGTTCAAGTGAATTAGGCAAAACTCCTTTATCTAATGGTTGGTTAAAATTATCTCCAAATTCTAAACGTTTAAGTAAATTAGGTAAAACATCTTTTTCTATTGGTTGATTAAAACTCCATCCAAAATATAATTCTATAAGTGAATTAGGTAAAATACCTTTATCTATTGGTTGGTTAAAAATATCACCAAATTCTAAATGTTCAAGTGAATTAGGCAAAACACCTTTTTTAATTGGTTCGTTAAAATTATCTCCAAGTTTTAAATATGTAAGTGATTCTGATAAAACATCTTTTTCAATTGGTTGGTTAAAATTATTTCCAAATTTTAAAAATTCAAGTAAATCTGGTAAAACACCTTTTTTAATTGGTTGGTTAAAATAATATCCGAATCTTAAAAATTTAAGTGAATTAGGTAAAACACCTTTTTTTACTGGTTGGTTAAAATAACCTTTAAATTCTAAATGTTTCAATGAATTAGGAAATACATTTTTTTTAATTGGTTGGTTAAATTTCCATTCAAAAACTAAATGTACAAGTGAATCAGGCAAAACACCTTTTTCTATTGGTTGGTTAAAACTAACTCCAAATTCTAAATGTTTAAGTAAATTAGGTAAAACACCTTTTTTAATTGGTTGATTAAAATTATTTTTAAATACTAAATATTCAAGTGAATTAGGCAAAACATCTTTTTCTATTGGTTGATTAAAATCACCTCCAAATACTAAACGTTCAAGTGAATTAGGTAAAACACATTTTCCAATTGATTGGTTAAAATTAAATCCAAATACTAAATCTTTAAGTAAATTAGGCAAAACATCTTTATCTATTGGTTGATTAAAATGATATCCAAATACTAAATCTTTAAGTGAATTAGGAAAAACACCTTTTTTGATTGGTTGGTTAAAATCCCATCCAAATTTTAAATGTGTTAATTTAGGAAATTTATCTAAATTAAATACATCAGTATCTATATAAATTTTTTTAATTATTTCATGATCTTCTTTTATTACACTATAATCAACATAAAATCTACTATAATATTCTTTTTTAATGTTAATATTATCTATATTGTTAAATAATTCTTTTATTTCATCATCATCTATATATTTTAAAATTATATTCAATATATCAGGTATCATTAATATAATTTTAAATATATTTTATTTAAATTAATATAATATAAATATATTAATTTAAATAAAATAAATCAATTTTTATATATAAAATCTACTCTTTTTCGTCTATTATTATATTATTACCAATTTTTAAATATATTAATGAATCAGGTAAAATATTATTAATTTGATAGTTAAATTTATTTCCAAATTCTAAATGTTTAAGTGAATCAGACAAAACATCTTTTTCAATTCGTTGGTTAAAATAATATCCAAATTCTAAATATTTAAGTGAATTAGGTAAAACACCTTCATCTATTGGTTGGTTAAAATAAGATCCAAATTTTAAATGTTCAAGTGAATTAGGTAACACATCTTTTTCTATTGGTTGGTTAAAATCACATCCAAATTCTAAATATTTAAGTGATCTAGGCAAAACACCTTTTTCTATTGGTTGGTTAAAATAAGATCCAAGTTTTAAATATGTAAGTGATTCTGATAAAACATCTTTTTCAATTGGTTGGTTAAAATTATCTCCAAAAATTAAATGTTTAAGTAAATCTGGTAAAACACCTTTTCCAATTGGTTGGTTAAAATTATTTCCAAATTTTAAAAATTCAAGTGAATCTGGTAAAACATCTTTTTCAATTGGTTGGTTAAATTTATATCCAAATACTAAATGTTCAAGTGAATTAGGCAAAACACCTTTTTCTAGTAGTTGGTTAAAATTATCTCCAAATTTTAAATGTTTAAGTAAATCTGGTAAAACACCTTTTCCAATTGGTTGGTTAAAATCATCTCCAAAATCTAAATGTGTAAGTGAATTAGGTAACACAACTTTTTCTATTGGTTGGTTAAAATAAGATCCAAGTTTTAAATATGTAAGTGATTCTGATAAAACATCTTTTTCAATTGGTTGGTTAAAATTATCTCCAAAAATTAAATGTGTAAGTAAATCTGGTAAAACACCTTTTCCAATTGGTTGGTTAAAATCATCTTTAAAATCTAAATGTGTAAGTGAATTAGGTAAAACACCTTCATCTATTGGTTGGTTAAAATAAGATCCAAATTTTAAATGTTCAAGTGAATTAGGTAACACATCTTTTTCTATTGGTTGGTTAAAATTATTGTTAAATACTAAATATTTAAGTGATCTAGGCAAAACACCTTTTTCTATTGGTTGGTTAAAATTCCATCCAAATTTTAAATGTTCAAGTAAATCAGGCAAAACACCTTTTCCAATTGGTTGGTTAAAATTATTTCCAAATTTTAAAAATTCAAGTGAATCTGGTAAAACATCTTTTTCAATTGGTTGGTTAAAATTATCTCCAAATTTTAAATGTTTAAGTAAATCTGGTAAAACACCTTTTCCAATTGGTTGGTTAAATTTATATCCAAATTCTAAATGTTCAAGTGAATCTGGGAAAACACCTTTTTCAATTGGTTGGTTAAATTTATATCCAAATTCTAAATGTTCAAGTGAATTAGGTAAAACACCTTCACCTATGAGTTGGTTAAAATAACATCCAAATTGTAATTCTTCAAGTGAATCTGGTAAAACACCTTTTCCTATTGGTTGGTTAAAATCATCTCCAAAATCTAAATGTGTAAGTGAATTAGGCAAAACACCTTTTTCTATTAGTTGATTAAATTTATTTCCAAAATATAAATATTTAAGTGAATTAGGGAAAACACCTTTTTTGATTGGTTGGTTAAAATTATCTCCAAATTGTAAATGTGTTAATTTAGAAAAAATATCTAAATTAAATACATTAATATCTATATTAATTTTTTTAATTAGTTGATGATCTTCTTTTATTTCACTATAATCAACATAAAATCTATCATAATACTCTATTTTTATACAAATATTATCTGTATTGTTAAATAATAGTTTGATTGTATTATCATCTATATATTTTAAAATTAAACTTAATGTATCACGATTCATTAATATTTTGTTGTTTATCTCTTTTGTTGAACCAATATATGATAATTTAAATAATAAATAAATCAATTTTTTATATATAAAATCTACTGTTTTTCGTCTATTATTATATTATCACCAATTTTTAAATATATTAATGAATTAGGTAAAATATTATCAATTAATGGATTAATATAATTACTAAATACTAAATGTTCAAGTAAATTAGGCAAAACACCTTTTTCTATTGGTTGATTAAACTCCCATCCAAATTTTAAATGTTCAAGTAAATCTGGTAAAACACCTTTTTCTATTGGTTGGTTAAATTCATATCCAAAATCTAAATATGTAAGTGAATTAGGCAAAACACCTTTTCCAATTGGTTGGTTAAAATAACGTCCAAATTTTAAATATTTCAGCATATTAGGTAAAATTCCTTCAATTGATTGATTAAAATAACATCTAAATTTTAAATATGTAAGTGAATTAGGTAAAACACCTTCACCTATTGGTTGGTTAAAATTACATCCAAATTTTAAATGTTCAAGTAAATCTGGTAAAACACCTTCTCCTATTGGTTGGTTAAAATCCCATCCAAATTTTAATTCTCTAAGTAAATCAGGTAATACATCTTTTCCTATTGATTGGTTAAAATTAGATCCAAAATATAAATATGTAAGTGAATTAGGCAAAACGCCTTTTCCTATTGGTTGGTTAAATTCATATCCAAATTCTAAATGTTCAAGTGAATTAGGCAAAACACCTTCATCTATTGGTTGGTTAAAATCCCATCCAAATTTTAAATGTGTTAATTTAGGAAAAATATCTAAATTAAATACATTAATATCTATATTAATTTTTTTAATTAGTTGATGATCTTCTTTTATTTCACTATAATTTACATAAAATCTATCATAATACTCTTTTTTTATACAAATATTATCTGTATTGTAAAATAATTCTTTTATTGTTTCATCATCTATATATTTTAAAATTATACTTAATGTATCAAGATTCATTGATATTTTGTTGTCTATCTCTTTTGTTGAACCAATATATGACAATTCAAATAATAAATAAATCAATTTTTATATATAAAATCTACTGTTTTATGTCTATCATTACATTATCACCAATTTTTAAATATATTAATGAATCTGGTAAAATATTATTAATTTGATAGTTAAATTTATTTCCAAATTCTAAATGTTTAAGTGAATTAGGAAAAACACTTATTCCAATTATTTGGTTAAATTTATATCCAAAATATAAACGTTTAAGTAAATTAGGCAAAACACCTTTTTCTATTGGTTTATTAAAATTATCTCCAAATACTAAATGTTCAAGTGAATTAGGAAAAACACCTTTTTCTATTGGTTGGTTAAATCTCCATCCAAATTTTAATTTTATAAGTGAATTAGGCAACATACCTTTTTCTATTGGTTTGTTAAAATTAAATCCAAATCTTAAATATCTAAGTGAATTTGGCAAAACATTTTTTTCAATTGATTTGTTAAAATAGTATCCAAATTTTAAAAATTCAAGTGAATCAGGTAAAACATCTTTTTTTACTGGTTGGTTAAAATAACCTCCAAATACTAAATGTTCAAGTAAATTAGGCAAAACATCTTTTTTTATTGGTTGATTAAAATTCCATCCAAATACTAAATGTCCAAGTGAATTAGGTAAAACACCTTCATCTATTGGTTGGTTGAATTCATGTCCAAATACTAAATGTTTAAGTGAATTAGGCAAAATATCTTTTTCAATTTGTTGATTAAAATTATTTTTAAATACTAAATGTGTAAGTGAATTAGGCAAAACATCTTTATCTATTGCTTGATTAAAATCACCTCCAAATACTAAACGTTCAAGTGAATTAGGTAAAACACCTTTTTCTATTGTTTGGTTAAATTCACATATAAATTCTAAATATTTAAGTGAATTAGGCAAAACACCTATATAAATTTGTTGATTAAAATCATATCCAAAAACTAAATGTGTAAGTAAATTAGGCAAAACATCTTTTTCTATTAGTTGATTAAATTTATTTCCAAAATATAAATATTTAAGTGAATTAGGAAAAACACCTTTTTTGATTGGTTGGTTAAAATTATCTCCAAATTGTAAATGTGTTAATTTAGGAAAAATATCTAAATTAAATACATTAATATCTATATTAATTTTTTTAATTAGTTGATGATCTTCTTTTATTTCACTATAATTTACATAAAATCTATCATAATACTCTTTTTTTATACAAATATTATTTGTATTGTTAAATAATTCTGTTATTGTTTTATTATCTATATATTTTAAAATTATACTTAATGTATCAAGATCCATTGATATTTTGTTGTCTATCTCTTTTGTTGAACCAATATATGACAATTCAAGTAATAAATAAATCAATTTTTATACATAAAATCTACTGTTTTTTATTTGTTATTTTTGATATTTTTATCTTTTTTATTTCTATTTATACTTAAACTCTTTATATTTTAATCATTTCTTTTTCTTTTCTTATTTCTAATTATAGTAAGAGCACTATTATTTTTAATTACATTACCAACTTTTAAGTATATTAATGAATCAGGTAAAACAACATTACGAATATTTCTATATTTTTCAAATTCTAAATGTTCAAGTGAATTAGGTAAAACTCCTTCTCCTATTATTCTGTGATTTTTACCTCTAAATACTAAATGTGTAAGTGAATCTGGCAAAACACCTTTTCCTATTGGTTGGTTAAAATTAGGTCCAAATACTAAACCTTTAAGTGAATTAGGCAAAATACCTTTTCCTATTGGTTGGTTAAAGTGATTTCTAAATTCTAAATATTCAAGTGAATTAGGCAAAACACCTTTTTCTATTGGTTGGTTAAAATACCATCCAAATTTTAAATATGTTAATTTAGTAAAATTATTTAAATTAAATACATTAGTATCTATATAAATATATCTAAATAGTTGATGATCTTCTTTTATTTTACTATAATAAACATAAAATCTATCATAACACTCTTTTTTTATACAAATATTATCTGTATTGTTAAATAATTCTATTATTGTTTTATTATCTATATATTTTAAAATTATACTTAATGTATCAAGATCCATTGATATTTTGTTGTCTATCTCTTTTGTTGAAACAATATACGACAATTCAAGTAATAAATAAATCAATTTTTTATATATAAAATCTACTGTTTTTCATTTGTTATTCTTTATATTTTATCTTTTATTTCTATTTATACTTAAACTCTTTATATTTTAATCATCTCTTTTTCTTTTCTTATCTCTAATAATAGTAGGAACACTATTATCTCTAATTACATTTTTACCAACTTTTAAGTAGATTAATGAATCAGGTAAAACTACATTACGAATATTTCTATAATATCCAAATTCTAAATATTTAAGTGAATTAGGCAAAACCCCTTCTCCTATTTTTCTGTGAAATCTACCTCTAAATACTAAATGTCCAAGTGAATCTGGCAAAACACCTTCACCAATTCTTTGGTTAAAATATTTTCCAAAATACTAAATGTTCAAGTAAATTAGGCAAAACATCTTTTTTTATTGGTTGGTTAAAATTCCATCCAAATACTAAATGTCCAAGTGAATTAGGTAAAACACCTTCATCTATTGGTTGGTTGAATTCATGTCCAAATACTAAATGTTTAAGTGAATTAGGCAAAATATCTTTTTCAATTGGTTGGTTAAACAAATTTCTAAAAGTTAAATGTGTAAGTGAATTAGGCAAAACATCTTTTTCAATTGGTTGGTTAAAATTCCATCCAAATTCTAAATGTTCAAGTAAATCTGGTAAAACTCCTTTATCTAATGGTTGGTTAAAAACATTTCCAAATCCTAAATGTTCAAGTGAATCAGGCAAAACTCCTTTTCCTATTGGTTGGTTAAAATAACATCCAAATTCTAAATGTGTAAGTGAATTAGGCAAAAAACCTTCTCCTATTGGTTGGTTAAAAAAATATCCAAATTTTAAATGTCCAAGTGAATTAGGCAAAACACCTTTATCTATTGATTGCTTAAATTCAAATCCAAATTCTAAATGTTTAAGTAAATTAGGCAAAACACCTTTTTCTATTGGTTGGTTAAAATTGTATCCAAATCTTAAAAATTCAAGTGAATTTGGTAAAACACCTTTTTCTATTGGTTGGTTAAAATTCCATACAAATTCTAAATGTTCAAGTGAATTAGGCAAAACACCTTCTCCTATTGGTTGGTTAAAATCATATCCAAATTTTAAATATTTAAGTGAATCTGGTAAAACACCTTCATCTATTGGTTGGTTAAAAATCCATCCAAATTCTAAATGTTTAAGTGAATTAGGCAAAACACCTTTTCCTATTGGTTGGTTAAATTCATTTACAAATACTAAATGTGTTAATTTAGAAAAATTATCTAAATTAAAAATATTAGTATTTATAATAATTTTTTTAATTAGTTGATGATCTTCTTTTATTTCACTATAATTAAAATAAAATCTATCATAATACTCTTTTTTTATACAAATATTATATGTATTGTTAAATAATTCTGTTATTGTTTTATTATCTATATATTTTAAAATTATACTTAATGTATCAAGATCCATTGATATTTTGTTGTCTATCTCTTTTGTTGAAACAATATATGACAATTCAAGTAATAAATAAATCAATTTTTATACATAAAATCTACTGTTTTTTGTCTATTATTATATTATCACCAATTTTTAAATATATTAATGAATCAGGTAAAATATTATTAATTGAATAGTAAATATCATCTCCCAAAAAAACTAAATGTGTAAGTGAATTAGGCAAAACACCTTTTTCAATTCGTTTGTTAAAATAATATCCAAATTCTAAATATTTAAGTGAATTAGGTAAAACATCTTTTTCTAGTGGTTGGTTAAAATAAGATCCAAATTCTAAATGTCCAAGTGAATTAGGCAAAACATTTTTTCCAATTGGTTGGTTAAAATCACATCCAAATACTAAATGTGTAAGTGAATTAGGCAAAACACCTTCACCTATTGGTTGGTTGAATTCATATCCAAATACTAAATGTCCAAGTGAATCTGGCAAAACACCTTTTTCTATTGGTTGGTTGAATTCAGATCCAAATTTTAAATGTCCAAGTGAATTAGGCAAAACACCTTCTCCTATTGGTTGGTTGAATTCACATCCAAATTCTAAATATTTCAATGAATTAGGCAAAACACCTTTTTCTATTGGTTGGTTAAATTCATATCCAAATACTAAATGTTCAAGTGAATTAGGCAAAACACCTTTTCCTATTGGGTGGTTAAAATAAAATCCCAATTTTAAATATTTAAGTGATTTCGGTAAAATATCTTTTTCAATTTGTTGATTTAAATTTATTCCAAAATCTAAATGTGTTAATTTAGAAAACTTATCTAAATTAAAAATATTAGTATTTATAATAATTTTTTTAATTAGTTGATGATCTTTTTTTATATCACTATAATTAAAATAATATCTATCATAATACTCTTTTTTTATAGAAATATTATCTGTATTGTTAAATAATTCTGTTATTGTTTTATTATCTATATATTTTAAAATTATACTTAATGTATCAGGATCCATTGATATTTTGTTGTCTATCTCTTTTGTTGAACCAATATATGACAATTCAAATAATAAATAAATCAATTTTTTATATATAAAATCTACTGTTTTTCATTTGTTATTCTTAATATTTTATCTTTTTTATTTCTATTTATACTTAAACTGTTTATATTTTAATCATCTCTTTTTCTTTTCTTATCTCTAATTACAGTAGGAACACTATTATCTCTAATTACATTACCAACTTTTAAATATATTAATGAATCAGGTAAAACAACATTACGAATATTTCTATATTTTTCAAAATATAAATATTTAAGTGAAGTAGGCAAAACACCTTCTCCTATTGGTTGGTTGAATTTAGATCCAAATTTTAAATGTTTAAGTGAAGTAGGCAAAACACCTTCTCCTATTGGTTGGTTAAAACTCCATCCAAATACTAAATATTCAAGTGAATTAGGCAAAACATCTTTATCTATTGGTTGATTAAAATTCTCTCCAAATTCTAAATGTCCAAGTGAATTAGGCAAAATACCTTTACCTATTGGTCGGTTAAAATCATTTCCAAAATTTAAATGTTTAAGTGAATTAGACAAAACACATTTTCCTATTGGTTGGTTAAAATCATCTCCAAAATATAAATATTCAAGTAAATCTGGTAAAACACCTTCACCTATTGGTTGGTCAAAATCATCTCCAAATAATAAAAGTTCAAGTGAATTAGGCAAAACACCTTCATCTATTGGTTGATCAAAATAATATCCAAATTCTAAATGTTTAAGTGAATTAGGCAAAACACCTTTTTCTAGTGGTTGGTTAAAATACCATCCAAAAGTTAAATGTTCAAGTGAATTAGGTAACATATCTTTTTCTATTGGTTGGTTAAAATAACTTCTAAATACTAAATGTTTAAGTAAATTAGGCAAAACACCTTCACCTATTGGTTGGTTAAAACCATATCCAAAATTTAAATGTGTAAGTAAATTAGGCAAAACACCTTCACCTATTGGTTGGTCAAAATTACCTCCAAATACTAAACGTTCAAGTGAATTAGGCAAAACTCCTTTTTCTATTGGTTGGTTAAAATTAACTCCAAATACTAAATGTACAAGTGAATCAGGCAAAACACCTTTTTCAATTGGTTGGTTAAATTCATATCCAAATACTAAATGTCCAAGTGAATTAGGCAAAACACCTTCACCTATTTGTTGGTTAAAATTATCTCCAAATTTTAAATGTGTTAATTTAGTAAAATTATCTAAATTAAATACATTAATATCTATATAAATTTTTCTAATTAGTTGATGATCTTCTTTTATTTCACTATAATTAACATGAAATCTATCATAATACTCTTTTTTTATAGAAATATTATCTGTATTGTTAAATAATTCTTTTATTGTTTCATCATCTATATATTTTAAAATTATATTCAATATAACAGGTATCATTAATATAATTTTGAATATATTTTGTTGTATTAATATATTATAAATATAATATATTCAAATAATTAATAAATCAATTTTTATATATAAAATCTACTGTTTTTTGTCTATTATTACATTATCACCAATTTTTAAATATATTAATGAATCAGGTAAAATATTATCAATTGGTTGGTTAAATTTATCTCCAAAAATTAAATATGTAAGTGAATTTGGTAAAATATTATCAATTGGTTGGTTAAATTTACCTGTAAAAGTTAAATGTGTAAGTGAATCAGGCAAAACACCTTTTCCTATTGGTTGGTTAAAATAAAGTCCAAATTCTAAATGTTTAAGTGAATTAGGCAAAACACCTTTTTCTATTGGTTGGTTAAAATAATTTTCAAATACTAAATGTCCAAGTGAATCTGGCAAAACACCTTTTTCAATTGGTTGGTTAAATTCATATCCAAATTCTAAATGTTCAAGTGAATTAGGCAAAACATCTTTTCCAATTGGTTGGTTAAAATAATCTCCAAATTCTAAATGTTCAAGTAAATCTGGTAAAACTCCTTTATCTAATGGTTGGTTAAAAAGATCTCCAAATTTTAAATTTTTAAGTAAATTAGGCAACATACCTTTTTCTATTGGTTGGTTAAATTCATATCCAAATTCTAAATGTTCAAGTGAATTAGGCAAAACTCCTTTTCCAATTGGTTGGTTAAATTCATATCCAAATTCTAAATGTTCAAGTGAATTAGGCAAAACACCTTTACCTATTGGTTGGTTAAATTCACTTCCAAATTCTAAATGTTCAAGTGAATTAGGCAAAACACCTTTACCTATTGGTTGGTTAAATTCACTTCCAAATTCTAAATGTGTAAGTGAATTAGGTAAAACACCTTTTCCAATTGGTTGGTTAAAATTATCTCCAAATACTAAATGTTTAAGTAAATCTGGTAAAACACCTTTTCCTATTGGTTGGTTAAATTCATATCCAAATTCTAAATGTTCAAGTGAATCTGGCAAAACTCCTTTTCCTATTGGTTGGTTAAATTCATATACAAATACTAAATTTTTAAGTGAATTAGGCAAAACTCCTTTTCCTATTGGTTGGTTAAATTCACTTCCAAATTCTAAATGTGTAAGTGAATTAGGCAAAACACCTTTTTCTAGTGGTTGGTTAAAATAAACTCCAAATTCTAAATTTTCAAGTGAATCTGGTAAAACTCCTTTTCCTATTGGTTGGTTATAATTCCATCCAAATTGTAAATGTGTAAGTGAATTAGGTAAAACATCTTTTTTTATTGGTTGGTTAAATTCATTTACAAATACTAAATGTGTTAATTTAGGAAAATTATCTAAATTAAATACATCAGTATCTATATTAATTTTTTTAATTAGTTGATGATCTTCTTTTATTTCACTATAATTTACATAAAATCTATCATAATATTCTATTTTTATACAAATATTATTTGTATTTTTAAATAATTTTTTTATTGTTTCATCATCTATATATTTTAAAATTATACTTAATGTATCACGATCCATTGATATTTTGTTGTCTATCTCTTTTGTTGAACCAATATATGACAATTCAAATAATAAATAAATCAATTTTTTATATATAAAATCTACTGTTTTATGTCTATTATTACATTATCATTATTTTTTAAATATATTAATGAATCAGGCAAAACACCTTCTCCTATTGGTTGGTTGAATTCAGATCCAAATACTAAATGTTTAAGTGAATTAGGCAAAACACCTTCTCCTATTGGTTGGTTAAAATCATATCCAAATTGTAAATGTTCAAGTGAATTAGGTAATACACCTTCATCTATTGGTTGGTTAAAATCATATCCAAATTGTAAATGTTCAAGTGAATCAGGTAAAACACCTTCTCCTATTGGTTGGTTAAAAAAACCTCTAAAAATTAAATGTTTAAGTAAATTAGGCAAAACACCTCCAATTGATTGGTTAAAATTCCATCCAAATTCTAAACGTTCAAGTGAATCAGGTAAAACACCTTTTTCTATTGGTTGGTTAAATTCATATCCAAATACTAAATGTCCAAGTGAATATGGCAAAACACCTTTTTCTATTGGTTGGTTAAAATTAGGTCCAAATTTTAAATATGTAAGTGAATTAGGCAAAACACCTTCACCTATTGGTTGGTTAAATTTACCTCCAAATTCTATATATTTCAATGAATTAGGCAAACAACCTTTTTCTATTGGTTGGTTAAATTTACCTCCAAAATCTAAATGTTCAAGTAAATCTGGTAAAACACCTTTTCCAATTGATTGGTTAAAATTACTTCCAAATTTTAAATGTTTAAGTGAATTAGGTAAAACACCTTTATCTATTGGTTGGTTATAATAAGATCCAAAATTTAAATATGTAAGTGAATTAGGCAAAACACCTTTATCTATTGGTTGGTTAAAATCACATCCAAATCTTAAAGATACAAGTGAATCTGGTAAAACACCTTTTTCTAGTGATTGGTTAAAATAAACTCCAAATACTAAATGTTCAAGTAAATCAGGCAATATACCTTCACTTATTGGTTGGTTATAATAAGATCCAAAAATTAAATATGTAAGTGAATTAGGCAAAACACCTTTATCTATTGGTTGGTTAAAATTACTTCCAAAATCTAAATATGTAATTGAATCTGGTAAAACACCTTTTCCAATTGGTTGGTTAAAATTCCATCTAAAAAATAAATATGTAAGTGAAGTAGGCAAAACACCTTCACCTATTGGTTGGTTAAAACAATATTCAAATATTAAATGTGTAAGTGAACTAGGCAAAATACCTTTTCCTATTGATTGGTTAAAATCATATCCAAATACTAAATGTTCAAGTAAATCTGGTAAAACTCCTTTTCCTATTGGTTGGTTAAAATTACTTCCAAATTTTAAATGTGTAAGTGAATTAGGTAAAACATCTTTTTTTATTGGTTGGTTAAATTCATTTACAAATACTAAATGTGTTAATTTAGAAAAATTATCTAAATTAAAAATATTAGTATTTATATTAATTTTTTTAATTAGTTGATGATCTTCTTTTATTTCACTATAATCAACATAAAATCTATCATAATATTCTTTTTTTATACAAATATTATCTATATTGTTAAATAATAGTTTGATTGTATTATCATCTATATATTTTAAAATTATACTTAATGTATCAAGATCCATTGATATTTTGTTGTCTATCTCTTTTGTTGAAACAATATATGACAATTCAAATAATAAATAAATCAATTTTTTATATATAAAATCTACTCTTTTTTGTCTATTATTATATTATCACCAATTTTTAAATATATTAATGAATTAGGTAAAACATCTTCACCTATTGGTTGGTTAAAATTCCGTATAAATTTTAAATGTTCAAGTAAATCTGGTAAAACACCTTTTTCAATTCGTTGGTTAAAATCATATCCAAATTCTAAATGTGTAAGTGAATTAGGTAAAACACCTTCATCTATTGGTTGGTTAAAATAAGATCCAAATTTTAAATATTCAAGTGAATTAGTTAACACATCTTTTTCTATTGGTTGGTTAAAATTATTTTTAAATAATAAATATTTAAGTGATCTAGGCAAAACACCTTTTTCTATTGGTTGGTTAAAATTCCATCCAAATTTTAAATGTTCAAGTAAATCAGGCAAAACACCTTTTCCAATTGGTTGGTTAAAATTATTTCCAAATTTTAAATATTTAAGTGAATCTGGTAAAACATCTTTTTCTATTGGTTGGTTAAAATAATATCCAAATTTTAAAAATTCAAGTGAATCTGGGAAAACACCTTCATCTATTGGTTGGTTAAATTTATATCCAAATTTTAAATGTTTAAGTGAATTAGGCAAAACACCTTTTCCTATTGGGTGGTTAAAAAAAAATCCCAATTTTAAATATTTAAGTGAATTAGGTAAAATATCTTTTTCAATTTGTTGATTTAAATCCATTCCAAATTCTAAATGTGTTAATTTAGGAAAAATATCTAAATTAAATACATAAGTATCTATATAAATTTTTCTAATTAGTTGATAATCTTCTTTTATTTCACTATAATCAACATAAAATCTATCATAATATTCTTTTTTTATACAAATATTATATGTATTGTTAAATAATTCTGTTATTGTTTCATCATCTATATATTTTAAAATTATACTTAATGTATCACGATCCATTGATATTTTGTTGTCTATCTCTTTTGTTGAACCAATATATAACAGTTCAAATAATAAATAAATCAATTTTTTATATATAAAATCTACTGTTTTTCATTTGTTATTCTTGATATTTTATCTTTTTTATTTTTATTATGACTTAAACTCTTTATATTTTGATCATCTCTTTTTCTTTTC
>Ga0213866_10001086_pt1 | contig 20565 bp, 20 predicted proteins | sample PICome_11_FD_160079 | JGI IMG/M metagenome (GOLD analysis project Ga0213866, IMG submission 160079) | Coastal seawater microbial communities near Pivers Island, North Carolina, United States - PICO284 | ecosystem: Environmental > Aquatic > Marine > Coastal | place: USA: North Carolina...
CATATTTTCTTATCGCTTTTATCTAGCAAAGTGCCGAATGATTTTCCGATAAAATAAGCATCTTCGTTAGTTATAGTATCTCCCACTATTCCTCTTATGTCATAGGCACGTAAGATTTGTTGGTTGAATTCGTATGATTCGGGGTTATCTTTGTTTTTCATATTTCACATCATGTATTTTTTTAATTGCCCCTAACTATAGACTTAATAAAGGGGGCATTCAAGCAACTAGTCATTAATATTGATTTGTCATGTTATATAATATATGAAAATTGGCGAAAGTTAATATTAGGGATTTTTATATGGTTATGACAGCAAGTAAAATTAGTGAAGAAGATAAAGACAAATTGAATATCTTTAGGCGGGAAGTCGAAAGTGGGTTTCAAGAAAGAAAATCTGTTGAGCCTACAAAGAGCAGGCTAGAGAACTATGATTTTACGATGGAACAATCTTGGCTTGCGCCCGGTGCCCAAAAGGCCAATAACAATATATTGAATATCATAGACTTACAAAAGCAGAAGTCTGGCGAAGGGGTTACTGAAAGTGAAGTAATCAAACAGGCAGGTAAGAATTTTGCCGACAAGCTTTTTTCCGAGTTTGAAAAAGATGAAACAGAGGTTGAACCTGGCAGAAAGTCAGAGCCAGAAAAGAACTTAAAGACTTATTATGGAAATGGTAGAAGAATCTTGTTTATGGTGTCAACTCCTTTGAGTATCCCAATTTTAGCTCCTGTTTTAGGGGGAATTGGTGGAGCTGTTGTTGGTGGGACAAGAGCCGCTGTGAAGGTGAATGAAAAAGTTGAACATTCTTTGCCAAGAATGCGTGCAAACATTCGAAGAAAGCCTGAAGGGAACTCTTTTGAAGGGGCTAATAAACAGGTTGAGGTGGTATTAGATAATAAGGCTTGGAATGAAGATGGAAAAGTAAAAACAAAGGTAGATGTAGTAACTGAGGGCAAGAATAAAACTAAAACACCTAATTGGCAGAAAAAGGTTAGGAAGGCTGAGGCTCGTGTTGTAAATGGAACAAGTCGTGTTGCTGAGAATGTTGTTATAGGTGGAGCTACATTAGCAGGTGTTGTAGGAGGGGGCGTAGTTGGTGCTGTTGCTGGTCCTTTTATTGCAACTGCTGCCGTCACTGCTCGTAGGTCAGAATGCAACTCTAGTAATTTCCCTGTTAATAGAAAAGCAACATTAACACCTAAGAATCATTTTATTGAAAATTATGCAAAAGAGCAAAGTGGCTTTGTTGAAAATTTGCAGTCGGAAGGAAGCTGTGCAAGGAATAAATAGGCTTTAATTTATAAAATGTAGTGTGCTGTAGTTATGGTCATTGCGAGAGCCTGCGAAGCATACAGTATGATGGGTTCGAACATTGGTTTTGGGTAATGATGGAAGATTAAATTGCTTCACTTTGTTCGCAATGACGTTTTCTTTATGGGCTTGGAAAGGTTGCGATGCATCTTTTGTCACCCTGAATTTATTTCAGGGTCTCTAATTATATATTAAAATGCTATATATTACGATTAATTACTTGGCTTTTCGGGTAGTCTTGCAAATAGAGGGTCTGTTATGCAAGGTGGCAGACAACTCATAAGCCAAATTACAAAATAAAGTGGGAAGGGGAAGGCTATCCTTGAGGCGTTCTTCTTTAATTTGCGTATAATAATCGATGCTGCTTTTTCAACATCCAGTATAAATGGCATTGGGAAGTCGTTCACGTCAGTCATAGGGGTTCTTATATAGCCTGGCGTGACGACAGATAAGGCTATGCCCTCTTTTTGCAATACACCCCTTAGTGCTTCTCCGTAAACTCTAACGGCAGACTTGCTTGCCGAATATGCCGGCGAGCTTGGCAAGCCTCGATAGCCTGCAAGGGAGGATATTATAGCTATCTGCCCTTTTTTATGTTTTTTCATTATATCAATAGCAGGGTGAACTGTGTTTATCACTCCGTCAATATTGGTTTGGAATATGTTCTCAACCTGTTCAACGCTTTCACCACCACCGCCTGTGCCTGCGGAGATTCCTGCATTAGCAATTACAAGGTCAAGCTCTTTGATTGAGCTTATCCACTTGGTAACAGATGCTTTGTCTTTTATATCTAGGCTTTTGATATGCACCTTCGCCCCTTTTTTTACGCATGTTTTTTTTACTTCTTCAAGGCGCTTCTCATTACGGGCTGTTAAATAAAGTGTTATTCCGCTATTGGCATATTGTTTGGCAAGTTCAGCACCAATTCCGCTTGATGCACCTGTTATTAGAATTTTGGTTGGATTTTCTATCATTTATCTTTTTTAATATGGGTTGTTATTATATTTTATCTCATATAAAGGTTCTTTGAGAGTTTCAATTTCTGTTTTTATATTATCGGCTTTTACTATTCTGGAACATTTTGTTATAGTGGAGTATGGTTCTTTGTCAAAGCCTACATCGCTAACCATGTTAATTAAGTTTTGAGACTTGTTACTATATATAATATAGCGTTCACCTTCTTTTAATTTTACCCCACAGCCAGTATCATTATTAAACATGCCGCACCATCTATCCTCATTGTAGCTGTATACTTTTCGGACACCTACCGGTATGGTTTGGTAAGAAGTGAAATTATGTTCCAGTGAATTAACATAACCTCCCTTCCACGAACGATGCACAATAAAATCATATTCTGCAATATTGAAGTAATCATATTCAGGGTTGATTTTTTTAAGGTCAGGAATCTCTACCGCAGGATAACCTTTTTTAGAATAAGCATGATTGTATCTTATAAGTGTTCCCTCAAAAACGTCTGTAGAGGACTCAAGGCTTTCTTGTGAATCACTATTGAGGCATTTATATTCAGGGGGAAAGGTTGTTTGGCTAGGGAAATCTCTGTCGGGAGCAATGTTGTCTGTTCTGTTGCTTGGTATTGGTTGTCCTAATAGTTTAAACCTATCAATCATCTTAAGAAGTGAGTAGTCAATTTCAAAAGAACCATGGCAATGGCTTTCGATATAGTGATGTTTATAACTTTCGTCTTTGCGAGCTAAAATGAAATATGTTTTGTTTACTTCGGGGAAAAAAGCAAGTTCTTTAGGTTCGTTATTTTGGTTGCCCTTAACTCCAAAAGAAGAGGTCCAGTGAGGTATTTTACGAACTAAAACTTTTATTGTTTTATTATTAGGGTTATTGGGTAAAGTAGTGTGCAGGGTGTTATATTTGCTCATCCATTGAACGTATGGTTCAAAAGATACTATGACTCCCTCGTCGGGATTGGTAGTATCGTCAATAAATGTTACCTTGCCGATAAAAACAGCGGTTTTAAGATCGTTCTTTACATTTTTGATAGCCTGATATGGATTAAACGCACAGCTTAAGGCAAATGCGTCTGAATAATTGAACATCAAAAGAAGGCATAAAAAGAAGCTGTATAAAGTTTTATTTAAATTATGACATATTAAGAGTCCATGTTTCATGGTATTTACCTGCTTTTTTATTCAGTATGCAAAATAAATTTAACTTTTTATTAAACAATTTTAAATAATATGTTATTCAATTATTTTTTTATAGAGTTTTTATATGTCAATGGAACAAAATTTAGATCGCCGTGGTTTTATGTTTGTACTTTCTTCTCCATCTGGAGCAGGGAAGACTACTTTGTCACGTCTTCTAATGCAAAATGATAATAACCTTGTTATGTCAGTTTCTTCAACTACCCGTCAACCAAGGAATAATGAGGAGCATGAAAAAGATTATTATTTTATCGATGAAAAAGAATTTGAAGAAAAAATTGATGACAAGTTCTTTTTTGAATATGCAGAAGTGTTCGGCAATTATTATGGCACTCCTAGAAAAAAAGTTGAAGATTCGATATCAGCCGGTAAGGATGTTTTGTTCGACATTGATTGGCAGGGAACAAGAAGGCTAACATCAAAAGCACGTGATGATATCGTCAGTGTTTTTATATTGCCACCATCTATGGAAGAGCTACGCAGAAGGCTAGTTACACGTGGAAAAGATGAAATAGAAGTAATAGAGCGCAGAATGGCAAGGGCTAGTGATGAGATAAGCCATTGGAATGAATATGACTATGTTATTATCAATGAAAATATAGATTCAAGCCTTCTTAATATTCTTTATATTTTAAAATCCGAGCGTCTAAAGCGAACAAGACAGCACAGCTTGCCTGAATTTGTAAATACTTTATTGGATGATTAGTTAAACCTCGGCATTTTTGTTCTTGGAGAATGTCTTTTCTTCCCCACGCAAAATACGCTTAATGTTATCCTTGTGTTTGTAAACAACCATTATTGAAATGAACAGGCAGGCAAAGAACATGCCTTTAATACCAAAATACATGGCAATTACATTGGCCAGAATTATAGAAACTATGGAAGCGAAAGATGATATTCTGGTCATGGTAAATAGTACAAGCCACGCACAGCTTACGAAGAGTCCCAAGGGAATGCTTAGTGCCCAGTAAACCGCAATTGTTGTAGCTACGCCTTTACCTCCTTTGAACTCTAACCAAAATGGGAAAATATGCCCTGATACAGCTAAAACTGCACATAGTAAAATAGTCCAGTTAGGGGCTGAAACAAGCTTGGCAATAATAACGATGATAAATCCTTTTAAAGAATCGAGTAATAATGTGGCCAGAGCTATTTTTTTATTGCCCATACGCATTACATTCGTTGCACCAATATTTCCAGAACCGATTTTCCTAACATCGCCCATGCCCGCATGTTTAGTAAGCAGTAGACCAAATGGGATAGAGCCTAAAAAATAAGCAGCTATAACCAATATAATATGTAAAAATGTTTCCATTATTTAATCTTTATTTTGCTTATTTTGTTTACTTATGCGACGCCAGTTTCGTACACCTTGATTATGTTCTTTTAACGTAGTGGAAAACTTATGTCCACCAGTTCCGTCAGCTACGAAATAATATTCGTTCGTTATTGCAGGGTTCAAAGCAGCATTGATAGCCTTTTGCCCAGGGTTTGCAATAGGGCCGGGAGGAAGGCCGAAATTTCTATATGTGTTATATGGTGAGTCCATTTTTAAGTCCTTACGTGACAAAGGTCTTTCTAAAACATACTCACCTTTTGTAATGGCATATATAACTGTTGGGTCTGTTTGAAGGCGCATGCGTTTTTTTAAGCGATTAATAAATACTGCGGCCACTCTTTCACGTTCACTTTCTACACCAGTTTCTTTTTCTATTATTGATGCAAGTATAAGAGCGTCTTCTTTGGATTTTATAGGAAGGCCTGTAACTCTATTTTCCCATGCTTTGTCAAGTGCCTGTTGCATTGAATTTTTCATGCGATTAACTAGCTTCTGGCGGTCATAATTATATGTATATTCGTAAGTCTCAGGTAGAAGCTCCCCTTCTTTTGGGGTGTTCTTTATAGTTCCCGTCATATGAGGTGCTTCATTAATTAGCTGTATTATTTGTGATGACATCAAGCCTTCAGGAATGGTAAGGCTATATGACATTATATCTCCTTTTTCCATCTTTTTGAAAACCTGAGCTGGAGATATATTGGGGCTAAACTTATATTGTCCTGCTTTTATGGTTTTCTTTGGTTCCATAATGCGAACTAGAATAGTAAAAAGTTCAGGGTTTAGTAGAACATTTTCTTTTGCAAGCTTATTAGCTGCGGATTTTAATGAGCTTCCATCAGGTATTATTACTATTTTTTCCTCTGTTAACGGACCTTCATTGTTATAATATTCTGTGGCAAGGTAAGAAGATATGACAAAAGAGATTATAAATAAAACTACTAGGCAGGAAAAAAGTCTCAACAATTTGCCAATGAATGATGTTTTTTTTGGGCTTTCTTCTAGATTGGAGCTTTCATTCACGTAAATACCTCCCGTGAATTATATTAACCTAAACCTTTTTCATCACAAGCGAGGCGTTCGTGCCACCAAAACCAAATGAGTTTGATAATACGGCGTTAATCTCACGCTCTTTAGCCTTGTGAGGTACTAAATCAATATCACATCCCTCATCAGGATTGTCAAGATTCAGAGTAGGTGGGGCAATGTTGTTATTCATTGCTAAAATTGCCATGATGGCCTCAATTCCACCGGCAGCACCCAATGCATGACCAATTGAAGATTTTGTAGAGGACATTGAAAGCTTATACGCTTGCTCACCAAATAACTTCTTTACAGCACCAAGCTCAATAGTGTCACCCATTGGAGTAGATGTTCCATGAGCATTGATATAATCAATGTCATCAACATTAAGACCAGAGTGACCAAGAGCTGCTTTCATTGCACGATAACCACCACTTCCTGTAGGTTCAGGGGATGTTATGTGATGTGCATCGCCTGACAGGCCGTAGCCGACAACTTCTGCATATATTTTTGCACCACGTTTTTTGGCGTGCTCATATTCTTCTAAAACAACTATACCAGCACCTTCACCCATAACAAAACCATCACGGTCTTTATCCCATGGGCGAGAAGCTTTTTCAGGGGTTTCGTTGAACCCTGTGGATAATGCACGGGCAGAAGAGAATCCAGCCATTCCTATACGGCAAAGTGCTGATTCTGCACCACCTGCAACCATCACGTCAGCGTCACCATATTGAATGAAGCGTGAGGCGTCACCAATTGCATGAGCGCCTGTTGAGCAGGCCGTAACAACGGCATGATTAGGTCCCTGAAAGCCGTATTTAATAGATACCTGTCCTGAAACAAGGTTTATTAAGCTACCTGGAATGAAGAATGGGCTTAACTTTCTAGGGCTGGTTTCGTGTACTAGAATTGAATTTTCTTCAATGGACGGTAATCCGCCAATTCCTGACCCGATTGCAACACCAGTGCGTTGTAGGCTCTCTTCATCAGTTGGCATCCACCCAGAATCTTCAACAGCCTGAATAGCAGCCGCCATACCATATAATATGAAAGTATCAACACGACGCTGTTCTTTCTTTGGCATTACAGCGTCAGCATCAAAGCCATCTTCTTGTTCGGAAATAGGTAAAACTTCACCGCCAATCCTTGCAGGAAGATCTGACACATCAAATCTCCTGATAGGACGAATAGCGGATTCGCCTTTTATAATCCTATTCCAAGAGGGACTTACACCACAAGCAAGGGGTGTAACAAGACCCAAACCAGTTACAACAACACGTCTCATAAAAATACGGTAATAGTTAAATAAAGAGAATTATAGGATATTATTAAGCTGCTGCTTGAACAGACTTAATGAAAGATACTGCATCCTGTAGAGTAACTATTTTCTCAGCTTCATCGTCAGGTATCTCGCAGCCAAACTCTTCTTCAAAAGCCATAACAAGTTCGACCTGGTCAAGACTATCAGCCCCTAGGTCATCAATAAAGCTAGCATTAGCAGAAATTTTACTTTCCTCAACGTCAAGGTGTTCTGCAACAATCTTTTTTACTTTGCTTTCGATGTCACTCATGTTTACTTTCCAAATTAGGTTAAAATCAAAATTAAAAAATATATAAACTCATATGCATAATATTTGTAAATTCATATGAGTCAATAATTATTAGTATCTAGTGCCGATAAGTTAATGTTTTCACAGTGCCAATGTCACTTTATTCTTATATAATTGGAGTGATTATTTTACTATAGTTGTTTGCCTGTAAAAAAATTCTTATCAAATAAAATTTAAGTTTATCAAATGCTTTATACCATTAACATCCCGCCGTTAACATGCATTGTCTGTCCAGTTATATAACGTGCCTCATTGCTTGCTAAAAATGTAGCAGTTGCGGCTATATCCTCAGGAAGGCCAAAAGTTCCCACTGGAATTGTGCTTGTAATTTTTTCTTGCTGAGCCTCATTTAAAGCATCGGTCATAGCTGTTTTGATGAATCCTGGAGCTATACAATTCACAGTAATGCCTCTAACGGCAGCTTCTGCGGCAATTGATTTGCTCATGCCGATCATACCGGCCTTTGATGCTACGTAATTTGCCTGTCCGGGGTTTCCGCTAACACCTACAACTGATGCAATATTAATGATGCGTCCCCATTTTTTCTTCATCATTTTTTTAAATGCAGCTTTATTCAACGTGAAAGTTGCTTTTAAGTTCGTTGTTATAACCTGATCGAATTCGTCATCCTTCATTCGAAGAATAAGGTTGTCCTTAGTTATACCAGCATTGCAAACTAATATGTCAATTTGTCCTGTAGCTTCTGATGCGCGATCAATTAGGCTGCCTACTTGATCTTTGTCGGACAAATCGCAAGCAACTATAGAAGCACGTTCTCCAAGAGATGACGCTACTTCCTTTAATGCATCCTCACGCCTGCCTGATAATACAACATTAGCACCTTGATTATAAAGTGATGTTGCAATCGCCTTGCCAATTCCACCTGATGCACCTGTTATAAGTGCAGTTTTGTCTTTTAGATCAAACATGTGTTTAAACCAAATATTTTTAAATAACAGAGCAGAGAGTTTTATGTCTGGAAAAATGTTTTGTCAATGAAAGATTTATATTTTAAATGACGTTTTCAACTTTGGAGATTGGATAACCTATGAAATAGAGGGCCTTATTGAGAATTTTATTGAAGAACTACCGTTGTTGTTACCTATGTCTAGTTGTAGCGTTTCTCCATCGCGAACATATATCTTAGGCTTGCGCATATACCAACCTAATTGAGGCAGGGTGGTCTTATAAAATAAACGTACATTTTCAATGTCGGCAGTTTTACTATAATATTCTGCATTTATAATTCTGCCGTTTGTAGTATCATATGAAATTGCAGAACCTGTTTTTTCTTCGAATCCGTAATATATAGGCATATCCTCTATTCCCGGCACATATTCTTGTTTTACCAGCTGAGGGAATTTTTCAATAATCTTATTTTTTCCTGTTTTAACAAAATCTCTTGCACATGACGTAAGCATTAAGCTTGCTATTATGATTATCGTGATTCTTTTCATTAGTTATGTCCGTTTATTATGCTTAAAAGCAATGATTTTGATAATATTGCTTTGCGTATAAATTATCCATAATTATTTTTGGCAGCTATCACAAAAAAACGTAGAGCGACCTGACTGCTTAATCCTTTTTACCTCATTGCCGCATACATTGCAAGGCTCGCCTGCACGACCGTAAACATTAAAATTATGCTGAAAATAACCTGAGTCTCCAGATGACTGAACGTAGTCACGTAATGTTGAGCCACCTGACTGGATAGCTTCTTGCAATATATTTTTGATGTTGTTTGCTAATAAGTCGCATTTTTCCTTGCTTATGGTATTTGACTTACTGCTGGGATTGATTTTGCTTCTAAATAATGCCTCGCATGCATATATATTTCCAACGCCAACGACTAATGATGCATCCATTATTGTGTTTTTTATAGGTGTTTGTTTCTTTTGTAATATGGAATATAAAGCGTCTCCGTTAAACTCTTCTTCTAGTGGTTCAAGACCGAGATTGGCGATTAGTTTGTGAGAATTTAAATTTGCCACATCTGAAAAAGTTATAAGGCCAAAGCGTCTTGTGTCGTTGAAAACCATTTCTATGCCACTATCAAAACGAAACACGGCATGGTCATGTTTTTGACGTTGGTTCTGGAAGCTGTTATATACGACCATCTTTCCACTCATACCTAAGTGGGCTATTATGATGCTGTCATCATCAAGTGTTATGATTATATATTTAGCTCTGCGTTCAACTGACTTTATTATTTTGTTCGACAAATGTTCAGAAAAATTTGCAGGGAAGGGGATGCGTAAATTTGGACGCAAATGTTCAGCGTTAACTATTTTCTTATTTAAAATAGTTTGTCTAAGTCCTGCGCACACTGTTTCTACTTCTGGTAATTCGGGCATAATATTGAGTCTGATTAGGTTTTAGTTGTTAGGTTAAATTGTTTAGTATATTTTTATAAAACTTACAACTGACAACTAGTGAAATTTTATGAAAACCCATTTTGGTTTTAAAGAAGTTGATAAAGATGAAAAAGCGCCTTTGGTAAAAGGTGTATTTGATAATGTTGCTTCTAAATATGACATTATGAACGATGCTATGAGCATTGGTGTTCACAGATTATGGAAAGATAAGTTAATCAAGGTAATGAACCCTAAGGATAATTCAAAGCTTCTTGATGTGGCCGGTGGTACGGGAGATATAGCTTTTCGTTTTCTTGAGGCCACTAATGGAGGGAGTGTTACGGTTTCGGATATTAATCATAATATGCTATGTAACGGATATAAAAACTCCATTGATAGGAATTTTATTGAAAATATAGATTGGGTATGTGCTGATGCTCAAAATATGCCTGTGCCAGATAATAAGTATGATTATTATACTATCTCTTTTGGTATACGTAATGTTACTGATATAAGCGCTGCTTTAAAAGAGGCTTATAGGGTTTTAAAGCCGGGGGGGAGGTTCTTGTGCCTAGAGTTTTCACATGTTGAAAATCCTGTTTTAGAGAAAATATACGATTTTTATTCATTTAACATCATTCCGAAACTGGGAAAGTTCATTGCATCTGATAGTGAATCTTATCAATATCTTGTAGAGAGCATACGTAAGTTCCCTAAGCAGGAGCAGTTCTTGAAAATGATTGAAGATGCGGGATTTGTAAGATGCAAATATTTAAACTTAAGCAGTGGTGCTGTTGCTATCCATAGCGGTTGGAAAGTATAGGCTTAACGTTGGTTGGTCTTTATGCCCTGTGTCTGTCTGTGATTATTGTCTAAATAGTTTTGATTTGGATGTATGGTAGATTTAATAAATAAAATCCCCTTTTAAACTTAAGAGGGGATTTTGGGTTTTGTGTGTTTGACTTAACTTAAGTTTATTTCATTATACGGCTTGGGTCGGAAGAATTTCTTTTTTCCAGGCCTTGAACGAATTTAAGTTCAGGATCGTTCACTTTATCGTTTGTTGAAGTTTGTTTACTATATTGCTGAACTTTTTCTGCGTAGCTTTTGCAAGCCTTACCGTCTATGTCGCTGGATTTCATGCATTCTATCATGTCTTTAATTCTGCTTGCTGTATCATCAGTCATTTATATCTCCTATAATTTAAATGTTATGATTCTAGTAAGCTAATATAATGGAGCTGTGCAAATGGCAAGTGGAAATTTTAATTTTTTAATAATTGGGTTTTTGTAAGGTGGAAAATATTTTTATTTTAGATATTTAATCATATGTAATTTGCTATATAATCCCTAAAAAAAGTAGGTTCTGAACCAATCAAGGTGTTGAATGTTTAATTTCATAGTCAGTATTTTTCGTTTCTTTATAATGCTACCGAATCTGGTGAGGATATTATTTGTTCTTTGCAGGTCAGGCGTTTTTAAAAGTGGCGAAGATCAGGGAATGAGAATTGCTTCTGCACTTAAAAAACTTGGCCCTAGTTTTATTAAGCTGGGACAGACGTTATCGGTCAGGCCAGATATAGTGGGTGAAGAAATAGCTGAATGCCTAACTAGCCTGCAAGATAAGATACCGCCTTTTCCATCGGATAAAGCAAGAAACATAATCGAAAAAGAACTTGGTAGGCCGCTTGACAGTATGTTCAGCCAGTTCGATGACGAACCAGTTGCAGCAGCATCAATAGCTCAAGTACATAAAGCTGTAACAATCGAAGGAGATGAGGTTGCTGTTAAAATATTGCGACCTGATATAGAAAAACATTTTTATAGAGATATAAAACTTTTTTATTCTATAGCAAAATTTCTCAGGACTTTTAAAAAGGCCAAAAGGCTGCGTCCTAGAGCCGTTGTTGATGTTTTTGCAGAATCGGTAAAAAAAGAATTGGATCTTAGGCTTGAGGCTGCGGCGGCATCAGAGCTTAAGGAGAATTGCATTAATGATGAAGGGGTCTATATACCAAAGCTATATTGGCACCTGACTTCGCAAAGAATATTAGTTACGCAGTGGATAGATGGGATACCGGTAAATGACAGGAAAGCATTGATAGACGCCGGTCACGATCTGGAAAGAATTACTGAAAGGCTTTCCATAACATTCTTGAACCAATCTTTTAGGGATGGTTTTTTTCACGCAGATATTCATCCGGGGAATTTATTCGTTGATAAGCAGGGAAATATTGTACCTGTAGATTTTGGTATTATGGGAAGGCTGGACAAACATACGAAGATGTTCGTTGCGGAGATATTAAGAGGCTTCTTAACGGGTGATTATGCTCATGTTGCAAGGGTACATTTTGCGGCAGGATATGTGCCAAAGCATAAATCAGAACTGGATTTTATGTTATGTTGCAGGGCTATTGGAGAGCCTATTATGGGGCTTGCCGCTAAAGATATTTCAATTGCAAAGCTTCTTGCAATGCTTTTTAAGGTTACTGAAGATTTTGATATGGAAACTCAGCCACAATTACTATTGTTACAAAAAACAATGGTTTTGATAGAGGGAGTAGGGCAAAAGCTATATCCGCAAGTCAATATGTGGCAACAAGCTGAAGACTGGATAAAACTATGGACGAAAGAAAATATGAGTGCAAAAGCGAAAATAAAGGATAGTGTTAACGACATTGCGTCTATCCTTATTGAGCTACCTCATAATTTAAAAAGAATAGACAGGATACTGGAAAAGCTTGCTGATGATTAATAATATGAATGAAAAGAATAATGCTAAGTAAAATACCCTTTATAAATAAGATTCCCCTAAAAATTATTAAATATCTTGTTGTTGTCACATTTTTTGTGGTGTTAGCCTATTTTCCTATTGGAATGATAATAGCGCATAACATTAGTGATGATGTTGAATTTTCTGTTGATGAAGGTTTTTTCGTTGAAGGTGGTTCAAATGCCGTTTCAATGACGGTTTCTTTGATAGATAGAGAGATAAATAAAAATAGCTGGGTTGCCAATAATCCATGGTTCATGCCGTCTAGCTATATTGATAATATGCCTAATTTCCAAAATGGAATAGTATATGCTGCAAGCCGGTTCGTTATTGAAATGGGTGACCAGATAGGGCGTACAAGAGGCAGTAGCCAGATAGATGAGGACCTAAATGAAGCGGTGTCACGTATCAAATATTCCGGTGATATTTGGGTTTGGCAACCTTCAGTTAGTATTTTACCGCAAATGCCAAGCGAGAGCCAATATAATCAGGCTATCAAGCATTTGGAAGGGTATAACCAAAGATTGGCAAACGGTGAGGCGGTGTTCGACAAAAGAGCGGATAACCTTTTACAGACCTTAGAACGGATATCGGGAGACCTTGGTTCTAGCTCGGCATCCATTGATGGGCATAGGCATAATGGATTTTTCGATACTAAGGCTGACGATATATTTTATCAGACCAAGGGGCGTATGTATGCATATTATCTTATATTGAAAAGTCTGGGAGAAGATTTCCAAGATGTGTTAGAGGAAAAAAATGCAGTTAAAGTTTGGGATGAGGCTCTGGTCAGTATGAGAAAAGCTGCGGAACTTAGACCTACAGTAGTTACGGCCGGAACACCTGATGCAATGTTCATTGCAAATCATTTAAATACGATAGGTTTTTATTTGTTGCGTTCAAGAACGCAATTAAAGGAAGTTAGTTCTATTTTGGCTAAATAAAGCTGTTTGCTGGGGATTTACATTTCCATTCCTGCGCTTTTTCCTGCGCCCATTCCAGGAGAAGCACTTGGTGACATTGAGCCCATTTCCATTCCCATGTTAACGCTGCCAATAAATTCGGCATTATCTGAAAATGATTTTGCTGAACCCATGGTGGTAGGGAATGCGTGAGCATCGCCAGAGCTTGTGGAGCCGGTGTCGCCATCTTGCGGGTTTGCTGCGCCCGTATAAGCCGGGATTGCATTAGTTTCACCTGAGCTAGAAGAGCCGCTATCACCATCTTGTGGATTTGCCATTTCTGCATGGACACCACCTGCACCTATTTCCGGAGTTTTAAAGGCTGTTTCTTTTGATGCGTCAAGACCTCTGAAAAGAGTGTCTACAAGTCCGCCATCAATGCCACCTTGCCCCAATCCTTTAAAAAGACCGTGGTTACCAAATGAGCCGAATGAGGCCGCTAGCATATTATCACTACCGTTAAAAACAGCTGCGCATATACCGGGAAGCTCGCTCCAGCCATGACCTAGCAATCTTGATGTTGAGGTTGCACCACCGGGTTGTCCACCAGCTTGACTGGACAATATTGCTCCCATATTGGGACCCATTTGAGAAGGATCGGACATGCTTTTAGTTCCTGTTCATTTTTATATAGTAGTTAAACTATAGCATTATAATGCATGCAAATAAAGCGAAAAGCTTAATGTTTTATAATGACATTCTCAGGGAAATATACGGTTACTTCAGTTCCAACTCCAACGTTGCTTTTAATCTCTAGCGTTCCGTTGTGAGCTTCAATAAGCATTTTTGTAAGCCATAAACCAAGGCCTGTACCTTCGGATTGACGGCTCATTGAGTTTTTAACGTGACCAAATTTTTCTAATATTTTTGGTATGTCTGTTTTTGATATACCAATACCGTTATCTTTTACCGATATCATTATTCCGTTCTTTTCCCAAACGTTTACCTGAATCTCCTGTCCTTCATCGGAGAATTTAACCGCATTTGACAAGATGTTGATTATAATTTGTTTTATGCGTAACTTGTCAGCGTGTATTAATATAGGGTCTTCCTGTATTGTGGTTTTGATAGGGATATTCTTCTGCAATGCCTGTTCGGAGATAAGCTTTAAACATTCTTGTGTAGTTTCACATATATCAACAGTTTCTTCCTGAATTTCAAATTTACCTGCCTCGGCTTTGGAAATATCAAGTATGTCATTAATTAAATCCAATAAGTGAATACCAGATTCATATATGTCTTTTGCATATTCAGTATATTTCTCATTTCCGACTTTACCGAACATTTGAGTCTTAATTATTTCTGAATAACCAATAATGGCATTTAAAGGCGTGCGAAGTTCGTGGCTCATATTAGCTAAGAAGTCAGACTTGGCTTTATTTGCCCTTTCAGCCTCTTGCTTTGCCTTGAATAGTTTTTTATCGATACGTTGAATGCGTTTAATATATGATTGCAAATATATGAGTTGCTTTGCCAGATTAGTTGTTTCGTATGTAGGAGTTCTTGGAACTCTCTTTACGGTTTCACCACGTGCTATTTTATCAGCGGCATTTGATAGCTCAGTAATTGGTGCTACTATATATATACGGAACAAGAATAGTAAAATCAGGAAAAATGCGCCGATGCCAACTAGCTCAACAAATCTAGGCATTATATCTGAAACTAGCTGTTTCTTTGTTAGGTGGTTGTTATAGCCGGTTAATATTAAATACGGGTAGTCATCCATCTTATGGTAATGAGTGTATGTGATATTCTTATGTTTAATCTGTTGCTTTAACTCTCCGTCTTTGTTGTCTAAAGATTTGAATTGTTCGGCTTTTTGTACGTAATAATCGCTATTCGGGTTTAAAGAGTTATCAACGGATTGTATTACAATGTTAAACTCATCATCTAATATTGTGTAACTTATATTGGAAGTTGAGACAACTTCCATAATACGTTCATTTAATTTGGGTATATTAAATCCTACGACCACAGCGCCTAGATAATTGCCCTTTTTATCTACCACGCCAGTTCCAGCCGGGATAACCCACTGGCCGCTAGGGTTTCCTATAGCTGGCCTTGAAACAATAAGTTTCCATGGGTGTTTCCTGCATTCTGTGGAGTACTTTCTATGTGACATATCAGGTGGGTTTTCTGCAATCCCATTGCGGCTGTTAATAAGTTGCAAGTTGTTGTGATCCACCCAGTCGAACAAAGTCCATGAGAAGAATTTGCTAGGTTTATATTGTGAACCTGATGTTTTCTTGTATAGGTTTAGTATGAAATCCAGATCTTCACTTCCATGTTCGGCGATCTGAGTTCCCATATAAACAGAAATTCTATTTGTATAATCGAATGCTTCAGCGATGATTCTATCAATTCGTTTAGCTTCTATTTCTAACGTTGTGTTTTGGCTGTTAGTTTGCGCATTATATATTGCAAAGCTGATAAAAGAGAAAGTAGACAAGACAACGACAATGATTATACTTGCGAACAGAAAGTAATCCTTAGATAGAGGTAGAGTGTTTTTTGAAAAAAAAATTTTTTTAAAATGAAAAAAATCTAAAGACATTATAAATAAAATAACTTATGAGATAATTATTAAAATATTATTACAAGTGTATATTTTAAAAGAAATTATGAAAAATATGCTGAATATCATAACAGTTGTATTTTTAATAGCAACATTTGTAATTGAAAAGAAGATTAAAAATTTAATATTAAGAAAGATTTAACATAAAAATTATGTGAGGTGTCCTATGGTTAGAGGTAAAATAAATGATGAAAGAGAAACTGATTCTGGTGTAAAAAGTGAATTAGATACGAGTATTGGACAAGAATATTATATTAAAACCACTAGTAGTCACAGCAGTGCGCCAAGTGAATTGTCGACGGAGCAGTCAAGTGAGACTTCTTTTGTTGAGAACAAAAGCTTGATGAGTAAAATATCAAATATGGCAGATCTTATTTATGGTCGTTTGGACGGTATAGAAAAAGAAAAGCAAATGGCTATAGTAAAAGGAGAGGACAGGCCGTCTTCGGATCCTAAGGCAATACCTAAGGGTATAGCGAGCAGCAAGATCTCCGAGTTGGAAAAAGAGTATGGCAAAGAGAAAGTGACTGAGCATATTAATCAGTACGTAAGCCGTGAAATAAATGAAATGTCTGATGAGGTTCCAAATAGCCCGGCCTTAGATAATAAATTCTTTAGGAATTGGGTAAGTGAAGATACAATGTCGCCGGAACAAACTCATCTTATGTTAAATGAATATTTAGCAATTACGGCTATGACGGCCAATGCAGTTGCCCAGACATATTCAGTTAGCAGGAATTCAGAGCAGAAAAAGAGAACTGTTATGAACCTTGCTGAGGAGTCGGGTGTTCCATTGGCTGGCGAAGGTTCTGATGCTGGCTCTAAAGAAAGCGATAGCGTAAGTGAAGCAAAGCCTCATTTGGAACTACTATATACTTATGCAAATGGAGTAATGGGTGCTTTGGGAAAGGAAACTAGCTATTCTGAAGATAATAGGTATGAAAAAGATATGCTTCTTCCTTCTACAGAGCGAGCAAGAGATGATCTTCAGGCTTTGTATACGGGTAAGTCTGTCTCTTTAAATGGTACTAATGATACTTCTATTAAAGGTGAGCATGGCCAATATATTGATTCAGCGGTGGCGGCTATTTCGCTGGCTCATGAGTCAAAAGCTCCCGGTATGTTGCTTGGAGTTTTCTTAAGTAACGCTAAACATGCTAAAGCTGTACAAAATCCTTCTGAAGAGCAGGTTGAGCAAAATAGAGAGTATTTTGATGAGCACCTAGGCGTTGAACTGGTTGATCGTAGTATTTATTTGTTCGGTAATAAAGGGTATCTGTCTAAAGAGTTCAACCCAAGTGAGGAGAAAACTCAACAGGAGTTGCGCCAATTTAGTGATAATTTTGCTAGTTCACAGCCAAGCCAAGAGGAAGGTGACCAGAAAGCTTATAATTTTGTTCAAGCTGTCTCTAGTATGTTGTTGGGAAACGAAAAGAAAAAAGCTGATGCTACGGAATTGAATTTTGAAGGGTTCCAAAAAGTAATGCTTGATGAGAATGAACTTGTTAAAAATATGTCAGCACAAGAATGTAGAGACCGTGGCTTTGTTGAGCAGGCTCATAGAAGGGATGCTTGTAGTAATTTTGTTGAAGCGGTTATGGCCTATGGTAGTAATACAGACAGAATGATGGCATTTGTAGAAGGCAAGAATGCGTTTAACCAGTTCCTTGATAAAGTGCAGGGAAAGTTCTGGGATGGTCTTGCAGAAGGTGTGGCGGAAGTTGGTGTTGATAAAGAGGTTGTTAATGAGACTTCAATGAAGAGAGCTTTTTCATATGGGGACTATGAGAAAATAAAATCACGAAGCCCAGTGTTTTCAAGAAGAGAAAGTGATGATAGCAAAGAAGAGGATTCAGCCGTTGGCAGATTAGAGGGTTCAAGAGGTGATAATCACAAAAGGTCTGGTTCTGTAGGTAATGAGTTTGAAGGACGTAATGTTGCGCATAGTGCTTTACAAAGAATTGAAGAGCGCCGTAGCCAGCAATTTTCTAAATCTAAATAGATTTATGCTACATTATATCAATTGATGGGTGCAGGTGTCGTTGACATTTTAATTTTGTGGCACTAAGATTAAATGATGGTTTATGTAAATCATCCTAAGAATGTTCGAAAAAGTATTGAGATGAAAGAAGTAGGTAACTTATTAAAAGAGTCCCGAGAAGGGCAGGGAATTGATATTCGACAAGCCGCAAAGGAATTGAAAGTTCGTTGCGAGTATTTAAGAATATTGGAAAGTGGCGATGTCTCTTCTGTTTCTAAAGAGATATATATAATTGGTTACCTTAGAACGTATGCTAAGTGGCTTGGCTTGAACAGTAATGAAGTAGTTAATAGGTTCAAAGAACTAAATAGTGACTTTTCGGTTTCAAATACAGTTACACCTGAAACCAAACCTTTCTTTAATGTAGAAGAGCATATGCTAAAGCCGGGTAAGTTGGTTCTTGTTGCATGTTTTGCTCTTTTGCTTGTTTCGGTTGTTATATTTAGAGGTGATACATCCAGTGATGTAATTGAAATGATTGATGTGGTAGGTGAGCATGCTCAGGTGGCATCTGACAGCGCTGTTGGTAATCTTTCTTATAAGAAAGAAAAGGATAAAAAGATTATGTTGATAGCAAAGGATAAGACTGAGATAAAGCTTCATTATTCAGATAGTGACATCATTAATAAAGTTTTGGAAGTTGGTGAGGTATATTTCTTTGAGGATAACAGAGAGGTTTTAATCTCTTCTGATGAGCCAAAAGAGGTAGAAGTTTTCTCGGATGATGAGAAAGGTAAATATCTTGGTACCCTAGAAGACTTTTATATGATAAACTAGAGAAATGGTTGTTTTTGTCATATATATAGGCAATATATACACGAAATTGCACTTTATTACCGTAATAAGTGAAAATAATCGTAAAAATCCCAAAAAACTTTCCTTTTGTAATAAAACTTTAATTTACCGGTGTTAGATTAATACTTAAGGATAAAGAGTTTCTTATATTTTAATTGAGAGAATTTTTATACGAACTGTTGAATTTATTATTTTAATTGGAGGTTTTTTTATGAGTATTATAACAACAGCAAAAGAGGTTACTGGCTTCTGTAAAGCAAAGCTTAATCTTGAACAAGGTACTTTCGGTACTACAATGGCATTTATGCTTTTAGCACTAGTTGTTTTAGCTCCACACGCATCTTATGCAGGTGCGGATGTGTTCGCTAACGTGGTTTGTAACATTATTGAAGAGTTGCAAGGTCCTATCGCTAAAGGTGTGGCTGCATTCGGAATCATTTTCTTAGGTTTCTCGTTATTCCTAGGTAAAATTTCTTGGGGTGTTGCTTTAGCTCTTGGTATCGGTGTTGCAGCGATTTTCGGTGCAGAATCAATCGTAGGCGCTATGCTTGGTGGTACTGCTAGTAACTGTACTGTAACAGTAGTTACTTAATAATTGTAAAATTAATAAGTATCTTATTGATTTTGAAAGCGGAGGATTTATTCCTCCGCTTTTTTTTATTGTATGGTAAGTATATTTTGATTATGCTCAATATTGATGTATAATGTTTTAATGCTATACGGTTCCACGCAATAACTCTCAGGGGGGAAATGGCAAATATTCTTTCTAGTATACTTAAACAATATCAAAAGAAAAAGGTTGGTAGCGAGCCAAGTGTAGAAGTCCCTGCACCTGATTTTATTCCCTATGCATGTCACTGGGATAACGATACAATACTTACTAAGAACGGTGAGTTATTACAGGTCATAAAAGTTACAGGCTTTTCTAGTGAAGCCGTAGGTTCCGAAGAGATAGATTTGCGTGATGCTATTCGAGATGCTGTTTGCCATGTGCCGAGTGATGAGTTCTCATTTTGGATAAATACTGTAAGAAGGCGTAAAAACCTTGATCCTGGTGGCGAGTTCCCAACAGGATTTTCAGATGACCTTAACCACTCATGGAAGGAGAGGCATGGCTGGAATGAAACTTATGTGAATGAAGTGTATGTAACGGTAATCATTACTGGTAAGTCCGCAAAGATAACCGAGGCAGCGGTTTTCCTTCGCTCGTTATTCTTTGGTTTTTTAAGAAATTCTCAAGAGGCTTTTTTAGAAGCTTCAAAAAAGCAGCTTGCAGAATTAGTAGATGAAATGCTTAAGGTTTTGGAGCCTTTTGGTGCAAAGCGTCTTAGTATATATGAGTCAAACGGTGTTTGTTATTCTGAGCAACTTCAGTTCTTTTTTAAGCTTTTGAACCTTTCTGAGCGCCCCATAAAAGTTTCAGTCAATAAAATATCAGATGAAGTTTCCAATAATGGAGTGGTTATTGGGTTTAATACTATGGAGGTCAGAGGTAAGAGAGGAAAGAAGTTTGGGGCAGTATTTTCTTTAAAGGAATATTATGAAATGCCTGGTGGAGCTTTAGATAAGTTCTTGCAGTTGCCTCAGGAGTTTATTGTAACTCAA
>Ga0213866_10001089_pt1 | contig 20526 bp, 18 predicted proteins | sample PICome_11_FD_160079 | JGI IMG/M metagenome (GOLD analysis project Ga0213866, IMG submission 160079) | Coastal seawater microbial communities near Pivers Island, North Carolina, United States - PICO284 | ecosystem: Environmental > Aquatic > Marine > Coastal | place: USA: North Carolina...
GGCATCGCCTCGAGACCTTCAAATATTTCTTCCTGCACATGAAGGTGACCCGCCGCAATCATCCCCGCCATGGCGTCCAGCGCAACGGGGAAGTCACGCATGAAATCGAAGACAACCAGACCCTGCATTCGAACCCGGTGGGTGATAAAAGGCTTGGTGTGAACAATGCCCGGGGTCTCTGAGGGCGACAGATTATAATCTGCAACCTGACCCGATACGCAGATTCGGCCATTTTGGCGCATTATGGGTAGGACGCGATCGATCATGGCATTGCCCACATTGTCGAATAGGAGATCAACGCCCTCTGGCAGGGCGTCGCCAATTGCGACCGACAGATCCGGCACGGTTTTGTAGTTGATGGCCTTATCAAACCCGGCTTTTTCGATAAGCCAGGCGCATTTTGTGTCACTCCCTGCAATGCCAATGACCTGTTCCGCGCCGGCATGTCGCGCCAGCTGGCCCGCGGTTGCCCCCACTGGACCGGCGGCAGAGCTGATCAGGACTCTGTCACCGCTTTGGAATTGCCCAACCGATTTCAAGCCAAACCACGCGGTCAGTCCAGGGACACCGAGGACACCAATCCAAAGAGAAAGAGGCAGTTGCGAATGTGGCGGGATCTTGCCGATAAAGCCCCGACCAGATTGAATGGAGTGGCTCCGCCAGCCACCTGCCAAATACACATGTGTCCCTTCGGGATAGTCGGGGTTCTGACTGGCCTCAACAAGGCCGACGCTAAAGCCGTCGATTGGATGCCCAAGCGGCAGGGCGGGTGCGTATGAGTCCCCACCCGAAAGGCGAGACCGTGTCCCTGGGTCAACGGAATTGAAGATATGACGGACGCGGAACCGACCTTCACCCGGTTCCGGGGTCGGGAGCGTTTCCAGCCTGAAATTTTCAGGTCCTGGCGCGCCATCGCAATAGTGATCGAGGACAATTTGCTGCAATTTTGCCTCCTGATAAGTGCTTTTTAGGGACTGTGTTGAACTAAGTTTTGACGTCTGTCACCTGCCGGCGGATGTCCGGGCATATGCGGCTTTTTGCTTTAGATAAACTAATGGGATCTGCCGGGGGCTTGCTGCAGGGGTCAGAGCTGCTATGGGCACGCTATCCTCTTCTTGGGCCAGCCGGGGACGGCCCGAAAATCCTGCGGAGATGCTTGGTCATATGCTCACCCACCTCGACCGTCTGGAAGCGGAAAGTATTCATATCATGCGGGAGGTGGCCGCCGAGGCGGAACACCCGGTGATGCTGTACTCGGTTGGCAAGGACAGTGCTGTCATGCTGCATCTGGCGGGCAAGGCCTTTTATCCCGGCGTCCCGCCCTTTCCTCTGATGCATGTGGACACGACCTGGAAGTTCCGGGAGATGATCGCCTTCCGCGACCGGAAAGCCCAGGAAATGGGCATGGAGCTGCTGGTCCACACAAATCCTGATGGCGTGGCGCAGGGCGTTGGGCCTTTCACGCATGGCTCTGCGGTTCATACCGATATTATGAAGACCCAGGCCCTGAAACAGGCGCTCGATCTGCACAAATTCGATGTTGCTTTTGGCGGGGCCCGCCGGGATGAAGAGAAGAGCCGGGCGAAGGAACGGATTTTCTCTTTCCGGACAGCTGAACATCGCTGGGATCCGAAGAATCAGCGTCCGGAATTGTGGAATGTCTACAATACACGGATCCATAAAGGCGAAAGCATCCGGGTCTTCCCGCTGTCGAACTGGACCGAGCTCGATATCTGGCAGTACATCCGGCGCGAGCAGATCGAGATTGTGCCGCTTTACTTTGCCGCCAAAAGACCAGTGATCACATGGGAAGGCTCGCAGATCATGGTGGATGATGAGCGCGTACCGGAAGAGCTCGCCCGCACCGCGGTGGAGAAGTCCGTCCGGTTCCGCACACTGGGCTGCTATCCCCTGACCGGGGCTGTTGAGAGCGCAGCCGATACGCTGGAAGCGATCATTCAGGAAACGCTCCTGACAAATTCGTCCGAGCGCCAGGGGCGCACGATTGACCGCGACCAGGCCGCGTCCATGGAGAAAAAGAAGCAAGAGGGGTATTTCTAAATGTCCCACAAGTCTGACCTCATCGCCACCGACATCGAGGCTTATCTCGAAGCTCACGAGAACAAGTCCCTCCTGCGCTTCATCACCTGTGGCAGCGTGGATGATGGCAAATCCACCCTGATTGGCCGGCTGCTTTACGATTCCAAGATGATCTTCGAGGATCAGCTCGATGCGCTGGAGCGGGATTCCCGCAAGCAGGGCACCCAGGGGGACCGGATCGATTTCGCGCTGCTGGTGGACGGTCTGGCCGCGGAGCGGGAGCAGGGCATCACCATCGATGTGGCCTATCGCTTTTTCTCCACCGACAAGCGGAAATTTATCGTCGCGGACACGCCGGGCCATGAACAATATACCCGCAACATGGCCACAGGGGCCTCGACCGCCCATGTCGCCATCCTGCTGATCGATGCACGCCGGGGCGTCCTGACCCAGACCCGCCGGCATGCTTATATCTGTTATGCGCTGGGGATCCGGCGCATGGTTCTGGCCATCAACAAGATGGATCTGGTTGGCTATGAGGCCGAGGTGTTCGGCGATATTGAGCGGGATTTCCTCGACTTTGCTGAGGAGCTGGGCGGCGATCTGGAGATTGAGGCCATTCCCATGTCGGCGCTTGAGGGCGACAACATCACCGAGCCCTCCGAGCGGACCCCCTGGTATCAGGGGCCAACCCTGATGGATTATCTCGAAACGGTGCCGGTCGATGATGGCCTTCTCTCATCGGCGTTCCGCATGCCGGTTCAGTGGGTGAACCGGCCCAATCTCGATTTGCGCGGCTTTTCCGGTCAGATCGCCTCCGGCACGGTTCGTCCGGGTGACCGGGTGCGGACCCTGCCCAGTGGACGCGAAACCACGATCGGCCGGATCGTCACCCAGACCGGCGACCTCGATGAAGCCGTTGCGGGTCAGTCGGTCACCCTGACCTTTACGGATGAGGTCGACACTTCGCGCGGCGATGTCATCTGTGCCGCTCAGGCCCCCGCAGAGGTGGCCGACCAGTTCCAGGCCCGCATCCTGTGGATGGCCGAGGATGCCATGCTGCCCGGTCGGCGCTATCTGATGAAACTGGGCGCCCGGACCGTGACCGGTCTGGTGTCCAATCTGAAATACGGGATCGACATCAACACGCTGGAGGACCGGCCGGCCAAAACGCTGGGGCTGAACGAGATCGGCGTCTGTACGCTGGGGCTCGACCAGCCGATCGCGTTCGACCCCTATGATGAGAACCGCCTGACCGGCGGCTTTATCCTGGTCGATCGGCTGACCCATAATACGGTGGGTCTGGGCCTGCTTGACTTCGCGCTGCGCCGGTCGGGGAACATCCACTGGCAGGCGCTTGATGTGGATCGGGCGACGCTGGCCCGGCAGAAGCATCAGAAGCCGGCCGTGCTCTGGTTTACCGGCCTGTCCGGCTCGGGAAAATCGACCATCGCCAATGCCCTTCAGAAGAAGCTCTTTGCCATGGATAAGCACACGTTTGTGCTGGACGGCGACAATGTCCGCCATGGTCTCAACCGCGATCTCGGCTTCACCGATGCCGACCGGGTGGAGAATATCCGGCGGGTGGCGAATGTCTCTAAACTGATGAGCGATGCGGGCCTGATTACCCTGGTCAGCTTCATCTCTCCCTTCCGCTCGGAACGCCGCATGGCGCGGAACATGATGGCGGAGGGTGAGTTTGTGGAGATCTTTGTCGATACGCCTCTGAATGTGGCCGAGGCGCGTGACGTGAAGGGCCTGTACAAGCGGGCCCGGGCAGGTGAGATCAAGAACTTTACCGGCCTCGATAGCCCGTATGAGGCCCCCGAGACCCCGGAAATCCGGATCAATACGGTCGATTGCTCCGCCGAAGATGCCGCCGACCAGATCATCGCATGGATGGATGAGCGGGGGATGCTCGAGGGCTGATCGGGGCCCCCTTGCCAACTGCCTCGCGATCCCTCACCAGTTGGATAATTTTCGGGAGGATAGAGGCGCCATGAAGACACGAATTACGGAAATGCTCGGCATCGAGAAGCCGATTATCCAGGCGGCTATGGGCTGGATTGCGAGATCCCAGCTGTCCTCCGCCTTCTCAAATGCGGGTGGGATGGGCATTATCGAAACGTCTTCGGGCGAACTGGACGCGATCCGGGCCGAAATCCTCAAAATGAGAGATCTGACCGACAAGCCATTCGGCGTGAACGTCGCACAGGCTTTTGTTCGGGACCCGGACATCATCCAGTTTGTGATCGATCAGGGCATCCGGTTCGTCACCACTTCGGCGGGAAATCCGCGGAAGTATACCGGCCAGCTAAAGGAGGCGGGCCTCACCGTATTCCACGTTGTCCCGTCTTTGAAAGCCGCTCTCGGGGCTATCGATGCTGGTGTGGACGGATTGATCGTCGAGGGGGGCGAGGGAGGTGGATTTAAGAATCCCCGCGATGTCGCGTCGATGGTGTTAATTCCTCAGGTCTGCGAAGCGGTCGATGTTCCCGTTGTCGCGGCGGGCGGGATTATGGATGGAAAGACCATGGCGGCCGCGTTTGCTTTGGGAGCTGAGGGCGTTCTGATGGGCACACGTATTCTGTCCAGCGCGGAGAGCCCGGTGCATCAGAATTGGAAAACGGCAATTGTTGAGGCGGATGCAACCGATACTGTTTTCCTGAACCGTGATGGCCCGGGGCCGGCTTTGCGCGCACTGAGGACAGATAGAACCAGCCGCATCGAGTCGGAGGGTGTCGAGAATATTTTTGGCGAATTCGCGGGAACTCAGGAGGTCTATTTCGGTGGTGATCTTGAGGCAGGGATTGCCCTGACGGGTCAGGTTGCCGGGCGGATTCGCGCGGTCCGGCCGGTGGCGGATATCCTTAATGAGACCATGGCGGAGTACGAAGCTGCGGTCGCGCGCCTGTCTGCATTGGCGGGTTAAGCCGCATCCTGACCTTCACCCGGGGCCAGAATGGTGCGTTTCCCCGCATGATTGGGCGCCGAGACGACCCCCTCCTCTTCAAGTCGCTCAATCAGGGATGCGGCTTTGTTGTATCCGACTTTCAGGCGACGCTGGAGGTACGAGGTTGAGGCACGGCGATCCCTCAGGACCACGGTTATGGCCTGCGCGTACAGGTCTTCGTCCTTGTCACCGGTCGACGTGCCGAGCATGGCGTCCATGATGGCGCTTCCGGTGCCTTCGTCGGGCTCTTCAAGGACATTTGGGTCGTAATCAGGCTCACCGCAGTGGTCGCGCAACCAGTCTACGACACTCTGAACCTCTTCATCAGAAACAAATGGTCCATGACAGCGTGTCGATTTCACGCCAGCCGCCTGGTATAGAAGATCACCCATACCGAGGAGCTGCTCGGCCCCCTGCTCGCCGAGAATGGTGCGCGAGTCGATCTTTGTGGTGACCATATAGGAAATCCGGGTCGGAAAATTAGCCTTGATCGTGCCCGTGATGACATCAACAGATGGGCGCTGCGTTGCCGTGATCAGGTGGATCCCGGCCGCCCGTGCCATCTGGGCGAGGCGCTGAACGCAGCCTTCGATTTCCTTTCCGGCGACCATCATGAGATCCGCCATTTCATCGATCACGATCACCAGATTTGGAATGTGCTGCAGTGGCAGATATTCGGTTTCGTATTGCGGTTTGCCACGCTCATCGAAGCCGGTTTGGACTTTACGAGTCATGTCTTCGCCCCGGGACCGGAAATCAGCAGCCTTTTTATTGAATCCGGCAAGGTTCCGGACGCCCGCCTTTGACATCAGCTCGTAACGCATTTCCATTTCCCTAACCGCCCATTGTAAGGCAAGGACGGCCTTCTTGGGATCGGTCACAACCGGGCTCAAAAGATGGGGGATGCCCTCATAGATCGAGAGTTCCAGCATTTTGGGATCAATGAAGATAAACCGGCACTCTTCGGGCGGCAGGCGGTAGATGAGCGACAGGATCATGGCGTTAACCCCGACCGACTTCCCGGATCCTGTCGTCCCTGCGATGAGCAAATGGGGCATTTTAGCAAGCTCGACGACTGTTGGCGCACCGCCTATGTCTTCACCGAGGGCCATTGGTAGGGTGGCCTTGCTCTTGGTGTAGGCGTCGCTATCCAAAAGTGTTCGTAAGTACACAGTCTCGCGGGTATCGTTAGGCAGTTCTATGCCGATGGCGTTCTTCCCCGGGATGACCGCTATTCGTGTGGCGACAGCACTCATCGAGCGGGCGACGTCATCTGCCAGCGAAACGACCCGGGCGGACTTCACACCGGCCGCCGGCTCAAGCTCGAAGAGGGTCACAACGGGGCCGGGCCGGACTTCCCGAATCCGTCCGCGAACGCCGAATTCCCGCAAGACCTCGGCCAGCCGGTTGGCCTTGGCCAGAAGGGCATCCTCATCGACCTGGTCGCGTCGCTGGGGGGGGCGCTGGAGCAGGTCAATCGGGGGCAATTTCGATCCGCGACTGCTGCCGCGCCTGCTTTTACGGGTCTGTGTCGCAGAAGGGCTTCTGATGGTTTTCGCGGGACCTGAGGCCCTTTTGGGTGTCTGTCGCGCCAAAGGCGGAGGGGTGATTTCGGCCAGATCATCCGCATAGGGTTCGCCCTCCAGGGGGGCCGATCCACCCTTTGCGTTCTGGTTTGGGGTACGAATTTCGGTATCTTCTCCTAGAGCTGTCTGGTTCGGTCGGTGCCACCTTTTCAAGAATGTCAGCAGCCGCAGGATGCCTTGTGCCGCTCTGAGGCCGGTTCGGTGCGCGATGGCATGAAAGGCTGCGGCATCCTGCCGGCCCAGTCCAAGGGCGGAAAAAGCAGCGGCAGCGGCCAGCAGGCCAAGTGTGAGCCCGGCCAGAAGTTCAGGGAGAGGCAGTAGTAAAGCCTGAAAGGGAATGCTGATCAGGCCGTGCAGCCCGTCCCCAACAATCCCACCGAGTCCGGCTCGGAGGGGCCACGTCGTGGGGACTGGCCAGGAGGCCAGTGCCGCCGCCGACAACGGAATGGCCAGAGACCCCAGCGCCCACCGCACCATCATCGGGAATCCGATCAGGACAGCGCGCATGGCGCCGCCGATCATCAGCGCCAGGCCAGCCAGCCAGGCAGACCAGCCAAGAAGCTGTCGGGAGAGGTCAGCAAAAACAGCCCCGGCCTCGCCAAACAGATTGCTCGCCATGTGTTCGGTCGCGCTGTTCCAGCTGGGGTCAGTGGGCTCATAAGAGCCTACGCTACCACAAATGAAGACACCAAGCGCGAACGCACCTGTTCCGGTCAGGATGCGCCAGACGGGATCCGATAAATTGCGGGTTTGATATCTGGTGGGGCCAGCGCCTGCCATGCCTCTCCTCCATGAGATGTCCGGTCAAGTGGACTCACAAGCTGGCAGCGGCTTCTTAAATTGCCCCTAACGGGCCTGCGCCACAAAGAAAAACCCCGGCCAGACGGCCGGGGTTCTGTATTAAGGGTGCGCCAGGGCGCAGACCGGGTCCGCTTAGGAGGCGAATTCCGGATAGGAGTCGACCCCGGTCTCTGCCCGGTCAAGGCCGACCTGCTGATCTTCATCGCTGACCCGAACACCCATGGTGACCTTAAGCAGGGTCCAGACAATGGCCGATGTCGCGCAGACAAAGACACCGGTTGCGACCACACCGACCAGCTGGCCGAAGTAGCTGGCGTCGCCGTTGCTCAGAGGAACAATCATCGTGCCCCAGATGCCGCACACAAGGTGGGCTGGGATGGCGCCGACCACGTCGTCGATTTTGAACTTGTCGAGCAGCGGCACGGTCAACACGACCAGGATACCACCGATCGCGCCGATGGCCACAGCCATACCCATGGACGGCGCCAGAGGCTCAGCTGTGATGGAGACGAGACCACCGATGGCGCCGTTGAAGGCCATGGTGGGGTCCACCTTACCTTTGTACAGGACGGCTGTGAGGATCATCGCGGCCAGAACGCCACCCACAGCGGCCATATTCGTGTTCGCGAAGATTGTGGCAACAGCGTTGATGTCATCAAATGTCCCGGCGGCGAGCTGAGAGGCGCCATTGAAGCCGAACCAGCCAAACCACAGGATGAACGTTCCGAGTGCTGCCAGGGGGATGTTCGATCCGGGCATTGGGTTGATTGTCCCGCCGAAATATTTCCCGGCGCGGGGTCCAATGATCAGAGCACCGATCAGCGCAGCCCAACCACCCGTTGAGTGGACGAGTGTGGATCCTGCGAAGTCAGAGAAACCGAACTGGCTGTCAAGAGCGCCGCCGCCCCACTCCCAGCTGATCACAGTCGGGTAGATGAAGGCTGCGAGAACAGCGGTAAAGATCAGGAAAGGCCACAGCTTCACCCGTTCCGCCACCGTTCCGGATACGATAGACGCCGCGGTGGCGACGAAGACCATCTGGAAGAACCAATCAGAGCTTGCAGCATATCCGGTGTCCAGAGACTCGGACGGTGACCACGGAATTTCTGCCGGCAAGCCAATCCAGCCTGCGGCCAGGGTCGACCCGGGATACCCGATATTATAGCCAACCAGCCAGAACATCAGGCCCGCGACGGAAAACAGCCCGACATTTTTGAGGGACTGCATGGAGGCGTTTTTGGAACGCACAAGACCTGCTTCGAGGCAAAGGAAGCCCGCCGCCATGAACATGACGATCAGGCCTCCGATGAGGAACAGGTAAGAATTATCGACATAAGCGCTGACGGCGCTGGCTTCCTGGGCCATGGCGCTGAGCCCTGCCCCGGCTGCGAGTGGCAGGAGCATTACGCCCCGCCCTGCACGTTTCATCCAAGTTTGCATGCTTACTCCTGAAGTCATGGTTGAAATTGTGTCGCCAAAAAACGCGATGTCCGTGTTCGGACCAGAATTAACAGTTTGTCATTCCCGGTGAGCTGCAGCTTGACCAAAATTTGGGCACGGTGTGGGGCATCCGCCCGGTTGTGTGTCAGCCATGGACGTCGGGAACCGGAAAGATTATGGGTCCGGATATGAGCACGAAGCTGTATGATGTTGCCGTTGTGGGTGCCGGACCCGTTGGTTCGACGCTGGCCCTTGGAATGAGCAAGCTGGGTCTTCAAACCGCCTTGATAGATGGGCGCGACCCGACTGTGGCCCCTGCTGTCGACGGACGGAATTTCGCCCTGGTGGCGGGCAGCCAGCGCTTGTTTGCCTATCTCGGCCTCAGCGACGCCCTTGAGGCATTCGGGCAAAGCTTGCACGGCCTTGAGGCCGTCGATGGCGGATCACACCTGTTTGGCCGCCCTGCTGTGATGTTTTGTGACCAAGACCTCGAAAGTGCCGATCCAGATGAATCCCTTGGCGTTATGGTGCAGGCGGAAAAACTGCAGGCGGCGTTGGACGCGGCTGTGTCCGGCGCCACGGGTTTGACCCGATACGCACCGGCGCAATTCGTCAGCCTCGCGGCTCGCGAGGGCTGTGTTGAACTCCTGACCCATGGATCGGCCGCTATAAAAACCAGGCTTGTGGTTGGAGCGGATGGGTTGCGGTCCGCTGTTCGTGACGCACTGGGTATCCAAACCGAGGGCCGGGATTATGGAAAATCGGTTTTCACCGCCAATGTTCATCTCGAACGACCGCACCAGGGTATCGCGCGGCAACTTTTTTTGCCTGAGGGGCCTTTCGCCATTCTGCCGCTTCCAGGCAACCGGGCTAATCTGGCCTGGTATATGAAACGCGGGGCGGCGGAGGCCTTGTCGGGCTGCTCGAAGTCGGAAATTGAGAGAGAGCTCAATGACCGACTTTCTGACTTTGCGGGTCGCATGACCCTTGAGGGGCATGCCGGATCTTACCCTCTGATCCTGCAAGTCGCACAGGACCTCGTTGCCAAACGCGGTGTGATCGTTGGAGACGCCGCGCGCCGGGTCAATCCGCTGGCGGGACAGGGTTTGAATCAGGGGTTTCGTGACGTCGCCGCCCTCATCGACTGCCTCGAGGAGGCCCAAAGAACCGGGCTCGATCCAGGAAGTGATGTCGTCCTTTCCAGTTTCAGTGAACGCCGTCGTTTCGATGGCCTGAGTACCGCCCTTGCTTTGGACAGCCTTGACCGACTGTTTTCAAATGACAGCATGCTTACCAAACCGTTTCGAGCTGCGGGGCTTCTGGTCGCGCAAAGGTTTGCTCCGCTTCGGCGTTTTCTGGCCCGCAAGGCCAGCGCTACCGAAGACGGCGTTCCGGGTCCGATGAGAGGCTGGTAGGCTGGTTCAACCAGAGGGCTCCAGTGTTGTAGAGGTCCAGAAATGTCTGCGTCGAGGCCTGCGCGGCCGTTGCCGCCAGACGAGCAACCATGCGCCGACCCGCCGCTCGCAGCAGGCAGGCGACGCCGAGAAATGGAATGCAGCTCCACCACACAAGGAAAAAGCTGCTCAGGACACCGCCCAGAAGCAGCAGGTCGCAGGTGAGATTGATGCCGCGTATCCAGGTGATATAATGGGCGCCGATGGGCTTGAGTCTGTCCAGTTTCCTGTAAAGAAAATCTGCATCCAGAACCCAGGTTTGGTCGGGTGACATGTCAAAAAGGACGGCGCCTCGCGGAGCTTCTCCGTCGGTACTGGTTCGCAATGGGGGTGCGCCCATCGTTGTCACTCCTTCCTTAGGAGAGACTAGACCCTAAGCTTGAATGAGGGGCTTACCCTTTTGACGGAATTTCAGCTTTTATGGACAGGGCATGCAAACCACAGTCGAATTCCTGCGACAAAGCCCCCATCACGGCGCGTTGACGTGCCACTCTGGTCAGCCCCGTGAAGGCGTCGGACGTAAGCTCCACCTTAAAATGCGTTTCGCCTTCGGGCCTGGCCCCGGCATGACCTGCATGACGGGCGCTCTCGTCCGTGACACTAAGGGTCACGGGTGCAAATGTTTTTGTCAGCTTGTCGCGGATCCGTTGCTGCCGTGATTTCATTGCTGGCCTCTTTCTGCCGAACACCTTATGTAATGCCGATAATGAGCAAGCAATACACCTATCGTCCAAAGTTCACCGACATTCGCGTAAAACCTCCTGCCGAGGATGCCTCTAGGGCCAAGGCTCAGCGGGAACGGGTTTGTGAGCATGATGGATGCGACCTAGCTGGTGAACACCCTGCGCCGATGCGCTTCGGTGATGGAAAGCATTGGTTCTGCAAGCAGCATGCGGGCGAATATAATCGGTCCTTCAATTTCTTCGAAACCATGACCGAAGAGCAGATGAAGGCCTTTCAGGAAAATGCCCGATATGGGTTCAGCCCGACCTGGAAAATGGGGTCAGGTCCGATGGGCAATGCAAAGGCCGCTAAGTCAGGCGACCCCCGCACCTGGCGGGGGGCGGATTTTTTTGGCGATGCCGAAGCTGCGCGGGCGGCGCGGCGGGAAAATCGTGGCGCGACAGGTGTGGCCAAGCGCGCTCTGGCGGAACTCGACCTTGGTGCTTCGGCGAAGCCCGGGGAGATCCGGGCGCGCTATGCTGAATATGTTCGACGTTTCCACCCGGATTCGAATAAGGGTGACCGGTCTTCTGAGGAGAAGCTGGCGCGTGTGATTCGAGCCGGGAAAACGCTGAAAGCGGCAGGCTTGATGAAGGACGAACCGCGCAGATAGGCGTATGGCGGCAGGATGACCGATACACCGAAGCTGTCCTATGCCGATTATTTCGATCATCCCTTCAAGCGGCGGATGGTGCGCACAATAGAGCGCCTGTCTGGCCAGGGTGTATTGCAGGCCCTTTACGAACAATATCGAACCGACGCCGCAGAAGAGCCCTTCTTTGCCGCCGCGATCCGGCTGCTGCAGCTGGACGTGCAATTTAGTTCCGCCCGGCTTTCCGAGATACCGGGTACGGGGCCACTGGTGGTGGTGGCTAACCATCCATTCGGGGTTCTGGACGGACTTATGATTGCGTGGCTGGTCTCCCTGCGCCGGACCGATTTCAAGATTTTGACCAATGCGGTGCTTGATGGGGCGCCAGAAGCGCGGGAATGGATCCTTCCTATCGATTTTGGGGGGACGCGGGCTGCGCAGCAGACCAATATTGCGACCCGTGCGGAGAGCCTCAGCCGTCTGGAGGCGGGAGGCTGCATTATCGTTTTTCCTGCGGGGGGCGTGTCGACCTCGCCGAGGCCTTTTGCCGGTTTGGCGGTCGACGACACCTGGAAGCCATTCACGTCGAAGCTGATCACGCGGTCCGGGGCGTCAGTGACGCCCATCTACTTTGAAGGTCAGAATTCCCGCCTGTTCCAGTGGGCCAGTCATGTCAGTCTGGAACTTCGGCTGGCGTTGGTCTTTCGGGAGGTCAAACGGCGTATTGGGACGGCGCTGCAGGTGCATATTGGCGAAACCCTTCCGCCAGATGTGCTGAGGGCGGCCGGCCGGCGAAATGATCTCATGGCTTTCCTTCGGCGACAGACCTATGGAATGGCGCCTGCGGACCTTCAGCCGCGAATTGCGGTGGCAGAGGCCCGGTTTGAGGCGAACAAGCCGCGCATTTTTCACTAAACGGAGCTGGCCCTCTTGCCAGACATGTCCAAACACGGTTTGAACCGCGACAGCTCAGGAGGCTGATAAGCAATGGCGGGTGTTGTGGTGATCGGGGCCCAGTGGGGCGACGAGGGCAAAGGAAAAATTGTCGACTGGTTGTCTCACAGAGCCGATGTCGTCGCGCGGTTTCAGGGTGGGCACAATGCGGGCCATACGCTGGTCATCAATGGTCGGACTTACAAGCTGAATCTGCTTCCCTCCGGGGTGGTGCGGGGCGGGAAGCTGTCTGTGATCGGAAACGGGGTTGTCGTGGATCCCTGGCAACTCCTCGCAGAGATCGACGCCATGCGCGAAAGTGGTGTGGCTCTGACCTCTGACGATCTTCTGGTCGCTGAAACGGCCTGCTTGATCTTGCCCTGGCATAAAGATCTGGACGCGGCACGCGAGGGAGCGGCGGCGGACAATGCCAAGATCGGGACCACCAAGCGGGGCATCGGGCCCGCATATGAGGACAAGGTCGGGCGCCGCGCCATTCGTGTTGCAGACCTCGCAGATGAGGACGCACTCGACCAGAAGCTTGAGCGCCTGATAGCGCACCATGCCCCATTGCGCGCGGGTCTGGGCTTGCCGGTTCCAGACGCTGCAGACCTGAAGGCGGACCTCCTCGCCATCGCTCCTGACGTTCTTGCCTATGCCGGTCCGGCCTGGAAGGTCCTGGATGAAAGCGCCAAGCTGGGGCGGCGGATCCTTTTTGAGGGCGCTCAGGGGGTGATGCTGGATGTTGATCATGGGACTTACCCCTTCGTGACCTCATCCAATGTCGTGGCGGGGCAGGCGGCGGCGGGCACGGGCCTCGGACCCGGTTCCGTCAGCTATGTCCTCGGTTTGGCAAAGGCCTACACGACGCGGGTTGGAACGGGTCCCTTCCCGACGGAGTTGATGGATGAAATCGGTCAGGGGCTTGGCGAACGCGGCCATGAGTTCGGCACGGTGACGGGACGTGCGCGCCGGTGTGGGTGGTTTGATGCGGTCATGGTTCGGCAGGCCTGCGCGGTTTCCGGCGTTGACGGGCTTGCCCTGACCAAGCTGGATGTTCTGGATGGCATGGAAGAGCTGAAAATCTGCACGGGTTACGCGCTTGACGGGGCACAGCTCGATTACCTTCCGGCAACGGCCGCCGCGCAGGCGCGGGTCGAACCCATTTATGAGGTTATGCCCGGCTGGTCTGCCTCAACACGCGGCGCACGGTCCTGGAATGACCTGCCAGCCGAAGCGGTGAAATATGTCCGCAGGCTTGAGGAACTGGTGGGCAAACCCTGTGCACTTGTGTCGACCTCTCCCGAGCGTGAAGATGTTATTCTGATGCGGGATCCCTTTGAGCGGCGGTAAGGTCCTTTTCGGGATTGCCTCCCTTTGTTCGGTTATTGGTGTGGGGACACCTCAGGGCTGATTGTCCCCAATGGCCATCGGCCTGGCGACGCTCTTGGGCGGGCCGACCGTATCAACTGACTTGAGTGTGGCCGTGAGCTTGGTTAAACCAAAGCGGCGCGGGACAGGAAGTAAAGAACAGATGACGGCCACGCTTCAGGCATTTCAGGAGGGTTTCCCATCCTATTTGGTTTGGACCGGGACGTCTGCCGCCCTGCTTTTTGTGGCCAGCGCAGTGTATATTCTGCTGACGCCGTGGCGGGAGCTGGCCCTGGTCCGGGAAGGAAATGGCTCTGCGGGTCTGGCCCTGGCGGGCGCCATACTTGGTCTCGCCATCCCCATGGCGGCTTGCCTCGCGTCGAGTGTAAGTCTGCTCGACCTGCTGATCTGGGGTACTGTCGCCCTGCTGCTCCAGCTGATCACCTATCGCGTCATTGATATGTTGCTGTCCGAGATCCCTCAAAGAATTCAGAATGACGAGGCCGGTGCTGCGATCGTTCTCATCTCGGCAAAGGTGTCTGTGGCTCTGCTTTTAGCGGCCGGGCTCTGGGATCCCGAGCTTCAGCGGCTTTAGGGGCTGGTTTCGCATGCGTCTTGTTCCGGACTGGGTCGTTTATGTGCTGGCGTTGAGCACTGTGGTGTTCGCTCTTTTTTCAGCCGCGCCCCAGCATGACGCCCCACGCACCTTGCCGGAAGCCATAGATGGGGAGGGCGCAACGCTGCCCCCGCCCTCGGCGTTTGATGAACGGGTACTTGTCCGGGTGACCAAGCCAAAAACCGGGATAGGAACGGCCTTTGCCATCAATCATGAGGGGTTTTGGCTGACCGCACGCCATGTGGTGGACGGATGTGATGACATCGCCTTGCTGACCGCGCCTCATCAGTATATCCGCGCCAATCGGGTGCGCGTGTCGGATCACTCGGACCTGGCCCTTCTTGAAACGGACACGGCGTCTCACCCGGTCATTCTCGATGTGGAGACCGATTTGCGGATTGGCACTTATGGATATCATGTGGGGTACCCGCAGGGGCGACCGGGCGAGGCGGTCTCAAGGCTTCAGTCAAGGATCAATCTGGTGTCCAGCGGAACCCGGGAGGGAACCGAATCCGTTCTGGCCTGGGCCGAGGCAGGCCGGACGCGAGGTCTGTCGGGCAGTCTTGGGGGTCTCAGCGGCGGGCCTGTTTACGGAGCGGATGGCCGTGTTCGCGGTGTTATTGTGGCCGAAAGTCCTCGGCGGGGCCGCATCTATTCGGCCTCCCCGGAGAGCGTCGCCCAGTTTCTGGGGGAACTGAACGTTGATTTGGCTGGCGCGCCCCCAAGGGCCTTCACGCCCTCAAGCTATGGCGCTGAGGCTGATTTTGCCCGACGAAAGCTTCAGGTGGTCAAGCTGGCCTGTAATGTGGGGGATGCCGGTTGAGCCCATTTGCTGACCGCCTTGTCGATATGACGGATCGCTATGGCCCCCTGTGTGTCGGTATCGATCCCCATGCTGGACGAATTCCTGCGTTTTTCGGGGGCGACACGCCTGATGGGCTCGCCCATTGGGGGGAGGCCGTGGTCTCCGCCGTGGCGGGCACGGTGGGCATCGTCAAGCCGCAGGCGGGCCTGTTCGAGCGCCATGGCTGGAGGGGCATGCGGGCCCTTGCCCGGGTTTGTGATGTTGCCCGGGCGGCCGGCCTCATTGTTCTGATGGATGCCAAGCGCGGAGATATCGGGTCGACCGCAGAGGGATATGCGGAGGCCTATCTGTCGGATCATGCACCGTTTGCCTGTGATGCCTTGACCGTAAACCCCTATCTCGGCGTGGAGACATTAGAGCCCTATGTGCGGGCGGCAGAACGAAACGGCAAAGGCGTGATTGTTCTGGCCCGGACGTCGAATCCGGGTGCAGCGGACTTCCAGTTGCGTCCGCTGGATGGTGCGCCGCTGTACCACCGGGTCGTTGAGGCATTGGCTCCCCTGTCGCCCCGCCTGGCCGGCGGGACAGGATGGTCTGGCCTTATGCTGGTGACGGGGGCAACCGGGCCTGAGGAAGCGAAAGCGTTGCGCCAGCTTGCCCCGGAGGCCCTTTTTCTCGTTCCGGGCTATGGCGCCCAGGGTGGGGCGGCCGAGGACGCGGTGGCTGGGTTCATCGGGGGTCGGGGAGGCTGTGTGAATGCCTCCCGGTCGGTGATCTTTGCAGAGGGGACCGCGGGAGCTTCAGGGCCGGAGGCGTGGGCGGCTGCGGTCGGCGCGGCGGCCGCAGCCGCGCAGATGGCCTTGCGGCAAGCTGCGGCGAATTTGTCGTAGCGGCATGGGCTCGACAGCGTCCTGAAATTCCCTAAGCTGATCAGAGACAACCCGGAAAAGGGCGTTGCGAGGGAGCGAGGGAACAGGAATGGCAAAACGGATCACAGCGGCACTCGCCGCGTCTGTATTGTGGTTGGGGGCATGCGGGAACCCGGCCCAAGAGGTGGATGTGGCGGAAGGGGCGTCGAACACATTTGCGAATGTGACCCAGCAGCGCCTGAGCGGTGCAGCGGAAACCCCTCGGGAATGGCTGACCTATGGCGGGACCTATGAGGAGCAGCGCCACTCAGGTCTCACCCAGATCAACACGGAAACCGTTGCAGATCTCGGCGTCGCGTGGACCTATGAGCTGGGCACCTCCCGCGGGGTAGAGTCCACGCCGATCGTGGTCGATGGTGTGATGTATGTCACATCGGCCTGGTCCATCGTTTATGCGCTAGATGCCAAGACCGGGGAGGAACTCTGGGTTTACGATCCGGGGGTCGACCGTTCTGTTGGCATCAAGGCTTGCTGCGATGTGGTCAACCGGGGGGTCGCTGTCTGGGAGGGCAAGATTTATCTTGGCGTCATCGATGGACGCCTTGAGTCGATCGATGCCGCCACCGGTGAGCGCCTTTGGAGCACGGTGACCGTGGACCAGTCCAAGCCCTACACCATCACCGGGGCACCGCGCGTTGTGAAAGGCAAGGTGCTGATCGGCAATGGTGGGGCAGAGCTCGGTGTTCGTGGCTATGTCTCAGCCTATGACGCCGACAGCGGCGACATGATCTGGCGTTTCTACACCGTTCCGAATCCAGACATGGAACCCGATGGTGCGGCTTCGGATGCCGCCTTTGAAGAGATCGCAAATGTGACCTGGGGCCAGACCGGTGCCTGGAAAAGCGATGGCGGGGGCGGAACCGTTTGGGATTCGATCATTTATGATGAAGTGAATGATGCGATCATCTTTGGGGTCGGAAACGGGTCACCATGGAACCAGCGTTTGCGGGACCCGTCCGGCCTCGACAATCTGTTTTTGTCCTCGATTGTCTCTGTCGATGCGGAGACCGGAGCCTATAACTGGCACTTCCAGACCACGCCCGGAGATAATTGGGACTATACGGCGACACAGACGCTGATCCTCGCCGACCTTCCGCTCGCTGAGGACGGGGGTGATCGCCGGGTCGTGATGCAGGCCCCGAAAAATGGCTTTTTCTATGTGCTCGACGCGGAGACCGGGGCCTTTATCAACGGGTCCGGTTACGTGCCCCAGAACTGGACGACAGGTCTGGATGAGACCGGCCGTCCGATAGAGGTGCCCGAGGCCCGCTATGACACGGCTCCCTTCAATCAGACGCCGGGCCCGCTTGGCGGGCATAACTGGCATCCGATGGCCTTCAATCCGGATGTCCAGCTGGCCTATATTCCGGCGCAGGAAATTCCACAGGCTTACAGCACCGATCCCCGTTTTTCCGAGGATCCGACCAAGTGGAACACAGGCGCAGACTTTGCGGCAGGCGTCCCGCCCCTGGTCACGTCGGATGTCATGAAATTCCTCCGTTCTGGCCTGAAAGGCCGCCTGATCGCGTGGGACCCCGTGGCCAATGCGCCCAGATGGACCGTTGAGCATGACGGGCCGTGGAATGGGGGCGTTTTGTCCACCGCCGGGGGTATTGTCTTCCAGGGGAAACTGAATGGTGACTTCGTGGCCTATGACGCGGCCACGGGTGACGCGCTCTGGAGCCATGACGTCAAGTCGGGCGCAGCGTCAGGCCCGGGGACGTTCGAGATTGATGGCGAGCAATATGTGACCATCACGACGGGCTGGGGGTCGGCTTTCGCGCTGGCCGCAGGCTTTGCGTTCGATCAGAAGGTTGGACCTGCGATTGGCAAGGTCGTGACCTTCAAGCTCGGTGCCAACGGAGAGATCGAGGCCCCTTATGTGCCGGAAATAGACCGGACCCCGCAGGCTGATCCGTTTGGAACCGAGGCTCAACTGGCCGACGGTCTGGTCCATTATGCTCGCAACTGTACGGTTTGCCACGGCCCGTTTGCGGTTAGCTCTGGTGTTTTGCCAGACCTGCGCTGGTCCTATTACACGGAAAGCGCCGAAAGCTGGAAAGCTGTTGTCATAGACGGTGACCTCCAGAGTGCTGGCATGGTGTCGTTCGCGGATGTCCTGAGTGAAGAGGATGCTGAGGCTATCCGCGCTTATGTTCTTCAGCAGGCCCACAACCCGGCGGATGCTGTGGGGGGCATGCAGTAGGGCGGGGGCTCAATCAAGCCCAAGGTCTTTTCGACGCTGACGTGACAGGCCATCGGCGACCAGCCGGTGGCTTTCGCGCAGGTAAAGTTTCAGGCCTTCGTCATCAAGGCCCGGATCGGCGTAATCCTGGATCCAGGTCATGCCGCGAGATGCCAGATAGGGCGCTGGCCGCAGACCGGGCTGTTCCTGAAGAATGGCAAAGGACAGGTCGGACACTTTGAAGCTGATGCCAAGCTTCGAGCGGGTCTTGTTCCAGCCTGCGATAGCAAAAACCTTTCCGCCGACTTTCCAGACACTCGAATTCCCCCATTGCGTCACATGGGTGGTGGCCGGTAGCCCGTTGCAAAACGCGTCATACTCGTCTTCAGTCATGTCGAAACGGTATCATAGACCCATTTGGTCCCAGAGCGAACACAGATGTGAGGAGCCCCGGTGAATGAATTTTGTTCTGGTTTTGCTGATCCTGCTTGTTGGCGGCCTGGTGTGGTCGCGGGTCCTGGCCGGGCGTCGGCAGCCTGAGCTTGAGGCGTTGCCACCCCTGCGCCCCTCCGGAGAGCTTCTCCGGTCTTTGGAGCTGCGTCGGTCTCTCAATCAGGGGGCCCTGTCGGATGTCGCTGACCCGCGCGAGGCGGCCGCGCTCTTAATGGCCTTGATCGCGGCGGCCAGTGGTGCGGTGACATCTCGGCAGCGTGACGTGATGCAGGCAGAAGCGGAACATGTCTTTGGCTTTAGCCCGGTCAGTGCCGGCGGACTGATCGAGCACGCCGTCTGGTTGGGCGGCAAAGTGGACAACCCCCACGCCGCTGTTGTGCGCATGACAGACCTGGTTCAGACAACACTGGGCCTTGGTCAAAAAGAAATCGTTGATCTTGACGGAATGCTGGTTGCTGTTTCCGAGGCGGAAGGATCACCTCTGGCACCCCAGCTTGAATTGCTGGCGCTGTTTCGCCAGAAGGCCGGCCTGAAGGTCTGACCTTGTCCGCGGGGTGATCGGCCTAGCTTCTGTCCTGAAGAGGGGTACTCATGCGAGCGGTTGTAGTTGGAGCCAGTGGCGGCATTGGACGGAGCCTCGCGCTCGGCCTCGGCGAGCAGGGCTGTCAGGTCGAGGCGCTGTCCCGGTCCGGGCGGAGCCCTCAGGGACCCGGCCTGGTGGCAGGTCGGCTGGACCTTGATGACGAGAACAGCGTACGGCAGGCCGTTGAGCGCATTCGTTCGGGTCAGGCCGTGGATCTGGTTCTGGTGGCGACCGGTCTTTTGTCTGATGGGGCGGGGTTGGCGCCGGAGAAGTCCTACCGGCAGCAGAGTCGGGCGGCGTTTGAACGTGTTTTTGCGGTAAACACCATCGGGCCTGCCCTCGTGGCAAAGCATTTCCTGCCCATCATGCCGCGTGAGGGCCGGGCCATTTTTGCCGTCCTGTCTGCGCGTGTGGGATCCATTTCGGATAATGCGATCGGGGGGTGGCATGCCTATCGGGCGTCGAAAGCGGCGCTCAACATGCTGATCCGGAATTATGCCATTGAGCAGAGGCGCCGAAACCAAGAGTTTATTGCGGTGAGTTTGCATCCCGGCACGGTCGATACGCCCCTGTCGAAGCCGTTTCAGGCGAACGTGCCGCCGGATCGGCTGTTTCGTCCGGCGCACGCGGCGTCCTGCCTGTTGCGCGTCCTCGCAGGGCTTCAGCCCAGCGATAGCGGTAAGGCCTTTGACTGGAAGGGCGCGGAAATTCCCGCCTGATCAGGATTTTTCGGGAGTTCTGGCGCCGGTCATGGAGCGGCGGCCGAAATCGGCTTCATCCGTGTCCAGACCGGCTTCGATGACCGCCTGGCGGATCCCACGGGCCCGCGTGAACTCCCGGAACAGGGCGTCGCCATCGCCCCACCGGATTGCGCGTTGCAGGGCCGCCAGATCTTCGCTGAACCGGCCAAGGGTTTCCAGAACAGCGTCCCGGTTAGTCAGGAAAACATCCCGCCACATGGTCGGATCTGATGAAGCGATCCGTGTGAAATCTCGAAATCCGCCTGCCGAATATTTCACTACTTCGCCGTCTTCGACGCTCTCCATGTCATAGGCCGTCGAG
>Ga0213866_10001090_pt1 | contig 20523 bp, 8 predicted proteins | sample PICome_11_FD_160079 | JGI IMG/M metagenome (GOLD analysis project Ga0213866, IMG submission 160079) | Coastal seawater microbial communities near Pivers Island, North Carolina, United States - PICO284 | ecosystem: Environmental > Aquatic > Marine > Coastal | place: USA: North Carolina...
ACCTTTTTGACCACCTTCACCCTTTTGACCTTTCTGACCAACTTCACCTTTTAATCCACTATTTGCGCCAGTCCATTGGCCAGATGAATTAATTACTTCACTTGATCCAACAGATAAACTATTAACATCTAAGTCTGTAGAATCAATTGCAGTTCTTGCTCTTGCATCAGTAAAGTATTTGTAATTAGTGTGTTCACCAATATCTCCTGTATCAAGAGTAACAGAACCACCCAGACTAATAGAGTGTCCTGCAATTCTTAATGTAGAATTTTCTAATTTAGCATTAGTAATAGTCGGTAAACTATCTAGTGTGATACTATCACTACCGCCAGTTAACTGCGATTTTTCTTTCTTTATTCGACCACTACTATTGAGTAGTTCGGCTAACAGTCTAGCTCTTGATTTTGACATTTATTCTTCTTCCTCTTCGGTAACCGGAGTTGGTTCAATTACCCCTTTGGCAATCTTGGCCGCTATTCCGTTACCCAATTGCCTAGCAATCTCTAATGTTGGGTCAGATAAATACATTCCATCAGCATCAAATTCTGCTCGAATGTGTCTCTCATGTACAACATAAGGATCATCATTTGTAAAAATTATCTTACAAGTAGTTTCACCAGCTTCGGGTGGAATTATCTCATATGTTAATGCCATTATTTACTCTCCACTAGTGTATTTATAATTGATTTTAGTTCTTCTATCTGTTCTTGTTGTTCTTTTACAGCTTCAATTAAAATAGGTACAAATTTATCATAGTGTACTGCTTTCCATTTTTCATCAGGTAAATCTTTGTTATCTTCGTCTGTACCACTTACAGGTCTTTCATATTCAAATACTAATTTATCTAATCCTGCTTCTTCTACTTCTTGGGCTATAACACCAAACTCTCTTTTGTCTTGTTTATCTTCGGGAGCGTTCTCATTCCATGCAAATTCATATCCTGTGACTGATTTAATTTTGTCTATAGCATTATCAATCTTAACTATATCTTTCTTTAATCTTTTATCTGAAGCTGAACCATAAGCAGTTACGTTTCCAGTTGCAATTACACTTCCTCTAAAGTAAGCATTACCTTCAACCCAGAAATCCATTCTTCTAGCACCTGAACTTGTACCCATGCCCACAAAATTCATAGAATTAGCTTGGTGTTGACCTGCTGATATTTGTGCTGAATTAGATTCATAACCATTATTATTACCACCAAACTGTAATTCATTTGCACTTAAATATGTAAAAGTATCAGGGTTTGGGGCGTAGGTTGTATAGTTGGTTTTAACTTGTCCTGCTGTTATGTTTCTTGAGGAATCTATTACTGTTTGTGCATTTATTAATAATGAACCAGTTTTAATATCAAATCCAGTTGAATTAGCTAGAAAAAATGTACTTGAGCCGTAACCAACATTATTAAAGTTTAATGCTTGTGCATTAATTTGCATTGTTGAGGTATTATTATTATACAGTCTTGTCTTCCAAGAATTATAATTATTGGATGTTATACCAAAGTAAAGTGCAGAACTTCCGCGAATAGACATATTATTTACAACCTCTAAATCGAGATTTGTAGTGTCCATTGCACTCACATCTTGACCAAATGCTCCTGCATTTATATTGCTTAAGTTTCTTGAGGAATCTATTACTGTTGTTCCTGCATTAACTGAACCTATTTTTACTGATTTACATATAGGGTGTCCGCCTTGAATAACGATACCATAACCACCATTATCTGAACCATGATAATAAGCTGCTCCATTTACACCAACTACAATTGGCGCACCATTATAGCCATTATAACTTGCAGTACTATTTGCTGGAGGGTTATAAGAAGAAGCTGTAACAGTTCCTGTTACAGTTAAATTAGCACCATCTAAGGTCATTCTTATAGCAGCATCTTGATACCACTTGTATCTGTTATCGGAGTTAAACCACATGGTGTCACTTTCAATTCCTATAGCATAGAAAGATGTAGCACTTGCATCATAGAATTTTATTCTTGTACCTGCTGTATGGTCTGAGGTGCTTGGTGCTGCCACATTTCCATTATTTCTAGTGTTATCAATAATTCCATCAACATCTAAACCTGCAAATGTCGGTGAATTACTAGTATTAAGTGATTGGTTAGCAGTATATGTTGTGTAACCTGCACCATTTGTTAATTGGTTATTATTTGTTGGAATAGTCGTACTATTAAATGCATTAGAACCAAATGTATATGTTTGGTTAGTTGCTCCATTTACACTAAATGTAAGTGTATTACCGGATTTACTGATACCGTTTAAATAATAATTAGCTGAAGCTGAGGGGGTGTTTGTTAAATTATTATAATTTAAATAGTATGAACCTTCCTGGCCATCTAGTAAGTCAGCATCTAAACCTGAGTTCGCGCCGTCAGAAGTAGAGGTCCAAACTTCTCTCCAACCAGGAGCATAACTAGAACCTTGGTCATTATATACAAACATTCTACCAGCAGACCCACCGGTATTTGGTGCAATTGCAAGAACAGTAATATTACCTCTTGTACTATCACTTGAATTATCAGTCCAAGTTAAAAATGATGTACCCGCAGTTTCTGTAAATCTTCCTGCATCTGATAAGTTGTCATTGCTAGCATAAGACCAAGATGTTTTAAATGCAGAAGTATAAGAGTCAAATGCCCCATCTCCTTCCATTTCTCCTATTAAAGCAGATGTAGTAGTTGAGCTATTACTACCGCCGCCAGCTGTAAATGCCTGTGTTCCTAAAGAACGCAAGTGGTCAAGAGGTGTCTTACCATCTAAAGCACTTTGTAATCCGTCTACATTTGAGATTATATGATTATGACTATCATCAGCAACTGTAGCTGTAAGAATAACATCTTGACTACCATTTATACTTACATTACCTGTTAAATCTCCACCTAAACTAATTGTTCTTGCTGTTGTCCATGTATCAGCATTTGGGTGGTAAGCTTCATTGAATATACGCTGACCAAACAGATATCCGATATTATTTGAAGCATTAAGTTCTAGTGGGTGCGGTGTTTCCCATGTTCCATCATCTGCTCTATCTGTGAGAACATAAAATCTATTTGAATTAATATGAATCCAGAAATCATCTTCAGCTGATGTAGTATCATTAAATCTTATTTGTGGTGCACCACTGGAAATTGTTATTGCATCTCCACTAACATTATATGTTGTTCCACCTGTAAATGTTCCACCAGCAAGTGGCATTTTATTAGTGATACTTGAGTCTGAAGAAGTTATAAATCCATAAGTATTGTTCCAGTTTGTATTACCATCTGTAATATAACCAGCACTTGCGTGGTTACCCCAACCATAAGCAGTATCCCAGTTGGTATCTTTTCTTGTTCCACCAATCATCAAGCCGCCAGTTTTAATATCTACACCTGCAGAGGATCCGGAAGTTGCTCCATTAATTTGGAAAATATCAGTGTATGTACTACCATCTGTACTTGTGAAAATCATCTCGGTATCAGCTTGAGCAGTACCACCATCAAATATCATATTAATTTCTCGGCCACCATTGGATTTATTCCAACCAATGTGTAAACCAACCTGGCCGTCTGTCCCCACACCGCCAACATTTGATTTGACGTTGAAATAACCACCATTCCCGCTGGTGTTTGTTACAGTTAATGCAGTAGTTCCTGCACCAGTTATTGTGCCACCCGCAAGTGGCAATTTAGTTGCAATACTGTTTGTTACCGTTGTACTAAAGTTTGCATCATCGCCGAGGGCAGCTGCCAATTCGTTGAGTGTATCCAATGAACCAGGAGCAGAATCAACTAAATTACTTACTTGTGTGTTTACATATGATTCTGTTGCATATCCTGATAGTGATGGAATTGTTGGTGTACCAGTAAGATTGGAATATGCCATTGTTCCAAGTTCGGAATATGTTGGCTTGTGACCTTCGTGATATATTTCATCACTGCCCCAAGTTAATTGACCCGTTCCGGCTCTACCTAATGCCGTATTACTTGAATTACCAAATGATATATAACCGTTATTTGCATTTTGGGCACCTGAAATTCTTATTGTATTAGCAACATTTATATCACCAATCCAAGCATCATCTCCAACTTTATAATTTGTTCCACTTCCGTTATTTGTAGTAGTTACTTGATTAAATGTAGGAGAATCAGTAGTCCTGACATTTTGGTTCATGGCATATAATTCATTAGCACCTTGCCCTGTATCAACAGTAGTAGCAGTAATAGCACCAGTAGATATAGTTCCAGCTGAAATATTACCAGAAACTCCTAGAGCATTTGTACTAGGATTATATGTAAGATGGCCATCTGATAATCTTGCTTGTGAACCTGCTCCACTAGAATTTCCTCCACCGTTAGTGGCAGCAAAAGTAATATAATGAGTAGCATTACTTCCTGTTGCATAAACAGGAGTATTACTTGCTGTGCTAGCATTACCACTAAGAGTTCCAACAAAAATTGTTGATGCAGAAGAACCAATTGTTGTTGGCATTCTAGCATCAGCTAATCTTCCACTATCAATATTTGAAGCAGCTATGCTACCAGTAATTGAGCCTGAAAAGCTAGCGTTACCAGTAGAAGATATAGTAAAAACGGAACCAGAATCCGCACCGGTACCGTTTGCATTAAATGACCAGCCGCTTGTTTGACTGGTAAAAAAGTTCATGTAATTATTTGATGCGGTGATGCCAGAGTTAGTGTGCAGTCGTAAACCGTTGCCAGTGCCACTATCTACGCTGATTTTTGTACCATCTATTGCACCACTACTTGTTATAGCACCACTAGAGATAGTTGCAAAGGAAGGTGTAGATACCCCACTATCTAAATAAGATTCAACATCGGAGTCACCATATTGTGCCGCTGCCGAGAATGCGAGAGTTCCGTTTGTGTCGTTATATGTAACAGTAATATTACTATGGGTCGAGCCCGTAATCATATCTGCTACGACATCTTCGATTTTTTCGTTGGAATTTGTACCAAAAGCATTTGCAGTAAGTTTACCACTACTGTCAATTACTTCTACTGTGCCTACTGTGAGGCCATTTTTGATTCTAAAATTGTGATCTGTTGCCATACCGTTTCACTCTCCACGGGTTATGTTATACTACTATTTATACAAATTAAACAGTGATACTATGACAAACTACTTTAAATTCCATTGAATCAGTTGTGGCAGGAGTAGCAAAGAGTCTTACATTACCAGCCGAAACATCGGCATCGAATGTAGCTTCTTCATTGGCAGTATAGACTTTACCAAACTCTGTAATATTAGCATTGGTACCGTCATGTACCATTAATATTTCAGTAGTGTGATAAGTTGAATCTGTTGAATTTGTAACCTGAATTGTAAATCTAGCACTTCTAAAATCAGAAGCACTCATTGTATGAATTACAGTTTGCGTTGTTGCACTTGTAGAAGTTTCTGTTGTATCAATACCATATTCTTCTACTTGAAGTTTAGCTTTTGGATTAGTATTTCCGATACCAACCCTCTGACTTTCATCAATAGTCATAGCGAGCGCGGCGTTCGGTGTGTTGTTTAATCCTTTAGTGTAAAATTCTAAGTTGCCGTAAGAAGCGTTTTGGCCGCCAGTATCTTGATCTGTTTTAGATGCTATACCTGCAACATTCCAATTGAACTGTGTTCCACTACCGTTAACTGTGCTACCGCCCGCTGGATGATCTGAAGTACCAAACCACAATGACCCTTGATAACCTTGAGGACCACCATCAATAGCGCCTGTACTAATTATGACTTGAGTTTCATCTCCAAAGTTTACTTTACCATCACTGTCAGCTCCATCACCTGCAAGATTGTGAACGTGTAATGTAGCACCAGAATTGGCTGCGTTTGTAGTTTCATAATCAAGTACATTACCAATTACCGCATTACCTTGAACGTGTAGTTTGGCTAGTGGAGTTATTGTTCCAATACCAACATTTCCGCCATAAGGCTGTAATTGAATACTACCGGTATTATCATTATTATATGTTTGCCATGCATAGTTTCCAGCGCTCTGCCTTCTAATATAGGACATATCAGCATTAGACAAACCAAATGATAATATTCCTGCTACAGATAATTTTGCAGCACCACCCGTTGTGAAATGCGTCGTTGTTCCAAGAGCAAGATTTCCAGATGCATTAAACTGACTATGTGTAACTCCATTATCTTTGAAGAAAATTGATCCAGTATCGCTTCCAGTATCTAATTCTAAATTATAACCAGCGCCAGCTTTAACAATCATTCCACGGTCAGTAGATAGTATAGTTCTATTTGCTGTTCCGTGGTCAACTCTAAAATCTCTTCCAGCAGCAGTATAAACATTTAACTTAGCCGCTGGAGCATTTGTTCCGATACCAACATCGCCATCTTCTCGTATAGTTAACGCGGCTGTTGCATTGGTATAAAATTGAACACTTGCATTTTCATCATTTCCAAAATAAGCAGCATTACCTAATGAATTGCCAAATATTTGACCAGCATCTCCTGTAAGTCCTGCTTTTGCAATCGTAATACCACCATCTTGTTTAAACTGTAGTTGTGGATTATCGTTTTCGTCATTATTATCTGTATCAGATTCTATGATGACAGTGGCATCTCCACTTGTGCCTGATGAAACGTGTAATAAAGCTGCTGGAGAAGACGTTCCAATACCAAAATTACCAGCCTTATCTAATACAGCATGAACAGCAGTGCCACTCATAAATCTCATATCAGCTTTACCAGTCCCCTGGAAAGACCTTACTAAATCAAAGAAGTGATCTCCATTGGTATCTGAATCTTGGAAAGCAAAAATTCTATTATAGTTATCATCAGCATATAATCTAATCGCTTGATCTGATGTTCTACCAACAGAAAGAGTTCCTGTACCACCAAATGTATAAAATTGTGCATGCTTATTTGAAGCCCATGCATCATCACCTGAACTATATGTCCAAGTAGCATTTGCTCCATCAACTGTAAGTCCAGCACCGTTTGCGGCAGCTGCATCAGCAGCACCATCAGCAACTGTGATATTTAAATCATCTACTGTAAGTGTTGCTGTATTTAAAGTTGTAGTTGTACCATCGACCTGTAGATTACCTGCAATAACAACAGTTCCTGTATTATCTCCTACTGCGGCCGGATCAATTGTAAAGGTAGCAGGCCCTGCTAGATAGCCACCAAGAGTTAGATTACCACTACTTGTAATTGCACCACTAGAGATAGTTCCTGCAAAGGTAGCATTGCCTGAAGAATTAATTGTTAAAGCTGCACCATCTCCAAAAACATCAGAATTAACATTTAATCTAATACCTTTTGTTGGTCCTCCTTGTAAAGTAGCATAGCCATCTGCATCAAAACCGACATATCCTCTTGGTCTTGAGAACATAATATAACTATCTACATTATCATCACCAATCCTAATTGCTGCACCTGACTGGTTAGTTGGAAAATCTAAAGGATATGATGGCGAACTATTATTGATACCAACCCTATCTGTTGAAACATCAACAAACAATGTATCAGTATCAATAGCCAAATCACCACTACTTGTAATAGCACCACTACTTGTAATAGCACCACTAGTTATAGTTCCAGCAAAGGTAGCGTTACCTGAAGTTGCTATGTGTACTTGACCTGCTGTAGAAGATTGACCATTTGGTCTTAAATATACATTACCTGAGCCTGTTGCTGATAAAGTTGCATTAGTGTCGGTAGAATTAAAATGTGTATCTGCTCTTACATCTCCACTAAATACTGCAGTTCCGGCCGCACTAATAGTTGCTGCAGTTCCATCAACACTGTTAATAAAACTAAATCCGTTTCCTGTTAAACCTGTTGTGGCTGTCCAAGTGCCTCCATAATTTCTAAAACTACTTGTATTGCCAGTATATACATTGGCAAAGGATTCAATACCGTGAGTGCCGAAATTTGCTCTTTGCGCACCTCCAGTAATAATACTTAATCTATCAACGGAACTTACTTGATATACAGATAGACCAGTATTTGTATGTCCTGTAAAAGTAATAGAGGGGTTTGTAGCTGAATTAGTATCAGCAGCAAGTACATCACCTGTAGCAACTAGATTTCCTGTTACGTCTATGCCTGTGGAGGTTGTGGATAGTTTTGGTGAGTTATTGTGTCTTAATGTGACATTAGCACCTTCAACAAATTGTACACCTATAGTGCCATTTGCCCCACCAAGATTGACCTGTGTTGAACCTTGAATCCATAAATTACCAGTTCCAACATCTTTAATATAACTATTAGAACCATCGTGATATATTTCTAGATCACCATCGTCCCCAAACTGTGCCTTAACATTATCTCCAAACATTAAGTTTGAACCAGCAACAACTGTGGATTTATAAGCTTGAATTTGAACTAAGTCGCCTGAAACAGCGGCAGAGGAAAGGGTAACACTAGTGCCGTTTGTGGCTGTAAAGTCTGTTCCCCAATCTAAAAGGAGACCGTTTAGATATACTGCAAGTCTTGGAGGAGAGCCAGTTGTATACGAAAGAGTGTGACTATTATCATCGGACCCTTGAAATACTGTTGTATTTGCTGTTACGGAATATTCGTATACGTGGAATGTATCTGCTAGATTATTAGCACCAATTTCTACAATTGATTCTGTTCCACTTACGCTCTTTTTAAGATACAGTTTACCATCGTAAGTGTTTATGGCTAATTCGCCGAGTGCTAATGCAGATGTTGTTGGGACCGACCCGCTTGTTGCGGATCTTCTTAATTTGACTGTCTGGCTCAATTTTGGCCTCTCCTATTTGTTCAATCTCTATATAGAGCTTATAAAATTATTATTAGGTTATATAAACCTTTATTCTATTTATAACAACTAGGAAAGGAGTTTAGTATGTTCCACCATCAATAATTTCAGAAGCTACTGGAACGCCTGAGGAATTAAACTGAATTAATTTACCTTGTGTACCTGTAACAAAATTAATACCGGATCCTGTAACAACCATAACAGAATTATTAGTAACACTAGTTATACCAGTACCACCTTCTGAAATTGCAAGTTGAGTTCCTAATGTTAATGCACCGGTAACATCTAAGTCGTCATCAACTTGGACTGTACCACCTTGCGAATCAAGAATTAAATCACCAGAACCTGTAGTGATTTCATTGGGACCGCTAATCGCAATTCTTATATTATCAGCAAAGACACCACCAAATTGAGCATCATGCCATGGAGAAGATGCGTCTTCTCCACCAGAAAAATCTTCATCTTTTGTAAATACAAATCTTCCTGATTGATGGTCAAAACCAAAGAAACCTTCTTTTACAGCTGAACCATCACCGTATTTAAATCTGACTCCTCTATCAACACCATCAACAGAGGTTCCACTATTATCAGCAAGAACTAAAACTGGGTCATCAAGAGTAATTGTTGTTGAATTTACAGATGTTGTAGTACCATTAACAACAAGATTACCACCAACTGTTAAATTACCGCCAGTAGTTACTGTATCAGAAGTGGTATCACCAAGAATTGTATTACCATTAACAGTTAAGTTTCTTGTTACAGTAGTATCACGAGTAACAGATAAATCCTGACCGATAGTCACATCGTTGGGTAAACCAATTTGAAGAGTTACATCTGTTCCTGATTTAGAAGCAGCAGTTACAATTTCATTTGCTGTCCCTGTGATTTGTAAATCATCTGTTAAGAGATCAACATCTCCTGTACCACTATCACCATCAACTGTTAAAGCAGTTGCAACTGATACCGAACCAGCATCTGTTAACCTACCTTGTTGGTCAACTGTAAATGTTGGAATTTGTGTTTGTGAACCGTATGACCCAGGAGTTACCGCGGTATCATTCAAGTCAATTTCAATAGTATTACCAGAACCTGTAGTTGTAATACCAGTATCACCACTAATGGTTAATACTTCTGAATCCAAGTCAATGGATAATGCACCACCATTGTCGCCTTGGAAGTCTAAATCTTGAGCCGTTACCTGAGCATCTACATATGTTTTAACAGCAGATGCAGAGATAAGTTGAGCATTAGTTGGTGAACCAGGCATTGAGGTTTCAATACTTGTAACAACCTGACCACTACCACCTGTTGTTTCTAATGCAAGGTTTTGAATATTTAATTCAGTAACATGTTTATTGCCGTCTACAATTAATGCAGTGTTGGCTATTGTTTGACCATGTACATGTGATAATAGGTTAGTAAAATACTTACCACCGATAATATCAATCGAAGAAGCGACACCACCGCTTTCTGTACCCGAACCGATATATAATCGCTCACCTGCTTGTGCTTGACCTTTTGAAGTTTGCTCATAAGAGTATGCAAGTTCACCGGTTTTTAAATTACTAGGGGAGTTGGTGTTAGATCCCGTAGATAATATTTTAATTCTTGTTAAATTCGACATACTAGTATGTGCCTCCAATTATGTTCAGATTTTCATTTTCAATCTGAGTTGTAATTTTATATTCGCCTACTGAACCGTCATAGATCATCATTGCGCCGTCTGACTGTCCGTTTACATTTACATTAGCAAGGTCACCAAGTGTTAGTCCTTGTGCACTGATTTTTACCGTCTGTGCAACAATTTCATTTTGGCCGGTTTTCTTACCTTTTATCTGATTAGTCTGCCTAATCTTTCCTCTAATAGCCATTTAAGAAGCCCTCGTTACTCCTGGTGTTACCTCTACTTGCCCTTCAACTACTCTGGTTATAGAACCATCAGCAGATGTTATTTCAACATCATATACATATCTTCCAGCCTTCAAACTATTTGTCTGCGTAGGCGTTAATGATATTTTTACCGTCCCTTCTAGCGCACTAGAAACAACTGCAGTAAAGTCAGTAGCCGTAGTTGAACTATATGTTCTACGCATCTGCCCTGCTGCTGTATAGCCGGTAAGTGGTAATATATTACCTTCGTTATCGGTTACATCAATCTCTGCAGAAAAAGATGTGCCTTGGTCAATAACTATGTTAGATATAATTGCCATTTTATTCCTTACCTACCTATTTATATCTTTTAGGGCCTCAATTTCTGCCCTGAGTAATTTATTTTCTTCTTTTAATTCTTTAATTGCTTCAATAAAGAGTGCCGATAGTTGGTTATAATCTACAACCTTATGTGTATCATCTTCATTAAGTGTTTCAACATCTTTTACTGCAGTTGGCAACACTTCTTCTACGTTTTGAGCAATAACACCAGCAGATGATTTACCATCTTTCTTCCAATCAAAAGTAACACCATTTAATTGTGATACTTTTTCTAAGGCTCCATCAATTACTTGAATATTATCTTTTAGTTTTTCATCAGAGTTGGTACTGTTCGAGTATGCAATGATATCGCCATCCGCATGGAATGTTCCAGATGATGTCATTTTAAATTCGACATTAGAACCAGTTTTAAAATCAGCATAACCTGTATTACTTGCGTCCATAAATATACAACCAGCGCTGGATCTGCCAACCTTATAAATGTGATCAACCTGATCAGTGTCTAATGTAATAGTCGAAGCCATGCTAGATGTGTTATTACTCACACCAAATTCAGTTCCAAATGCAAATGTTAATGTATCTGTTTTTGATGCCGCATTAAAATCAGTTCCTGCGGCCCCTGCTATACCAACGGTAATTGTTGAGAATGCATTCTGGTTAACTTCAGCACCACTATCAATACCAGTAAGTTTATTATGTCCACCTACTGTTAATACACCAGGACCATTTGCATCTGCCGCGGGTAAATCAACATTATTACCAGTAGATGAAGTTACTGTTAAAACACTGGCTGTTCTAGACCATGAAAGGTTTGTACCTACATGAGGAGCAGTGTTTCTGAATTTAATAGCTTTATTAGTATTATCAATATCAATGTCAATACCTGTAGACTCAACAAAGTCCAAGTCAAAGTTATTAGAATTTACAGTCACTGATCCAGTGTCTGACCAAGCATAACCACTGTCGCTAGCAACGACTGTAATGGACTTTAGAATATTCTGACTTGAACCTCTATCTGTATTTGTAAAGGTTAGTACATCGTCAGCAGTAAAGTTGACGTCCATACCACTACCTTCTTTATACCAAAGAGTATCTCCAGAGGTAATACTATATGTTGTGCCATCATGGTCTTTTGCAGTCCAAGATGAATAGTTATCAAATGTTGGTTCATTGATAATATCAGACCAATCAACATTAATGCCTGATAATACTGTTGTGCTTGGATTATATATGAAGTGAGAATTATCAGTATCAATATAAGGTCTTTGATAACCACTACCGTTAGCAGCACTAAACAATACTTGATAATTTACATTATCATTTTTTTCATCAACATTGACATTATCAGCATTAGATACTGTAGTAATATCCTTAGTATCAAGGCTAGTAATATGACCATATGTATCAAGAGTAATATCTTGTATAACAACATTACCACTATTATTACTTGAAGCTTGTGATGATGTATCAGCATGGTCTATGGTAATACTTGTATTAGTTGACTGGTTTGCAGTAAATGAACCTATATTATTATCTGCTGCAATACTTACTCCCATTGCGTTTCCAGCAAAGAGTGTAAGAGTTCCGTTACCAACTGAAATTGATGCACTCGTGCCGCCGGTTACGTGACCAAATTCATCGAATGTTAAATCTTGTATAAATGTGTTACCACTATTATTAATATTACCAACATCTGATGTATTAGCATGATGGATAGAGAATCTATCACCCGAAACATCATCAACAACTAATGAGATTCCACTGTTACCTGCATCGATGATTAATGTATCATTGTTACTATCAGCAACCAAGGTTCCTAAAACACCATGTGCAGCATTTCTTAATTGTACATTCTTAAAGATATTTTGAGATGAACCTCTATCTATATTTGTAAAGGTTAATACATCATCAGCAGTAAAGTTGACATCCATACCGGTGCCTTCTTTAAATTGTAAAATATCACCTTGTACAATTGAATAGTCGGTTCCATCATGGTCTCTAGCTGTCCATGATCTGATGTATCTGGTATCTAAATTAACTTCATCAATTGAAGTGACATGACCGAAACCGTCAACTGTAAAGTCTTGGATTACATAACCACCAGTACCAGTACCTAACTGGCCTGAGAGTGTTGAAGTATCTGCATGACCATATTCAATCGTTGAACCACTTCTTGTTACTGTTAAACCAGCAGCTTGATTAAATGTCACAGTTTCTGCAGTTGTAATACTTTCCGAACCAGCAACACCTTCCGCCGCTAAGTTCCAATTATCATAATCAGTTTGTTCTGTAATAATATTATAGTATGTTCCGTTTGATGCCTGGGCTTGCCAAGTTTCAGAAGTTTCGTTCCAAATTAATGAACGGTTAGTAACGTTACCTCTTTCTACTTCAAAACCAGCATTCTGTGTTGGAGTACCAGTTTCATCAGCGTTTAAAACAATGATGTTATCGCCGATGTTAACCTGATTTGAATTTACCTGAGTTGTAGTACCAGATACAGTTAAGTTGCCGCCGATATAAACATCTTTAGCAATACCAACACCACCTGCAACTCTTAATGAGCCCGATGTTGTACTTGTAGCCTGATCAGTACTTAATACTCTTAGTGTGCCTGGAGCTCTTAAATCAGTTGGTAAACCAAATTCAACTTCATCATCTTTGGCCTCTGTTACAATCTGATTTGCGACTCCATCAAAGTGAAGTGTTTCACTTGCAAGATTAATTACTTGATGCCCAGAGCCGCCACTATTAGTTTCTGCACTAAATGTTAATTCGGTAACAATGCTTGCAGTTGATGCAGCTGTTATTCTGCCTTTATTATCAATAGTTAATACAGGAATTGCAGTTGTACTACCATAACTGTTGGCAGTAACACCTGTAGTTTTTAATGCAAAGTCAAAATTTTGACTTGTCGCATCCCAGGAGGCAGTTAAATCTGTTTCTGTATTATTTGAAATTAAATCTTGAGCATTATAGAATGTTACAATATCTGCAGTAAGAGCATTTCCACTATCGTCAATACCTACTGTCTGCCAAGCTCTATCTGGCTTACTAGCAACATTACCTTCATTCCATTGTATTTTAGCATCGAGTGTCGGAGATGTTGCACCACCAACACCACTACCAATATTAATTGCACTTCTATCAATTTCAATACCTTCTGTACTTGCACTAGAAGCAAGAGTAATAAATGCTGTATCAAAGGATAGAGATGAACCAGCACCTCCACCAATTAGCAATGTACCATCAATGTCAAGAGTTGCACCACTAGGAATTGTGAGTGTGTTACCTGTAGTAAATGTAATATTCTGATTAAAAGTCTGACCGTTTGCAGTAGTTGTTCTGATTACAGTTGAATCAACTTCAATATCATTAGCATTTGCAGTGATACCATCACCACCAATAACATTGATTGTTTTATTACTTCTTAAATTACCGCCACCTGTTAAACCAGTACCAGCAGTAATAGTTGTTCCTGAAATCTCGTCAATTGCACCTTTAATGTGCGTAGCGGCCAAATCAGTGAATGAAATACTATTATCAACAGTTACGGCACCATCAATTAATTTCATAACCTTACCGATGTCTGTGTCATTATTGACTACACCAGTTTTTAGATTATCTAATGTTCCAGCAATAGTAGCAGAACCATAGGTTCCAGTATTGTAAATATCTGAATCACCTATTGCAGTATTAAGTAAATTAACTGCTACTGTTAAGTTTGCTGCACCTACTGCCTCAGTATCGGCACCGGTAATAACACCACTACCGATTGTTGTTCCTAATTCAACAATCGCACCACGAACATCAGTTGCAGAAATATTAGCACCCGATCCCCATGTTACATAGTTATTAGTTGTACCTCTTAGAGCAGTTTCAAGCTCAAGGATTGCAGTTGATACAGTTGATGCATCAGTACCCATAGCAGCAGAAGTAATTGTTCCTAATTCTGCATCGTGTTCATTAATTCCACCAATGACTCCGTTTGCAGAAGCAGTAGTTAAAGTATAATTAGCTAGAGTAGTACCTCTTAGGGCAACTTCTAATTCATTGATACCACCTACAAGGTAGTTGGCAGCAGTATTAAGTGTTACTGAACCATCAGTGTGAATGTCTGCATATACTGCATTCAATCCGTCTCTGATATTAGTACCAGCAGTTACAGTATAATTATTATTACTACCTCTTAGGGCAGCTTCTAATTCATTAACTGCACCAATAACACCATCGGTTTGATTAGTTGTTCCAAGATTATAGTTATTTAAATTACCTCTTACTGCAGTCTCTAATTCATTAACACCACCAACAAGATAATTAGCATCAGTACCTAATGTGACACTATTTGTTGTGTGAATATCATCATAGATTTCATTAATAGAATCTAAGATAGAAGTTTTATCAGTAGTTTTTAAATTTGCAAGAGTTCTTTTTGTTCCACCCTCTACATTAAATAGGTCTGCTTCGTGTTCATTGATTGCTGATTGTAAATCAGTCGCACTAGTTGTTAAATTTTCTACTGTTCCAATATCACCTTGTAATTCGTTGATTGCGGTAACTAAATCAGTTGCAATAACTTTAATATCATCATTAACACTTAATGGAGAATTAAATTCAACAATATGGCCAGTAGTTTGATCTAATGGAGTAAATGCAGTATGTTGTGCTGCAGAAACTTTTGCCTGTGCAGCAGTATAACCTAAAATTCTAATTTGAGCACTAGCACTATAAGTTCCACTATGAGATTTAATATAAAGATGTGATGTTCCAGAATGATAAACTGTACCATGCCATGTTGCATTATCTTCAACTTCGGCTAAGGTACTTCTATTAGCACTATCTTGATAAACAGTAGAACCTTCAGTAAACTCAGTTAAATCAGGACTTCCTGTTAATGTAACTTTACCAGTGACATTTGGAATATGGTAATCAGCAGATGAAAGACCTTGGGTCAATTCAGTAGAACCATTTAGTACTCTAATTGCTGCTTTATTATATGATTCAGAAATTAATCTTAAAACATTAGCATTAGCAATCGATGAACCACCAACACTTAAATCAAGTGATGAATTAAAATCACCCGTAGAATTTTTTACCAAGATTTTTGGTTTATTATCAATCGTTACAATGGATTCAATTGTTGCCGAATAACCGCCTGTTTGGCCAACACTAGCACCAGCAATAAATGCACCTGGAATACTTGTACTATCTGCAAGAATAATGTAACCTGCAGTATTATCAATAGAGGTATCTGTTATTAACTGAAAGACCTGAGTCTTTAAATCATCATCATTACCATCAATGATATTCAATTTTAAACCTGACACATTATCGTGTTTAAATACTCTATCTGTTAACCTAGAATCTAATCTATCATCAGCTCCGAGGTTTAATGAAACTTCATTAGATTTCTGTCTCCACTCCTCGAATGTATTAGATTTTAAAATTTTAATTTCGTTATCGGCCATTATTTACCACCTAAATTTTTTAATAGTGCTTTAATTTCTGCAATGTCATTTTTCATTTCGGCAAGTTCATCTGATTGTTTATTTCTCTTAGCTATTTGAGATAATCTTTGATTATATGCCGTCTTGTTATTATTTATAACGGCATGATTTGTTAAATCTCTTTCTAGGTTAAAATTATTATCTATTTTTACTTTTTTCATTATGTTGTCGCAATTGCCCTAAAGTCTTTAATAGTTGGAATATCTGTACTTCTTACACTTTTCAATACAACTTTTATACTAAATTTACTGAAAGGAGTATTTAGGGTAGTAAAGTCTTTCTGATAATGGACCTCTGAATATACACCATTACTATTTGTTGGTACTATTTGGTCTGGAGTCATTTCACTCCAATCAATAGCATCAAAATCAATATCAGAGTCATCGGTAATTTTATACCAAACTTCGATATCAGCATTCTTTGGTTTGTTTGCATTTATATAAACATCTAATACATTAGCATCAGTATTAAGAGTTACTTGTTTAGTGATATATTTAGCAGCTGCAGATGAGCCTGTTCCAGAAGATTCAGCAACATAAGTACTATAATTTGCTTGATGTTCCTCAGGACTATTAATTCTATTTTGAATAGTAAATAAAGATGTTCTATTTAAATCAATTACAGGAGAAAGATTCTCTTTACCGCTGTTACTTAATACACACCTTAGTTGGAATGGTTTAGAAGCTAAACTTTTAAATGCTTCATTTCTTTCTGAGGCAATCATATATGGTTTTTCAAACTGAATATTTTTATTACCTAAAATTTCTTGTTCATTATCATATGTGTAAAATGATTGTCCAGAATCATTCTGCCCATCTTGTGAATAACCAGTTAAACCAGTGTGAAAATATTTAATTCCTGCTTTATCAAATTCAATAGTAGAAGCATTTACTCTTAATATATCATACATCTGATTTTCTGAAGCAGTTACAGCAGTACCACCGCCTCTAATTCCTATTGAAGCCGCTTGTCCTGTTACTGTAATAGTATATGAATCAAGTTCAGCATCATTTACTGTATGGTTACCATTAAGTGCTGATGCCACAATACCATTTACTGTTCCTGAAACACCTGCAATACTTACTGAGTGATTACCATCAACTCCATACATACCGTGGTTTTTATGCATCACTCTAATTCTACAAGTTGAACCTGTAACATTTTGTTCAAACACCAATGGATTTAATCCTAGTGTTTTTAGAGGCACTGCATCATTTACAAAATTAACTTCTGCAGATGAACCAGTAAATGAAGCTCTATTTAATTTAAATTTAAGATCTTTATTTTGTTCTGGAGTCCAAGTAGAAGCATTAGCAGAGGTAAAGAATACACCATCAAATGGCTGTTTAGTAATTCTCTTATCAATATCTGTTAAATCAAATTTACTTGTTTCTGCAACATAAACTTTATATTTGTCTGAGTTTGAAATTGCAACGATTGCATATTCTGTACCTTCTTTTAGGTAAACAGGAAAGTCCCAATTAATTGTTGTGGAACTTGATGCATTAGCATTTGCAAAGTTAGCAGGTGTTGATGCAATATCAGTAGGATATACCACAACGTCTGCGCCTGGAACAATTCTTTGTGTTGGGTAACCATTTTCTACTTCTCTAATAGAAATACAAATCGGAATATTTAAATCAATTTGATTAAAGAATAACTCAACACTAGTAGTAAAGATACCACCTTCTGTTTTAATAACAAATGATTCTGCAATAGGATCATAATACCTAATTAATTCGTGATTGGTTTCATTTGTTCTTTTTGTGACTGTTTTGCTTTGATTTACTTCTCTGTATGCAATTCTAGGAACCTTTGTATTAACAATTGTTCTCTGGAATGTCTCTAAGACGCCTTGTGCATAAAAATTTTCAATAGCCTTAGTAGTAGAATTAGCATCATTGTTTGTTGATGAATCTGTTAATTTAAATTCTCTAGTACCAGTTTTAAATTTAAGTGCATCATTTCTAGGTATTACGAATGAACCTATAACTCTACCTGATGCATCTGTTGTTAGATTACCACTGCCGCTTGGATGTGTAGTAGCATTTTCATAAGTGGTAACACTTGATCTATCAGAGAATTCAGTCATTGCAGATTCTTCTCTACAATATGCAGAAACATCAACACCATTAAAGAATGGATATACTCTTGTAGATGGTTTTAATAATTCTGCTTGGAAGAAAATCTTTCTTGATCTCATAAATGGGATAAAGTTAGTTTCTACTACTACATTACCCATAACCTTAGACTGAACATCTGATGTTACAAATGATTCAATACCATCCCTTGAAGAAGTACCGGTTTCAGTAAACGCATTTACTGTAGTTCTAACATCAGCTCTATTTTTGCCTCGACTATTAGCAGTACCAGTTAATCTTTCAGCCTCTGAAGCATTCATTCCGGTTCGATTCTGACTAGAAGATGAGATTAATTCTTTACCTGTCCAGTTGGTTTCCCATTCGTTCCAAACGGTACCTAAGATGCCTTCAGACTCTGCCATATTAACAAACTGCTCATAGACAGAATTATCATCAATGATAATATCAGGTCTTTGGTCTACATCTTTCCATTCGTCTGATTCTGGAGACAACTTAATTGTGCCATCCCAAATGATCACGTTGTATGGGTTAACAAATTCTGCATAAGAAGAATAAGGTTGATTTAATTCTGTAACATTTGTATAAGGCATAGTAATAATACCACCCTTAGCTGATTTAACTGCTGTACCAGAATCACCTGTTTTTCTTACTAGGTTAATATTTCTTTCATCAAACTTAGGTCTTAGGATACCGTTTTCTTTGTCAATGGATACAGCATAATCTGGGTGACTTGTATCACCTACATTATGTCCATAGAAACCATCAACAATAAATCCATTTTTAAATCTTGAATCTCCATTTGAATCCAAAATTTGAGATTCAACTGCACTCTTTTCTAACAATGACAGAGATGTATAATATTCTAAATTTTTAACTCTTTTATCGAGAGCACCAATGTCTCTCATTGTGTATCTCTTATTATCAATAGGTGTTACTAAAACATCTGAAACACTAAAGACATAAGGATTTAATTTAATATTGTATAAGTGTATTGCGTCTTCAATTGATTCTGGCTCAACTGGGAACAATGAAGATGTTCCTTTAACTACTTTATAGTCTCCAGACTTTGTTAAGAAGATCTTATCAATTCTACCTAAGAAGTGAGTAATTTTAAGCTCAACTGTTCCTACAGGAGCAATCATATTTGTTGCAATCTCTCCTGTACCAGAAGAAAATTCAGAACCCAGAGTTGCACCTGTTCTTGCTTTAGTTGGTCTAAAGTCAATAGCATCTCTTAAATTAATACCATTAAATGATGGTATAGATGCATAATCATTTGCAAAGTCATATGAATCAACAGAAAAATAATCACCACCAGTATTGTGTCTATAACAGTCAAATGTTACTGTATAATTACCAGCAGGAAGTGATTCGCCACCTTTTAAAATTACATTACCGATATCATAGAATGATTCTCTTTGTCCATTATCTAATAGGAATCTATCAGCATAATCATTGCCTGATGCATCAGTAATTGTTTTAATTCCTAAAATATCAACTTCGTTTAATGGGTATACTGATTGTGCAGCATCATATGTAATAGTAGTAGTAGCATTTAATATTTTTGTTTTTGTCTTGGCCTGTGCATTTAACTTTCTTACTGTACAAACAATTACAGCGGACTCGCCGTTGTATGCAGTTAGACCACTAATTGTAATACTGTTTGTTGCAACACCAGATACATTTGAATCTGCAACTTCAAAGACGTCTTGGTTATCACCTAAAGCACCACTATGAAATATTACATCATCATCATTAGATAATGTAGTTCCAGAAGGTAAGCCAAAAGTAACACTACCACCTGATACACTTTGACCTGATAATCTTACACGAACATCAATATCTGCTGTATGATTAGATCCATCTTTTAATGTTTTAATAGAAGTTGCTGGTAGTGGAAATACAAGGCTGTTATTACCTGTGTCAAATCTCTTACC
>Ga0213866_10001091_pt1 | contig 20472 bp, 16 predicted proteins | sample PICome_11_FD_160079 | JGI IMG/M metagenome (GOLD analysis project Ga0213866, IMG submission 160079) | Coastal seawater microbial communities near Pivers Island, North Carolina, United States - PICO284 | ecosystem: Environmental > Aquatic > Marine > Coastal | place: USA: North Carolina...
GGGCAGAGAGTAATTTCATGGTGGGAAATATGGGGTGCGGCATCGAGAATGCCATCTTTTGTTTTGCGAGAAAGAAAGAGCGAGGTTTGACTATGACAGGTAAAATTTATTTTATTCTTGAATATGATTTCAATATAGTGTATAGATACATGCGGATCGAATGCTTACTCGAATGCTTACACATTTGAACAGAGGAATTTTGCCCGTGGCCTGTGCCCTTACCATGACGCCTGCATGGGCTGACTTAATCACAGATGATATTTTCCCGGGCGAGTGGTTGCTCGATACTAAGTTGGATTATTCCAAGGAGGTCCTCAACCAGCAACAGACCATCGTCAATAAGTCACAGTTTATTCTGGAATCTTATCGGGATGCCTTGCTTGAAACCGGGAAGATTTACCTCTCGGGTCACGCGGTGTATTCCCACTATCAGGAGCGGACTGATACGGCGGGGAAGTTCCCGATTCTGGGCCGCTTTCCCGGAGCTGCCGATGGCCAGCATACGAGCGGGAAACACGGCCATGAGGATGTTCTGGATGTGGCGGCGCTTAGCTTGACCTATGCGCCGACCGATTGGGCGCGTGTTTTTGTCCGGGGGATTTACACCGACCTTCAATTCCCTCGTCAGGAAAACGCGCAGATCCGGGAGGCTTTTGTGACATTTGGCGATCTTTCGAAGACGCCGTGGTATTTATCGGTGGGTAAGATGGCCGTCAATTTTGGTAACCAGGGGGCCTACAATCCGATCACTCACTCGGTGAACAATCATTTTTATCAGGTCGACACGCGGGACGTCGCTGCTGAGTTGGGTTATATGGTTGACGATTGGCGGGTGGCCTTCACGGCGATGAATGGAAGTCGCCAACTCCGGGTGGCGGATACCCCGGATGGGAGCTTTCTGAGTAATTTCGCGATCAGCGGACAGTATGACTTTGAGGTGGCGGACTGGGATGTTTCGGTGGGTGGCGGCTATCTTTATTCGAGCATTTACGACACTGATAATGCGAATCACCCGGGTGTGAATTCCAATCCACAAACTACTCGTCAACGAAATGGAGTGATCAATGCGTGGACCGAGTGGAAGAACGGGCCGGTTTCCCTGATGGGGGAGATCAGCCAAAACGAGCGCCATTGGCCGGCCAGCAACGCGACGGTTCAGGCCATCACGCTGGGTGCGGCGTATGATGTTGAGATTTTCGACAAACCGACTCGTTTCGCACTGGTCTACGGTCGTGGCAAGCTCGGTGATCAGGGCGATCAGTTTGAGCACCTTCAGCAGGTGGCGGCGAGTGTGGAGACTTTTGTGACTCCGAATTTTGCGTTGAGTATGGAGTATGTTTACAACCGCAGTTTTATTCCTCTCATCAAGCTCGATCGGGTTGCGGATCGGGATGTTGACACCAATACTTTTATTTTCAGCGGGCGCTTCTTTTTCTAGGTTGGGAAGACCATTGGCGGGGCTACCTTCGTGAATCCTTGTGGACTTCGCGTTATATCTGGTAATCGGAGTAGCCGTTGGTGAGGCCTTGAAGCAGATAGCGGGCCCAGCCGACCAAAGAGGCATCGAGCAGGCTGCCCTTCGACAGAAGGCGGGCTTCATGTCAGGCAAGCCAAGGAGCGCCGAGCATGGCTCCGACAAGTGCAAGAAAATGGGCATGGAGCGAGTGCATCAGGACTCGAGGGCGAGACGAACGCCGCGGGCCTTGTGCTCGGTTTCCTCGAACTCGGCGGCGGGATCGGAATCGGCCACGATGCCGGCGCCGACGTGATAGTCGAGGTGTCCGTTTTCGTGAATGAGGGTGCGGATGGCGATGTTAAACTGGGACTCGCCATTGAAGCCGAGGAAGCCAATGGCACCGGTGTAAAGTCCACGCGGGACGGGCTCGAGTTCGGTGATGATTTCGGTGGCGCGTTTTTTGGGAGCGCCGGTGATGGAGCCACCGGGGAAGCAAGCGGCGAGGGCGGAGAGTTGGGTGTGTTCCCGCGCGAGGGTGCCGCGAATGGTGGAGACGAGGTGGTGGACGTGTTGCAGCTTTTCGAGTTGCAGCATGTCAGTGACTTGCACCGATCCAAATTCGCAAACCTGGCCGATATCGTTGCGAAGGAGGTCGGTGATCATGACGAGTTCGGCGCGTTCTTTTTCGGAGCGTTGCAGATCGAAGGCGGAGCGGGAGTCGAGTTCGGGATCGGCAAAGCGCGGACGGGTTCCCTTGATGGGGCGGGTTTCAATTTCCGAGCCTGAGAAGCGAAGGAAGGTTTCAGGTGAAGACGAGAGGACCTCGCGGCCATCCAGATTGAGGTAGGAGGCGGTGGGTGCCGGGGAGGAATTACGAAGCTTATCGTACAAAGAGAGAAGGCCCAGGGGAGCCCGGCATCTGGCGCGAAGTCGGCGGGAGAGGTTGACCTGGTAGATGTCACCGGCGGCGATGTATTCCTTGATCGTTTTGACGGCCTCGATAAATTCGTGTTGAGGAAGAGAGTCTTTCCAGCTGCCGAGGGTGAAGTCGTGGGCGGTTTCTTTTTGACGGATCTGGCTGGAGAGATTCCCGATTTCCCACCACTCACCGGATTGGTGATGAAAGACGAGGAGCTCGGGGTAGATCCCGAAGGTGAATTGGCCGTTGTAGTCGACCCACCCGCAGGCCCCTCCGGTGGGGAATCCATAGTCGGGGGCGGAGGTCAGCACCCTTTTTTTAAGGGCGTGAGCGAGTTCCGAGGAATTTGAAAGGTGCCCGCGGATGATTTCAAGAGGCCGGGCTCCGATGATCGAGAGGGGAGGGGCGTGCTTCGAGGGGAGGTTTCCGGCGGTGTCGAAGAAAATGAGCCCGGGGAGGTGAGCCAGGCCCTTTGCTACTTCATCCGGCCCTGCCGTGAGTGCGGTGGGCCTGGGGTTGGAGTGAGGGCTGGTTTTCATGGGTTTCAGGCTCGTTGACACGGCCTGTCTGTTTTCTTAGACTCAAGCCCCTGATGAAGAATTCACGATCCTCCCGCAAGCCCAATTTGGGGATGTTTCACATCTCATGCTGGGTCCTCGGTTTGGTGGCCTTTGTCCAATTGATGTCAGTGGGTGTTGCTCTTGCATTTCAAAACCAGCGAACTCCCGAGCCTGAAGAGCGGATTGTGAAGGAATACGTGGTGGTGCCGGCCGCGCGCACGGCTCCCACGACTGTGGCTCCCAAAAAGCCCGAGCCGATCGCGGTGGTGCCGCCAAAGTCTCTTCCTGAGTTGAAAAAGGTGCTTCCTGATCTGGAGTCGGTGGCCAAGTTCGCTGAAGAGGATGTCCTGAGTCTTCCGCCTCCGGTTTTGGATCCGGTTGTTGAGGCGCTCTTGAAAGAGGCCCGCAAGGCTCGGGTGGGGGGCGATCTTTTGTTGTCCCTGACGAAGTTGCAGGAGGCCGAGCTCAGGGAGCCAAGGGATCCCAATGTCCTTTATGGGCTCGGCGCGACTTACGAGGCTTTTGGGATCTTCGACAAGGCACGGGATTATTATTACGGGGTGTTCAAGTTGGGCCCTGACGCCGGGTCACTTTTCGAGAAGGCGAGCTTCAAGGTCGCGCAGGGTTTGGTGCCTGATGTGAAGGATCTGGCCTGTCTGGGCTGGGGGCGGATGACCAATCCGAGCCAGGAGGCCAACGGGGAGCGCCGAACCTTGATTTTGCCGGTGGAGGTTGATACAAGCATGGATTTCGATCCAATGCTTTTCACTCCCAGGGTGCATTTTTACGAGGATGTGGACGGGCAAATAGGCCAGGCCATCATTCAGCAGGGTGATTCCGGAAGTGAATGGGTGACGGGGGTCGCCGACTGGAAAGATGGAGAGGAAATCGCCGAGGTCTGGTATTTTGTTCCGGATCAGGATCCTGCGACCGGTCTTTTGTTCGGCCAGCGAAAATTTTACGGTTTTGTCGCCGAGCTCTACTATGACGGGCGTTTGGTTGATGTTCGGGCGCAGCCCCGCACCCTGCTTCGCGAGGGAGGTGGTGAATCCACGATGGAAGAGTTGCAGCGCGAGCTTGATAATCTTGACGGTCTGGATCTCGAGGATTTGAGCGAAGGAGATTCGCTCCTGCCCAAACTTAATTTGCCCTTTCCCGAGCCGGAAGAAGAGGCGGAGCCCGAACCGAAGTTGCCTGACGTGGGGAACTAAGTTATTCCCCTGTCATCGATCCGGAGATGACATCAGGCGTCACGCGCAAGGAAGGTGATATCCTAGGGGATTATCGACTCCGGTATGCGGTCAGCGAAGGGCAGTTAACGCGAACCTGGGAAGGAGAGCAAATTTCAATGCAGCGTCCCGTGATGATCGAGATGTTGCGAAACAAGGTCGTCCAGCAACCCGGGGTGGTAGATTCCTTCATCTCCGATGTGCGTGCCAAGGCTCTGGTGACCCACCCCGGAATTGGCACGGTTTACGAAGCGGTTACCAATGACGAGCACACTTTTTTCTCAAGGGAAAAGCTGGATGGCGAGAGTCTGGAATTACTTTACCACGCAGGTGCCCGATTTTCTCCTTTGGAGATTGTCATCTTGCTGGGGCAGATTGCCGAGGCGATGTTGTACTTTGAAAATGAGAAGGTTCCCACAGTTGATTACGAACTTCACCATTTCATCGTCTCGGGCAAGGAGCATGCCAGAGTGACGAATCTGGCGGTCGAGGGAAGGCGCGATGAGCGGGTCGAAACCCGGACCAAGCAGCTCTTGGGCGGGGTTTTCGATGTGATGATCCGGCCGGGACTGCAAGGTGCCACACGGGTCAAGTCGCTCTGCGATTTCATGACCGATGTGAATCGACCGGTGCCTCTCACCTGGAAGCAGATTCTTGATTTGTGCCATCAGGTCCGCGAGCAATTGCAGGGCGGAAACAAGATCGAGCCTCCCGTCGCTAGCTCTCCGGTTTATGACGCGCAGGTGCCGTCCAAGATTGCGGCCTCTGTCTGGGCGTTTATCGGAGGAGTCGCTTTAACCGGCATAGTCATTCTTGTGATGGTTTTTTCAAAGGACAAGAAAAAGCCTGCAGCAGCTCCGACATTGGTCGAAACGAAGGCGTATCTTGAGATTCCCGCCGGGCGTTATCAGGTTTCGGGTCGGGGTGAGGTTTCGATTCGTGAGGAATTTTCGATGAGCCGGACCGAGGTGACTCTCGCCCAATACAACGCCTTTCTCGAATTTCCTGATCATCGAAAATTTCAGCACCCCGATCAACCTGCCGCCAAGAAAAGCCATGAGCCCAGCGAATGGGAGGTGGTTTGGCCGGCGGCTGTGAAAGGCGAGCCATGGCGGGGCCGCGCGATGACAATCGAATGCCCGGTTATCGGGATCGATTGGTGGGATGCTTACGCCTACGCGCAATGGAGCCAGGGGCGTTTGCCCACATTATCGGAGTGGTTGGTGGCTGCCGAACATGAGGGGAAGCCCCACGGTGCCTCAGGGTGGGGGCCCGTGGGTCATGAGGAAATCGATGTGACCGGAGTGGGATTTGCGGGAATGGCGGGGAGCGTTCGTGAGTGGAGCGCAGAGCCCGAGATCAATCCGGACAATGCCTTGGCGCCGAAGTCCTACGTTGTCGCTGGCGCCTCATTCGAAGACCCGAATGGCGGGATTACGGCCAGACTGTGGATGGACTCCCGCAGCACCCGGCGCAGTGATTTGGGGTTTCGCGTGATCGCAAAAAAGTGAAGATCTCCAAAGCTCTCTTGTAGAGTCGAAACCATTGAAGGATCAGGCTTGAGTGGACTTTGTGAAATTTTTCACAAGAAAAACTTGCTTGAAGTCATTGGTCTCGGTAAATCCCTCCTAGCCCTTTTTTTTGGGTGCCGGCAATGTTTTCGATCGTCCGATTTTTCACCCTCGTCTCAGCAATGCTCTTCGCGTCTGCCTCGTCTTCCATGGCGGCCGAAGGTCATGACCATCTCCCTGCCAGTGCAGAGGTTCTTTTTGAGGCCGGTTGGTTCAAGTTCACCAACTCAACCTTGATGATGCTTATCGTTGCGGTCTTCTTGATCGTTGTCGCCCAGCTTTCGACCCGGAAGATCACTCTGGTTCCCACCAAGCTGCAAAATTTTGTCGAGTGGATCGTTGAGAGCCTTCTCGACTTCCTTGCTGGGGTTCTTGGCGAGTCCCTAGCCAAGCGGACTTTTTGGTTTTTCGCGACCCTTTTCATTATGATTCTTTTTTCCAACTGGATGGGCTTGATCCCGGGGGTTGGAACAATTGGCTTTTTCAATGTCACTCCTGCCGGTGATCCTTATCCGGGGGATACCTTCACACCTCTGCTCCGTGGAGCCAATGCCGACTTGAATATGACCTCGGCGATGGCAGTGGCGTTCGCGATTCTCTGGTTCTATTGGGCTTTCACCGAGACCAGCGTAAAGGAGTTCTTCACTCACATTTTTGCTCCTAAGGGAAAGTTCCAAGGTGTCATGCTCGCTGGCATGATTGTCATTTTCCTTTTTGTCGGACTTATCGAGGTTGCTTCAATCGCCTTCCGGCCGGTAGCGCTGATGTTCCGCCTGTATGGTAATGTTTACGCAGGTGAGAACATGTTGGAATCGATCATGAATATCGTGCCGCATCCGACTCTCAAATGGCTTGCAGCGCTTCCTTTCTACTTTCTTGAGCTCCTCGTTGGTCTGATTCAGGCCCTTGTTTTCACTCTCCTCTGCGCAGTTTTCCTTCGCTTGATCTGTGAGCACGAACACGATGACGAACACGCTCACTAAAGACCCAAATTTTCCGACAGGACCATGCGCAGACAAGTGTGGATGTCGGGAACCAAAAACCAAACCTAACAAAATTATGACTGAACTCATCATGTTCCTCCTCGCCGCCCTCGAAGGCAAGTTTCACGTTGGTCTCGCAGCTGCTGGCTCGGGCATTGGCGTCGGACTCGTCGGAATGAAAGCTGCCGAAGCAACAGGGCGCAACCCTGGGGCTGGCGCTGACATCCTCAAGATCTCGATCATCCTTGCTGCTCTCATTGAGGGTATCGTCTTTTTCGCGATCTTCCTCGTTTAACAAACTTTAATGATCTTCGGGGATTCTGATGAATCCCCGAAGCATCCTCTCCAATTTCTATTTCTCTTCCGGGACTCCTCCTTCCAATTTTTCATACCGATTATGACTGTCTCCGCATTCATCCTGGCTTCCGCCGAAGTTGTTACTGAAGCAGCCGATCAGGGACCTATCGAAAAAATCGTCGATAAATTCGGCCTACACTGGAGTCTCTTTATTTCCCAGCTCGTTGCTTTTCTCATCGTCTGCTTCCTTCTCAAGAAGTTTGCATACGGTCCGGTTATGGAGATGCTCGAGCAGCGCAAGCAGCGCATTGAAGATGGCGAAACCAAGCTCACCGAAATCGAGAAACAGCTCGAAGAAAGTGAGGCCCAAAAGGCCGCTCTCCTTGAGAAGGCAAACGCCGATGCCAAGCGTATGATCACTGAAGCGAAAGAAAGCGCTACCGTTCTCGGGGAGCAGAGAGCTCAGGAGGCAGTCGCTCAGGCTCAGACCATTCTCAATAAGGCTCAGGAAGCCGCCCGCGCCGAGCGCGCCGCTATGGCTGCCGAGCTCAAGCAGGAATTCGGTCGTCTCGTTGTGGCCACCACAAGCCAGGTCGCGGGCAAGGAGCTCAGTGCAGCTGACCAAAAGAGGATCAACGAAGAAGCTGTCGCCAGCCTCAGCTAATTTTTTAAACTAACCGACAATGAAAGCTTCAAAGGTCGCCCAGAGTACTGCTCGCCGCATCTTCCGTCTTTGCTCAAAGAACGGACAGGTGAATGAGAAGCATCTCAAAGCTGCCATCAAGAAGCTTGCCGATGAAAAACCCCGCGACTATCGCGGTATGCTTCAGGCTCTTCGTCGTCTCCTTCGTGCAGAGCTTGCCAAAAAGCAAGTTACGGTCGAAAGCGCCGTCGAGCTGAACGAGACGACCTCTAACAAGGTCAAAAAATCTCTGAAAAGCCAATACGGCAAAGATCTCAACTTTGACTTCAAAGTCACCCCCGAACTTCTCGGTGGTCTGCGCATCCGCGTCGGAAATGATCTTTTCGACGGTTCAGTCAAGGCGCGCCTCGAGCGCCTTCAGGACTCTCTTTAATTCTCCTCTTCTCTCTTTTCATCCACTCTCTCACCAATACTTGTTATGAGCAGCATCCTCCAGGAACTGGAAGCCCAAATCGCGAACGTTTCGACGTCCATTGAAAAAACCAATATCGGCATCGTCCGTGAAACCGGTGACGGAGTCGCCAAGGTCGAAGGACTCAGCGACGCCCAGCTGAACGAGATGATCGAGTTTCCCGGTGGACTCACCGGACTTGCCCTCAACCTTGAGGAAGGCGAAGTCGGGGTCGTGTTCCTCGGTGATGGAAAGCACATCACCGAAGGCATGGAGTGCAAAGCAACCGGCAAGCTCCTTTCGGTTCCGGTTGGCGAAAATTTCCTCGGTCGTGTTGTCAACACTCTCGCCGAGCCAATCGACGGAAAAGGCGATATCGAAGCCGCCGATCAGTATCCCGTGGAGAAAATCGCTCCCGGCATCATTAAGCGGAAGTCCGTTTCGGTTCCTCTTCAGACCGGTATTGCCGCAATTGACGCAATGATTCCCATCGGTCGTGGTCAGCGTGAGCTTATCATTGGTGACCGTTCCACCGGTAAGACCACCATCGCGATCGACACCATCATTTCCCAGGCTAACCAGAACAAGGCCGCTGCTGAAGGTCGCCTCAAGGGTCACAAGCCTGTTTACTGTGTTTACGTCGCGATCGGACAGAAGCAGTCGAACATCGCCCGCACCGTGGCCACTCTCGAAGAGGCCGGCGCTCTCGACAACACCATCATTGTTTCTGCGTCTGCTTCGGATTCCGCGACGAACCAGTTCCTCGCTCCCTACTCCGGATGCGCTCTTGCCGAGTTCCTCATGGACCAAGGCAAGGATGTCCTCATCGTCTTTGATGACCTTTCCAAACAGGCTGTCGCCTATCGTCAAGTGTCCCTGATTCTTCGCCGCCCATCCGGACGTGAAGCCTACCCAGGTGACGTCTTCTACCTCCACTCACGTCTTCTTGAGCGTTCCGCTCGTCTCTCTGAGAAAGAAGGTGGTGGTTCGCTGACCGCGCTTCCAATCATCGAGACCCAGGCCGGTGACGTATCGGCCTACATTCCGACCAACGTGATTTCCATTACTGATGGTCAGATCTTCCTCGAGACCGATCTTTTCTACCAAGGTATCCGCCCCGCGATTTCCGTGGGTCTCTCCGTGTCCCGTGTGGGATCGGCCGCTCAAACCAAAGCCATCAAGAAGGTGGCAGGAACGACCAAGCTCGATCTGGCCCAGTTCCGCGAGCTTCAGGCTTTCGCCCAGTTTGGTTCCGATCTTGACGATGCCACCAAGGCCAAGATCAACCGCGGTCAGCGCATCGTGGAACTCTTCAAGCAGAACCAATACTCACCACTCTCCATGGAGATGGAGGTTGCAGTCCTCTGGTCCATGCAGAACGGTCACTTCGATGATGTCGATGTCGAGCGCGTCCAAGAGTGTCAGGGTGCCCTTGAGGAATTCCTCACCACCCGCAAGGCCGATCTTCTCCAGAAGATCGCCGACGAGAAGGCTCTCTCTGACGAAATCACCGATGGCCTTAAGACGGCTCTCGAGGACTTCAAAGGCTCCTGGAAATAAGCGCGAAGCGCTCCTTGCTTCAAACTGAACACTTCAAACTTCAACCTCTCAAATGGCCAACCTTCGTGACATCCGCCGCCGCATCAAGTCGGTTAAGAGCACCTCGCAGATCACCAAAGCGATGGAGCTGGTTGCTGCTGCGAAGATGAAGAAGGCCCAGGATCAGGCGCTGGCCGGGCGTGACTACGCCGACAAGCTCAACAAGGTCCTGGTCAATCTCAAGGACAACACTGACGAGGAATCGCACCCGCTGCTTGGACAACGCGAAGGCAGCAAGGAACTCATGCTCGTGATCTCTACCCAGCGTGGACTTTGCGGTGGCCTGAACACCAACCTCCTCAAAAAGGTTCGCGTGGAGGCAACCGAAGAGACCGAGTATGTCACCGTTGGTAAAAAGCTCCGCCAGTCCATCGCCAAGAGTGGCGGAAAGATTGTTACCGACTGGGAAGTTGAAGATCCTGTGCCTTTTAACGATGCCAAGCCCATCGCGAAGTTTCTCACCGAGCAATTTCTCAGTGGTGAATATGACAAGATCACCGTCGCCTTCAACAACTTCGTCAGCACCCTGACCCAGACTCCACACGTCAGCCAGCTTCTCCCGATTCAGGCCGATGCCCTCGCTGAAAAACAAGACTACGAAGGTGTCGGTAAAGGTGAAATCGCTGAGACTGATGGCGCCGCTGCCTTGAACATGGACTATGAATTCGAGCCCAGCGCCGAGGGCGTGCTTGACAAGCTCCTTCCCCTTTATGTCAACTTCCAGATCTATCAGATGCTGGTCGAGGCCCGCGCCTCCGAGCACTCCGCCCGGATGGTCGCGATGAAGGCCGCCACCGACAATGCCAACAAGATGGTCAAGGAATTGACCCTCGAATACAACAAGGCTCGTCAGGCTGCTATTACTGCCGAGCTTCTTGAGATTACCACCGCCATGAAGGCCATGGAGTGATCTCTTTTCTAAAAATTTCTCAAACAAACCACTTCAATCTCCCAACTTTCCCACCATGAGTAACCAAGGAACCATCGTTCAGGTCATCGGCGCCGTCGTTGACGTTGACTTCTCGGCCGCCGCTAAGCTGCCGGAAATCTACAACGCCCTCGAGGTGAACTACGAACTCTTCGGAGAAGCCACCAAGCTTGTTCTCGAAGTCCAGCAGCACCTCGGTGACGGCTGGGTTCGTGGAGTTGCCATGAGCACCACTGAAGGTCTCAAGCGCGGCATGAGCGTCGCGGATACCGGCCAGCCCATCGCCGTTCCCGTTGGTAAGCAGATTCTCGGTCGTATCTTCAACGTGACCGGTGATGTCGTGGATGAAAACTCCCTTGCGCTGGAGGATGAGAATATGCGTTCTCCGATCCACCGCGCCGCTCCGACTCTTGAGGAGCAGTCCTCCTCTGCGGAGGTTCTCCCGACCGGAATCAAGGTTATCGACCTGATCTGCCCGCTCCTCAAAGGAGGTAAGGGTGGCATGTTTGGTGGAGCTGGTGTGGGTAAGACCGTGGTTATCATGGAGCTCATTAACAACATTGCGAAGGCGCACGGTGGTTACTCCGTCTTCGCTGGTGTGGGTGAGCGGACCCGTGAGGGTAACGACCTTTACTGGGAGATGATTGAGTCCGGCGTTATTTCTTGCGCGAAGGACCCTAATGGTCATCCAAAAATTGATGAGAACGGAAATCCGGTTCTTGCCGACGGCTCCAAGGTGGCGCTTTGCTACGGACAGATGAACGAGCCTCCGGGCGCGCGTCTCCGTGTTGCGCTCTCAGCCCTCACCATGGCCGAGCACTTCCGTGACGAGGATAACTCAGATGTTCTTCTCTTCGTTGACAACATTTTCCGTTTCTCCCAAGCCGGTTCCGAGGTGTCCGCACTTCTTGGACGGACGCCTTCTGCAGTGGGTTACCAGCCGACACTCGCCGAGGAAATGGCCGGACTTCAGGAGCGAATCACTTCCACCAAGAAGGGTTCAATCACGTCGATTCAAGCCGTTTACGTTCCTGCGGATGACTTGACCGACCCGGCCCCCGCCAACACGTTCGCTCACCTCGACGCGACCGTGGTGCTTGAGCGTTCCCTTGCGGAGCAGGCACTTTTCCCGGCGGTTGACCCGCTTGCTTCTACCTCGGCTGCACTGGCTCCCGAGATCGTGGGCGAAGAGCACTACAAGGTTGCCCGTGGCGTCCAACTCGTGCTTCAGCGCTACAAGGATCTGCAGGACATCATTGCAATTCTTGGAATGGACGAGCTTTCTGATGAGGACAAGCTTACCGTGTTCCGCGCTCGTAAGATTCAGCGTTTCCTCACCCAGCCCTTCCACGTTGCGGAGGTCTTTACTAACGTTCCCGGCGTACTTTGTTCCATTGAGGACACTGTGAAAGGATTTGCCGAGATTCTCGACGGAAAACATGATGATGTTCCCGAGTCCAACTTCTATATGAAGGCGGGCATCGACTCAGTCGACAAAGGCTAATCTCTAATTTTTAGATCAAAATCCCATGTCCTTTCAACTCGACATCGTGACTCCGGAGAAGACGATCTTCTCTGACACCGTGGATGATGTTTATCTTCCGGGGAGCGAGGGTGAGATGGGGATTTTGAGCATGCACGCTGCTCTCGTGGCTCCGCTTTCTCCAGGAGAGCTTCGCTATCTCAAGGATGACAGAATCGAAGAACTTGCTGTTGGTGAGGGATTTGTCGAAGTGGCTGACAACAAAGTTTCAGTTCTCATCGATCTTGCCATCGGCGAAGAGGCGATCGACGTAGCCAAGGTTGAAGAAGCGATGAAGCGTGCCGAGGAAGCTCTAGCCGGCGAAAATGTCGATCATGATGAAATGGCCGCTCTTCAAGCCGTTATCGCCAAGTCCGAGGCCATGCTTCGACTGAAGCGTAAGCGGATGTAGATTTCCGAGCTGACTCTCAGAATTTAAAAAAACGGCGACTTGAAACGGTCACCGTTTTTTCATCTGAGTGGGGGCAAGCCCAAGCTTCTTCCTGAATTGAATGGAGCCCGCACTTGTTATCTTACTCCAATTAACCCCGATCATTCTATTCTTTGTCTTGTGTTCATCAAGGTAGGTGGTCATCCAGCCAGGTCTGAAGTTGAAGCTTTAATCATCGCAAAAGATGGAGAATCGTTTACTGCTTGTGTGAGTCAGTATGGGAGGGCGATACACCTGATTCCTGGAAAGGGCCACACCAGCTCTGCTCGTACCTATAAGAACCGTGTTGCTACCTAATAAATTGTCAACAAATGACTTACGAGTTTCTGAGTTAAAATCGTCAACTCAAAAATGTTCCGCATTATACCAACAGTAGTAGGATCACCGTAAAAATGTAACGAATTGGTATTCCAGAACGTCAATCCAAACGAACTAATGACCGCGTTAGGGAGCCTTTGTAAAAACAACAATCCGCTTAAAAAATCTGATGAACTATCTCAAATTAGTCCTGTATCCTCTACTTGCGGCTTCGGCCTCGGGATTTACTGTTTCCCTCACCAATATTAACTTTGCAGATGCAACGGCGGTCCCGATCTTAGATAATACCGGGGTATCGATCGAGGGAAGCTCTGGGTTTGTTGCTGCGGGCACTTTTTCGAGCACCGTCAGCCAATTTAGTGGCTTCGATGATTTTCAGATTTTCGGTGAGGGTCAAAGCTCGTTCAATGGAGTTGCTCCTGGATTTTTCGATATCCGAAGATCGGCTCCTATCCCCGAAGGAACAACAGCTTATCCAGTGGGAGAGAATATCTATATCGTGATCGGAGATGGATCCTCTCTTTCGACGTCTACTGGTTTTGCGATTTTCGATTCTGGGCTGACTTTCGGAACTGAAAACAGACTCGGATTAGGGGGCGCTGATATTATTATAACCAGCAGTTCGTTAACGGAAGAGTCACTCATCGTTGGTGATCTTGTCACGAATGTTGATACCGGGCTTGGAGTCACTTTTGAAAAGGCCATTCAACTGACGACCGTGCGGGAGCCTCTCGCTCCGGTTCTTAGTAGTGAGCTTGAGAGTTTGTATGAACCTGAGGAAGGGGTGGGGCTTAATATTGACGTTACCCCGGTAGATGGTTTTCCATTCAACTTCTCTTATCAATGGTATTTTAATGGGATTGCGATACCTGCGGATCAGGGTGGTGAAGAACGCAGCTTGGAATTCGTAGGGTCACCAGATGAGAACGGTACTTGGAAGGTCGTCGTAGTTAATAGCACAGGTTCTGCGGAACATTCTTTCGAATATCGGGTATTCAGCGATGTTGATGGAGACGGTTTGTCTGATTATCGTGAACAAAACATTTTAGGGACCAACTTTGAACTCGCTGATACCGACTCTGACGGGTTATCTGACTTGGATGAAGTGAATGGTCCAACCGATGCCGTTGTTGCTGATACGGACAATGATGGTCTTTCGGACGGAGCAGAGCTTTCTCTCACTCAGACAGACCCAGTCGTTGATGACACAGATGGAGACGGCATCCTTGATGGTGAAGATGATTTAGATTCCGATGGTTTAACGAATTTAGAGGAAGTGGCCGTCTACCTCACGAACCCTCTCCTTGCTGATACCGATAGCGATGGCATCAGTGATCTTAGCGAGGTGAATCTCAAGCTAGACCCGAACGTCCCCATAAGCCTCGAGGATCTCGTGAGGGATTTCAGCCAATTACGCGATACATACCAGGCGACCGTCATTGAGCGGGACTCTCGGTTTGTTGATTCAGACGGGGATGGCATTACCGATCTCAAGGAGGTGGAACTTGGGACAGATTCGGAGGAAGCGACCGTTTTCTATCCTCAAGATGCCTATGACTTTGCAATCGCTCAGTCACTCCAGACCGGCCGAGATCAAGTCACAAGCGCCCCGGCGACCTACAATTTAACTCCCACTGAACAATATAATGCAGTGGTTGCTGACCGTGACTCGCGTTTCGTTGACACAGATGCTGATGGGATTACCGATATCAAGGAAGCGGAGCTTGAAACTGACCTTGAGGAAGAAACCGTTTTCTACCTTAAGGACGATTATGACACCGCGGTGTTCAACTCCCGAACAGCTGGTCGGTCGGATGTCACTGCAGAGCCTGCGGCTTATGGCTTAACTTCAAAAGCTGAATTCGACAAAGTTCTTGCTGAGCGAGATGCAAGGTTTGTGGATAGTGATTCTGATGGCATCACTGATGAGAAAGAGGTTGAGCTAAGCACAAACCCTGATCAAGTAACTGTTTTCTATTTGAAGGATGCCTACGACGTCGCTGTGAATAATTCACGCATCGCGGGACAGGCAGATGTCACCACGAATCCCCAAAATTTCGAACTCACCTCCTTAGACGCCTATAACCAAGCGATTAAGGAGCGGGATTCCCGTTTCCTCGACAGTGATGGTGACGGCCTTACGGATAGAAAAGAAGTCGAACTGTTGTCGGACGTCGCAGCAGAAACAACTTATTTTCTCCAAGCATCGTATGAAGCAGCGGTGGCCAACTCGAGGGAGGCTGCGCTTCTTGAGGTGCTCTCTAACCCCCAGAACTTCAATTTGAAGACAGAGGAGGCGTATAATCAGGTGGTTGCCCAGAGGGATTCGCGTTTTGAAGATACCGATCGAGACGGCATCACTGACATTAAGGAAATCGAGTTGGAGAGTAATCCGAGTGAAGGCACGGTCTTCTATTTGGAGAACGCTGAGTTTGATGACGCCATTGCCGCGGCGCGCCAGGTTGGAAGAAATGATGTGATGGTCTTCCCCTTCGGTTACGGATTGGTCTCGGTTGAGAACTATAATGCCGTAATCGCGGAGCGTGATCAGCGATTCATAGATTCTGATGGCGATGGGCTTACTGATTTTAAAGAAGCTGAACTCGAAACGAGCCCGCTACTTGAGACCGCCTACATCCTCCGCCCTGCTTTCGACACTGCAGTGGATGAAGCACGGCAAAAGGGTCGAAGAGAAGTGACGGATAATCCACAAAATTTCAGCCTTACGACACTTGAAGCATTTAATACCGTTATCAACGAGCGCGATGCTCGCCCCACAGCTGAGGCCTATAATACGGCTCTAGCCGAGCGAGATGCCCGCTACCTGGATAGCGACGGTGATGGAATCACTGACCTTAAGGAAGAAGAGTTAGAATCAGATCCAAACTTAGAAACGAGCTTCTTTCTTGAAGGTAACCAGCAAGAAGCACTACAGGAGTCACGGATAGCAGGTCAAAATGAGGTGTTATCGAACCCTCAAAACTTTGATTTAACCACTCGTGCTGCTTTCGATCTTGTTGTCGCTCAGCGGGATAATCGTTTCCTTGATAGCGATGGTGACGGATTGACTGACGATAAAGAATTGGAGCTGGGAACTGATTCAGCAATACAGACACCGTTCTACCTTGAAAGCGTATACAATAATCTTTTCACGGGGGCGAAGGATGCTGCGCTTGAGGAAATTCTCGCAAACCTTCAGAACTTTGGCCTGACTTCGAAAGAGGCTTACGACCTTATTATTGAACAACGGGATAGCCGCTTCCTTGATTCCGATGGGGATGGTATCACTGACCAAAAGGAAATTGAGATTTCGACCGATCCCTCACAGAGAACAAACTTCTATCTTGATGAGGCTTATGAAAATGCAGTTGCTCAATCTCGCCAAACTGGTCGTGACGAAGTCACCACAAATCCCCAGAACTTCGATCTTACGACTAAGACTGCTTACAATGCGATACTTGCTCAGAGAAACGAGCGTTTCCTCGATACTGATGGGGACGGTTTAACGGATGTGATCGAAGCGTCTCTTGAGACGGATCCTAACGTAGAAACTATTTTTTCCATTGATTCGGCTCCTCTTAGTTTCGTCTTCGCCGAATCAAAGACCTCTGACGGAGAAGCTCAGGCTGATTCTGAGCTGCCTGACTTTGCTCTGGCCACCACTGGCGAAGCGTTGTTCACGGATTCGGACTTAGATGGAATAACCGACGCAAAGGAAGAGGAGTTAAATACTGACCCTAAAACCAAAACGGTTTTCTATCTGCAAGGGGCGCTCGATAGTGCTGTTATGACATCAAGGGAACTTGGGCGTAGCGATGTCACGACCAATCCTCAGAATTACGAACTCACCCCTAATTCCGTATACGGGACTCTGCTCGCAGAGAGGGATTCTCGCTTCGTAGATAGTGACGGAGATGGAATCACAGATAACAAGGAAGACGAACTCGGTTCCAACGTGTCACAAGAGACCGCCTTTTATCTCCAAGATGCTTATGACTCGGGCCTAGCCAATGCCCAACAGGCTGGCCGCTTAGAAGTGATTTCAAATCCCCAAGTGTATCAATTAAAAACACGTGAGGCATACGATCAAATCGTCCAGGAGAGAGACGCACGATTCATCGATTCTGATGGGGACGGGTTGACAGACGAAAAAGAACTGGAGCTACAAACCAGTTCCGAGGAAGAAACTGTCTTTTACTTGCAAAGCGCCCTCGATGAGGCGGTCACTACCGCAACAACACAAGGCCGTAATGAAGTGACGACCAATCCATCAAATTACGATTTAACCAGCCAGGCATCCTATAACCTAGTGGTTGCTCAGCGTGATAGCCGCATCAGCGAAGAGGAATATCTGGCGCTCGTTGCTCAAAGGGACGAGCGTTTTGCTGATTCCGACGCAGATGGGATTACGGATGCTAAGGAGGCTGAAATCTCATCAAATCCTCAGGAAGCAGATACGTTCTATCTTGAAAGTTCATATCAAGAGGCGGTTCTTGATGGCCAAATCACAGGACGAGATGGCGTTATTGCAAATCCATCAGACTACGGGCTGACAACCTTAAATGCCTACAACATCGTTGTCGCGCAACGGGACCTCAGACCAACGACAGCGGCGTTTGATTCAGTAGTCGCTCAACGTGACTCCAGACCAACACGCGAAGAATACGACACTGCCATCCAAGAGAGGGACGAAAGACCTACCCTCGACGAGGTGAAGGATGCCCGTTTAGGTTCCGTGCTCCTTCAACCAAACATTGGTGAAAATAGTGTGAAGCTTCGCTTCTCGATCGAAGAGACCGATGACTTTGCGAATTGGACAAAGCGTGATGGGACCAACGAAATCTCCATTCCACTCGAAAACGGAAAGCGGTTTTATCGCTTTGCGATAGAAAACGAGTAGATGGTTACCGACTGAAAAGACCATATCGCGATCGGCCCCGGACGAAAAATGGCTCTCCGTTCGCTACGCATGACGGATCCGTGTCGTAATGAAGTGGTCCCAGGAACCGGAGCCATAGGTTTGTTGATGAATTGAGCTGGTTTTGAGGGGGCAACACCCCTGAAATCAGACGAAAATGAGTAAACGAAAAAGACGGCACTTGAGTGCCGAATTTAAAGCCCGCGTCGCCCGAGAGGCGATGGAGAACCAGAAGACGATTCAGCAAATCGCGAAAGACAACGACATCGCTCCGGCCCAGGTCAGCGCATGGAAGAAGGAACTCGAGAGTCGCATCAGCGAAATCTTCGAGCGCAAAAACGCCACCAACGAAACCGCGGTAAACTTCGAAAAGAAGTCTGCACGACTCGAACGTAGAATCGGGCAACTTCTCATCGAGAAAGAATTTCTTGAGGGAAAGTGCGAGGAGCTGGGAATCGACACGAGCGAAAAGCCATGATCATACCGAACCATCCCAAGCTCTCAGTTCGGCGTCAGAGTAAGCTGCTCGATGTGAATCGGAATCGCCTCAAAAAACCACCTGGTAAAATGGCCCGTAGCGATACTGAGTTGGTCCGCCTCATTGACGTAATTTACATGGAGTGTCCATTTTTCGGGCAACGCCAATTGCGAAACGAACTCCGAAAGCTGGGTCATCAGGTTGGACGTAGGCGGATCCGGCGTCTCATGAAAATCATGGGTATTGAGGCCCTTTGCCCCAAGCCGTCGACAAGCACGCCCTCGCCAGCTCATAAGAAATACCCCTATCTTCTCCGCAATGTTGAAGTGACAGAGGTGGATCAAGTTTGGTGCACCGACATCACCTATATCCCGATGCCGCAAGGACATTGCTACCTTGTCGCGATCATGGACTGGCATAGCCGGGCGGTGCTCTCGTGGGAGGTGAGTAACTCAATGGACACTGGGTTTTGCCTCAGAGCTCTCCAAAGAGCGTTTGAGCGGACCGGCCGTAAACCCAAGGTATTTAATACCGATCAAGGATCTCAATTTACGAGTCCTGAATGGGTGAGAAAGATCGAAGAGAATGGGATTAAAGTCAGCATGGACGGCAAAGGCCGCTGGATGGACAACGTGTTTATCGAGCGACTTTGGCGAAGCGTCAAATACGAGAAGCTGAGACTGTGGAGCTATGAGACAATCGGAGAAGTCTCCGAACTCGTGTCTGATTGGATGGAGTTCTACAACCATCGACGAAGCCACACAGCCCTGAATGGACAATCTCCATGGGCTGTCTACGAACCTGAAATCACGATTAAAACAGCAGCCTAAAACTATGCCCCACTGATCAGCCTGATCATTAACAAACTCCAGAATTTACTGGCTACAGAAACGGGACCACTTCACTCGCAAAGGCGGACACACTCTTCACCATTTCGGTGAGATTATCTTTATGGCTTTCACCTGCATTGTCTGTGGAGTGAAGTCCTACGAGCTCATGGAAGAGTTTTGCGACATCCGCAAAAAGTGGTTTAAAAAATGGCTCACTCTCCCCAACGGCATTCCGTCCTACAACACTTTTTCGCGAGTGGTCGAGGGACTCGATCCAGTCATTTTCAGCCAATGCATCATCACTCATTTGAAGCTCGCCAATGTGGAGCTTGAGCATGATCAAGTCGCCATCGACGACAAGGCCCTGCGCGGCAGCCGAACCAAAGATCATCGCCATATTCATGCCGTAAGCGCCTGGGCCTGTGACAAAGGCCTGACCTTGGCGCAAGCCTTCGTCGATGAGAAGAGTAACGAGATCACTGCCATTCCTGAACTCCTGAAAATGCTCAATCTTGAAGGAGCCATCGTAAGTCTTGATGCCATGGGAACGCAACGCGAAATCGCTTCTCAGATCGACGGCGCGGGTGCCGACTACGTCCTATGCGTGAAGGGAAATCAGGGGGATCTCAACAAGGAATTGATTGACCAGTTTGAATTTGCAGCCCGCCAACTTGGGAACGCAAAACTCTCAAAGTCGAACTGGAGCGAGCATCACGAAGAAGAGAAAAACCGGGGTCGACTTGAAAAACGCCGCACCATCGTCTGCCACAACCTGGACTGGATGGACGCCAGGATTCGTGCGGTCTGGCAGGCCCTTGCCTGCATTATTCTGGTGCAACGTCAGGTGCTCTTGAAGAATGGCCAATGGCGAACAGAAGAGTATTACTACATCAGCAGCTTGGAAGGAGTAAAGGCCAAGAAAATTCAGAAATATATCCGTGACCATTGGCGCATTGAGAACTGCTGCCACTGGGTATCGGACACGCTCTTTCGAGAAGATCACAACCAGACGGGTAAACGCAACGCCGCCAAAAATCTCGGGACTCTGCGTCGCATCGCGCTCAACGCATTGAAACGAGCAACCGACCACAGCAACCGACCACAGCAAGCGCAAACGCCCCAGCAGCCTCACTAAAAAACAACTCCGTGCCGCCCAAGACGAAACCTACCTCGAAGAGGTCCTCTCCCTTGTGTAGGGACCCTGGGATACAACCTAGTATTTAAAACTTGTTTTTCCGGATCATTTAAATATCTGTCCTTACTTCGTAATCATGAATGTTCTGAAAAGTTTTCCTTTTCTGTTTGTTGTTCCTTCCTTC